>Ga0224557_1003065_pt1 | contig 13437 bp, 7 predicted proteins | sample 714S31014metaG_FD_180677 | JGI IMG/M metagenome (GOLD analysis project Ga0224557, IMG submission 180677) | Peat soil microbial communities from Stordalen Mire, Sweden - 717 S3 10-14 | ecosystem: Environmental > Terrestrial > Soil > Wetlands > Peat | place: Sweden: Norrbotten County, Stordalen... | reverse complement strand
TAGGACTTGCACTTTTGGTGTCCCAACCGCGGTCCGCAGCCCTCGGTTCCGGTTCGTACCTCGATCAGCGAGTATCGAGAAGTCAAGTCCCGTTCGCCAGTTGATCGGTTTGTCATCTTATTTCGTTCGCCGCGTTGGATTGCGGAAACCGGACTGCCAATTCACCGATCAGAGAAAATGAGGGCTGTAGGCGCGTGGGAGCACTGGCGAGGCATTCTCTCCAGTCCGGTTCAAGGGAAGAAAATCGCGAATTGGCGGCCTTTTCGCGAGGGATTTCAACGAACTACGGCTAGAGTTCGCATCAGCACAGACTGCGTGGCGGAGCAGGCAGTCTGGCGCTAACCTTTCTCTGGGCCAAATTCCCTGGTAACAGGGAAAATAACAGGGAATTTCCGAGATTTTACCTTCCGAAAACCCCCACCGTTTGCTCCAAGCTGCACATTTCAGGACAGAAACCGTTTTCGAACCAAAAAACGAGCAGGGAATTTTCAGAGTCGTAACAGGGAATTATCAGGGCGGATCAGGGAATTAACAGGGAGCCGGAAAAGCTCCGTCGAACAGGATCTACTGAATTGGAGATCGGGGCGGACGGCGTGTGATGGCCGGAGAGAATCCTAACAGCTCCCGCTGCTCGACCCAGCTCGAGGGAAGGTTCTGACACAATTTTTCAAAGTTCAAGTCCCGAGGCTGGTGACCCGCCAGAATCGATTCTACGATGTCGGGCGCGAGGAAGGCGGAGCGGAGGACCTTACGAACGTAACGGTCTGCCAGTCCGGCATCACGGGCCAGCGATCGGATGTCGACAGCTTTTCCTTGAACCACCTTCTCATACCAGCCGTGAGCTCGCGCAACAGCCTTGATCAAGGGGAGCTTCCGATGCTCGCGCGACACGCTGGAGTTGGGCGGCACCACGAGATGAACTTCGCCGCCGCACCGTTTTCTCTTGGCCTCGACGGTCAAACCGATCCAGTCGCTCGATAAGACCGAATTCTTCGCCGGGACGCTAGCGGATACACTCTTGCCTCCACTCTCTAATTGCTTTCGTAGCTCCGCCCGGCCAATCTTGATCTCGATCTTGTTCTCGTGCAGAGTGATCCGCCAGAGGAAGGAAGCAAGCAGATCGCGAAGGTCCTGTGAGGACAATGACGTCAGACGCGCGGCAAGTTGTTTTGCAGCGGTGACCAATCGGCTAGCAACCGCAGGATTCTCGTCGGCAAGATTCAGCCCATCGAAAACATCGGAATCCGATTTCAGGAACGCGGCAAGCTTCTCCATGACTCGGTTTTCCAGTTCCTGCGCTGGCACACGGGTCAGACCATTTTTCTCGGTCGCCATGTTCTTGATCGCAAGTTGCGAAACGTAGTAGCGATATCGTCGGCCTCTCCTGACGGTGAACGACGGGGTATACCGGGTGCCATGCTCGTCCTCAACCCACCCAGTCAATAGACTTGAGGCCTGTTCCCGAACCCGGTTCCGACGCCTTGTGAGATTGCTGTTGAGTTGCGCCTGGACCCGATCCCACAATGAGAGCGGTAGGATGCCGTCGTGTTCTCCGGGATACCATTGATCGCGATGGCGAATCTCACCGATGTGGAGACGATTCCGCAGCAGATGGTACAAAGCGCCCCGGGCGAAGGCCACTCCTCCCAGCCGGGCCCCGGTCCGTGTCCTCCAAACCTTGGTTCTGATCCTTTCGCGATCCAGTCGCTCGGCTAGCTTCCGGACGCAGCCCAGTTCGAGATACAGCGAAAAGATCTTGACTATGAGTTCCACTTCGTTTGGATTGGGAGCCAGCTTGCGACCCTCCAGGTTGTAGCCCAAGGGGACCGATCCTCCCATCCACATGCCTTTCTTCTTCGAGGCTGCGATCTTGTCCCGAATCCTCTCCCCGGTGACTTCCCGTTCAAACTGTGCGAAGGACAGCAGAATGTTCAGAGTGAGCCTGCCCATGGATGACGTGGTATTGAATTGCTGGGTGACGGAGACGAAGGAAACTCCCTTGGCGTCGAAGGCTTCGACGATCTTGGCAAAATCGGCCAGGCTGCGGGTGAGCCGGTCGACCTTGTAGACGACAATGACGTTGATCTTGTTCGCTGCAATGTCATCGAGCAGTCGCTTCAGGGCGGGCCGCTCCATCGTGCCACCGGAGTATCCCCCATCGTCATAACGCGTCGCTATCGCCTGCCAGCCCTCATGTCGCTGACTGGCGATAAATGCTTCACAGGCTTCGCGTTGCGCATCGAGCGAGTTGAAGGATTGTTCGAGACCTTCTTCGGAAGACTTTCGCGTGTAGATGGCACAGCGCATCATCGGTTTTCGATCCGCACTCATTGGACCTCCTGAGATTTGTCGCTTGTAGATTCGTTCTTGATTCCGAAAAACAGGGGCCCAGACCACCGTGTGCCAGTGATCCGGCGGGCGATCTCGGACAGACTGTGGTAGCGGGTGCCGTGATACTCGTAACCATTCACGTGCACGTTCACCAGGTGAACCTGATCCCCCCACTGACGAACCAATCGCGTTCCTGGGCGAATTCGGGGTACGCCGATAACGGCGGAATCGCTTCCTTTTTCGAACGCCAGACTGAGCTGGCGAAGTCGTTCGCGAGCACGTGCGCCGAGCGATCCGAATGCCTGCTCCTGAATCCGGTAAGCGAGGATCGGAATCATCAAGTCCCGTCGCAGGCCGGACGAGGGATCGGAATGGAACAAGTGTTTCCAGAGATCACACAACTCCGCTTTGCTCATAGTGGGCAAGGCTGCAAGGCGCTTTTCAATCGGTTCCGGCATAGGAAATCCTCCTAGCTGGACATTCACGCTTCCTTCGCCCAAACAGTCAAGTGGACCGGCCCCGGAGTTCAGTCGCAGGCACTGGGGCCGGTGACCACGGCAGAGTCGGTGATCACCTCCGTTCTCGTTGGCCGGTTTTGAAGTGGCTTTTGCTTTTCCCTTCGTAGAAAGGTTTTCGGGGTTGGGGTTGGGGTTGGGGTTTCGGGCATCGGGAACCCCCGGAATGGCTGGTTTTGCCACACCAGAGTCGGTGATCATTTCGTTGGCCGGTTTTGGTTCGCACCGCCCCCAGCCACTGGGCGGACGCACCGCAATCCCCGCCGCTTTCAGGTACGCGCCTGCGGTTTCACGACGGATTCCGGTCGCTTGCTGGATGCGCCGCAGCGACCAGCCCAGCCGTCCCAGCGCTAAGACTTGTTGTTTCTTCTCTTCGTTCAAGACATTGGCCATGCCCACGGAGCCTACAAGCCTCCGCGGGATTCAATGTCCCGGACGCTACTCTCGTTGGCCGGTTTTCAGGTGATAATCACTGGCCGGTTTTGGGTGATCGCTGAGGTGCAGGCTCTTAACGGGTTCCAGAAACGATACCGATAGTTCGAATCCACTCCTCTCCGCCAGGTTTTCAATCACTTACAGACCCGCACATGCCATGTCACATGCCGCTGAGTGCGAGTCCTGCTATTTTCCCGCTCGCGACGGCCATGTCCGCCTTTGCCGCAGCTCCATAAACATTCATCGTCGTTCTGATGTCCCCACAGGTATCAAAGTAGTAGTTCACAACCGTTTGCTGGTTTTGCCCGTAACTTGGGCGGTCTGTAGCCGACTGTCGTTGTCATACGTGTAGGCCAACGCTGCCTTGAGGCGTCGTTTCCGACGTCAGACGGTTAAGACCGTCGAAGGCGGGAGACCAGCACAGCATGGCTAGCCGCCCGCGGACGAACCCGGCCCCGATGGAAGGACCGAGGAGATGACTAAGAGAGCGCGGGAGTAAGCATCACAAATCCATCCGAGCAAGAAGAAAGCCGGTCCGGAGAGAACCGGACCGGCCAGTTTGCAAGATGTTTCCAGCGTCAGAACGACACCTTCAGCCCGAATCGGATGAGGCGGTTGGAACTGCCATTGCCAGGGGCGCTATTTTGCACGTACGGGTTAGCGAAGCCCGTGCCTAAGCCTACCAGGCCGGCATCCTCAAGAAATGGGTCGATACTGGCATAATTTGCACGGTTGAAAGCGTTGACCATGCTCATGTGCCAGACAATCCGAACCCGCTCTCCCCAGTTAGAAGTCTTGGCCAGTTGGAGGTTCGCGGTATTGGTTTTGAAATCACGCAGGCTGTTGCGGGCCGCGTCACCGTACGGTGTGCCGTAAATGGTCTGTGCCTCAAAGGCGTTCAGGATGAAATGCTCCTGCTTGGGGGTCACGACATTGGCGGTCGCGCCGCCACTGGCATTTAGGGCCGTGTAGTCGTACAACGCGTTCGCAGGGGCAGCGCAGACCGCTGCATTTCCGAACAATCCGCAAGCATCCGCAGCATAGACGCCAATCGCGGCCACAGGAGCGGAAGTATTGCTCACGAACGGCCTCGACGTATCAAGTCCCGAGTTGAAGGCGGCTAGGAAGTGGAAAGCGTCGGTGCTGTCGTACGGGCTGAGTGCATAACCCGAGAAAGCCTCCACCGGAGTGTAGGCCTGCCCAGATTGCAAAATATAGGTGCCCTGAACCGACCAACCTCCAAACGCGTGTCCGACGATCCCGTGCTGCGACTTGAAGACGGGGATCTCCTCGTTAAACGAAAGCGTCCAGGTGTTCGGGAAGTCCTGACCCGAAATGCCATGTTCTGCGGTCGTGTTATTTAGCGGGTCCTGCGAGAAAGCGACGGTGTTAGAACCGGCGAACGAGCCAAAGATTTCGCTGGTGTTGTCGGTCGACTTGCTCCAAGTGTAACTCGTCTTCATCGTCAGTTGGTTGAAGAGACTGTTCGCGCGGAATTCCATTTGCAAACCGTTGTAATCCGAGTAGCCGGTATTGGTGCGTTCACGAAGAACGCCCCCGTTGCAGTTGACGCGGCCAATTGCGGATGGCACAGCCGCGCTGGCCGCAGGGCAAGGAACGTCACCCGAAGGCAGCAGACTTGACTTGAAAACGCCAGCAGCAATTCCGTCCGCCAGTCCCGGTTGCTCGGGATTGGTGGTAAGCGGATTGACGCATCCTGCGTCGCCACAACCGATATAAGGGTTACCGTTAATGGATTGGAACTGGTTGTCGGCGTGGTTGCCCACATAGCGGATTTCGTACGCCGCGTGCGTCCCCAATTCCCTCTGCACCCCCAACGACCAGGAACTTACCCGGTCCGGCTTGAAATTAGGTGAGACATTGGTTTCGTTAAACGTGCGCGGATCGAAAGTGCCCAGCGTCAGGTCGGGCGCTAACTCGGTTCGGTTTGCCGGACCGAACGGGGCAGCCAGCAGCGGCACGCCTGGCACGACCGTCTGCGCCAGAACCTGCGGCGCTGAACTGGAGATATTGAGGTAGATATTGTAGTACGGCACATCGTAGGCCAACCGGTATCCGCCCCGGATGACGGTCTTGTTGTCACCCAGGATCCGTCCGCCGTTTCCTACCGCGTAAGCGAAGCCGATATTCGGCCCCCAGCTGTTCTTGGGAGCGGGCAGATTCGGGAACACGGTCACAGAAGTTGGTAAGCTTGGATTCCAGAAGGGCTCGCTGCTGCTCTGCTGCCTCGAATCGTTCTTGTTGAAAAGGTCGGCGGGCTGTCCATAGTAGGAATAGGTCAATCCCAGATTCAGCGTTAAATGAGGAGTGACCTTCCAGTCGTCTCCGAAATAGAAGAAGCTGTCATGCTCAAGAAAATCCAACTTGGGCGTTCCCAGCGTGATCGATGTATGAATCGGGAGGTTGGCCGCATAGGTACCCCAATCCGAGAATAGGAACGCTCCGTTGCCATTGGGAAGGAACACGTTGGGCGACTTCTGATAGGTGTAGTTGAACCCAGCCTTGAACTGGTGCTTGCCGCGCACGTAGCTCAAGTTGTCCTGAAGCTGCTCAGTATTAACGATGCGACCCTGGGGAAAGGAAGTGCTCGGGCCATAACCTAACAGCGAGGGATCGGTAAACGCGATGTTCGCCAAAGCGGTCGTTACGCCGCTGTCATTGGGAACCGTGTTCCCGATACCGTTGCCGCCAAATTGGACATTTTGGCGTCCAATGGCCGCCCGCACTTCGTTCAGCATGCGGTCCGAGATTTTGTAGGTCCAACTGAGCCCAAGATCCTGGCCTAGGGAAGGAACGTTGACCGGATATCCAGCCGGCCCCTGTCCCTCGTCTACATTGAAGTCCGTAATTTTCTGAAATATATAACGGGCGGAGAAGGTACTCCTGCCTCCAGTAATATCGAGTTTGGAGATCCAGTCGTACTCGTGGTCGCCGTCTCCCAGAGTGCGGCTCACGCCGGTCTCTTCTACGTTACACCCGCCGGCACCGTTGTTAGGAACGAAGCCCGGATAACCATTGCTCGGATAGGTAGCGATCTGCGGCCCCCCGATGCTCACCGGATTGCCCCCACCGACTGCGAAGGGACCGAATCCTTGTAGTGCAGCTACGCTCGAACTGCCGGGATAGCAACTGGCCAACTGCCCGACTCCGGTCGGATCAGGCGTCAGGTTGCCACTTCCGAGCACTCCTTTTTGGAAGAAAATCTCTTCGTCGAACCCGCCGAAAAAGAAGATCTTGTTCTTGAGCCACGGGCCACCGATGGTTGCCCCGGCAAATTCGTCGTTGAAGTGCGGTGGCTTTGTGAGGCCTTCCCCCCAGACGGTGTTTTTCTGTTGATTAGTCAACGCCGTCAACTTGGAGTTGCTCTCCGTTCCGTAAACCGACCCGTGCCACGTATTACTGCCGGACTTGGTGGTTATGTTGACCACGGAACCAGCGTTGCGCCCGTACTCCGCGCCAAAGTTGTTGGTCGTGATCTGGTACTGGTTTACAAACTCGGAGTTACCCACAAAAATCGCCGGACCCGTCACTGAATTGTCATTATTGTATTGTCCGTCAATTTCCTGGTCGTTACTTCGTCCGCGCAAACCATTCACGACAAAGCCCGTACCGTTCGTGTTCGCGCGATTGGCGTCGCGGCTGGCGCTCACGCCCGGCAGCAACACGGCCAGCAAGTCCAACCCTTCGTTCTCCTGGAGCCCAGGAATGCTAGCAACATCACTGGTGTCGAATGTGTTCGTGATCTGGGACTGCGTCGTCTCGATCAGCGGCGTCGCGGTAGTGACCTCGACGGTTTCGGAGATGGATCCAACCTCCAATTTGATGTTTTCCAGTCCGGTATCGACGCCAGGGGTGACACCAATCCCTGCCAGGGAAGCTTTGCGGAAGCCCGCTTTTGTGATCTCCACCCGATAGGAACCGACCGACAGCAAAGGCAGCTTGAACAGTCCGGCACTGTCGCTAGTCGTGGTGGTGGCCTGGTTCGTTTCCGCATTGGTTGCTTTCACTCCCGCGCCCGGGACGATTGCGCCTGTGGGATCAACCACAGTTCCCGATATCGAGCCCTTGGAAACCTGCGCGAAAGCTCCAACGCTAAGGGTGAGTACAAGGAAGGCAAGGAGCAGGCAAGTCAGAAAACTACGGAATGCGGATTCCATTTCGGTTTCTCCTAATGCTGAATCTGGAAACTACAAGCAAGTTACAGGGCCCGAGGAGAACCTAACATCTGTGCACAGCCCCCCGGGGAGAACACGCTGTGCTAATGTTTCGCGAGGGTCAATTGCAATCTGCATTCCAAACTTGATGCCAATAACTGTCATAAGAGTCAATCACATCCACCGAAAAACCACAGGCAATCTACAGTTTCTAGGATGTAGATCGCCCAGCAATCTGGAAACGTGTAGATTTGCTGCTGCACGGCTTGACTGAGGGAAGCCTCACTACCCTCGAATTGGCGGGCTTTTCGCGAGGATTTCAGCCTTCTACGACGAGAGTTCGCATCAGTCCAGACTGCGTGGCGGAGCAGGCAGTCTGGCGCTAACTCTTCTCTGCCCAAATTCCCTGCTAACAGGGAATTTAACAGGGAATTTTCAAGATTTTAGCCTCCGAAAACCGCACCTGTTCTCTCTAAGCTGCACACTTCAAAGCAGAAACCGTTTTCGGACGAAAATCTGAGCAGGGAATTTTCAGGGACGGATCAGCGAATTCGTTTTCGTTATCAGCGATCCTTGCAGGGAATCTTCTTGCTAGAGAAGAACTTCTGAAACCAGAAACCTATTGAACCAGGGACGGTCGCAGGCGACGCGTGTTTGCCGGAGAGAATCCCAACAGCTCACGTTGGTCGACCCAGCTCAAGGGAAGGTTCTGACACAATTTGTCAAAGTTCAAGTCCCGAGGTTGACGACCGGCGAGGATCGCCTCAACGATATCGGGGGCAAGGAAAGCGCAGCGGAAGACCTTACGAACGTAACGGTCTGTCAGTCCGGCATCGCGGGCCAGCGATCTCATATCGAATGCTTTGCCCTGAACCACCTTCTCATACCAGCCGTGAGCTCGGGCTACAGCCTTGATTAACGGCGGCTTCGGATGCTCGCGTGACACACTGGAGTTCGGCGGCACGACGAGATGCACCTCGCCACCACACCTTTTTCTCCTGGCCTCGACCGTCAGACTGATCCAGTCACTCGGAGCGAGCGGCTTTTTCGCATCTGAGTGATTGGCGGGAATGATCTTGTTGCCACTCTGTAATTGTTTCCGCAGCTCCGCCCGGCCCATCTTGATCCCGATCCTGTTTTCGTAAATCGTAATCCGCCAGAGGAAGGAAACGAGCAGATCCCGTAGATCCTGGGAGGACATTGATGCGAGACGCGCGGCAAGTTGTTTTGCAGCGGTGACCAGTCGGTTCGCAACCGCAGGACTCTCGTCCGCAAGGTTCAAGGCATCGAAAACATCGGCATCCGATTTCAGGAACGCGACAAGCTTCTCCATGACTCGATTTTCCAGTTCCTGTGCTGGCACCCGCATCGGGCCACTTCCTTCGCTCGCCGTGTTCTTAATTGCAACTTGCGAAACGTAATACCGATACCGTCGGCCTCGATTGACGGCGAACGATGGGGTATACCGGTTGCCGTGCTCGTCCTCGACCAGCCCGGTCAATAGACTCGACGCCTGTTCCCGAACCCGGTTCCGTCGCTTCCGGAGATTGCTGTTCAGCCGGGCCTGGACCCGATCCCAGAGCGCTCGCGCTACGATGCCCTCGTGTTCTCCGGGATACCACTGGTCGCGATGGCGAATCTCGCCGAGATAGAGCCGATTCCGCAGCAGATGGTACAGGGCGCCGCGAGCGAAAACCACTCCTCCCAGGCGAGCACCGGTCTGTGTGATCCAAACCTTGGTTCTGACCTTTTCGCGATCGAGGCGCTCAGCTAACTTCCGGACACAGCCCAGTTCGAGATATAGGGTGAAGATCTTGACTATGAGTTCTGCTTCTTTGGGATTCGGAACCAGCTTGCGGCCCTCCAGGTCGTAGCCCAAGGGCACCAGGCCTCCCATCCAAATGCCTTTCTTCTTCGAGGCCGCGATCTTGTCCCGAATCCTCTCCCCGGTGACTTCCCGTTCAAACTGGGCAAAGGAAAGCAGAATGTTTAGGGTGAGCCGCCCCATCGAACTCGTCGTATTGAACTGCTGGGTCACGGAGACAAAGGAAACTCCCTTGGCGTCGAGGGCTTCGACGATCTTGGCGAAATCGGCCAGGCTTCGGGTGAGCCGGTCCACCTTGTAGACCACGATGACGTTGATTTTGTTCGCCGCGATGTCGGCGAGCAACTGCTTCAGGGCGGGCCGCTCCATCGTGCCGCCGGAATACCCTCCATCGTCATAACGGGTCGCGATCGCCTGCCAGCCCTCATGCCGCTGACTGGCGATAAAGGCCTCGCAGGCTTCGCGTTGTGCATCGAGCGAGTTGAAGGATTGTTCGAGACCTTCTTCGGAAGACTTCCGCGTGTAGATGGCACAGCGCATCATTGGTTTTCGATCCACACTCATTGGACCTCCTGCGATTTGTCGTTTGTGGATTCGTTCTTGATTCCGAAAAACAGTGGGCCAGACCACCGCGTGCCGGTGATCAGGCGGGCGATCTCGGAGAGGCTGCGGTAGCGGGTGCCTTGATACTCGTAACCATTCACGTGCACGCTCATGAGATGAACCTGATCCCCCCACTGGCGAACCAATCGTGTTCCCGGCCGAATTCGGGGCACGCCGGTAACGGCGGAATCGGTTCCTTTTTCGAAGGCCAGACTGAGCTGGCGAAGTCGTTCCTGAGCACGGGCACTGAGGGATCCGAGTGCCTGCTCCTGAATCCGGTAAGCAAGGATCGGAATCATCAAGTCCCGTCGCAGGTCGGACGACGGATCGGCATGGAAGAACTGTTTCCAGAGATCGCACAACTCCGCTTTGCTCATTGTGGGCAAGGCGGCAAGGCGCTTTTCAATCGGTTCCGGCATAGGAAATCCTCCCAGCTGGACATTCACGCTTCCTTGGGGCGAACAATCAAGTGAAATCTGGACCTGAGGTTCAGCCCCGAACGGGGCTGGGATGGACATATTCCGCACCGCGATCACGGGCCGTTTTTGCAGCAGTCCCGCTGCGCCGCTTGTGGCCAGCCAGACGGGCGAAAATGGATTCCACGAGCCGAGGCCTCCCCTTGCGCGGGCTTCGATATCGCATAGGCGTTACTGAAGTTTTACTGCGTATTAACATAACTGTTTACATCGCGTTTAACATTTCGTAAATTTTACTCATGCCAATGCCAATTCAGACCTATAAGAAAGCGCTCCGCCAAGCCGAGGCCCATCTAAAAGCACAGAAAGAAATTCTCGCCAGGGCCCAAAAAACTATGCAAGACGCAGAACAGGCAATCATGGACTTGCGACAGACGATTGCATCACTCCGACGCCTGTGCGGAGAACCTGAGCTCATTGAGGAAGATGCCCTTGGATTAACGGACGCGATCCGACAGGTATTTCGAACGGCAGGCCGGTCGATGTCTGCTCATGATGTCCGCGAACAAATGGAAGCGACGGGCCACAGGGAACGATGGGCAAATCTCCTGGCTGGAATTCTGGTCGTCATCCCGAGGCTTGCGCGCAGAGGCGAGATTCGTCGGTCGGGCACTGTAAATGGCCGGGATGTCTTCGATTGGGTAGGTAAAAGTGCGAACGACCGCATCGACGCATTGAATCCCGAAAAAACGCCACCGAGCTTTGTTCCAATGAATACGTCCGGTACAGCACACAAAGCGGGGAAATGATTTTGGAGCTGGCAAGGGAGCAGATCATCCGCAAATGCGCCTTCGGCAAACCCGGTCAACCCGGTAACGAGTAAACGCTATGAATATGAAATCGATGGCAACGGCAAAAGGGACGGGCTGCTCGCGGCGGTCTGGGGCTGAGATTCTGGGCACTCTTTCGAATGAGCAACGAAGAAGGTGGATCGAATCGCTCTGCGATGATGAAGCCGAAGCGATTCTCCACGACTGGGAATTCTGGGCGCGGCCGAATCAACTCGCACCGACTGAGCGGCCTTGGGATAATTGGCTGGTTCTGGCCGGACGAGGATTCGGAAAAACCCGCATGGGAAGCGAGCAGGTCCGCAGGTGGGTCAAGAAGTTTCCCATCGTGAACTTGGTGGGTGCGACGGCGGCGGACGTCCGGGACGTGATGGTTCAGGGCATCGGCGCCGGCTCGGCGATCATGGAAGTCTGCCGCCGAGATGAGCGGCTAGTTTATGAAAAATCCAATCGCCGCTTGGCATGGCCGAATGGTGCCGTGTCAGTCCTGTTCTCCGCGGAAGAGCCGGAGCGACTTCGCGGGCCGCAATGTCACAAGGCTTGGTGCGATGACATTGCCGCCTGGAAGTATCCGTCGGAGGCCTGGGAGCAATTCGAGTTTGGCCTACGCCTAGGATCGAACGCACAGGTTGTTGTCACCACCACTCCGAAACCCATCAAACTCATCAAGGAACTGGTCGTGAACCCAGCGACGGTTATCACGCGCGGCTCGACGTACGACAACAAAGCAAATCTCGCCCAGAATTTCTTCAATTCGATCATCCGCAAGTACGAAGGCACGAGACTCGGTCGGCAAGAGTTGATGGCGGAGCTGCTCGACGATCGGCCGGGTGCTCTGTGGACGCTGAAAGCGATTGACGACGACCGGGTGCGCCCATGTCCGCCGCTCACGCGCATAGTCATCGGAGTCGATCCTGCCGTGTCGAGCGGGGACGATTCCGCCGAATGGGGAATTGTCGCTGTCGGCATGGGCCCCAGTCCTAATGGGCGAGATGGGCCGCCGCACTTCTATGTCCTCGATGATCTAAGCAGGAAGCTCTCGCCAAACGAAGCAGCGCAATTGGTCGTCCATGGCTACCAGGCGCACAAGGCCGATCGCATCGTCGCCGAGGTGAATAATGGCGGCGATCTCGTCGAAGCCATTCTGAGGAACGTCAACCACAATTTCGCCTACAAGGCCGTGCGTGCCTCACGCGGCAAGCTCACCCGTGCGGAACCGATTGCCGCCCTTTACGAACAGCACCGCGTGCACCACGTCGGTGCCTTCGGCGTGCTCGAAGACCAGATGTGCGACTACGTGCCGATGGACTCGAAATCTCCCGACCGCATGGATGCCCTGGTGTGGGCGCTGACCGAGCTCTCGGGCGACTGGGAAGAAGAAGTGATCTACGAGTATGACGAGCGGCATTCGATCTCGCCGGATCTTGATGTTTTCGATCGCCTGCCGTACTGGAAGATGTGATGGTGCAAATAATGCCGCTAAGTCAGTTGCAGGTTACCTACGAGGAAATTCAGAATCTGGTTCCGTACGCGAGAAACGCGCGGACCCATTCCAAACGTCAGATTCGTCAGATCGCCGACAGCATCCGCACCTTCGGCTTCCTCAATCCCGTTCTCGTCAATCGCTCGCGCATGATCATCGCCGGCCACGGTCGCGTTGACGCTGCCAAACTCTTGGGGATGAAGAGCGTTCCGACTATATGCCTGGAGAACCTTACCGAGGACGAGATCAGGGCCTACATCCTGGCGGATAACCGGCTGGCCGAGAAAGCTGGCTGGGACAATTCGATTCTCGCCATAGGAAGCTACGGCTAGCCGTGTCAAAGCGAAACTCCTCGCCTTAGCCGAAGCCCATGACGACTCTTTCGCTGAGGGCGCTGCGGAACGCGATCAGCCTTCTGGCCAAGCGAATGCGATCACGCACGAATGCGATAGAAGCAGGGAATCGAGTGAGGAATCTGTTCGAAGGCAACCGCAAATCCCGTCGGTAGGCGAACACGATTCCGCTGGACCGCTGGATCATCGCCCAGCATTGAACTCCACGAGCCAACCGCCTCCAGCGCCGTCGCTCCCAGATGGGGGCGGAGATCCGCCGCCCTAGCAGCTAAGCACAGGGCAGTTGCGCCATCTCAAAACCGTACCGAGGGTTCGAGTGTCTTTCGCTCCGCCAGGTTTTCAATCACTTACAGACCCGCACATGCCATGTCACATGCCGCTGAGTGCGAGTCCTGCTATTTTCCCGCTCGCGACGGCCATGTCCGCCTTTGCCGCAGCTCCATAAACATTCAT
>Ga0224557_1003062_pt1 | contig 13452 bp, 9 predicted proteins | sample 714S31014metaG_FD_180677 | JGI IMG/M metagenome (GOLD analysis project Ga0224557, IMG submission 180677) | Peat soil microbial communities from Stordalen Mire, Sweden - 717 S3 10-14 | ecosystem: Environmental > Terrestrial > Soil > Wetlands > Peat | place: Sweden: Norrbotten County, Stordalen... | reverse complement strand
CGGGCTTGCGGCGGCTGTGCACGCAGTATGGCGCGCTGCTGATTGTGGATGAGGTGATGACGGGGTTCCGGCTGTCGCTGGGCGGGGCGCAGCAGGTGTACAGGGCGGATCTAAAGCCGGGGCCGGACCTGACGACGCTGGGGAAGATCCTGGGCGGCGGGCTGCCGGTTGGGGCGTTTGGCGGGCGGGCGGAGGTGATGGATTTCCTGGCGCCGCTGGGACCGGTGTACCAGGCCGGAACGCTGAGCGGGAATCCGCTGGCAATGGCGGCGGGGACCGCGACGATCGCGTACCTGATGGAGCATGAGGGTGAGGTGTATCCACAGCTTGAGCGCGTGACCCGAGAGATTGCGGATGGAGTTGCGGCGCTGGCACGCGAGGCGAATGTGGCGCTGACGACCAACCGCGTGGGGTCGATGTTTACATGGTTCTTTACCAGCGAGCCGGTGACCGATTATGCGACCGCGGCGACCAGCGACACGGCGGCATTTGGGCGGTTCCACCGGCGGATGCTGGAGGCAGGCGTGTGGCTGCCGCCGAGCCAGTTTGAGGCGGCGTTTGTGAGCGCGGCGCATGGGCCGGCGGAGGTCGAGCGAGTGCTGGAGGCGGCGCGCGGGGCGCTTGCGGGTTGAGAGACCGCGCCCCGAGGCCCCGCCGGGCGAAGACCCCGGGGCTAAAGCCTCCAAGATTCCATGAGCATATTCGTGGGGGGCCCACCCAGGGCTAAAGCCCTGGGCTACCAGCCTTGGGTTACCAACCCCACGCTAATCCGCCGATCGGGCGGCGGCCTCGAGTTCGGCGATTACGAGCTTCTTCATGCCCATCATGGCCTGCATGGCTTTGGGGTGTTGGATGAGCTCCATGATGCGCGTGGGCACGATCTGCCAGGAGAGGCCGAACTTGTCCTTGAGCCAGCCGCAGGCGACTTCGGCGCCGCCTTTAGTGAGCTTCGACCAGTAATAGTCGACCTCGTCCTGTGAGTCGCAGCGGACGAAGAAAGAGATAGCGTCGGTGAAGGGGTGGTCGGGGCCGCCGTTGAGCGCGGTGAACTTCTGGCCGTCGAGCTCGAAGGAGAGGGTGAGGACGCCGCCCTTCGGCACCATGCGCGGGTCGTCGATGCTGTTGTTGCGCAGTTCGCTGAGGCGGCGCGAGTTTTTGAAGACGCTGAGGTAGAAGTCGACGGCCTCCTCGGCATTCTTGTCGAACCAGAGGAAGGGCGTGATGCGAGAGTGGTTTCCGAGTGCGCTCATGGAGTCCTCCTTTTGACGAGTTGATGGATAGCAATTGAGTTTATTGGATGCGTCGAGACTGTCTCTACTGACTTCGGGCCCGATTGTGTGAGAGCGTTCAATCCGTGAAATGGGTTTGATCGTGCTGGGAGCCGTCTTCGCCCGGGCGCGCCGGGCGGAAGAGTTGGACGATGTAGCGGCGCAGGTGCTCGATGGATTCGCGGGCGATCTCCGGGCCCTGGGCGGCCTTGGCGAAGATAAACGAACCCTGCAGGACGGACTGCATGAAGTAGCCGACGCTTTCGGCGGACCAGGGTGCGTCGGGTGCGTAGAGATCCTTGGCGGCCTGGACGTCTCGAGTGAGGACTTCAATGTGCGAGGCGAGCGCGTGCTCGCAGGCGGTGCGGATATGGGGGTGGGTCGAGTAGGTCTCCTGGACAAGAGTGCCGAGCAGGCAGGTGTAGTCGGGCAGTTCGCCGGTGAGGATGGCGGCGCGGAAGTCAAGGTAGCCGAGGAGGCGGTCGACGGGGTCCTGGGCGTGGTGGTAGGACGCGGAGGCGAAGAAACTTCCGGTGCTCTGTTCCCAGTACTGGACGGCCGCAAGAGCGAGATCATCCTTGGTCTTGAAGTGGTGGAAAAAGCTGCCCTTGGTGACGCCGGCTTCGCGGCAGATGTCGTCAACGGTAGTGGCGGCGTAGCCTTTGGAGCGAATGATATGGAGGGCAGCATGGAGCAATCGGAGCCGGGACTCGTGCGGGGCTTGCTGCTGGGGCGAAATTGCTTGGGGAGTATTCACAATTAGCTTGTCTCCATACCAACTAGATGGTATGTTTACATACCAATTGGTATGTGTCAAGGGAAGAATGCACGCGGAGTCTTGACTTCCTGGCAGCCGTTTTGCCGGGGGTTCCATGAAAACCAACCAAACAAATGGAGGAAAAGACGATGAAGCTGAATAAAGCGAGACCCGCCTGGCGGCGGGTCTCGTTGGTTAGGTCAGATGGAACGGGCTAAGCGGAGATGGCGGTTTTGAGGTTGAGGGTTGCGGCTGCCGGCGGGTTGGGCGTGCGAAAGACTGATTTTCGAGGGCCGCGTTTGCGGGCCACGAGGACGCGGACGCGTTCCAGCAACTCGGCGGGGGAGCATGCGCCTTTGGGCAAGAAGACGTCGGCGCGGCCGGCGCGATCGTATCCGGTGACGGTACCGGAGACGATCATTGCGGGGAGGGCGGGGTGGAGTTGTTTGGCGCGGCCGACCAGTTCGTTGCCGTCCATCTGCGGCATAAGGAGGTCGCAGAGGAGGAGGTCGAGCGAGCCGGGCAGGGAACCGGCGATGGTTTCGAGGGCGTCCAGCGGGCTGGTAAGGGCGATCACGCGATAGCCCCGGGTTTCAAGGAGGAAGGTTCGGACTGACAAGATCTGTTCGTTGTCATCGACGCAGAGGATAGTCTTCTTCGGGCGCATAACTTCTCAGTTCTGCCTGGAGGGCGTCGCGAACCGGCTTCAGAACCGGATGGCGCGATGCAGCCTGGCGGATGGGCGTCGACGGCGCGTTTGCTGGTTGGCGGGCGCGCTGGCGGGCGGCGTAATTTCTACCCGCGGTGTGGGCCGGTCAACTCGGATCCAGCGACCTGGGGATTGGCTCGACCGGGCCAGGCAGGAAAGACATGACTCTTAAGCTATGCCTCGGGGCAAAGCTCTCCTGTCGGCTCGGCGAGGAGCCGTATCCCCGGGCACCGGACGGGCTGATGCCCGGACGACGAACCGCGGGTTCGAGAGAAGCCGGTGGCGGCGCAGATTGCCACGCGGGTTTGGAGAACGCATTCGTTCCGGCTGGCGGAAGGCGAGAGAGCCGCGGGTCGCGAGCCGATGGGCCGGAGGAGCAGGTCCAAGGACAGGGACGGGTTTTGCCTGCACTAGCAGTGCGGAACGGTACGTTGGGAAAGCCGCGACTGCGAGCCGATGGCTTCTCTCAACTCAAATTGGTGAAAAAACGGAAATCCTTTACTGCAACTGCAACTGCGATACGTGTTGGTGGATCGAAATTGTTTATGTTTGATTCCTGGAGCTTGCTGTTGCCGAGTTCATTTGACTCGTCTCTCAACGCTCCCCACAGTACGGATACGAACCCAACTTGACAACAGCGAACACACAGCGAATATGAGGGGCAAATTTCGATTGCACATTCACCGAATTTTCAAAGAGCGCATGGTTGCTGGCGATTTGCACGATGGCCCTGTTGAAATCGGGTGCATCACGGCAGGAAAAAGCGTCCGGTTGCAATGGGAATGGTGCGCCCGCCAACGCGGACATCGCAAACCCGGACGCCATCGAAGGCCGCCTGAACCGAGATGCGGCTGGGGCGGAGCATCTCAAGGCCCTGTTCGAGGACGACGATCTGGTTGCCGGATGCGAGTGAATGGCGCACGAGATACGCGATGGTGCAGCCGGAAGCCGAGCCGGTGGCGGGATCCTCTCCGCCGTAGAACTGCATGCGCGCGTGCCAATCCGCACCCGAACCTGCGGCCGCGCGGGTGATGCAGTGGAAAAATTTCGCGTCGCTCTGGTCGAGATACGCTTGCGCGGCCGACTGCGGGATGGCAAGCCGCGCCGCGACTTCGAGCGATCGGAGCGGAACGATGCAGAAGGGCATGCCGGTTGAGACGGTCTGAATGGGCAGGCCCGGATCGAGGTCGCCGACCGTGAGCCCGAGCACGGCGGCGACGGCGCGAGGCGAGTGGATGTTGCCGAACGTGGGATCGTTCTGGCGCATGGCGCCGTAGACACCGAGGCCTTCCTGCTGGGCGGGGAAGGTTACGGGGATGGGGCCGACCTGAAGGTCGAGGGCGATCGTCTCGGCACCGGCGAAGACGGGATGGTTGAGATACAGCCAACTCGCAGTGCCGAGCGTGGGGTGGCCGGCGAATTGGAGTTCTTCGCGAACCGTGAAGATGCGAACCTGCACGCCGCGTTCGCGCTCGGTGCCGGCGTCGCGGGGCAGGATGAAGGTGGTCTCGCAGAGGTTGGTTTCGCGGGCCAGCGATTGCATTTCGGCAGGGGTCAGGCCGCGCGCATCGGTGAAGATGGCGAGCGCATTGCCTTCGAGGGGCCGTTCGGCGAAGACGTCAACCTGTGCGTATTCGTACGCTTGATGTGCGGTGGCGAGCGCGGAAGTTGTAGCCGGGGCAGTTGACATAGAGGCTCCTCAGACGTATGTTTCAGATAGACCGCAATGGGGCGAAACTGCTCCAGGCCAGCCAGGCTGGCAGCGGCCAAAAGATTAGCCATGACGATAATGCCGAACGCGAACTCCATGCCCTGCTGCTGTTGCTGTAGCAAGGCGTGGGTGTGCGCATAGGCGAATCGTAGCAAATAACCTTTTCGATTCGAGTACTGCGGAACCCACCCAGAGCCAACGAGCCGGGTGGGTTTTCTAGTCTGTCTTGCACCCAGGTTCTGCCGATCTGTCTGGATCATAAATCCTAAGACGAGGGAAAAACGATGTCTCTTCGCATCAATGACGTAGCTCCCGACTTCACCGCCGAAACAACCCAGGGGACGATTCATTTTCACGAGTGGATCGGCGACAACTGGGCAGTACTGTTCTCGCACCCTAAGGACTTTACGCCGGTCTGCACGACGGAACTGGGCGCAGTAGGCGCACTGGAGAAGCAGTTTGCCGCCCGCGGAGCCAAAGTAATTGGCCTCAGCGTAGATCCCGTGGAAAGCCATGGCAAGTGGGCGAAGGACATTGAAGAGGTGACTGGTTCGGCAGTGAATTACCCGGTCATTGGCGATCCGCAACTGAAGGTGGCGAAGCTGTATGACATGCTGCCGGGCGATGCGGGGGACAGTTGCGAGGGACGCACTCCCGCGGACAACGCGACGGTGCGCATGGTCTTCGTGATTGGGCCGGACAAGCGCATCAAGCTGACGCTGGCCTACCCCATGTCCACGGGCCGCAACTTCGACGAGATCATCCGCGTGCTGGATTCGATGCAGTTGACGGCGAAGCACAAGGTGGCAACGCCGGCGAACTGGAAACAGGGCGAGGACGTCATCATCACCGGCGCGGTTTCCAACGACGATGCGGCGAAGATCTTCCCGGGCTACAAGACGGTGAAGCCGTATCTGCGGACGACCGCCCAGCCGCGGTAGGCACGCGGGACAAATGCACCGCCGTGCATTGAAGATCGAGATGCGCGGCGGCGAGAAGCACCGATGGCGAAGTGGCTAACGCGCTGGTCTGCAAAACCAGTATTCATGGGTTCAAATCCCATTCGGTGCTCCAGAATTGAGATCGGAGCGACGATGCCAAGGCTCCGGGAGGAATCTCCTTTCACCTGGCGAGCTTGGTTTTGCAAGTTGCTCGCTCAGCTAAGGCAGCGCGAACGCGAATAGATCTGTTCCCGCTGCGATCGCGAAATACTGCTTTCCGTTTATGGCGTAGCTCATGGGCGACGCGTGGACCAATTGGCCGATGTGGAAGTGCCATAGGGCCTTTCCGGTGTGTCCATCGAGAACCACAAAGTTCTGGGCATCGTCTCCGAACGCAACCAGTCCCGTTGCAGTGGACATCACACCACCCCAGCCCTTGATGGCGCCGACGAGAGGATCGCGCCATACGAATTCCAGCTTATTCAGGTCGAAAGCATTGATGTACCCTTTGGTGCTGTCGCCGGGCGCCAGCCGCGTGCCAGTTGAGTAATACGAACTCCCTTCTTCGAAGGGTTCGGTTTTCGAGCGGAAGATGGCGCATGCCTCCAGCGAGCGGAAGTAGAACAGGTGTGCCACCGGGTTGTAGCTGGGAGAATACCAGTTGGTCGCTCCACCGGCGGCGGGACAGACGCGAACCCCCTGCTCGTCGGGAACCAGGCCGGCGGAGATGGGCTTGCCCGTCTCATCGATGCCCTTGGCCCAGGTCTGGAGGTCTGCGAATTGCTTCGCGAAAAGGAATTTTCCGTCGGTCCGGTCGAGGATGTAGAGGAAGCCGTTGCGGTTGGCAGTGACGATGAGCTTGCGCGGTCTGCCGCGAAAAGTTGCGTCCACCAGGACCGGTGTCTGCACCGCGTCATAGTCATAGAGGTCATGGGGGCTGTATTGGAAGTACCACTTCAGGCTGCCGGTGTCGGGGTCGAGCGCCAGCAGGCTGCTGGTGAAGAGGTCGTCACCCGGGCGGACGCTGCCGTCATAGTCGGGAGAGGGATTGCCAGTCCCCCAATATAGAGTGTTGAGGGCGGGATCGTAGGTGCCGGGCATCCACGTCGTTCCACCGCCGTGCAGATACGCGTCGCCTGGCCAGCTTTCGCTGCCTTTTTCTCCGGGAGCAGGGATGGTCCAGAACCGCCAAACCTCCTTGCCAGTATTTGCGTCGAAGGCGGCGAGGAAGCCGCGCACGCCATCGTCTCCGCCCGAGGTGCCGACCAGCACCTTGTTGTGCACGATGAGGGGTGCGCTGGTTGCGCCGTAGTTTCTGTTGCCCGTAGCGTAGAGGACGTCCCACAGCAACTCGCCCGAGCGTGCGTCGAGACACAGCAGGTGGGCGTTGTCGGTCTCCATGTAGATACGAGTGCCGAGGATGGCGATGCCGCGGTTGTGGTGATTGGCGGCGTCGTCCACGAGCCCCTGGGTGACGGCGCGCGCATGATGCCACAGCCGCCTGCCCGTCTTCGCGTCGAGCGCGTAGACGTCGTTCGCACTGGTCACGAACATGACGCCGGCCACCACGACAGGGGTCACTTCCAGCGGGCCCGGGTCGCGAACATGGAAGACCCACTGCGCTGCCATGTGGCTCACGTTTGCGGGCGTTATCTGGGTGAGGCCGCTGAAACGCCTGCCGGTATAGTCGCCGTTGTAGGAGACCCAGTTCCTGGCGACTTGCGGTTGCAGCAGGTCATTCTGCTTCACGTCGACCTGGCCCAGGAGAGCTACTGCTGCCGGGCTGATAACGGAATGCTCCGCGGCGGCGGGCAACGAATCGGCTTCCAGCGTACGCAGATAGCGCACTATGGCAGCGATGTTCGCGTCGCCAATCTGGGCGAACGGAGGCATGCCTTCCGAAGTGCCATCGTGCAGGATTCTGGCCAGTTCGGCATCGGAGAGGGTCATCAGGCTTAGCGTTGTTGCTACCGCTACGGCCTTGTCGCCGCCCTTTGCGTCGGCTCCGTGGCAGCCTGAGCAATTCGCCGTGTACTGCCGGGCGCCGCGATCGCCGCCCTCCGGTTGCGCGTAGGCCGCCGTGCGCATTCCTGCAATCGACAAGAGAAGGAGAAGGGCTAACTGGTTGGAAGACCGGCGACCTGTCATCGTCTTAAAAGGTACTCCATCCCAGCGGGGATGAGTCAATGGAGCAAAGAAATTGTGGCAGCGAAGCAGACGCGGAGCAGGGTCTGCGAGTCTAATGTCCAGAAAGAAGAGTGCAAGGGGGCATCCCTCCGGCGCTCTTCCGGTGTGAGATACTTGTTTCGCAGTTTCGCGGAGCACATCATGCGCGCTGTTATCCTGCTTGGCCTCCTCGCCTCTGCCGCCTTCGCCACAACCCAGACCGTTTCGCAGACGTCCACTGCGGACGGGAGGATTCATACCCGGATCGAAGGCATCGACATTCCCTCTATTACAGCCGCACCGTTCACGGCGAGGGTTGTGGTGACCTGGAATCAGCCGCTGATCGGCGGCGGCACGGTCTCGCGCACGTATTACACGGTGGTGGCGCGCGATTCCCATGGTCGGGTGCGGCGCGAGACACGTGACTTCGTTCCCGCCGACTCCAATGCGGAGCCTCCGTTGCTCAGTTTCGCAGTTACGGATCCCGTCGCCGGTTCGCGGATCACGTGTGAGCAGGGCGCCATGAATTGCACGGTCGTCGACTTCCGTGTCGCACTGACTGTGGATGAAGCAACCGCCGGCTCGGCTACTGGCCAGACGAAGGGCTTCACTCGGCAAAGTCTCGGCCAGCAGACGATGGATGCCCTGCCGGTTGCGGGAACCCGGGAAACCACAATTGCGAATTCAGGGACGGGCGGCAACAGCCGCGTTCTGGTGAGGAGCAGGGACCTTTGGTATTCGCCGGACCTGAAGATGTACCTCTCAGTCATCCGCAACGACCCGCAAATGGGGCAGGTCACACTGACGGTTACGGACCTGGTGCTTGGGGAACCCGACCCCTCCCTGTTCGGCGTTCCCCCAGGTTACAGAGTTGTGGACGCCCGCAGCAATCAGACTGCATCCCAATGAAACCCTAGAGCCAGCGTGCGGCGGCATGCTGCTCGAAAGCATGCCCCGCATCCCAATGCCGCCAGAACCCTCCGGACGCTGCCGTGCCAATCGGCGGTGGCGGGCGGCAGGGTAGGCGGCGGTATCGCCGGACCTCAGGGATGAAAGGACGGGATGAAAGGCAAGGAGGCGACCGAATTGTCCAGGATGCTGTCCCCGAGAGTGATCGTGAAATCGTCCGGGGGGGGACCCTAAGCGGGGCTCGAAGGGCGCGTCGACCTGAGGCTGAAGAGCATAGAGAGTGGCGATGTTGGCGCGCGGATTGTGGGCGATGTTAATGGCCGCGGCGGCGGTTTCCTGTGGGAGCGGGTTGGTGCCGCTGCCCTGAGCATTGGCGAAAAGAGTTGTACAGCCCGCGGAGGCGGGACCGCCGGTGTTAATGCAGGCGGCCAGGATGTTGGCGAGTGTGTTGATTTTGCTCTGGGGAACCGCGGTGCGGCGGTCTGAGGGCAACGAGGCATTGGCTTTGCCGGTAGAAACGCGAGCGAGATTGGCGGCATAGGCCACGCCTGCGGCGGTCGGGAGTCCGGGACCGGCGATGTGGGTCGGGTCGGTGGCAATGCCAGCCATCGCGTAAGCAGCCGCGACGGTGGTTACTTCGTTGACGAAGACGAAAGGCTCGGCCGAATCAAAGTTTCCCGCCTGGGGACAGGCGCCGAGCGAGGCCATGAGGCCAATGGCGGAGTTGGTGCCGCTGCCGCCGCTGTTTCCGCCGCGCACATACAGATAGACCTGATGGACGGCGGTGCAGGTGTAGTCTCCCGCGATGGAGAAGCCGCCGTACTCGCCGGTGAGAGCATAGTAGCCGATGGGGTCGCTGGGATTCCCGGTGGAGGAGTTGAGCAGAGAGACCGAGGGGCTGCCATAGCCAGTTGTGTTGACCTGCAGCACATAGACCCGGGCGCCAACAACGGCACGCGCACGGCCTCCATTGACCAAGCCCTGAAATGGCTTAACGGCAGATGCGTCGGAGATCAGCTTCGGAGAGCCTTTGGAGACAATTACGCCACCTGAGCCGCCCGATCCACCGCTTCCGCCAGAACCACCCCCAGAGCCACCCATTCCGCCGGACCCTCCAATACCGCCGGAGCCGCCAGTACCGCTGGTAATACCCGATCCCGTGCCGCCGGACGTGACCGGCGGTCCGCCGGAGGTGCCGCCGCCTGAACCGCCCGAACCCCCGATGATTGCTACGCCGCCTCCGCCCTCAACAATGGGAGGTTTCGAGCAACCGTTCAGCAATATGACGCACAGAAACACGGACGAGGCCAAGACTGGAAGACGCATTGAACCCATTGCGGTTTGAATCTGCTTTTTGCGCATTGGACCACCTATCGAAACCTGGGTTTGAGTCAATTCGCCCTCAGAAACCGAGACAGTCGCGCGGACGCTCGGCGAAATCCAGAGCCCGAGGGTGCAAGCACTTGGACTCATGCCGGACCAACAAGTTTGCTCCCAAAGAGTATCAAATCGGCCGCTCTGGGCTAGTTTACGGTGACGGCGACCGTGGTCTGCCCCATCACCGTCCCCGCCGTCGCGGTCACGGTAATGGTGTAATTGCCCGCCGTTGTCCCCGGATTACTGCTCACCATGCCGCCGCTGTTGCCTCCGCCGCCGCATCCGGTCAGGCCGCCGCCGAGCGCCGCCAGGCACACCAGCAGCCCCAGCGGCCCAAGCATCGCCCGCAGCCTGCGTCGCCGCGCCGGAATTACCAGCAGCAGCAAGCCCGCCAACGCCGCCCCGCCCGTCTCGTAGCCTCGGCTTCCCGGCCGTTTCGGCACCGCCAGCGCCCCGCTTCCCGAAGCCGTTGTCGCCACCGTCAGCGTGCCCGACGCCGACCCCGCGCCCGTGATATTCACCGGACTGGTCGCGCCGAAGCTCGGCACCGGCAGGTCGGTTGCCCCGGTCGGGCTTTGCGTCACCGCCGCCGTCAGCGTCACGTTCCCGGTAAACCCTCCACTCGGAGTGACCGTAATCGTGGTGCTGTTCGCCGTCGTCGCCCCCGGCGCAAACGACAAGCTTGCCGCCCCCGGCATCAACGTGAAGGTCGCCGTCGTCGCCGCCCCGGTCGAGACCACCAGGCTGACCGGGGATCCTGACGCCGCGCTGTTGCCTGCCGGCGGGCTCTGGCTGATGACGCTCCCTGCGGCCACCGTGGCGCTCGACGCCGTAGTCACCGTCCCCAAGGTCAACCCCGCCACGGTAATTGCACTCGTAGCCGCCGCCTGGGTCAGTCCAACCACATTGGGGACAGTGATCAACGCCGCCGTCACCGTCACCGTATTCGCGCCTATCGCGCTGTTGTACGTCGACGAGCTGTTCGCATCCGGCGTGTAGTTGGCCGTCAGCGAGTCCAGCCCGATCGCCAGCGATCCCGCCGGAACGGTGATGCTCGCGCTGCCGCTCACCAGCGCCGTCGCCGCAGACGTGTACCCCGTGCTGGAGAGCGTCACCGATCCGGTCGCCGTCGGGTTCCCGCCTCCACCGCTCACGGCCACCGTTACCATCAACGCCTGCGCGGTGGTAATGCTGGACGCCCCCGGTGTCACCGTCACCGTCGGCGTGCTCGTCGCCGTCCCCGTCACCGTCACACTCACCGCCGCAGACGGGCTCCCGCTGAAATTCGTATCCCCGCCATAGACCGCGTCAATGCTGTCCGTGCCCACTGTAGTCAGCGCGGTTGTGGTCAGCGTGGCTACGCCCGAGGAGACCGTTCCCATGCCGATCACGGTCGGCCGGTTGTAGAACGTCACCGTCCCCGTCGGACTCGCCGTGCTGCCCGTGGCCGGCGTAATGGTCGCCGTAAACTTCACGCTGCCGCCCGGCGCAATCGTGCTGGCCGAAGCCGTCAGCCCCAGTGCGTTCGCCGCCGGGATCACCGGTGCCACGCCATACAGGTTCAGCAGCACCGTCGATCCCGCGAGGATGTCGTACCGGCCGTCCGTGGTCAGTTTCACCGCAACTGCGGTTCCACCGGCGGCAATGTTGATCAGGTCCTTCGGCACAACGTATCCCGAGCCCGGCACCGACGTAAACGTCCCATCGCCCTTCCCGTAAAACACGCCGCTGAAGTCGTTCGCGTCCAGCAACGCCAGGTCGGGGTTGCCGTCACCGTTGAAGTCCGCCCCCGCCAGCAGGCCCAGCCGCACGCCCGCACTACGAACCAAAGCAAACCTGGAACGGGTCGGCATCGCACGACTCCATCGGAGACATCAATTCGCGTTCAAATTGTCAGGGGGCCCGGAAACCGGTAAGCTGTGTGGAAATCATACGCCTGTATCACGTCTCAAGAGACGCGGGCTAGCTCGGAAATGATGCATGCTTCGTCCCACTACACCCGAGTCGATCGCAGAGAACCAACAACCGGCTCTCTCCGCGAACTGACTCGCCATTTCTGCCTAGTGGTAATTGCCGATCAGGACGAATGGAGCCCAATAGTACGGATGAGAGTAGTCGGTGATTCGCGCAACAGATGGCGACACCCCTTCCGCTTCAAAGCCGCGACCGGTCGCCGCGCTCGGGGACGCAGCCGATCCGTGTACGAAAGCAAGTTGCGCCTGCCGCAGCGCCTCCCCTTTGCCTTCGGCGGCATGCTTCACCCAGCGATCGTAAAAATCGCTGATCAGCCGGCTGGTACTGGCGTCATTCACGTCCCAGAGCGTGGCCAGCACCGCCTCCGCCTCCTTTTGCTGAGCAATCATGCCCAGGCTGTCCATCTCCAACCCGTTCCTGGAGGTGTAATCCTTTCCGGTACTGCAAGCCGACAGCGTCAACAGCCGTGTGCCATGAAACGCGACCGAGGAGTTCTCCATTTCCGAGAGGTCCCAGGCATAGCCCGTCGCCTCTCCGGTATCGCCACCGCCGAGCATGAGGTATGGTTCCGCACCGCTGCCTGTCTCCACGACAAAGTGGCTGGCAATGTGCACCACGGAAAAGCCCTTGCCGGCGCCAAGCTCCGTCTTCAGCGCTGCCAGCGTGAACTGCTCGTTGCGCAGCAGCTTGCCCTCCATTGAGCCATGCGACTCCGGCACCGCCGGATCGTGCACCACAGCATCCAGCTCCGGCATCACGCCGGGCAGCGCCGGCAGACCGCCGTAACTCTTGGACAAGCCCATTGCAAGCACGCTCGGCGCGCTCCCGTTCGTCAGCGGCGCATCCACCATGTGGCCGTAACTTTCCGGTGTGAACAGCACATTTTCGTAGCGCTCGACCATGTAATGCCGACCGTCATAGAGTGCGGCCATCGGCAGATACCGCAAGGCGTCATCCAGAGACCACAGCAGCGTGGGAACGCGGCCCTCCGCGTCAGCAGGTGTATCCAGGGCTTTCAGATCATCTTCCAGCGGGGCCACGATCATGGCATACAACTGGGTCAGCTGCGGCCTGGGATCGGAGTTGCGCATGCCCAGGATCTTCAGCGCCTCAAACGCCTTGTTGCGCAGCTCAGCCGGCGTGGCTGCCAGTTCAATCTTCTTTCGCGAGGTTGCCGTGACCACGATTTCGTACGCGTGGTCCTTGCCCAGCAACAGCCGAATGCCGAGCACATGCGGGCCTAGCTTTGCCAGCGTCTCCTGCAGATAACTGTGTGCGGCGACGTCCTCGCTGGCAGCTCCACCTGTGTGGGCGGCATCGGACTTGAGCTCTGGAGATATTGCGGTGTCAAAGAAGGCCTGCAAGTCTGCGGTTTGCTTCTCGATGCTTGCGCCCAAGGTCTTCAGGTGAGCGTCCTGCTCGGGGGTCCGCGCCGCCTGCACTTCCAAGCCGACATATTCGACGTTGAGTTGGTCAAGCGGCATCGCCCTCTTTTCCAACTCCGCCATCTGGCCCAGCACCTTCTGTTGCAGCGCCGTAAACTTCAGCGGCACAGCCTTTGCCGCCGCATTCGGATCGGTGCCGGGCACAATGTCTCTCAGCTCCTGCTCCTTCAGCAGATCGAGAATCTCTTCGGCTTC
>Ga0224557_1003060_pt1 | contig 13456 bp, 12 predicted proteins | sample 714S31014metaG_FD_180677 | JGI IMG/M metagenome (GOLD analysis project Ga0224557, IMG submission 180677) | Peat soil microbial communities from Stordalen Mire, Sweden - 717 S3 10-14 | ecosystem: Environmental > Terrestrial > Soil > Wetlands > Peat | place: Sweden: Norrbotten County, Stordalen... | reverse complement strand
GAGATCGACAAGCCGCCCTTCTCAACGCTCGTCCCCATCTTCTCGGCCTTATCGCCGATCCCCCCCATCGGCACACCCAACGCCCCAAGCGCCGACGCGAGAATCCCCGCCTTAGAACTCATGCCCGTCGCGAGCTTCTCACCACCATCCGCCCCGACCTTGCCGAGATCCCCGGCGAGTCCCTCAGCTTCCTTGCCGACACCCTCACGCAACTGCACACCGCCCAGTGCGCCAGCAGCACCAAGGTCGTTTTCAAGGCCGGACGCGCCCTCTTTCACCCCAGTCCGAAGATCCTCCCCGGCCCTAGTGCCAGCAACCGTCGCACCGTCACTCAGGCCCGCGAGCTCAGCGTTCGTTTTCGCTTCAAGCTCCGCCGCGGACCCACCCGAGTCATATTTGACGACAACAGACGCTTCGCCGACGATCAATCCGATCACCGCCCCTCTACGGAGTAGAGCCAGGCCGCCCCGTCCCCTGTCGCAAAGTAACACCGCATTGTCACTGTCACATCTTCCGCTAGCTAATGGTCACAGTGTACGTTCGGCATCGGCATTACCCAGTTACCGGAGCCACCTATGAGTATGTACGGGAACGCTGCGAATCCGGCGCGCGTCGTGCCATGTCGGTCTGTCGGCGCAGGTAGTCCCACCGGTCGGCCCGATGCTTGTCGCAGAAGATCGGATGCCCTGAGATGATCGAGGTGCAACGGGTCCAGTCCTTCTCCTTGACCTCTCGGTCCTCGTGCGAGCACCGCCGGACGTTGCGATGCAGGCACTGTCCGCACACGACCACCCACCGATCCATCCAGTAGCGGTCGCGGTCATCGAGCACGGTATCCCCGTGATGGCGGCGTTCCGGCAGGCTGTGCGCCTCCAACAGTGGAGGCAGCCAGTCGAGCAGCGTGTCCCATCGGCAGTCCGTGAAGCTGAACCACGCGACGCGCTTAGCGGGCTGGCGGGCGCGTCTCATTTCGGCAGGGGCGCCGCAGGCTTCACAGTCGAAACGAACGCCGCCCCTTGGCACAACGAACGGACGCTCTTGCTGCGCCAGCTCGACAAGCGCGTCCTGGCGCAGCTCAGTCACGGCTGGCGACAACTGCTTCTCTCCCAGCCGCTGTAGGACACGCATCAGCCGTTCGGTGTTCTCGACCTTGCCTTCGGAGGCAGGTTCAAGGGTGATGAGTTCGTCCGCCGAAATATCTCCAAGTTCGTCCAGTGGTACCCCGCGGTTGGTCATGAGCACCGGCACGCCTAGTGAGTTCGGCGCTGGGGCACTTAGAGCGCTCGGCCGTGGCTCTATCTCACTCAACGTCGTAATTCCTGATGCGTGGGCCTTGCCGGCCGAGCCGATGCGGGGAGACTGTCACTTATGTCAAGGACAACAACCACAAGCGACACGGTACGCATCGCTGTGGACAGCATCCGGGAACGTCGAGCGGCACTCGGACTGTCACGAATTGCACTCGCCGCCCTCTCGAGCTGCTCAGTGACATACCTTCAGAACGTCGAAGGCGGGGTCATCCCGACGAACAGCGACGTGGTGCCAAGAATCCTCAAGGCGCTGATCGACGTTGAAAAGAACAACGCCGCGATGGGTAGTCGCGGCGTTGCGAAGACCTCCGATGCGGGCGGCGGTCACGATGGAGACTAGCCCAGCATCCGGCGTAACTGGCCAAGTCACGCCCCGGTTCCTGCGATTGGAGCGACTTACGAACGAGGTTCTCGGCCTTACTCGTGCGTTCAACGATGGCGACTTGGCTGGGGATGACATCGAGGTCGTCATTGCTACCTGTCAACTCGAGCGCGACCTCGAGAACGTGCGGTCCGCGCTGAGGTCCTGGGGCGACTCGTGATGGCTGAGGTCAAGCCTTGTCACAAGTGCGGCACCACGACCGGCAAGGCGCCGCTAGCCGCGATGTGCAATCGCTGCGCCGACCTGCACGCGTTCTCACCATCGACACCGGAGCGTCAAGGCGATCAGATCGACCGTGAGAACGAGGTGAACTCCGCGCCGCTCGTCGGGCTCACGGTTCATGTCGCGGACCTGAGCAAGTCGGCACCGCCTCGCTTCGCATGGCAGGACCGGCTCGTGCTTGGCTACCTCAACCTGCTGATCGGCAACGAGGGCGTCGGCAAGGGCACGCTCATGGCGTGGGTCATCGCCCGCCTGACGCGCGGGGAGCTTCCAGGCGATCTCAAGGGGCAGCCCGTCGGTGTCGGCGTCCTGGGAGACGAGGACAGCTTCGCCGATGTCTGGACGCCACGCCTCCACGCTGCGAAGGCGGACCTGGCTCGCGTGGTCCAGATCGAGCGGCCAGATGGCGGCTTCGTCGAGGTCGGAGAGGATCGCGAAAAGCTGAGCCTGGTCATCAAAGAGCGCGGACTGCGGGTTCTGTTCTTCGACCAACTCCTCGACAACCTCGGCGTCGGCGTAGATGACTGGCGTCAAAAGGCGGTCAGGGAATCGCTGCAACCAATCCGGGCGCTCGCCCGCGAGCTGGACATCGTGACGCTGGGCTCTCTACATCCGAATAAGCGCGCGGACAGCTTCCGGCAACTCGTATCCGGCGCCTCGTCGTTCAACGCTGTCTCTCGGTCAAGCCTGCTCCTGGCGCAGCATCCCGACGACGAGAGCCGGCGTGTCCTGGCTCGTGGCAAGGGCAACCTGTCGCAGACGCCGGAGTCTGTCGAGTTCGAGCTCGCCGAGGAGCGCTTCAACGCCAATGGCTACGAGTTCAAGGTGCCAGTCGCCCGCGGATTTAAGGCCGGCGACCTCACCGTTGACGACCTTATGGGCAACGATGCCCCGCGCGAGGAACACAGCAAGATTGCAGAGGCATGCGAGATCATCGAGGCACTGCTACCGCGTGACGGCGGATGGCATCCGGCAAAGCCGATCAAGGAAGCCTGCGCGGCGGATGGCGTCGACGATCGCATGGCGAAGCGGGCTAAGGAACGCCTTGGTATTGAGCATCGCCGCGCCGCCGCCTTCCACGCAGGCACAGAGTGGCGTTGGCCCACTCAGGGCACCGCTCAGGACACGCCCGGCCCTAGCGTCCCGACTGTCCCAAGTAGCCCGAGTGGCCCGAGTGGAACCGCGCAAAAGTCCTTACTCAGTGGCAGTTGGGCTACTGGGGCCACTCAGGACAGCGAGGACAAGGGCCAAAGGCCTGACCCGAGTGATGGGCGTGGCGACGACCTACAGCCACTCCCAGTCCTCGAACGACTCGCCTGGGAGCGCCGCATGGCCGCCTCGACGGACGGCACACCGTGATCGTGCAGCGGTTCGATCTCGCGGTGTCGGGTGAGCCGATCCCACAAGCTCGTGCTGGTCGTGGTCGGCACGGCTCCTATGTCCCGAAGCGCTCCGCTGAGTACCGCGAGCGCATCCAGGCCGCATGGATGATCTCCGGTCGCCCGACGCTGGGCTCGGCGTCGTTCTCGCTGAGCGTCCGCTTTTACCGCGCTACCCAACGCCCGTGCGACCTCGACAACTTGCTCAAGGCGGTCTGCGATGCGCTGAACGGTCTTGCGTTCACTGATGACAAGCAGCTGGTCTGCATCAGCGGTGCTCACAAGCTCGAGTGCGCCCGTGGCGAAGAGCGGACCGAGCTGACCCTCTGGGTGGCTACGGCGGCGGTGCCATGAGCGAGTTCGGTCAGGCATGGCTCGCGGCGCTCGACGTGAACGACCTGGCCGAACTGGGCCGTCGCCTGTCCCTCGTGGCCGAACCTGCGTCGGCGCCGACCGCCTCGGCCACGCTGCTCACTCCCGCGGAAGCCGCGGCTCGAGCGAACGTCAACGTGGAGACCATCAGACGAGCCGTGCGCTCAGACGCGCTGAGAGCGTGCAGGGCTGGTCGCGCCGTACGAATCGACGCTGAGGATCTCAACGCGTGGCTGACCGGCCCACGGCGATCAGGCCGAGCTCAAGCGCAGACCCGTCAGCTCCGACGGCAGTCCGGTCGCACGCCGATGGCCGACGCGCTCCAGAGGCTCGCATCGTGATCGACGACCCAACCAACGCGCGAACTCCAATCAATCCGATCTAGCGAGGTAATCGATGCCAGGCCGCACTCAACCAACTCGACACAGCTTGATGGGCCGCGTCCTCGGCGCCCAGGCGCAGGGCAAGTCCTCTGGGTTGCAGCAGGAGATGACGTTCGTGGACTCCCGGTGGGTGGGTGCCCCTAGCGCCGCAGGGTCATATCCGCCGCCGACGGGTGACCCGATGAACGGCTACATGACGACCAAGATTGGGAACGCGAGCGCGTACGTGTTCCCGGCGCAGCCGCAGTTGACGTCCGCGCTGGTGCCCGGGACCGTGTACACGTCGCTGGCGGTCACTCCGCTTCCCGCTCCGGTGTACGCGGGCCAGGTGGTCGTGACGGTGTTCGGCGGGAGCGGAGGTAACACGCAGGGGTGGACCGTGTCGGCGAACACGGCGGCCGGCGCCACCGCTATCCCGGTGCTGTCGCAGGCCGCGAGCTTCGCCTTTCCCGACGGTCTTCCGGAGTTGACGTCGGCGCTCTCGGGCGGGACGACGTACACGGCGCTCCCGGTCTCGGTAGTGGGAAACGGCTTGCAGCTCGGGCAGAACGTCATCCTCACGTCGGGCGGCAGCACTCAGGAGTGGACCGTTGGCAACACACTCACCAGTGCGCTTATCGCAGGGACCGTGTACACGTCGCTGGCGGTGACGGCACTGGCGGGCCCGCTGGGGTCCGGTGCGAAGTTCACGGTCGCATACGGTGAGATCAGCCAGACATGGACAACCTCGAGTGCGGTGACTGCGGGCGCTCCGTCGATCCCGGTGGTGTCGCAGGCCGCAGGCTTCGCTTGTCCTATCGGGGCGACGGTCAATGTGTCGGTGCCTATGGGCACGATGTCGATTCCGGTCATTTCGCAGGCTGCGAACGCGACCTACCCGGTCGGCTCGGTCGTGAGTGGTCCGGCGATCAGCAACACGTCCGGCGGGACGATCGTGAGCGGTGCCGCAGCGTCGGTGCCGGGGGTCGGGATCAGCATGTGGCGGCAGGCTCAGGTGTTGACGAGTGCGCTGGCCGAGGGCACCGATTACACGTCGCTGCCCTGCACCGCGTTCCTGCCGAACCTGAGTGGTGTCGCTCAGCAGGGAGCGCAGGTCACCGTCATTCAGCCCGGGCCGCTTCCGGTCCTCTTCCAACGGTGGGTGCTCTCGGGTGCGGTTACCGCTGGCGCCGGCACGACGAGTCTGCCTGTCGTCTCTCAGGCAGCAGAGGCCGCGTTCCCTGCTGGGTCACTGGCCGGTATATGGATGCCCCTGTAGCCCGTAGTGTCTCAGTCTGTTACAGTTCGCACACATGGCTAGGTTGACGACAGAGCACGCACCGACGCTTGAAGCGCTCAGGGGCGCAGCGGGGCGCAAGGCTGACGCTGACGCCGACCTAAAGCGCCTGATCGGCGACGCTCTACAGGCCGGTGTCCCAGCCATCCACGTCGCCGAGGCCGCCGGGATCAGCCGGCCGACGCTCTACCGCTTGCTCGGGCGGAAGGTCGAGCCGTGAGCGTCAACAAACGCACCTGGACCGACGCGGAGGGCAAGAGCCGGACCGCCTACCGCGTACGGTGGCAGGAGGGCGACCGCTGGCGCTCCAAGACGTTCGACCTCAAGAAGAGCGCGGACACCTACGACGCCGAGGTGAAGCGACGGCGCAGGCTGGGATCGGTGAGCGACCTCGACGCCGGCAGGCAGACGCTCGACGACTACGTGCTGACCGTGTTCACGCCGACGCACATGGCGCTACTGGCGACCAAGACGCAGACACTGTACGCGGACCTCTACGACCGGTATCTCTCGCCCGACTTCGGCGCCACATCACTGCGGCAGATCAAGCCGTCTCAGATCAAGCACTGGCAGGCCGCACGACTCAAGGCAGGCACGGGAAAGCCGACGCTGCTCAAGGCGCTGACGCTGCTCGGGAACATCTTGCAGCGCGCCTGTGAGGACGAGCTGATCGAGCACAACCCGACGCGCTCCGTGAAGCGCGCCCGCGCCCCGAGGGCGGCAGAGGTGCGACCGCTGGCGCCGGCGACCGTTGAAGCGATCCGCGCGGCGATGCTCAACCCGAACGCCGCGACCGTGAACACGTCCAAGCCCGGGCAGCGCCAGCGCCGCGCACACGTCCAGCCAGCTCCGGGAACGCCGCACAGCCGTATGCGTGACGCCACGCTCGTAAGCCTTCTCGCCTACAGCGGTCTGCGACCGGGCGAGGCCCTCGCGCTGCGCTGGGGCGACGTGCGCGAGAACACGCTCCTCATCGAGCGCTCGCTCTCCGGCGAACGGATCAAGTCGACGAAGACAGGCGGGTCGCGCACCGTGCGCCTGCTCGAACCACTCGCCAGAGACCTCCGCGAGTTCAAGCTGGCATCGGGCCGGCCAGCAGACCGGACGCTCGTCTTTCCCGGCCCTGACGGTGGACCTTGGACCACGGTGCACCTCTGGCGGGCTCGCAACTGGAAGCGTGCGCTCAAGACCGCGGGCGTTGATCACGCGCGCATCTACGACCTGCGTCACAGCTTCGCTTCTCTCCTGGCGCACGAGGGTCGACCGGTGACCTACATCGGACGGCAGCTGGGCCACTCGCCAGCAGTCAGCCTCCGCACCTATCAGCACGTGATCGACGAGCTTGAGGACGCTCCGAAGCTCTCCGCTGAGGACGCGATAAAGCAGGCTCGCGGCGTGAGCGCTGCCCATGAGCTGCCCATAGCGGTGCACGACGGCGCGGCAGGCCCTCAAGACCAGCAGTCGAAACAGCCGGGATTGCAGGCCGTTTCGACTGATACCCCCAGCGGGACTCGAACCCGCGATCTCCTGCGTGAAAGGCAGGCGTCCTAACCGCTAGACCATGGGGGCCTGGAGGCCGATTCTAGGGGCGTTTGGCTTGGTTGGTACGGAGCCGGGAGAAACGGCGGGGTGGGGGTAGACCGGGTCGAGCGCGAGCAGGCTCCGTTCGACCCGGTCCGCAGGCGTGTCAGAAGGCGAGCGTCTCGGGTACGAGGGTGATGCCGCGGTCGGCGAGGTCGGAGATCCCGCCGACCACTCGGACAACGTCGCGATAGCCGCGGCGACGCAGGACGCTCGCGGCGATGGCAGCGCGCGGCCCGCGCGCGCACGCGACTGCCAACGGCCGGCCGTGACCGAGGTCAGTGACGGTGTCGGCTCCGTCACGGAGAACCGAGAGCGGGAGGTGGACCGAGTCACGGACGTGACCTGTGCGCCACTCGTTCGCGTCGCGGACGTCGACGAGTGCCAGGTCGTCGGCCGAGAGCCGGGGCACCAGCTCGTCCGGGTGCAGCGCAATGGCGTTGCGGACGTCAAGGCCGCTCTGTGCCCAGGCACCCGGATCGGCGACTGCCACGCCGGCGAGATTCCACACGCCTGCGGCGAGCAGGCGGTCGATCACCGATGCGCCGACCTCCCGCGAGGGCACGACGAGCACGATCGACTCGTCGTCGCGAGTAACCCAGCCGGCCCGCGTCCCGACGCCCTTGCCGCCGGCGGGAAGGTTGATCGCCCCAAGCAGGTGGGCGTCGTCGAAGACCTCGGGCGCGCGGAGATCCAACAGGCAAGCGCCGGCCCCGATGATCGCGGCGAGCTCATCGGGATCAAGCTCGTGGACCGGGGCTGGGGCGTCGGCACCCGCCATGTTGAGCGCGACAACTTGGGGCACCCGCCCCGGTCGCGCCGGCACCGAGCGGTTGATCTCCGCGACGAACTCATCCGCATCCCCGATGCCAAGCAGGCGGTTGCGGGTCAGCTCCGCGCCGATCGTCGACGAGGTGTCATCGGTGAGCGCGCCACTGCCACACAGCGAGGCCCCGACGTGTCCGGGCCACAGCTCGACGCCGTCGCCGAGCGCGACCAGGCGCTGAGCGGTGCCGAACAGCTCGTGCGCCCCTTCGCTGGCATCGACTGCGAGGTCGGGCCGCGCCAGCTCACCTATCAGCAGGGAGTCCCCCGCGAGCAACTTTGGCGTCACGGCCGGATCCGCGAGGTCGCTGACGAGGTAGGCGAGGTGCTCCGGCCGGTGGCCGGCCGCCGCCAACACGCGGACCTCGACGTTGCCGACCGCGATGACGTCCCCGTCCGTCAGCCCGCCGCCCTGAGGCCGGCCCGGATCGGACGGCACGTGGGCAGTCGCCCCGGTCGCCTCGGCGAGACGCCGACGGCCGGAGACGTGGTCGGCGTGGAAGTGGGTCTCGACGATGTGCACGATCGATGCGCCCGCCTCGCCGGCGACCGTCAGATAGTCATCGATGACCCACTTCGGGTCGACCACGATCGCCTCGCCGGCATCGGCCACGACGTATGACGCACAGCCGAGATCCTCGTGGATGATCTGTCGTAAGAACATGTCGAATACTCCCAGTTGCGGGGTCAGTTAAAAGAGCAATACCGTGAATGTCGATTGACTTTCCGCTATTATCGGAAAGTCAATCGACTTAGTTGAATATAGCCACAGCCCGCGTCAGGTCAGCGTCAAGGTGCCTGACTGCGAGCCCAGGTTACGTCTGGCGAGCAATAGAATCGAGCTAGTGAACATGCCTGTTGAGAACCGTCTCGTGGAGGGCGACATCGACCACCGTGCCCCATTGGCGGAACTCGCCGACGCGGTTACGCAGGTGCCATTGGTCGACGGCACGACAGCTCAGTTCGTCAACTTCGACTACGCGGCCAGCGCGCCGCCACTGGCCCGCGTCCACCGCGCCGTCACGACCACGATGTCGTACTACGCCAGTATCCACCGGGGACAGAGCTACCTCTCGCGAGTTAGCACCGCGGCCTACGAGCAGGCCCGGGAGGCCGTGGCAGAAGCCACGAACGCACGCTCCGACGACGTCGTCATCTTCACGCGTAATACGACTGATGCCCTCACACTGCTCGCCCGTGTGGTTCCGGGACGGGTCGTTCACCTCGATATCGAGCACCACGCCAACCTTCTTCCCTGGCGCGATGCTGACTGGTCCGCGGTGCCTGCCCGCGACAGCTTCCCCGCAACCCTCAAAGCGCTTGAGGACGAGCTGACGCGAGCGCCTGCTGCCCTGCTCGCCGTCACCGGCGCGTCGAACGTGACCGGCGAGTGCCCGCCGCTCGCCCAACTGGCTGAGCTGGCTCACCGGCACGGCGCTCGGCTGGCTGTGGACGGAGCGCAGCTGGTCCCGCATCGCCCGCTGGACCTCAAGACCTCCGGCGTGGACTATGTGGCCTGCTCGGGTCACAAGCTCTATGCGCCCTACGGCGCAGGGGCACTGATCGGCAGACGCGACTGGCTTGACGAGGCGCCTCCCCATCAGCCGGGCGGTGGTGCGGTCCTCGACGTCTCGCTCAACGCAGTGCAGTGGAAGCTCAGTCCCGCCCGACACGAGGGCGGAACACCCAACCTCGCCGGGGCGGTCTCGCTCGGCGCCGCCTTCCTAGCCCTGGCAGACCTTGGCTTCGACGCGATCATGGACCACGAAATGGGGCTCTACCAGCAGCTGCTGGCAGGCCTGCATCGGCTGGAAATCGAGGAGCTGCGGATCTGGCCCGACCATCCTGATGTCGTCGGCGTCGCCAGTTTCAACGTCCCGGGCTACCGCCCGGATCTGGTCGCCGCCTACCTCTCGGCCGAGCACGGGATCGGTGTCCGCGGCGGCAGGTTCTGCGCCCATCCACTTCTGGCACGGTTCGGCCTCGGCGACTCGGGCGCCGTGCGGGCCAGCATTGGCCTGGGGACCGGCAGCGAGGATGTCGCGGCCATCCTGCGCGCCCTCGAGACCCTGATCGTCGACGGTCCGCGCTGGCAATACGCCTCGGTTGACGGCTACGTCTCACCGGATCCCGATCCGCGGCCGCCGGTCGAGGATCTGTTCAGCGCCATCACCGCGTAACCGCCGCCTGGTGCCGCAGTCCTGCACAGGGCCTTAACGAGCGTCGGCCCCGAGCAAGCAACACTCGGGGCCGACCGGGTAGTTCGGCTGCTGCCGAACTACCCGCTTTGGTGACTTCTTGGTTGCCTTCTAGACCTTGATCGAGCCTCCGGTCGCCTTGGCGGCCAGGTAGGTCGAGTTACCGGGCCACGAGATGGCGACCTTCCAGGTACCTGCGGCCAGCTTCGGCACCGTGACGATCAGCGTCCCGTGCGAGAGCTTGCCGGTGACGGTCTTAGTGGTCGAGCCGTTCTTGAGCTTGATCGTCACCTTGCCAGTAGCCGTTGGTTTACCGCTTGGCGCGGTGATCGTCACCTTGTACTCGTACCTGCCGGCTTTCTTGCTCTTCGCGGCCTCGTAAACGGCGCCCGCGAGCTTCTTGACCTTGATCCGTGCCGCGGACGCCGGGGTCACGGTCGTCGTCGTCGGGGTCGGGGTCGGGGTCGGGGTCACCGTAACCGTCGTCGGTGCCGCTGAGACCGTCAGGGTGCCAGTGTCGCTGAACGAAACGATCTGGCTGTCACCCGCGTACGACAACGTGTAGTTGTACGTGCCCGGACCTGAGATCGGGACCGTGAAGGACGCCACGTTGTTCGCGACCGCAGTCGACGTCGAGGCGACCGTGTTGCCACCGCTCTGGACAACCAGCGAGACGTTCCCGGTCGGGATGCGACCGTAGTTGTTCGCGATCGCCACGTTGATCTGCAACGACGCGTCGTTGTTGATCGCGTTGGCGGTCACAGTCTGGGTCGACAGCACACCACCGGGCAGCCCACTGAAGAACACGCTCAGTGCGTTATCGGCGGCGAGACCGAAGATGACGCCGGTCGGTTGCGTTGTTGTTGCGTTGCCCCAGGCGTTGGTGAGGGCCGTCTTGCGGGTCTGCGCCACGCTCCACGCTCCGACCACCGTCGAGAGGTTGCTGATCAGGGTCACGTTCGGTGACGTTGCCTGCTCAGCGGTGATGAGCGCCGTTTTCGCTGCGGCGTAGTTCACCGGAGCGTTCGAGCCAAGCGCCGTCAGCGCGGTCTGCAGATTCGCTGGGCTGATGCTGATGGGGGAAACCGGCTCCCACACCGCCGCATTGGTGCCCGGCGTCACCGTGGCGCTCTTGCTGACGGCGACCAGGGCAACATAGACCGTAGCGGTCGGAGTGCCGTAGCTGACGAAGCTGCCTGCCGAGTAGTTGCTCGTCGCGGAATACGTCGCCGGAGTGCCGCCGGCGGCGGCTATCGTGCCGGGGCTACCTGGGATATATGCGACGTTGGCCACGTCACTGTTGTCCAGGAAGTTTGCGTCGTCGGTGTCGACGGCCGGGTTCGCGTCGAGCGTCGCCGGGTTCGTCGCGTATGTGACACTCGAGAGCTCCGCGTTGATCGTGGACCAAATGGGGGCATCGAGCGGGATCGAGATGCCGAGCTCATTCGGCTGCGGGTTGGTGTCCCACCAGTTCGACATGTACTCGGTGTAGCTGTCGTTGCCGTGGTTGATGATCCACTGACGGGTAATGCCGCCGCTGTCGCTGGCCTGGTAGCCGATCAGGAACGGCACCTGCAGCTTGTTGATCGCCTGCACCGGGTCCGCAGTGACGCCGCCCGGGTAGTAGGTCACGTCAGTGCTACCCGTGTACTGCGTTGCGATGTTCTTCAGGTACGAGCTGACCAGGTCGCCGTACAGGAAGGTCGGGGTGTTTTGCGCCGGCTCGGAGGTACCGCCCGGACCGTCCAGATTGGTGCCCAGAGAGACGCTATTACGCGACTGGAGCGGGTTGGTCGTGCTGGTCGTGCCGCCGCCAACGGTCCCACCGTCGAGGACGGTGTCGAAGTTGAAGACGGTGACGTTGTTCTGCTGGGCGTACTGATTGACGAACGGAATCACCGGTCGTGTGTTCGGGCACCAGGTGCCGCCGAACAGGATGACCGCGTTCGACGTGTTGGCGCCGTTCTTCAGCAGGTCGACCAGCTCGGGGTAGGTGATCTGGTCGATCTTCCAGCCGCCGTCGGCGGCCTGGTCGTTGGCACCGCTGAGAAGCGGAATGTTCAGACCGTCGGTGTTGCTCGTAACCGAGTCGGCCTGCTTGAGGTTGCCCTCGGACTCCCACCAGTTGAACTGGTTGTAGTCAGTGAGGTTCGCGGACCCCACGGCGCCGGTCGAGGCGCCCGGAGTGTTGATCGCAGCGTTCACGTCCGTCCCGATCTGGGCCGAGCCGCCGGCCGCGAACTCATTGTCAAGGTCAACCCAGGAGACGATCTTCTCCGGCTGCCCGCCGTCGACCGTGTTGGCTTTGTTGTAAATGAAGAAGTAGCTATCGGTCGAGCCGCTTGTAGCGGCAACCGGTGTCCCGCTCGCCGTCGCTGTGGGGTAGTTGTAGAGCGCGCCGCCGGTGTTGACGACGTTCCCGTCGACGATCTCGGTGCTGTAACCGCTGTTTTCGCCGTAATCGTTGGCCGTGGCCGTCCCTGTCGTGGCGGTGACCGCCGCACTCTCGGTATCCTGACTCGCGGGTGTCGCGGTCACGCCGTCGCCTAGGTACTGGCCGACGATGTTCAGCCAGGCGTTGCCGTACGTCACCTGCGAGCCCGTGGACAGCGAGGTGATGCCAGAGGGGTTGCGGATGTCTAGGTTGGGCTCATAGATGCTGCCGCCCTCTGCCGGCGTCACCGTGGTCCCCGCTGACGTGCCGGTGCCACCCGAAAGGTTCGGATCGAACCAGTAGACCTCTTTGACACCACGGGCCTCGGCAGCAGTCTCGACGCTCTGCGCCTCAGTGGCGAAGTTCGAGTCCTCACCGGGATCGCCGATCAGGAACGCGGAGTTGCCCGACTGCTGAAGCAGCCACTGGAACTCGTCGTAGGTAACCGGCTGGATCGCCGGGCTGGTGTCGGTGGCGGAGAAACCGAGCTCGTCGTGCAGGTACGTGGCGGTGTTGTAACTGGTTGTGGTCGCGGTGCGCAGCACCGATGCCCCAGCGGTAGCCGGGGTCCCGATCGCGATGGCGAGCGGGACGACCGCGGCGGCTGCTGCCAGCGCGGTACTCGATCGCCTCCAACGGCTTAGAACGTTCACTGTCTTTCCCCTTGTATTTGTCTGTCAGTTGCTGTCTGAAATCGGCCCAGCTTGGTCCGGCTGGACTCCGGATTAGCGCGCACACACCCCAGATCGGACACTGGTCCGATGCACCCAGGGATGTGGCGGGCGTCAGGAGACCGGACGCCGTTCTGGTGGCCGGTCTCCTGACGCTTCAGTCGTTACTTGGTGACTTTGATCGAGCTCCCGGCCACAGATGCGGCCTGGTAGTGCGTGTTACCGGGCCAGGAGATCAGCACGTTCCAAGTCCCCTTGGCCAGCTTCGGTATCGAGAAGGTCACGGTCCCCTTTGAGAGCGTGCCCGTAGCGGTCGCGGTGTGCGAACCGACCTTGTAAACGTGGAGCGTCAGCTTGCCAGTGGCCGTGGCTTTACCGCTACCCGCGGTGATCGTCACCTTGTACTTGCCGGCCGACTTGCTG
>Ga0224557_1003059_pt1 | contig 13456 bp, 8 predicted proteins | sample 714S31014metaG_FD_180677 | JGI IMG/M metagenome (GOLD analysis project Ga0224557, IMG submission 180677) | Peat soil microbial communities from Stordalen Mire, Sweden - 717 S3 10-14 | ecosystem: Environmental > Terrestrial > Soil > Wetlands > Peat | place: Sweden: Norrbotten County, Stordalen... | reverse complement strand
GGGGCAGCGCGGATGGTTCCGATGCAAGCAAGGCGGGAAGCCAGCTTCCAATGCTGGTGGATCAGATCACAGCGTTTGAAAACAGGATTGGGCTTGGAGGGGCAACGGCGGCGCAGATTGGCGGGGCGCTGGAGGGTTACGAAATGCTGACCAAGCAGGAATTGGCATTGTGGACCAAAGATTTGGAGTGAAGCGGGGAGTGGTGCCCGGCGCAAATCTGCCGCTCTCAGGACGCGGGGCAAGGGTGAGGGCAGAGGGGAAGACGATAGACGCGATAGACGATTGCACAATAATAAGTTCTTGCCGTTTGTCAGCTGGGCGAATATGTTGCTTCTCCTGCAATGGCCGGTTAAATCTTTACCAACATCGGCAACTATGCGAAAAATAGATATGCAATCCCGAGGTTTGCAGCGGTTGATTTATTTGGCCGTTTTGTTGGTACTGCCGTCCCTTGGCTGGGCCGACCTTCCCCGAGCGGAACGATTTTCGTTCAATGCCATATTCGAGTTGACCAATAGTCCGGAATGGCTGGGGAGCAGCAGCCCCATTGAAACGGATTCGGCTGATTTAGAGCGCCTGCGCGTTGAGGCGATGAACGGTGATGCGACCGCGCAGTATCATTTAGCGCAAATGTATAATTGGCGGGGTGGGCATTACTACAACGCCAAAGAAGCGGTCGCTTGGTTCCACAAAGCGGCTGACCAAGGCTTGAAGGAAGCTCAGAACGACCTTGGTTTATGCTATTCCAAGGGGGAAGGTGTCGAACGAGACGACCGGGAGGCCATGCGGTGGTATCGGAAAGCCGCCGATCAGGGATTTCTTCTGTCAATTCACAATATCGGTTCTCTTTACCTGAGGGGTCGTGGGGTGGAGACGAATGTGGACGAGGCGATACGATGGTTTTCCAAGGCAGCTGACCAAAACCTGCTGGAAAGCCAGCAAAATCTGGCGGCCATCTATGCGTCGCCGGATTGGGGCAAACAGGACTGGAAAGAGGCTGTTAAATGGTTGCAGAAGGCGGCAGACCAACATTATCCCTGGGCGGAATTTGGTCTCAACTACTGTTATGCGAACGGATATGGGGTGGTCAAGAACGAAGCGGAGAGTCTTCGGTGGCTTCGGCGTGCGGCCGAACACGGGCTGGCCTCGAGCCAGTCCTATTTAGGCTCGAAACTTAAGCTGGGCGATGGCGTGAAGCAGGATTATTTTGAAGCTGCGATGTGGTTTACAAAATCTGCTGCTCAGGGTGATTTATATGGGATGAACGCCTTGGGCATCTGCTATGCCAATGGCTTCGGCGTGCCAAAGGACGCGGACAAGGCCGTGAAATTATATCGTGCGGCGGCAGCGGCAGGTTTCACGACGGCGCTGGCGAATCTGGGCCTACAATACCGCAAAGGCGAAGGCGTGCCGCAAGATTATGCTGAAGCCATGCGATGGTACCGAAAAGGCGCAGATCAAGGCAGCCCGTTCGGGTACGTCGGGATAGCCATTATGTACATGAATGGTTTTGGCGTGGAGACAAATCTCGTGGAAGCCGGCCGCTGGATTCGCAAGGCGGCAGATGAGAAAGATCCAGATGGCCAGTATTACCTGGGCTTGGGATGCCTGAATGGAGACATCCTTCCTCAGGATAAGGAGGCGGGAATCCAATGCCTTAAACTGGCCGCTGCGCAAGTGAACGGAGAGGCCATGTGTGAACTGGGACTGTGTTATTTTAACGGGAACGGTGTTCCACAGAATGATAGCGAAGCGATAAGTTGGATTCGGCAAGCGGCAGAACACGGAAGCCATCGCGCCGAAAGCGCGTTGGGAAATGCCTATTACAGCGGGAGGGGCGTTCCCAAAGATTTTGCCCTGGCCGCTCAATGGTATCAGAAAGCCGCAGATTATGATTACGCAGATGCAGAAGTTGGCTTGGGCTTTTGCTACCAAATTGGCAATGGAGTCCTCCAGGATAAGACGAAGGGCTTTGAATGGTTTCGCAAGGCAGCGGAACAGGGATCACCCGTGGGAGAATTTTGGGTCGGCGCCGACTATAGCGATGGCAAGGGCGTTCCTGTGGATGTGGCTGAAGCGGTTCGATGGTACACCAAGGCAGCCAATCACCGATATCCAATCGCTGAATTCTATTTGGGGAAATTCTATCTCTACGGGCACGGCGTGGAAAAGGATATTTCCCAAGCGGTCAAATGGTGGAGCCGCGCGGCCGAACACGGCAATGCCGAAGCCGGCGCCATGCTCGGTCGTATGTATCTGGCAGGCACCGAGATTCCCAGAGATTATAAGCAGGCTTTTGCTTGGCTCAGACTGGGCGCTAAAGCCGGCGACGCCACTGCTCAATACCTGTTGGGCTCGCTTTACAGCAACGGTTGGGGCGTGGAGCGGGATCAAACCAACGCGGCCCAGTGGTTTCTGAAAGGCGCGGACGGAGGGAATTTGGACGCCGAATATTCAATCGGGGCGGCATATCTCCAGCACCAAGGTGTAAAAGGGAATCTGGACGAGGGTGTCAGGTGGCTGCGGCAGGCGGCCGAAGGCGGCCAGAAGAACGCCCAGTTCATGCTGGGTGTTTCCTATGGAGGTGAAACGAGATACAAAGACCTGACGGCGATGACGAATTGGCTCTTCAAAGCCGCGGGCCAAGGCGAACCGCACGCCCAGTATCAAATCGTCGCGTTATATCTCAAAGGTTACGGCGTGCCGAAAGATGACGCAAAGGCCGTCGAATTCCTGCGCGCCGCTGCTTCCGGAGGACTTCCAGAAGCCCAGGACGACCTCGGACGCCGCTTAATCTTCGGAACCGGGATAGAAACCAATGTTGAAGAGGGGGTGGCATGGCTGCGCAAAGCGGCTGAAGCAAATTGCGCGAAATCCCAATTGGGCCTGGGCCAGCTTTACCAAAAAGGTCAGTTTGTGAAACAGGATGACGCGCAGGCCGTCGTCTGGTTTCGCAAAGCCGCAGATGCCGGGGACGCCATCGCGCAATTCAGCTTGGCGTGGCAATATGTTCATGGAACGGGCGTCCCGAAAGACATGGAGACGGCGGCCAAATGGGCTGCGTTGTCGGCGGCGCAAGGTTACGTTTTGGCCGAAAACTCGATGGGCTACTCTTTCGATCAAGGCGTCGGCGTCAACCAAGATTTGGTCGAAGCCTATAAATGGTATGCGCTGGCCATCGCACAGGGTAATGGAGACGCAAAAGTGAACATGGAACGACTGCGGCCCAGACTCAGTGCGGATCAAATAGCCGAAGGGCAAAGACGATCTGATGCATTTGTTCCGACAGCGTCGGCAGCGCAATCGCCCAAATGAAGACTTTTGTTCCATCGCGAAGATCAGTGTTTTCAGCAGTTCGAGCGGCTTCTGGTGGCAGTCACCGCGATTCCCAACACCTGTCATTGGCAAAAACACTATTTCATGGCGAGAGGCAGGGGAGAGGCGAGTCGGCGAGGTTGAGGGGTTTGAGCGGCGGGAGTTGAAGAGGTTTTCAACAGGTCCTGAAGGATGGAGTGGATGGCGGCGTTGGCTGACCTACCTTCTCGATCGGGCGGTTTGCTCGCTATGCTGCGAAGAAGCATGTTGCGAAGACTGGCGAGTACATTTGGTCTGCGAAGCCGGGTCGATTTTGGGGCATTATTGGCCGCATGAATCTGCCGCTCGGTCGGCGGGATGTTCTGGAGTTGACGAATGGGCAGGCGTTGGAACTGTGTCGTTTTCGCATGGCGACCTGCCCGAAGGAGAAGCGGGCGAGATACGGAAGGGCCAGTTGTTTTCGCTGGATTTCACTGTCAAACTGCATGCTGGCGTTGAATTTTGACAGGAGCGGTGTCCGGCGTTGCTCAGATCGTCGCTCAAGCTTCGCCAGGCTGCGGTTGTTCCCTTTGCTGATTTGGGGCCAACACAAACAAACAGGACCAACCCTTTTCCCGGTGGGTCAGCCGGACAAAAGCATCGTTTGTTGGTGTTGCGGTCACGCCATTTGCAGCGAATTGAGGGTTGACGTTGCGCAATGGTGGTGATTATTGTGTATGCCTGATGATGCAAGGAATGAGCGCGATCAACCGTGATCCCTGTCTCGCTTGGGGAGTCGCAAAAGTGGCGCCCAAGGCTCAAGAACAATTGCCCATTACTCGGAAATGAAAAGAAACTGGCTCGCCCTTTTGGCTCTGCTGCTCCTGACCGCTCCATCTGCGTTGCAAGGCCAAGACTTGCAGGACTACGATTACGCGACAAATGCCGACGACGCCACAATTGCCATCCTCGGTTATTCCGGGCCTGGCGGAGATATTACCATTCCAGCCACCATCAACGGCCTGCCAGTCACCAGCATCGGGTACACTGCTTTCTACTTCACCTCCAGTCTGACCAATGTCACGATTCCAGATAGCGTCACGAGCATCGGGGACGACGCGTTTTTTTCCTGCACCAGCCTGACCAGCATCACGATTCCAGGCAATGTCACCTACCTCGGGGCTTGGGCGTTTGGGCAATGCGCCAGCCTGACAAATGCGCTGATTGCCAATGGCGTCACGAGCATAGGGGATTTGGCTTTTGCTGACGACACCAGCTTGGCCAGCGTCACGATTCCTGCGAGCGTAGGCAGCATCGGGGAGGACACGTTTTTTTCATGCACCAGCCTAACCATTGTCACGATTCCAGCCGGCGTCACCAATATCGGGGGCGGTGCTTTCGCGGACTGCACCAGCCTGACCAGCCTCCTTTTCACCGGAAACGCTCCCACCATTGGTTTGGATGGGTTTGGTGGTGACAACAACGCGATTGTGTATTATTCGCCTGGCACGACCGGCTGGAGCGACTTCTCCACTTATGCAGGCGTTCCGGCTGTGCTGTGGAACCCGTTGAGCCTTTCCGAATTCGATTACACCACAAATTCCGGATGCATCACCATCACCGGTTACACGGGGCCTGGCGGGGCCGTGGTCCTGCCGTTTGTGGTCAACGGTCTGCCCGTCACAAGCATAGGAGACGGCGTGTTCTTTGAAACGAGCCTGACCGGGGTCATAATTCCCGGCGGCGTCGCCAGCATCGGGGATTTGGCCTTTTATGGCTGTTCCAACCTGACCAACCTCACCCTTCCCGGAAACGTAACCAATATCGGGCCGTTTGCCTTCTATGGATGCACTGGTCTGGCCAACATCACGATCCCCGGCAGAGGCACCAGCGTTGGAGACGCCACATTTTATGGTTGCACCAACCTGAAAACCGCCACGATTGCCGCCGGTGTCACGAGTATTGGGGATTTGGCGTTCTATGGCTGTAGCAGTTTGGCGAGCGTGACGATTCAAGGTAGTCCCACCACCATCGGGGAGTCGGCGTTTGCGGACTGCACCAATCTCAACATTGTCTATTTCGAAGGCAATGCTCCCATCGCTGATTCGTCCGTTTTCGACACGGACAACAAGGCGATGGTCTATTATTTGTCTGGGACCACCGGATGGAGTTCCACGTTTGCCGGCGCTCCGACTGAAGAATTGCAAACCCCGTACAGCTTTGCCATAAATACCGACGAGACAATCACAATTACCGGTTACACGGGGCCTGGCGGGATTGTGACCCTTCCGGAGAGCCTCATCGGGTTGCCGGTCACCTGCATCGGCGATGACGTCTTCCAAAGCAGCTACAGCCTAACCAGTGTCGCAATTCCGGGCAGCATCAACACCATCGGAAACTCGGCGTTCGAGGGCTGCTACCGGCTTACAAACGCCATGATTGCCGTCGGCGTTACCACTATTGGAGAACAGGCGTTCGCGAATTCAGCCCTGACCAGCGTCATGATTCCGGGCAGCGTCACCGACGTCGGAAATTCCGCGTTCCAGGGCTGCACCAGCCTTACAAGCGCCGTGATTGCTTTTGGTGTTTCAATCATTGGAGATCAAGCGTTCCAGGGTTCGGGCCTGACCAGCGTGACAATTCCCTCCAGCGTTGTCAGCATTGGGAGCTTGGCCTTCGCGGATTGTGCCAGTCTGACCAGCGTCTACTTCGCGGGTAACGCCCCCTCCGCTGATTCGACTGTGTTCGCTGATGACAATGCGACAGTCTATTACTTACCAGGCACTGCCGGCTGGAATTCCACCTTTGCAGGTGTTCCGGCCCTGATGTGGAACCCGTCGAGCCTTTCCCAATTCGATTACACGACAAATGCCGGCACTGTCAGCATCACCGGCTACACCGGGCCTGGTGGGGCCGTGACCATTCCATTTGCCATCAACGGCATGGTGGTCACCAGTATTGCACAGGGTGCGTTCTTTTACTGCACCAGCCTTACCAGCGTCATGATTCCTGGAAGCGTCACCAGCATCGGGAATTATGCGTTCTTGGGCAGCGGCCTGACTAATGCCATGATTCCCGGCAGCGTCACGAGCATCGGGGTGGATGCCTTCGATAGTTGCCCCAGCCTAACCAGCGTCATCATGGCCGATGGTGTAAGCAGCATCGGAGATGGTGCGTTCCAGAACTGCCCCAGCCTGGCCAGCGTCATAGTTCCGGGAAGCGTCACGAGCATCGGATATTATGCGTTTGCTGGATGCCCCACTCTGGCCAGCGTCTGTTTCATGGGCAATGCTCCGTCCTACGGTCCGGTGCCATTCTTCGGTGAAAACGCCGTGACGGTCTATTATTCGCCTGGCACTGTTGGCTGGAATTCCACTTTCGCCGGTGTTCCGGCCGTGGAGTGGAACCCGTCGAGCCTTTCCCAATTCGATTACATGACAAATGCCGGCACCATGACCATCACCGGTTATGCCGGGCCTGGCGGGGCCGTGACCATTCCATTTGCCGTCAACGACATGCCCGTCACCCGCATCGCTCAGAATGCGTTCTATTACTGCCCCAACATGACCAGCGTCTTGATTCCAGGTAGCGTCACCAGCATCGGAGACGATGCTTTTGAGGGCTGCAGTAGTCTGACCAGCGTCACGATTCCCGGCAGCGTCACCAGTATCGGGGATTTTGCGTTCGTTGGCTGCGCCAGCCTAACCAATGTTATGATCTCCAACGGCGTCAAAAACATCGGAAACGGTGCATTCGGAGAATGCGCCAACCTGGCCAGGGTCACGATTCCTGGTAGCGTCACCACGATCGGGTATATTACGTTCCAATACTGCTCCTCCCTGACCAGCATCACCATTCCCGGCAGCGTCACCAATATCGGATATGCCGCCTTTTCGAGTTGCATCAGCCTCACGAGTGTTTACTTCACGGGCAACGCTCCCACCGTTGGTTTGTTTGTGTTTGGTGTTGACAGATCAACGGTCTATTATTTGCCTGGAACCACCGGTTGGAGTTCCACCTTTGCCGGTATTCCGGCAGCACAGTTCCAATCGCCATACAGCTTCGCCATAAATTCCGACGAGACTATCACCATTAACGGTTATACGGAATCTGGCGGGATTGTGAATATTCCTGCCAGCATTTTCGGCCTTCCGGTCAGTGCAATAGGAGTCGGTGCATTCTATGGTTGCCCCAGTCTGGCTAACATCACGATTCCTGCCGGTGTCACGAGCATCGGCAATAGTGCATTCCAAGCCTGCGGCAGGCTGACCAGCGTCATAATTCCCGGCAGCGTCACCAACATCGGGGATGAGGCGTTCGCTTCTTGCTCCAGCCTGACCAACGCAACGATCGGCAACGGTGTGCCCAGCATCGGAGATTTTGTGTTCCAGAACTGCGGCAGGTTGAGCAGCATGGTAATTCCTAGCAGCGTTACCAGCATCGGAGAACTCGCGTTCTTGGGCTGCTCCAGCCTGACATCGATGACGGTGGATACCCAGAATCCGATCTTGAGTAGTGTGAACGGGGTGGTGTTCGACAATAGCGAAACCACCCTTGTAATGTGTCCGCCCGGTTTAGCGGGAAGTTACACGATTCCTGACAGCGTTACTAACATCGGGGCCGGTGCGTTCTGGGATTGCAGCAGCTTGAGCAGCGTCATTATCCCCTACAGCGTAACGAGCATTGGAGATCATGCGTTTTGGTACTGCACGAGCCTGACCAGTGTCACGCTTCCCAACAGCGTCACCAGCATCGGAAATTCTGCCTTCGAGGTCTGTAGCAGCCTGGCAAGCGTCTTTATCACTGGAAATGCTCCTACTATTGGTTCAAATGTGTTCGACTATGATTACAACGTGGCTGTTTATTATTTGCCCGGGACCACGGGTTGGAGTTCGGCATTTAGCGTACCTATTCCCGTCCTTTGGAACCCGGTGATCCAAACTGGCGACCGCAGTTTTGGCGTGCAAAGCAACGAATTTGGGTTCAATATCACCGGCACGGCGAATATTCCGGTTGTGATAGAAGCCTGCACCAATCTGGCCAACCCCGTTTGGGTTCCACTAATGACCAACACCCTCGTGAACGGTTTGTTTTATTTCAGCGAACCCGTGCAGAAGAACATCACTGGACGCTTCTACGGCCTCGGCTTGCCCTGAGGCGTAACCGGAGTCTTTTATCGCAGAAAAGTGACCGATCTGTGCAAACTTTCCCTCGTGGTATCGTCATTGATCGGATCGCTTCCTCCGTATCTGGGCTGGTCGGGCGATCGCTGGCATGCCGGCTGTGGCGCGACGGCTTGTAGGCGCACACAGGCGAGTTGCCCATAATGAGGCGCATCGAAATGAACCCAAGCCGCGCCAGTTAATTCTTTCAGGCGCGAAGCGCTCGGCGAGGCACATGGGGTGCGGGGCTTTGCAATCCCTGTGCCATGCCGACGCGAAGCTTAACAACGCTGGTGGCGCTGGTCGGGACGCGGGGCCGCGCTGACTGACTTCTGACGGCTGGGCCAGCCCGTCTTCCGCGCTCAACGGGCGCCCGTCCTCCTCCGCCAGGGGTAAATCAATGCAAAAACCGTGTAAGCCTCGTCGTCGGCCAGTTGGGGGGCCGGGCGGATGAAATAGGGTGCCAGTTCCTGCCGATCTTCCTCCGCCAGTTGCCGGACCTCCTGCTGGAGCGCGCCGTTGGAGAATTCCAAGTCGTGATACACCACCAGGTCTTCGATGGAGGAAACCACAGAGCCGCGGGCATTTTGGTGCGGTTGCGGGAAATCACAAAAACCTCCTGTCTCGGCGCTGGAATGTCGGCGTCAATACCATCGCCGACCGCTGTGGCGTGGGTTGGAATGGCAACGCGTCGAAGATTTGCAGGACGGGGCGGCGCGATTATGGGGCCTCGCTGGTCGGATCAGGTACAATCCCAGCCTCCGAGAACATGTAGTTGTTCTGGAACTGGAAGTCAAAGCATTTGGCGTAATCGTAAACTCGGACGGGTGCCAGTGTTCTTGGAATCGTCCGATTCATGAAACGGCCCAGCACCATGATGAGCGACGCGCAGGAAGCATGCCAAAAATATCCATCAGGCTCCGTTCAAGCTCCACTGTCGCCCCGAAAACACGGCACAATCTGCTCCTGGACCTTTGCCAAGATGCAGTACTTTACAGTACACTTTTCCAGGAATTTGAGCCCAGTTTGTCCATTTGAATCAGGAGGTGAAAAACTGAAAACAACCAATAAAATCAGGCATTTCAAGCACTTTTGCTGATATTTTCTGAAACATAAAAACAGGTTGTTGAACTATTTCGTGCGCCAGCCAGCGTCGGTTGCTGCTGCTCCGGCGCGGCCAAAATGCCCGCGTTGCGGCAGCGACATTTCCTGCAAGTGCAATAATGGCAGCGGTGGCGGCGTAATTCACCCCAGCCTCGAAGCCGTGGATGCAGGGATTGAGCCGACTTGGCGCTGCTCGTGATTGTTGCTCGGGGCCGGTGTCGTTGCCCTTGTGCTCGCCTTCCAGGGCGTTGCCGCCCAGCTCGTCGTCAACGGTGCGATGTTCCTGTTCTTATTCCGGGCGCTGCCGGGTGGCAGGTCGCTCCCGGTGCCGGAGCTTGGAAGCCGTAATGGTGGTTACTGTCAGTGCGGAGGCACGGTTCCGGCGTCGCCGTCGTAAAAACTACGGGCGCATGGTTTTTGAAACCATGTGCATGTAGTTTTTGCGTCGGCCGCCCAGGTCCCATCTGGCTTGCATACCTGTCGGGCTGGACGAAGAATTGAGAGGGCCTGCCAGGAGAGGCAAAGGACACCCCGGTCCTCCGTCCTGACCAGGACCTATCTTTGACTTCCCCTTGTTCTGATGTTTGCCTTAGGCATTTTTCTCCATCTACGGCATCGCCCGGAGCATGAACTCGTCGAACAGTGGCACGGTGAATGCCATATCGCCATGCGCCGGGCTGAAAATCATCCCCTTCTGAATAAGCTTGGCTCGTACCGGGCCAAGGCTGTTGATTTTCACGCCGAGTGCGTCGGCGATCTCGCCGCTGCGGCGCGCGCCCGGTCCAAGACCGGCCATGGCGCGCAAAAGCCGCTTCTCGCCTGGTGTGAGCCGGTCGAAGCGGACACGGAAAAAATTTTGATCCAGTCGTTGAATGACCGTCGCGGTGGCCTCTTGGACGATTTGCAGAGTGATCGGTGAGGCGGCGGCGCGATTCCAGGATTGATAACCCCACTCCTGGAGAAAGTAAGGATAGCCTTTAGTCAGCCGGAAGATCTCCTTGAGCGCGCCTTCTTCAAAGTCCACGCCGACGGCCCTGGTCGGGTCTTGCAGCGCCTTGATCGCGTCAGGCTCGGAAAGCGCCCCGATGTCTGGAAAGCTGAACAGCCGCTCCGCATAGGATTTCGATTCGCCGGCGAGACCGGGCAGAATGGGCAGGCCCGCGCCGAGCAGGACCATGGGCAACTGGCGCTGCTGCATCTTGTGCATGGCCATGATGAGCGCGCTGAGTTCCTTCGGGTTGAAATACTGCAACTCGTCGATGAGCAGCGCGACGGGCGTTTTCCGTTCTTCAGCGGCTTCGGCGACGGCCAGAAACAGATTGGGCAGGTCGCTTTCCAAATCGCCGCTGTCCGCCACGCCCTTTTCGGGATCGATGTCCAGGCCGACCTCAATTTCACCCATCTTCACCTTGACGCCGTTCATGAAGCCCTTGAGCACGGCCAGACCGCGCTTGGCCTTGTCCCCTGCGCCGGCAATGCGATCCAACTCAAAGAGCAGCGTCCGCATCGGCGGCACCAGGAGCGCTGCCAGCGATTTGTCCTCGTGCGCCTCCACGGACACGGTGCGGTAGCCGGCCTTGGCGGCGAGGCGATCAATTTCATTCAGTAATACCGTCTTGCCGACACCCCGCAGACCGGTCAGCAAAATGCTCTTCTCGGGACGCTTTTCTTTAACGCGACCGAGGAGAATGCGAGCCTGATCGAGGATTCCCTCGCGACCGACCATTTCGGGAGGTGGGGAACCTGCGCCGGGAGAGAACGGGTTTTTGATGGCGTTCATACAATGCTTGATGAATTTCTAGTCGTTTATACATGCTTCTAGCTGCTTTTGGCTAGAAATGACTATAAATTGATAGAAATGCGCTGTCAAGGGTGTAAAGCCCTGCTGATATTGGTATTTTTTCATCCGGCTCGAAAATGCTCGGCTGCCGGTGGATTTCGCTGGATAATGGGGCGCATCCTTCGATGGCTGACTCTTCTACAGCGGTTGGCCGCAGCCATTATGAAATCCCGACGAAATCTGCTCCTCAAGAATCTGGCTCTGTGTCGCCAACTCCGCCTCCCTTTTTACTGTACGCTTCTTGCCCGATCGTCTGTCAGAAATCCCGTATTGATTGATGATGGATGCAAGAGAAAACTCCAAGGTCCCCCTCACCGGGCGGAGGAATAAGGCGTCGCTCCGATAATTCCCGACTGCTGCTTCACCGTGACCAGCCTGTTGCGCCATTCCTCGTTGCATCGGTTGCCCAGGTCCATGTTCGTCAACCCATTCACCACCGACCAAAATCCCTTCCTTCCGATGCCGTTAACCCTCCACAATGGTGGTGTCTTGAAGCCCCATCTGTCCATTGGACCATCCAAGCACATATCCATCAATTCCCGCAAACTGATCCGGCCCTTCCCCGCCTCCACAAAATGATCCAGCAACCTGTTTTTGGTCCCCGCAACCAGGCCAATCGCATCAGCCACGTCATTCACCAGCCACATTTTTCCCAAGTCATCTGCAGAGCGAATGGCTTCTTGCAGATTGCCACGCCTTTCGGCCATCGCTTTGTCGGCCGCGTCTCTTTTTTCAAGCTGTAGAATCCGTCCTGTCGATAATTTGAATTGGAGCGCAACCTCTCGGCGTGGAACTCCCTCCGTTCGCATCTGGAGGATCTGTCGGTTGCGTTCTTGAATCAGGATCATGGGTTGAATGCTCGTTGTTACACCTCGTGCTTTGGATCTCCGCCCTTTGGTTCCGCACTGAGCAGCCAAGGAGGAGGCTCGCAGGGCTTTGACCATGTCCGCTGCACCCCCACAATCCGCAAGGCCCGCCTCAGTTTCACCAACCGCCTCCTCCATTCCTCATTACACCTTTCACCCAGGTCCGATTCCGTCAACCGCCTCACCGCCGACCAAAAGCCCTTCACCCCAACACAGCGCATATCCAGCAGTGGCGTAATCAAGTACCCCGATTTCGCATGGTCTTTCTGGGAGATCACCAAGTCCATAAATTCCCTCAAACTGGTCCGCTCGGTTTTGCCTCCTTCGAACCACCACTTCAGGGCCGTTCGCGTTGTGGTCATCAGGAGCAGGGCATTCAGCACTTCCGCCACCTTCCACTTTCTGTCCAGGTCATCGGCTCGGCGAAACTCCTGGAGCAACTCCTTGCTTCTTCGAACTGCCACCCCGTCGGCCTGGAGTTTGCGCAGAACGTGTTGCACAGCTTTGACCGACATGCCACAGGCGACAGCAATCTCTTTCAAGGACGTGCCAGCCTCTTGCCTCTCCCGAATCCAAGCATCTCGTTCTTGATGGTTGCTCATGGCCCTTCTCTGTATGAATTCCCGCGCGTGAAAGCGAGAAGTTTCACTACCTCAGCGGCACGCATCTAAAACCCGGAGGATCAAGCCGACCTCCCATCCGTTCACTTCTCCCCAAACAAATCCGACACCCTTGTCCTCTTCGCGTAGTTTCGGAGCCGGACCCCTGCCACGCATCAAACACGATTCGAGGCACGCAGACGATTGGCGCGCTCGAAAACGTTTCTATGAGCGACGGCAGCGCCGCAGCAAATCAAGCACCGGAGATTTTTCATAAACCACGCGCATCGTCAAAGGCATGCGCTATAATAAGGCATGCAAGTAGCGCCCAATAGGTTCTTGAGTGAATGAGAGGCATAGCCCCACAACTACCCAATTCACTCATATGACACTATGATTGCCCGTTTTAGTACCACTCGACCTGGTTTCCATGATGGCACCGGTGGCTGCATATGAAAGCGATACTGATCTCATGGGCGTCTCGCTAGCCGGCGCAGCCTGGCTTGCCCCATCCAGAGCCCCGGAACGAAAATTCCGGGGCTTTGTGCTGCCTTTAACTGCAAGTGCCTGGGCTTATTATTGGGGGGGACG
>Ga0224557_1003058_pt1 | contig 13459 bp, 12 predicted proteins | sample 714S31014metaG_FD_180677 | JGI IMG/M metagenome (GOLD analysis project Ga0224557, IMG submission 180677) | Peat soil microbial communities from Stordalen Mire, Sweden - 717 S3 10-14 | ecosystem: Environmental > Terrestrial > Soil > Wetlands > Peat | place: Sweden: Norrbotten County, Stordalen... | reverse complement strand
AAAGAATCTGGTCCCGCAAACGAATATGCAGCGCCTGCGGTGTTAGAACATCTACCGACACGCCGAGCAGCGTGCGCAACTGGTATCGAATCTCCCCAATGTCAAAGATGGACGTCTCTGGCGTGGGATCGACCAGAATATCGAGGTAGCTCTCCTCGGTATCCTCCCCATAGACAACCGCCCCAAATACCCGAGGATTCCTGGCGCATCTTGATTCCACGATGCGGCGAATCTCCTCCCGATGCAGTTGTAGAGCCTCCGACGGTCTCATAAGATTCTCCCCGATCTATTCATGTGACTCTACTCTATGACCGCAACCGGCGAAGTCCTCATCGATGGTTGCCGGTGAGTCGGCGGGCAACAGAGCGATGCACTCCTCGATGGAGCGACGCGGCGGCGCGGGCGTAGTCTTGGCGTACCGTTCCTGGTGGCGTGTCCCTATCATTCCGGTGCAAAGCACCGTGCCCCTTGCGGCGATATATACGACGGTCGCAACTGCATCCCATTCGCCGCCGATTGCCCCGCCCAACTGCGCATCGAAGCGCAGAGATTGCATTCCCCGGCGCGTAGCAGCCCCGCCATGCCACCGCAACGCATATCGCCCCGCTCAACCATCACCGAACGCTGCTACGGGCCGCTGGCGCGGCCTGGGACGGGTCAGAGAAGAGCGGCTAAAGATTCTCACTCCTGGACGGGAACCTCGTAGACGGCCAGCTCCGACGATTTGGTTGGGGCCACAACCCACACTTTTTTGTCTCCATGCTCGATCACAGCGGAAGCCCATCCGAAGTAGTCTTTGTCCCCCGCACCCAACGCACTCATCTTCTGCCGCCAGATCACATGGGGGCCATCGGCCCGTATGAGCAAAAAATCCGAAGTCAGCACTCGGTCTCCTCCAGCCTCGGGTAGTCCACCTGGTTGTGTGATGCAGATTGCTCCTGCGTAAGCGTGGTCTTTGCTAGCGCCATAAGGACGTGGTGAGCAGGGAAGGTCGATTGCCTGGCTCCTGTGATTGATATAGCTGGCTACAGCACCTTTGGACACCATCGCATAAAACGCGATGACGCTCGACGGCCCAAGGGCGATAGCGCCCACGTCTAGCTGATGAATATCCGTCGCCAGTACCTCTCCTGTGGGCTGGCCCTCTTCGTCGTACTCAAGGACATTTCCTCCTCCGCTGGGCAGCCAAAATCGCCCTACAACAGGGTTCCATGTCAGGTAGGAGGAATATACCGCTTTCGTAACAGCAGAAGCCCTCGTATCGGAGACCACTTTGAAATCCGATGTACTCACGCGAACAAAACGAGGAGCGTCCTGATTGAAAGACATAACGCTTAAATGATCCTCGCCATCGAAGCCAGCAAACACTCTTCGATAGTCGTGGCCAGTAAACGGCAGAACATTCGAGCGGCGAATTTCAGCCAAGTCCTTCGCGGAGATAAGAAGCTCAAGGCTCGGCTCGTGCAATTCGACGTAGGCTAGCATTGTGCCGTCGCGCGAAAGAGCTAACCCGCTCGTCGCGCGCGCGCCGTGGACTTTGGGAACGGCGATTGTTCCGTGTCTCAAGACCTTTCGAGAGTTTAGGTCATAGGCAAGCACTTGAAGCTGGTCTGATTGTCGCATCCAGTCGAAGGAACGGTATGCCACATAGACCACCCCATCACTTGCCGTCATTGCCGGAACGGCAAGCGATGGATTCAGTTTTTCCAGAGGAATCGTGTACGAGGTTTGCCCGTAGCAAAACCCGCAACATAGCATAGTTGCAGCGAGAGTAACCCCTTTCAAGCTCATTGTTCCGGCACCATCTTGGCACGCTCACCGCTGGCTGTGCCATCGACCATATCTTTGATCGTACCCATCATATGCAGTGCTAATCCGGTGACACCAGCACCCGGAGAACTTCCCTCAAAATGCATGTCCCACATGTAACCTGGGGCCTTGATGACATGGGCGTATCCACCGTCGCCGCCCTTCCATTGGTCGGTAATAAATGGATGTGCGAGAGACAACCCATCGAGCAGCGTTGAAAAGCGACTTTGCTTATTAAGCATACTTTCCATGTTGCTGAAGGCGTCCGGCGATCCGGACAAGATAGCCCTGCCTTGGCATGAACTGCTCGCCCCACAAGCATCGAAGAAGTTTCCTTGAATTCCTGTGAACGCGCCGCTGCCGCTAAGTTGAGTCGGGTCGCTGCCGTCGATGAACTGCGAGTGACTGGAAGTATTCCCGTTGGCATCCGTGAAGCTCACGCCGTTATTCTGATCGAATGTCCCTGTGTACTGGTTCCCAGACTGATCGTGGTACCCGGCACCGGCGTCGTTCGGATCGTTCATATCGACATCGGTCGCTGTGAACGAACTCTTTCCGTTCGCGTCCGTACTTGTGGTTCCCTGAACTCCGCCTTGGCAAGTCGAAACATTGCTGCCATCTGCAGCCGCAGTACACGTCAGATTGAAGTCGAGGCCAGTTGGATCGGTGATCGACAAGGGATTGTTGCGAGCATAGGCATACATGTTCCACTGTTGCGGGTCCATGACGCGCGCTGCGGAAGCGAACACGGGATCGGGCGACATCCAGCGTCCCATCGTAGAAGCGTAGTATCTGGCCCCGAAGTAGTCATTACCTGATTCTGTGTCTCTTTCTTTGCCGGAAGAATGCGGCGGGATGACAGGCGCTGCGCTGACTTCATATGCGGCGGAGGACGTCATAGAGATATCCAGCATCCGAATTGAAGTCGGGGACTGCATCGTATCAACATCCCCGAAAATGCGCGCGACTGGGGACGCCCTCATTGTGGTGCTGAAGAGCCACCGCGACCGGAGGCACTCCCTGTGGCCCGAACATCTTCTTCGTAAAGAGATACGTGATTGGATGCTCCGCGTATTCGCGATTTCCCGTTTGTCCCAATGTAGAACGGAATCGCCTCTTTAGAAAAATAGAACGGGATCTCGGCATGCCAAGTCGGCCCAATATGGTTCAAAGGGAGGCTGAAGTAAATGCTTTGCCCCGGTGCAACTGTTGTCAGTGAACGAAGATGGAACGCCTCGTATCCTCTTGGCATCGAATCCATTGATTTCGTCTCAGGTGCGCCGGAGTCGCCTTCTCGTCCTGGTGAAGTCTCTCCTCCTGTTTTCGTTGGCGAGTCCTCGGAAGACATAGGGGGCAACTGGGAGATGGTCATGACAGGCTCGTCTTGGACTTGATTGGCCACTACAGTATCGAGAACCCCGACCTCATTCGGACGACTTTCTGAGCCTCCAAATGTCGCCAGAATGATTGGAACAGTACAGTTGTTGTGTAAGCGCAGAAAGACGCCAACTCGTGGTTCATCTTGTCGAATCGGAGAACGTGCACCGATCTGTTCAACTTCCAGATATACATAGGGGCGGGATCGGTCAATAACTATTGACCGCACAGGCGAGTGTTTACGCGTAGGTGCTTGTTGCGCCGATGCAGCAATAGAAGCAACGATTGCTAACGAGATACCCAACCGCACTATGCTCATTGGGGCACCACCGAACATCCTTTGCAGAATGCGCGCTCTTTACTTGCGGGCGTCAGGCTGTAATGCGGGTCGCTTTTCAGAAAATCCCTAAGATCGGGAAGAAAGTCTCTAAATGATTCGCCACGTGTAAAGATCTCCGGGCCTAAGCTGCCGGTCAACCCTTGCATCTCCGTCTGCATTATGTTGTATTGAACGTGGTATGCGTCAATTTCGTCCTGGAATCGTGTCGGGTTCTTGCCAGTAGAGAATCCCGAAGCGACCCAAGCTTCTCCGTGCGCGACATGCACTCCCTCGTGTAAGACAAGTCCGGAGTCGGAGTTGTATGGCAAGACCACAAGAATGTTCTGCCCAGTGGGGTTATCTTTAGTTTTGGCTCCGGTAATTCCGTCTACATATGTTTCGCCAACCTTGGCGTTGCTATCGAACTTCACATCAACGCCATTGTCCACACCTTCATCGCCATAAGAATTTATAGCCTCTTGTGCATCCTCGACCTCATTGGAACCGAGCCCCTTTTCTATCTGCATCTTGAACACATCCGCTTGAGCATTGGATAACGCCATTGAGAACTTTTTATCCTGATCAGAGTCGCAGTTCTCGCTGTCATCGCAGACATACATCCCCGTCGGATCGATGAACTTGAGCGGATTATTGAAAGCGTATGCGTAGTGGTTGAGCGACTGCGGATTGGCGAGGCTTCCGCCCAGCGGATCGGGCGAAAGGAAACGCCCCATTGAACTTCCGAAATACCTTGCTCCAAAGTAGTCGTTGCCGGATTCGGTATCACGTTCTTTGCCGGTGAAGTGGTTTTCTGTTGGGTCGTAGGCGATACCGCTTGCGGCGAAGCCATCGCCGAAGGGCAGGCTCTGGTAGGTGGCTTCGACGAGGCCCGTGGCGTCGGTCTGCGCGCGGCGCGTGCCCAGCGGGTCGTCGAAGTGGAAGTGCAGTGTAGACGCATTGACATCGCCGTCGTAGGTGGCGATGAGCTTGCCGCCTGCGTAGACGTTGGTGTGAACCCAGTTGCCTGAACCATCCACCTCGGTGAGCTGCTCGCCCGATGGGCCGACCACGTAGCCTGTATCCGGCGTGAATCCGTTGGTGGCGATGTCGCAGGTGCCGTTCGGGTTGGTGATGCTGCCCTTGGCGACGCGATTGCCCGCCGCGTCGTACAGGTAGCCGGTCCAGCCGTCCCCGTTCGTCACCGCGCAGATGCGCCCCTCCGCATCGTAGAGGTAGGCATTCTTGCCGTCGTTGACGACATCGCCCGCGCCATCGTAGGCGTAGCCTCCCGGCGCGGCGGTCGTCCCGGTCACCTGGTTCTGCCGGTTGTAGCTGGCCCAGGTGTTCAGCGGGCTGGCAAGCGACCCGGTCGTGTTGCACGCTCCGTTTTCGCCCGTGGTGAACGCTGCGTTCGACGTGCTCTGCTGCGTGCGGTTGCCGAAGCTGTCGTACGCCCAGCAGAAGTTCATCCCCCAGTTGCCCACGCTCGTGTTCGCCGCCGAGGTCAGCCGGTTCAACTGGTCGTACCCGAAGCTCCACGCGCCTATCACCGTGTCAGTATAGCCGAGGACATTGCCGTTCAGTTCATTCATCAGGCCCGTTTTGTCACCGAATGGAATTTTGGCGAGGCACAGCTAGGAGGAGTGAAGCGGGACGACGGAGAGGCGAGCGGCGTGGACGGCGGAGAGGGATAAAATGCCGCTCAGGAGACGACCAGCCATGCCCAGCTCAGACCCCACAACTGCCCGCCAACCCGACGACAACTTGCGAGCTGGAACCACGCGCTCATCTATGGAATGCCGTCGTAGAACTGGACAAGATCAGCCATACGGATGGCAAGTGTCTTACCGTCTGGCGTAAATGCAAGGGCTGTTGGCCCGGATGTTAATTCCGTCTTGCCTGTTACGGGCAGTTCGATCTGCGCAGTTCGAGTCCACGTTTCCGTATCGAAAATATCCACGCGGCGTGATCCGACGTGATCGCCAATGTCGAGCGAAGGCATGCCACCGGCCATCGTGTCGATCACCACAGCCACTCGAGTACCGTCTTCGGATACGGTAATCAAGTCTTCCTTTACCTCACGGTCTTGCGCTGAAACAACGTGGATCAAAGATCCATCCTGGTCGTACACAACGATGCTTCGCGCATTGTCGTCCGATCTGTTATTTGAGAAAAAAGCGGTTTCGCGGTCGAACAGAAGAGCGTCGATAGGTTGCATCTGTTCGGGGGGAACCTTTGTCTTTTCAGAACAATACTTGCCTTCTGCTACCCAATAAGTAGCTCGCTGTGTGTTGGTATATGTATTGTCGTAATCGAGCTCGGCAAATCTTCCGTCGCCCGCGAATGATCGGAAATATGTAAAGTGGTGGTAATCAGGGGCAGGAGGGTAGGTGCAGCGATGGATTATATTCAGTGTGTCTAGGTCGAGCCAGGTATAACTGCTTTCGGCCGTAACGTGGCCATCAATAACAACAACAAGGCTTTTTCGTCCAGGGGACTGACTGAGTCTATAGTATTCGTGATCGGACGGCCTTAACAGATCGAATACAGCTTGATCCTTAAATCCATTCTGATCGATTAGGTGCAGTTGATCGTTTGCCACTGCCAGCATATTGCCTTTGTTGGAGAACAGAATCGCTACGGGGCTGCTTACTGTCGTAGGTCGATTCAGCCGTACAGTGCACTTCGCCGGAGAACCTGACAACTCCACAATGTTGTATTGCTCACCAGACTCTGGCTTTGCACGCGGAACCAATTTGAATAATTTTGTAGTGTATCCAGTCCAGAGATTTCCCTGATGATCGAACGCCAGACTCAGAGGAACATAACCGGTAGAATGCACAAAGAGTTGATGCTCAAGCTCCCACCCGCAGGTCTTTAGAGAGATACTCCGAGTGGGCAAAAGCAGGGCTGGTGCATTCTTCGTTTGAGCTTCGGATACCGCATTGACTATGCCAATGACGAATGCAACAGTGATCCACGCAACACCACTAATACGGGAGCATCGGATTGTTGCCATTTTGCCCACCCCCAAAAACGTCATACAGAGCGTGCGGCACAACTCCGAGATACCCCCAAGCGCCTGCGTTAAACCGGTCGACGTGCAGAAGGCCTTGATCCAAATGTACTGAAGGAGTCAATCCACCAAGCCTGGCGAATTCATTGCCTTGTCCACCGTTATAGTTGTCAGGTCCGAGTAAGCCCGCAAGTTGTGTTGCTGCAAGTGAGTTCGGCATTACGGTCATATTCACATGGCCTCCAATGACGACAGCAGTTCCATCGGGATTGGTCGCTACTTGTATACTCGCTCGCACCTCAGCTTCTGAAACACCAAGTTGAGAAGCAATTATTGGGACATCCTTCTCATATTGGGCTGTTACTCTGGCGGGGTCGGGCGGTGCATATGAGACGTAATTAGTGAGATTGGTGTATCCCTGTGAACCGTTAGCCCCAGCAGTAAATTGGGTTATCTGTGTGCTGTACAACACTTGATCGCCATCGTATTTCCCGCCGGATGGTGAGTACCAAACTCGGCTCACTCCCGTGCATTGGTTGTCCGGGCACTGTGTGAATGCTTCGCTATTGACTTCGCCGCAATCGATTGGCATCCCTTCAGCGGCGCATCCATCATGCCCATCACTGTCCACCGCATACAGTGGATTATTCTGAATATATGCGTACAGGTTGAGTGACTGCGGGTTGGATAGATTCGCGTACGGCACCGGGTCTTCTGAGGCACTCCAGTCTGGGCTTAGCCATCTTCCGACGTTGCTAGCGTAGTATCTTGCTCCGAAGTAGTCGTTTCCTGATTCGGCGTCACGTTCTTTGCCGGTATAACGGGATCCGACGCCTTCGTCGTACAACACGGGCCGCATCCCCAACGCAGTATTGGAGATAACGAAGCCGAACCCCTGATGTAGGGTGTGCGTAGAAGTCGGAACCCCCTGATGCGGTTTTTCGCTTAGCAACGCCATCGCAGCCATGAGGCCGTCGGAGATTTGCGTGCTGGGGCCGAGTTGCATTTCCAGATGATTGTACGGCTTGGAGAGTGACGCTGGCGGCTGTTTTTCGGAGAAGATTTGGCGTGGGCTCCCGCGTCGATGCGGGCCGGACAAGTGGCCAAGGACGGCGGCTAAAGAAGAACATCAAGAGGCGAGATTGGAGCGCCGCCCACGCACGGCGGAAGACAGATGTTTTTCTTTAGCTGCTAAAACAGCCGCTAAAGAAGAACGGTCTATGTCTCTTCTTCGTGCTCGGCTTCGGCTTCAAGGGCGGCCAGCAAGCCCGCCCGCTCCGCCACTGAGTGCGCATCGTGCAACTCTGCCGGGTGCGTGGCGGCGTGGATCTTCTGCAAGGCGCGGACTGCGACCTGCGTGTAAATCTGCGTCGTCTTGATGTCCTCGTGGCCAAGCATCTGCTGGATGTAACGGATGTCGGCTCCATTCTCGTGCATCAGCGTGGCCATCGTGTGGCGGAAGAGATGGCATGAGCCGGTCTTGCCCAGCTCCGCTGCGTCGATGCGGTCTTTGACCGTGGCGGTCAGATGATCGCGGCTGAACGGTTCGCCCTGCGCCGTGAGGAACACAGTCATGTCGTCGGGTTCGGCGGCGAGCTGCGGGCGGCTCTCTCGCGTGTACTTTTCAAGCCACGCGATGGCCCGCTCGCCGATGGGGACGTAGCGGTCTTTGTCGCCCTTGCCCTTACGGATGAGGATCAGGCCACGGTCAAGCGAGAGGTCGTAGAGCTTGAGCCGCACAAGCTCCAGACGGCGCATCCCGGTCGAGTAGAGCACTTCCAGCAAGGCGCGGTCGCGCAGGCCGATTGGCTCTTCAACCTCGCAGAGCGTCAACACGCGCTCGACTTCGGCGGCCGAGAAGATGTTCTTGGGCAGAGAGCGGCCCAGCCGTGGCAGCTCCAGCTCCGACGCGGGATTGTGCAGGATGTAGTTCTGCCGCGTCATCCAGCGGAACCACATGCGCAGCGGCACAAGCCGCGCATGTTGACTGCGGAAGCTCAGCGGCTCGCCGTTGACCTTGCGGTAGTGGAAGAGATACCGCTGATAGCGTTCCAGCACAGGCCGCGTGACCTCGACCGGCTCGGTGATGCCGCGCTCCTCCAGCCATGCGAGGAAGAAGCCGATGTGTCCGGCACGGCCTCGCACCGTGAACTCGGAGTAGTTCTGCACTTCAAGCGCCTGGAGATGATCGCGCATGAGGGCCTGAAGCGGCGTCTGAACGGGGGCGGGCGCTTTGCGCTTCTCTACGCGGGCCATTGTGCCGCCCGCGTGTGGCCGTTGCCGTTCATGTTTCCGTTGCTATGATGTGGCGGTGGCGGTACGACTACGACCGGAGGCCCATCTGCCGCAACCCCAGTAGTGTTTTTTAGCGCATCTTCGTAAAAAGTGGATGGAACCCCTATGGATATTGGCAATAAGCTGCCCCGCGATCCCCCCGCACCCTCCCCGTTTTGGCCCCGCTTTGACCCCGCGTTCTCACTCTCCAGCCCCGCGAACCCAGCCTTTACCCCCGCGAGGTTGCCGTCGTGCCGGTGCCCGCCCAGTGTGTCTACGTCGATCAGACCTGGCATTACCGGCTTGCTGCCATCGCCCTCCAGAGAGAAGACAAGCTCATAGACGAAGCTCTGGCCGCGCCCCCCGCGATGCGCCAACAGATACTCCAGTTCTTCCATCCGGCCAAGATGTAAGCGCAGTTGCGTATCGCCCCAGCCCGTCGCAAGCCGAACCTCGCGCCGGGTAAAGCGGTACTCCGTCCGCTCGATCCGCTGCCGCTTGCACTCCGCTGTGACCATCGCATCGACCAACAGCAACAGTCGCCGCGTCTGCGGCGGAAGCTCGTCGAGCGAACGTCCCAACACCTCGGCGGTCAGACTGTTCGCAACCGCGATGTCGTCGAGCGTGGCTTCGATGTACTCGAAGGACTTGCCCCGATGCTCCATCGTCTTCGCTGGCCGCTGATGCTGATGTAGCAGGGCGATGGCCCGGATGAGCGTCAGGTACTTCGTATGATCGCGCCGCGTCCGCGTCTGGCCGTCAAGGAAGGTCAGCTCGCGCGCATACGGATTCACGACCAGTACAGGCTTCAAGAGACGCTGCGCGTTGCGATGCAAGCGCAACAGCTCTTCTCGATCTCTGCGCCGCAACAGGCCCTCGATGGTCTGCGCCTCGCGCTGTACGCGATGGATCGCCTGTGTCTGCACCCGGTCTTCATTCACCGTCAGAACAAGGCAGCGATTCAACAGTTCTTCGTCGATGTCGATCGCCGTGGTCGTCAGAAAAATCATCACCGGACCTTTGACCCGGTACTCATGCGTGATGTGCCTTCCGCTCACCGGGTCTTTGCCGGTGCTGGCGATGGTCAGCTCACCCTCGCTCTGCAACAGCTTCAAGGCGTAGGACGCGCGCTGCGCGCCCGCCTCCTCCACGATGGCCAGCACCTTGTGCTGTAGGTCTGTCTCGCCCATGTAGAAGAGCGATTGCCCCGTCATTGCGGAGTATTGTACCCGCTGCTCTTCCGGCACGAAGGCCAAGACAGCATCCATGAGAGAGCTTTTGCCAGCGGCGGAGGACGACTGCACGATCACAGCCAGCGGCGAGTCGAGATGACGCGACACCACGCCAAGATAGCCGACGAGCTTGTTTGTTTCCTCGCCCACGACGCCGCATCGGGCGAAGTCCTCGACGATGCGGTCGAGCAGGCGAGGATCGCGCAACAGCCCCAACGCCTCGGACCGCTCCTCGTCGGTCAGCTTCGCCTCCGGCTCCTTCGGCGCAAGCGCCTGTTTGATCTGCTCGTCGCGCAGATCCTCCAGCTTGAAAAGCACCTGCCCCACATCGTGCCGGATGATCTCTTCCCGGATGCCCAACTCCGCCGCCGCCTGTTTCACGAAGGCCATGCGCTGCCGTGCAGCGTTCAACTCCAGCGTGTCCACATGCAGAGCCATGTCGCCATGCACGTTCACGCCCAGGATGCGGAGATTTACTTTCAGCAGCTCTGTGCTCGTGTTCTTCTGCAACCCGCGCACCCGGTACTCGCGGTCGCCGAAGCGCATCATCACATCTTCGCCGCGCACCTCAACCGGCACGTCGATCTTGTTCGCAACCGTGGGCGGCGTAGGCTCCGCAGACGACGGAAGAACAGCAGCTAAGGAAAGAACATCCTCTTGCGGTGCATCGACGACGGGCACGTCCGTCACCGCGATTGAAGCTGGCTCTGGCATCTCTTCCTCGATCATTTTTTCTTTAGCCGCTCGATCTTCTTTCGCAACTGCGACGATCTCCGGCACGGCCACGCGCTGTGCTGGCCGCTGGCCTTTGCCCAACCATGCCGCACGGTTCAACAGAACCCCCAAGCTCTTCGCCGCTGGCGTCACCTTCAACGCGTAGGCGTTCGCATCCATGCCCTTCGGGAACTCCACGCGGTAGCAGTCGATTCCCATCTCGATCAGCTCTTCGGCCAGCTTCGCGGCGGCTTTGTCGCCCGCCTCGTCGCGGTCGTAGGCGATATACACGCGCTCGATGCCGTGCTGGGCGAAGGCCGCGCGATGATCGGCTGTGAAGCCGTTCACGCCATAACTCGCCGTCACGTTGCGGTAGCTCGCCGCCCAGAACGTCAGCGCGTCGATCAGAGCTTCGCACAAGATGATCTCTTTCGACGCGATCAGAGCTTCCTCGTTCCACACGCCGCGATGCTCGCCTTTGAGATACAAGTGCAGCGGCGTCCCCTCGCGCAGGTTCGGCGTAATCTTCCGCCCGTATATCTCCATCACGTCGCCGGCTGGATTGATGACCGGGATTACGAGCGAGCCGTTGAAGTGCTCGTGGCCGCTCTCGCGGTAGATGCCCAACACCTCCAGCCGTCCCCGCACCGCCGCGCCAGCGGCGCGGTTCTTCGCCGGAAGACGCAGCCCCAACGTCCGGTTGGCGAAGCCCAACCGGAACCGCTCGACCATCTCCGCAGACCGCAACCCGCGACCTTCCAGATACCGCTTCGCCTCCGGCGACTGCTTCAACGCATCGTGATAAAAGTTCACGATCTCCAACAGCAGCTCGCGGTCGCCAGCCTCCGCCGTCACCGGAGCGGGCAGCTTCCGCACCGTGCCATGTTTGATCGGCTGGATAGGAGAGGCAGCTAAGGGAAGATGATCGGCTCGCAGCAACTCGACGGCATGGCGGAAGCTCACGCCCTCGGCCCGCATCACCCACTGGATCACGTCGCCGCCTTCATTGCACGCGCCCAGACAGTTCCACAGATTCTTCGCCGGAGTGATAACCAGAGACGGCGTCCGGTCGTCATGAAACGGGCACTTGCCCAGCAGGTCGGCACCGTGCCGCGTCAGCTTGATTCCCCGCGCCTCCGCCAACCGCTGCACAGAGACTTCTTTCTTTAGCCGCTCGATCTCATCTTCCGGGATTCTTGCCATTTCCTCGCCTCCGCTTAAAAACCTGTCAAGTGCTTTTTATGCATTTGTTGGTACTGCCTGTTGCATGTAAACTCGTTCTGAGAGTATACGGATATGTATATCGAGGTCAACGCACTTGAGAAGGAGGTCGCGCAAGATGCCCTTAGAATCGTCTTTACCATGCCTAAGGGAACAGCGACCACGAACAAGGATTCTTTCGGCCAACGCCTCATCGCTCTCCGCAGGGAACGCGACATGACGCAGGTGCAGCTTGCCAAGGCCGCCAACATCACCCAACGCGCGATCTCCTACTACGAGACCGGCGGCGGCTCGCCGCCCGGTCCGGCGGTCGCACAACTCGCACAGGCCCTCAAGGTCACAGCAGATGAGCTGCTGGGTATCCAGGCCAAGCCGAGAGAGGCTTCTAAGTTTGAACGGGTCACAAGCGACCCGGAGAAGCAGCGTCAGTGGAAGAGATTCCAGAGGATCACGTTGCTACCGCAGCGCGATCAACGAGCGGTCATAAGGCTGATTAACTCTCTCACTGGAGTGGTTGGCACCGAAGCCCATGATTGAGGCCACAGCCGCACCCCCAACACGCGAACGATAAGCTAAGTAAAAGGATTCTCCGATGCCTTACGCACAGACCAAGGAACAAGCACATGAACTGATCGACCGCATGGCTCCCAGCCAGGTCTCCGCCGTCGTCGGACTGTTGGAGACCATGCTCGATCCCGTCTCCCGCGCTATCGCCAACGCACCCATCGACGACGAGCCGGAGAGCGAAGACGAACGCCGCGCCGTCGCCGAGTCCAAGGCTTGGCTGGCCCAGCATCCCGGCCAGACCATCTCCCACGCCAAGATGATGGCCGAGTTCGGCCTCGCCGCCGACGACCTCAAGAGCTGACCGGAACCGCTATGAAGCTGATCGACTGGACGCCCCCTGCCCGCGCCGATGTCCGCCGCATCGACCGTACCACCGCCATGCGCATCCTCACCACCCTCCACCGCTTCGCCGAGACCGGCGAGGGCGACATCAAGAAGCTGCAAGGCGACTCCGAAGAACTCCGCCTCCGCGTCGGCGACTACCGTGTCCGCTTCACCGAAGAGCCCCGCGACACCCTCGTCATCCACTCCGTCCGCCACCGCTCCGAAGCCTACCGCTAGATCCCGGCCCGCCGCAGCGGAGGGTACGGCGCGTAAGCGCGAAAAAGGCCAGCCAAGCCGCGACCCTTTGTTCTCAACAGGTTTACGCGCGTAGACCGCGAAGTTGCCATAAAGCAACCTCGATCCGATGATTTTTACTCTTAGTCGCTTGTTTTCAATAGGTTCCCCTACAGGAACCTGTAAACGCCTCATTTTTCGCATAGGATGGCTGTAGCCTGCTGATTCAGCTAGCGTTCCCGCAGAGTAACTTTTAGTTACTCCGCAGCACCCATTCTGGGGTGACGTGTCACCCCTAACCCGATGCGAAGCAGCGTGCTCTTTGCTTCGGTGGTGGCAAGGGCTGCTGGAGATGACCACCGGCGCGTCCAC
>Ga0224557_1003054_pt1 | contig 13467 bp, 7 predicted proteins | sample 714S31014metaG_FD_180677 | JGI IMG/M metagenome (GOLD analysis project Ga0224557, IMG submission 180677) | Peat soil microbial communities from Stordalen Mire, Sweden - 717 S3 10-14 | ecosystem: Environmental > Terrestrial > Soil > Wetlands > Peat | place: Sweden: Norrbotten County, Stordalen... | reverse complement strand
CGCCGCCCAGGTACCAGGCGTGCCAGAGGTTGCCGTCGGTGCCCTCCCAGAAGACGTCGAGGACGCCGGATTGGGAGGCGACGGGATGGGGGGCGGAGCCGAGAGGCCCGTCGCCGAGACCCTGAGGACCGTGCCAGCCGTTGGCGTAGTACGCCTCCCAGAGGTTCTTGTCGGTGCCCTTCCAGAAGAGCTCGAGGTTGCCGGTGCCCCAGGAGACGGCCGACAGGGTGGCGGTCCCGAGCGGTCCGTCGCCGAGCCCGACCGGGCCATGCCAGCCGTTGGCGTAATACGCCTCCCAGACGTTCTGGTCGGTCCCCTCCCAGAAGACCTCGATGTTGCCGACACCCCAGGAGATGGGAACGGGGGTGGCGTTGCCGAGCGGGCCGTCACCGAGGCTCGCGGGGCCCTGCCAGCCGTTCAGGTAGTACATCTGCCAGAGGTTGCCGTCCGTGCCTCTCCAGAAGACCTCCTCGTTGCCAGACCCCCACGAGATCGGTTGAGGGTCGGAGGCGAGGTTCCCCAGCGTGGTCATCCTCTGGGGCCCGTACCAGGTGCCGTTGATGGAGTACTCCTGCCAGAGGTTGCCGTCGGTGCCGCGCCAGAAGACGTCCTCGTTGCCCGGGCCCCAGGAGATGGGGTGGAGAGTGCCGGCGACGGTCGCTCCCAGCGACGCTGGGGCCTGCCATGAGCTGCCGGGCAGCGAAGCCAGGTGCGCCTCGTAGCCCGCCCCAAAGCCGGAGCACGCGGTCCCCGAGTAGCTGGAGATCACCACCGGTCCGCTATCACAACCCCAGGTGTCCCACGTCCAGGCCAGATAGCTGACGCCGCGGGAATCTGCCCAGGCCATGTAGGCGTCGATGTAGGTGTCGGCCTGATCGTCTTCGCCGATCTCCCCCGAGATGAGCGGCACCTGGGCGGCCACCGGCGCCAACTCGGAGTTCCAGCAGCTCGCCGTGGTGCAGATGTTGAAGTTGTAGCCGTGAAAGGAGGCGGCGAGCTGGTGCAGCGGGTCGGAGGGCTCGTACCGGAGCCAGTCATCGAGCGTGTTCGTGTACTGGACCCCGGGGCTCATCACCACGTTGGTGGCACCCGTCGCGCGGACGTCGTTGAGCAGCTCCTGCATGCCGGCAGCGGTGTAGGAGACCCCCGGACAGGTGCCGCCGTCGAGCACGCACTCCCAGGCCGCCCTCGTGTCCTGGTTGCTGTCGGGGTAGGGCTCGTTGAAGAGATCGAAGATCACCGCCGGGTCACTCTTGAAGGCGGTCGCGACGGAGGCCCAGAAGGCCGGCGAGTTGCTCTGGTCCGGCATCGGCTCCTGGCCGGTCGCCAGGGTGGTCCCCGGCGCCGACCAGTGGAGGTCGAGGATGGCGTACAGCCCGTAGGAGTTGAGCAGGGAGACGTAGTTCTCGATCGCGGTCTGGTAGGTTGCGCCTGCGGGGCTGGCGCCGTTGATCCCCAGCCAGCAGTCCTCGTTCAGCGGCACGCGCACGGCGTTGATGTCCCATGACGCCATCGCCGCGACACTGGCTGCATCCGACGGTCCGTCGAAGACGTCGCCGGTCCCCTGGACGCACATGTACTCGCCGCCCGAGCGGTCGACGCCGTGCAGCGTCACCGGAGTGCCCGCGGAGTTCACGAGCTGGTTCCCCTGGACATGGATCGACAGTGTCGACGTCGCCGCGGCCACCCGCACCCCCAACGCCTGCGTCAACGACGCCACGGCGAAGGCTGCGATGGTGACGCCGGCAAGGTGCTTCACAACAGCGCGTGGGGTTCGGGGCAGGAGATCGGCCATCAGGGTCTCCCGGGCTGGAGGTTGTCGACGGGTCGGCCCATCTCCCCCCGGCAAGGTGGACCAGCCACACCTTCCCCGCTCCGCTCCGATGGTGGGCGCTCTTACCGCGGCTTGTTGCCGAGGCGTTACCGCTTCCTCTGAGGTCTCGCGGCCCCGCCGCGACGAGGCCGTCACCGCGTCGCGACCCGCACATGGACGGGGGCCGGTACTCGGAGATGGCCGGTCTCGAGAGACCCGTATCCTCTCGTCCGTGATCACCGAGGAGAGAGACGCACCGCCGGGACGGAGCCTTGGGTGAGGACCCTCTGAGCAAGCCGGTCCGATGGCCCTCGGCGATGAGCCTGGCCCGAGGGCTGTGCGTCGCCGTCATCCTCGTGATCACGCTGGTGACGCGGCTGCACTATCTGAGCGCCGGCCAGCTCAACCTGGATGAGGGGACCTACTGGCTCTCCCTCCGGGCGATGCAGGCCGGCCATCCCCTCTACAGCTCCGTGTACTGCTCTCAGCCACCCGCCTTTCTCCTCCTCACCGAGCCTGGCTGGGCGCTGCTGGGCGGCTCCATCGCCGCGGCCCGCGCCGTCATGGTCGCCTGGGCGCTGGTGGGGGTCGCCTCCGGGGCGGTGATCGGGTGGCGGCTGGCCGGCTCCGTGGCCGGGATCTCGATCGCCGCGATGCTTGCCGTCGACCCGATGATGATGCAGCAGTCGGTGATCCTCCAGGCAGATGGACCGGCGACGGCGCTCGGCCTGCTGGCGGTGGCCATGGCCACGTGCGCCCTGAAGGGCCACCGGGAGCGTGCTCGCGACGTGTTCGCCTTCCTTGCCGGTGCCGTGCTCGTGGTCGGGGTGCTCACCAAGCTGCTGGATGCCGCCGTGGTCCCCGTGGTCGCCGTGACCCTCATCGGCCCACGCCACTGGCGGCGCATCTGGCTGCTCGCGCTGATCGGCGGTTCCATTGCCGGCGCCGCCCTCCTGCTCCCGTATCTCCCTGCATGGTCGGCACTGTGGATCCAGGTGGTCGGGATGCATCTGCCCGACAGCTCCACCGTCGGCGCGGGCATCACCTTCTCGTTCCTCGCCAGCTGGGCGCACCTCGAGCTGCCGGAGATCAGCCTGGCCGCGTTGGGCGTGTTGCTCGGCTGGCGGAACCACCGACGTCTGGTGACCACCGGGCTCGTCTGGATCGGCGGGGCGCTGGTGGCGGTGGCGGGCACACACCCGGCGCTCCAGCACTACCAGATCGCGATCAGCCCGGGCCTGGCCCTGCTGGGAGGCGCGGCGCTCGCTCAGGCGCTTGAATGGTGCGGGGCAGGCGCCCACGCGAGGTGGACGGAAGCGGCACTGGTCGCCGCCCTCGTCACCGTGGCCTCCATCGTGCTGGTCGGGTCATTGGGGAATCTCCAGCAGCTGCAGGTGGAGCCGAATCCCCATCAGGTGGCGAGCATCGGGCAGCTCATCCCTCCCGGGAGTCAGCTGTTCGGCGATGACCAGTTCAACGAGGCGCTGGCCGGTCGCCAGGGACCGCCGTACCTCATCGACACCTCGCTGCTGCGGCTGCACAACAGTGGCCTGACCCCGGCGGCGCTGGAGAGCCGGATCAGCGGAGACCCCGACCTCTGTGGTGTGCTCTTCGCCACCAACCGGCTGACCACGGTGCAGGGCTTCCAGGAGTGGGTGGCGATCCACTTCCCGGATCGGTCGGATCTCTCCGGCGGAGCGGTGATGTACCGGCGCGTCGACTGCTGACGCCGGCTGATCAGGCCGGCCGAGGATCCGCCGCGGGCGTGGCCGCCTTGTCGATGGTCAGCTCACCACCGGCCGCATCGACCTGGACGGTGTCGCCCTCGCCGTACTTGCCTTCCAGGATGGCCATGGCGATGGGGTCCTGCAACCTGCGCTGGATCACGCGCTTGAGCGGCCGCGCCCCGTACGTGGGGTCGTAACCCTCCTCCGCGAGCAGGTCCACCGCAGCCGGTGAGACGTTGAGATCGAGCTTGCGGGCCGCCAGGCGATCGCTCAGGCCTCGGAGCTGGATCAGGACGATCTGGCGGAGCTGAGCCGGGTCGAGACGGGAGAAGACGATCACCTCGTCGACCCGGTTGAGGAACTCAGGGCGGAAGTGCTGGCGGAGCAGCCCCATCACCTGCTCACGCACCTTGGCCACGGCTTCAGTGGAGGCGTCGTGCGGCAGCTCGGCGATGAGATCGGAGCCGAGGTTGCTGGTCATGATCACGACCGCGTTCTTGAAGTCCACCGTCCGGCCCTGGCCGTCGGTGAGCCGGCCGTCCTCGAGCAGCTGCAGCAGGATGTTGAAGACATCGGGGTGCGCCTTCTCGATCTCGTCGAGGAGGAGCACGCAGTAGGGGCGGCGTCGCACCGCCTCGGTGAGCTGGCCACCCTCCTCGTAGCCGACGTAGCCCGGAGGCGCTCCGACCAGGCGGGAGACGGTGTGCTTCTCCATGTATTCCGACATATCGAGACGGACCATCGCCTGCTCGTCATCGAAGAGGAACTGGGCGAGAGCCCGTGCCAGCTCTGTCTTTCCCACCCCGGTGGGGCCCAGGAAGATGAAGGAGCCGATGGGCCGGTTGGGATCGGAGAGGCCTGCCCGCCCGCGCCGCACCGCATTGGCGACGGCGCTGATGGCATCGTCCTGCCCGATCACGCGATCGTGGAGGCGTTCCTCGATGTGGAGCAGCTTCTGGACCTCGCCCTCCAGCATCTTGGTGACCGGGACGTGCGTCCAGTTGGCGACGACCTCCGCGATGTCCTCGGCGTCGACCTCCTCCTTGAGCAGGGGATGGTCACCGCGCACCTCGCCGAGTCGCGCCTCTTCGGCGGCGAGACCGCGCTGCAGCTCGCCGAGCTGACCATAGCGGAGCTCGGCCGCACGCGCGAAGTCCGCCGAGCGCTCCGCCCGCTCCGCCTCGTGCTTGACCTGCTCGATCCGCTCCTTGATGTCGCGGATCCCGTTCATCGCCCCCTTCTCCTGCTCCCAGCGCTGGCGCAGACCGCGGGCCTGCTCCTGCAGGTTGGCCAGCTCCTTCTCCAGGGCGGCCAGCCGCTCCCGGGAGGGGGCGTCGGACTCCTTGCGGAGCGCCTCGCGCTCGATCTCCAGCTGCCGGATCTCGCGCTCCACGACATCCAGCACTGTGGGCAGGGAGTCGATCTCGATGCGCAGCCGCGAGGCCGCCTCGTCGATGAGGTCGATCGCCTTGTCGGGGAGGAAGCGGTCGGTGATGTAGCGCTGCGAGAGGGTCGCGGCGGCGACGATCGCCTGGTCCGTGATGCGCACCCCGTGGTGCACCTCGTACCGCTCCTTGAGCCCGCGGAGGATGGAGATGGTGTCGGCGACCGACGGCTGGTCGACCATCACCGGCTGAAAGCGCCGCTCCAGCGCCGCGTCCTTCTCGATGTGCTTGCGGTACTCGTCCAGGGTGGTCGCGCCGATGCAGCGCAGCTCGCCGCGGGCGAGCGCCGGCTTGAGCATGTTGCCGGCATCCATGGCGCCCTCGGCGGCGCCGGCACCCACGATGGTGTGCAGCTCGTCGATGAAGAGGACGACGCGGCCGTCGGAGGAGGTGACCTCCTTGAGCACCGCCTTGAGCCGATCCTCGAACTCGCCGCGGTACTTGGAGCCCGCGACCATCGCACCGAGGTCGAGGGCCACCAGCCGCCGGTCGCGGAGTGACTCGGGCACGTCGCCGCTCGCCATCCGCTGGGCCAGGCCCTCGGCGATGGCCGTCTTGCCGACCCCGGGCTCGCCGATGAGAACGGGATTGTTCTTGGTCCGGCGGGAGAGCACCTGGATCACCCGGCGGATCTCGTCGTCGCGGCCGATGACCGGGTCCAGCTTGCCCCGGCGGGCGGCGTCGGTGAGGTCGCGGCCGTACTTGGCCAGGGCGTCGTACTTCTCCTCGGGGTTGGCGTCGGTCACGCGCTGGCTGCCGCGGACCGCCTCCAGGGTGGAGTAGATCTTCTCCGGGGTGACCCCGGCCTGCTGGAGCAGCCGGGCGGCGTCACCCTTCTCCTGGCGGGCGATGGCGAGCAGGAGGTGCTCGGTGGAGACGTACTCGTCCTTGAGCCGGGCCATCTCGTCGAAGGCGCCCATGAGAACGTCGCGAAGAGCCGCGCCAGCGGGCGGCTCACCGCCGCCGATCTGCTTGGGGCGGGCTTCGAGCATCGACTGGAGGCGCGCGGCAAGCGGCTCGGGCTGGACCTCCATCCGCCTCAGGAAGGCGGGGACCAGCCCGTCATCCTGGTGGAGCAGGGCGAGCAGGAGGTGTTCGGGCAGGACGGTGGGGTGCTGGAGGCTGGTGGCCGCCGTCTGGGCGGCCTGGAGAGCCTCCTGGGAACGTTCGGTGAATCGATCAAGGCGCATGTCCTCTCCATACCACGCGGGCACGGCGGCCAACCGCCGCCACGCCGTCGGGACAGCGGCCCCGCCCGGGACTACGATGCGAGACGCTCTCACTAATGGCGCCGCACCCCCTCCGCTCCGCCCACCTCCTGATGGCGGTGGCCGCCGCCGTCGCAACGGCGGGATCGGCCCTGCTGGTCGCCCCGGCAAGGGCGATCCCCACCCCGCTCTCCGCCGCTGCGCTCGCCGTGGCCTCGGACGCCAGCAGCGCGCCTGCCTCCACCCCACAACCCTGGTTCGGCATGAACGTGACCAGCGGCAGCATCGGCCTGTGGAAGCCCCCGGCGATGCCGGCCGGCGCCCCAGCGATCGCGGCCAAGGCCGGCATCCTGGTGGACATGGACGACGGCGAGATCCTCTGGGAGCGGCGGCCCCACGTGGCGCTCCCGCCGGCGAGCCTCACCAAGGTGCTCACCTCGCTGGTGGCATTGGAGAACTTCAGCCCCGGCCAGGAGGTGACCGTCACCCGCGGCGCGCTCCTCCAAGCCGGCGACGACAGCGTCATGGGCCTCCGGGTGGAGGAGACCCTGACGGTGCAGGAGCTGCTGGAGGGGATGCTCCTCCCGAGCGGTGACGACGCCGCCTCCGCCATCGCCGTCGACACCGTGGGGGAGACCAGGTTCGTGGCGGCGATGAACGCACAGGTCGCCGCCCTCGGCCTCCACTCCTCCCACTTCGCGAACAGCTCCGGGCTCGACGACCCGGATCTCCAGGCGTCCGCGTACGACCTGGCGGTGATCGCCACCTTCACATATGACCGCTACCCCCTCTTTGATCAGATCGTGGACAGCCGGACCATCGACCTTCCCGCCACGCCAGATCACCCCGCCTTCCAGCTCGGCAACGTCAACGGGCTGCTCGAGGACTACCCGGCGGCGGTGGGCATCAAGCCGGGCTGGACCGGCAACGCCGGCTGGTGCCTGATCGGCATGGCGGTGCAGGACGGACACCGGCTGCTGGCGGTGCTGCTGAACGGGGGCAACCCGCCAAAGGCGGAGACGCGGCTGCTCGCCTGGGGCTTCCAGGTCAAGGGACTGCCGGTCATGCTGCCGGCGACGCCCACACCCAGCCCGGCGGCCACGTAGCCGAGCCCCGATTCCGACCGCCGGCCGCCCGGCCAGGGCGCGGCCCAGGCTGCTGTGGACGGACCGGCTCCAGGTAGGCTTCGGGCGTGGCGGTCCGGCTCTCCATCCTCGGCAGCGGCAGCGCCTTCAGCGGCTGCGGGTTCAACGCCTCGTCCGTCCTGGACGAGCGCGTGATGGTCGACGTCGGCGCACCGCCCCACGTCCTCCTCCCCCGCCTCGGATTGCGCATCCAGGACCTCGAGCTGGTACTGCTCACCCACTTCCACATGGACCACATGGGGATGCTGCCGCTCCTCCTCGGCGCCCTGGCCCACGCCGACGAACCCCCCGAGCCAGGGCGGCTCGCCATCGCCGGACCGGTCGGGACCCGCGAGCTGGTCCGCCGCCTCACCGTTGCCGGCTTCGGAGGATCCACCCAGGACCGGGTCGAGGAGGTGGTCGCACCGCGCTACGTGATCCTCCAGGACGGCAGCGACGTCGAGATCGGGAGCAGCCGGGTGCGCAGCCACGCGGTGGTCCACAGCACCTGCCCATCGCTCGCGTACTCGGTGACCCGGGGCGGGCTGCGCGTCGGCTTCACCGGCGACACCACGCTCTGCGCCGGGCTGCGCCGTCTCGCCGGTGAGGTGGACGTGCTGGTGTGCGAGTGCTCCGGGGTGGACGGCCCGGTGAGCGGGGGACACCTCTGGCGTGACGAGGTGGCGGAGCTGATCCGCGAGCACCCGAAGGTCCGATTCGTCCTCAACCACCTCTCGGGACGCGTGTCGGTCCCCGGGGCGCTGATTGCCCACGACCTGCTGACCCTGGAGCTCGCCGCGTAGGACGGCGGGTGGGTGCCGATCGCAAGGCCCAATTCGCGGTCAATCCGTCGCACCGGGACCGCCGCGCCGCCTCAGATCCGCCGATTGGGCCTGGATCTGAGCCACGAATGGTCATCAGCCGGTCTGCCTATGTGTCGTTGCCCGGGATGATGTTGCGGAACTCTCTAGACGTCAGACCAGGTCTGCTCCCGTGGCGGGAGCCGAGCAGTGATTGGCGAAGGCGTGTAAGGCAGCGGCCGTTTGGGCGCCGATCATGGGCGTGCCGTGACCTCCCGCCAGCACGGTCGGCTCGAGCCGAGCAAGCGTGGCAACCGACTCCATGGCGGCACGCCAATTCCAGCTCGTATACCACGGCGGCCCCGAGAGGCCTGGCCTCTGGAGAAGAATACCTGACACGGTGTTGAGCTTCATCGTCACGACGGCATCGCCGGTGATCAGGACGTGGTCCTTGGTTCGGAAGAACGAAGAGTGTCCAGGCGTGTGACCCGGCGTGGGAATGAACTCCCAGCCCGCTAGGCCCGGAACTCCACCGTTTGGTTCGATGGCGCGCGCGACGTCTTGGAGGCTCGATCGGGAAAGCATCGCCTCACGCCGCCGTTGGCCCATGGCGCGCATCAGTGGCAGGATGACCCAGGTGTCGAGCGGCCCGGCACCCGCCGTGATCGCCGACCAGTCGCCGCGGGCGAGAGGCAGCTCGTCAGGGTGCACATAGACGGCACAGTCCCAGAGTCGCGCCAATTGGAGGGCGGAACCGGCGTGATCGGGATGGTAATGGGTGAGCAGGATTGAGGCCGGTCGCGCGCCGGCCCCGAACACCGACTCCGCTGCCTTCTTGATCCATGGACCGTCCTTCGCCCAGCCGGCATCGATCAGGGTCCACGACGATCCCGACCCTACAAAGTAGACGTTGGTCTGCGTGCGTCCCCGCGGCCCCAAGCAGTACACATCCTGAACGATCTCCCGGGCAACGGACGCGGTGCCGGTCGGGGGCGACGGTGTCATGGCAACTCTCCTTGCATCACGCGGACGCGATCCCTGGTCTGCGCCGCGAAAACGGGCCGCCGCCTGCCGCCCATCCTCTTGGCTGCCTCCGTCCTCGCGAGTACAATATTTCGTACGTCATACGCTGTAGAGCGTAGCATATACGCAGTTAATGGAAGCTGTCAACCCATGAGCCAGGCGCTGGCACGACCGTGAGCCAGGACCCCGATCGGCCTGCCCTCCCCTCCAGCATCGAGCTGGCCTGGGGACTGCGCGAGCATCCGCGGCGCGGGCCGAAACGCGGTCTAAGCCTCGACCGCATCGTGGCCGCGGGGATCACGGTCGCCACGACCGAGGGGCTGGCCGGCGTCTCGATGGGTCGTGTGGCGAGCGAGCTGGGCGTGGGCACCATGTCGCTGTACCGCTACGTGTCGGCCAAGGACGATCTGCTGACCCTCATGGTCGACGCGGCCATCGGTGCCCCGCCGCCGGCAGAGCACCCCGAAGACGACTGGCGGGCGGGCCTCACCCGCTGGGCCGTGGGGGTCCGCGCCGCCTACCGGCGGCACCTATGGGCGCTGCGCGTGCCCATCGGCGGACCGCCCATCGGCCCGAACAACGTCGCCTGGCTTGAGGCCGCCCTGCGCACCCTCGGAGCGACCAGGCTGTCCGAGACGGAGAAGCTGTCCACCGTCCTGCTGCTGAGCTCCTTCGTCCGCAGCGAGGTCAACCTGGCCGCCGACATCGCCGCGGCCTCCGGCGGCGCTCCTCGCGACTTCGGCTACGGCACGATGCTGACCGTCCTGACCGACGTGGCCCGCTTCCCGGCTCTCCACCGGGCGATCGCCGCGGGAGCGTTCAATGACGATGACGACCCCGACGCCTACTTCAACTACGGCCTCGGTCGCATCCTCGACGGCGTCGGCAGGCTCGCCACAGGGAGCCAGCGCGAGCCCCCGGCGCGAACTGCCGGCGGCGACGCGGCCGGCGGCTAGCAGCTACACCGGCGCCCGGCGCCGCAACAAACGGCGGCGGAGCAGCCGGGTGAGGGCGGGGGCGAGCGACGCCCAGGTGTCCCGCCAGAGGCGGTGATCGGGGTCGCCCAGACCGGTCGGGGAGAACTCCGCCTTGCCGCTCACCGCCGCGACAGTCCCCAGCTCAGTCCCGAGCAGGGGCGGCCCGCTCCCGCCAAGAGCCCTCGACAGCCTTCCCGCAAAGGCGCTCCGGGTCTCGGCCTCGTCGTGGCGGATTCCGGTCATCCACCCGGCCAGGGCGAGGCGGCGCCAGACGCCGGCCAGGGAGCGGGGCCGCCGCCACCATCGGAGCGCGGCGAGAGCCAGAAGGGCCACCAGCACCAGCGCCGCGGGGAAGCCGAGGAGCCAGGCCGGGGGCCCGCCTGCGGAGGTGGGGGCGGTGGAGGTGGTGACCGGCGGCGGGGTGGGTCGGGAGGCCTTCGGGGTCGCGGTGGGGAGGGCCGCGGCACTCGGGGTCGGGGTCGGGCCGCCGCGGGCGAAGGGGAGGTAGCCTCCGAAGGTCGACTGCGGGGTGGGCTCGAAGGGGATCCAGCCGTAGCCGGGGAAGTACACCTCCACCCAGACATGGGCGTCCGTGCTGGTCACCTGGAAGATCGGCTTGCGAGCCGAGACGTAACGGCCGGTGGCGGTGCCCGGCCCGTAGCCGCTCACCAGCATGGTGGGGATGCCGAGGCTGCGCAGCATCGCTCCCATCGCACTCGCGTAGTACTGGCAGTAGCCCGCGTGGCTGCTGTCGAGGAAGTAGACGATCGGCCAGTCACCGCTCGGAGTCCTCGGGGGGTCCAGGCTGTAGGCGAATTCGCCGCTGCGGAGGTGGGTCTCGATCGCGGTCGCCGCCTCGTACGGGTTGGTCGTTCCCGCCGTCCACTGCTCCGCGAGGGTCGAGATGGGGTTCGCCTGGGACACCTCCTGGGCGGAGGCCCCCTTGCCCAGGATCGGGTCGGCGTCGCTCAGCACCCAGGACGGATAGTCGGTCCCGGCGTTCTCGAGCTCGGCGACGGTCGCGGTGCTCACCGAGCCCGACGTCTCGAGGCTGTCGATCGTCCCCGACCTGAGGCTGACCTCGTCGACGTCCAGGAAGGTGGGGTTGGTCACGGGACCGGAGGGACAGCTGTCCCCGACGCACTCGTAGCCGGACGGCGGGGGTTCCGTGGCCGCTGGGGTCCCGGCAACGGGTGCGACATCGCCGAGGACGGTGGCGGCGAGGCCAATCGAGGTCGGATCGCCGGGGAAGAGCCCGAGGCTCCCGCCAGCCTCCGCGGTCGCGGCACCGGCGGAGTTTGAGAAGTCGATGTGGACGGTGGCCGTGGAGCGGGACGCTCCCAACGCGGTCGGGTCGCGGGGGATCGGCCCGGCCGGGATGGTCTGCCCGACGGCGCTGTCGAACTGGGGTATCCAATTCCCGGCGTTGAAGACCGTGTCGTCGACCACCTGGAGGTAGGTCTGGGAACCCTGATCGGTGGAGTAGGTGAGGACGGGGATGGGCCTGTTGACCAGGTCACCACCGGGCTGCACCACCGGGTTGAACCCGACGGTGGCGAGGTCGCCGGCGGCACTGCCCCCCAGGCCCCTGCCCGACCCGTGGAAGAGGGAGCCCGAGATGTCGGTGGAGGTGAGCGGGGGGATCAGCAGACCGGCGGCCACCACGCCGATGGAGGCGACGGCCAGCGAGGTGATGTAACGGCCCCGCAATCCCTGCAGGCCTGGGACCCGCCGCCCCCTCCACTGGGACGCCAGCGAGCTGAGCTCCGCGAGACCGATGACGAGGAGGGCGGCGAGCAGTGCCAGGGTCTCGGCCAGCCCGATCGACGACCCCGGTCCCGCGCGGAGCGTGATCGAGGGTGCGTTGAGCACGTTCACGGCGAGGACCACGACGGCGGGGAGGACGGCAAGGACCCCGCGCCGCTCCCGGAATGCCACCCAGCCCAGCCAGTACCCGCAGGCCCAGATGATCGTCGAGAGGCCAACCATGAAGGCCCACTGGACGAAGTAGGCGGGACCGGTGGAGAGCAGCCCCGCGAAGGCCTGGATGATGTACTCGCCGACGGTGTGCTGGAAGCCGAGGTGGCTCACCGAGGCGGGCAGCAGGCCGATCGTGGTGGGAACCACGACGGCGGCGCAGAGAGGGATGGCGAGTCCCAGGGCGGCGAGCCGGCCGATACCCGAGCGTCCCAGCAGGACGACCTCCAGGACGGCCACGACAGCCACCAGCAGGGTCGCCTGAGCGCCCCCGATCCAGCCTCCGGCAAGCACCGCGGCGGTGGTCGCGAGGATGAGACCGATGGCGATGACGTAGGCACCGATACCGGCGGGCGCCACCGGCGCGGTCGTCGCCGCGACGAACACCTCCGGCCGGCCGTGAGATCGCTGCCTCGCGGCCCTCCGGTCCTGGGCACCGCCAGGCCGCGAGACGGCCGGCTGCGCGGCTGGACCGGCCACGGCCTCGACCAGACGCCCTCTGGGAGCAGTGCCGGACCCGAAGCCCTTCATGGAGCCCTCAGCTCACCTCCGCCGCGCTCGCTCACATCCCCGCGGCGCGAGAGCGACGGGGGGCCGAGAGGGCGTCGCCTCGCCGCACGATCCACCAGTCGAGGGCCAGCCGCCACGCGGGACCGACGCGCATCGCCGGCCCCGAGGCCCCAAAGCTGGTCGGATCGACCATGACGGCGAGGTGCCGCTGCCCGCGGGCTCCCACCTCGACCAGGGCCTCCACCCAGCCCGGCTCGCGATCGCTGGTCACCACGATGAGCCCGCCCCGGCCCTGCCAGCCCCGCCCGTGCACGGTGATGGCGTCCGCGATCCCGCGACGCCCCTGGTCCTGCGCGGTGGCAAGGAACTCGAGGATCCGGAGCCGCTGGGTCTCGCCCCGACCCGGCCCGATGGCGGTGCCCAACCGATCGTTGGTGACCAATCCCACCGCCTGGCCCCGGGCGAGAGCCGCGTGGCAGATCGAGGCGGTCAGCGACACGGCGTATTCGAGCGTTGACTCGGGGGCCTCCCCGAAATGGATGCCGCGACCAAGGTCGAGGATGACCATCACATCCGAGCTCTGCTGCGATTCGTAGAGGCGGCTGATCAGCCGCCCGGCCCGCGCCGTGGACGGCCAGTGGATGCGGCTCAGGCCATCGTCCGGCGCGTGGTCACGAACCGAGGAGATGTCCGGCGGGACGTCGAGCCCACGGCCGTGGGGGATGTCGCCGAAGGAGCCTCCCGTCCAGACGGGGCGAAGCACCGCGTCGACCTGGTGGATGGCCGGGTAGACGGTCACGGTGCCGCTCTCCCCGACCCGCACCGTCTTGGAAAAGAGACCAAAGGGGTCGCCGAGGCGGATC
>Ga0224557_1003051_pt1 | contig 13473 bp, 9 predicted proteins | sample 714S31014metaG_FD_180677 | JGI IMG/M metagenome (GOLD analysis project Ga0224557, IMG submission 180677) | Peat soil microbial communities from Stordalen Mire, Sweden - 717 S3 10-14 | ecosystem: Environmental > Terrestrial > Soil > Wetlands > Peat | place: Sweden: Norrbotten County, Stordalen... | reverse complement strand
GGGCTTACCAAGCTGTCTTCATGGCCAGCGGGCCACCAAAAGTAATGAAAGCCAGGCGGAGGCTGGCAATTCTGCCCGGGTCGATGCCTGGGTGCGACAACAGGACGATACAACCCTTCATCTCAGCGCGATCACCATCGGCGAGCGACGCAAGGGACTGACGATTTTGCCCGAGGGCAAGCGCCGATCCCAGATCCAGGATTGGCTGGAGAACGGCCTCATCGTCTGGTTCGCTGGACGGATATTGCCAATGACCCAGGCAATGGCCGACGGATTGATCGCGGCTGCTGCGTTACAGCAAGACCTTGTTGTCCTTGTCACCCGCAACGTCAGGGATTACCAGGATTTGGGCGTCACGATCCTCAATCCGTGGGAGCAACCCTAAGACCGGATGCTTCACGACATTCTCGCCGGACGCAAGCCCTATGGATGCGGTCGCAAGCCGCCCACGACCTGAAGAAGGCTGAGCAAAGCAAAAGGATCATGGAACGTTGTGGCCCGGATCGTGCCCGTCAAGCCGGTCGCGGCAGACCGCGTCTGAAAACCGCACCCGTTTTGGGCATCGTCAAAGCGCCAGTCACAAGCCGGCTCAAAAATCCTATTGCCCCGCTTGTCAGTAACCTACAGCCTATTTCCCGGCCGCCAACCACCGGTCGCCAGCAGCCCTAATGCTAACCTTGGAATCGGAAAGAGCGAATCGATTCGCCTCCGGTTCCCGGCCACGGTAGCCACCGCCGGCCCGTCCACGGCAGCGCGGCAGGCGCCGTCCGCCGGACTTGCAGCAGTCACCCCAATGCCCGAAATGCCCAAACCGCGCCTCCTGAGCGGACAAGTCACTCACTATCAATACTATGGGCTTTGTTCGTCACAACCCGGCAACCGTCCCCACGCAGCGCCATGCAACACAGTGTTACAAAATGTTACGCAAATCGGAAGAATCGGCGCCTCGTAACAGGCGCCCCGGCCCAGCGTCCGGCCAATCTCGGAAGGAAATCGTAGAAGTCGATGAAGTACATAACACCGCAACAACAACAGGAATCCCAGAGGGACGTTCACCCCTCCCATCGGCAGCACCACGTCACGCCGATTACCCAACATCTGCACGTGATTACCGTCGTGGCTAACCCCATGCGGTACTACGCGCGCTACAAACTCTATCAAACCTTCTCCAAAATGGTGGAGGAGGCTGGCGGAATCCTCTATACCGTCGAACTGGCCCTCCGCGACCGCCATTTCGAGGTCACCGATCACGCCAATCCCCGCCACATTCAACTGCGATCGCCGGAAATCCTCTGGCACAAAGAGAACCTTATCAACGTCGGTATCTCCCGGCTCCCAGCCGATGCAGAGTACGTGGCCTGGATCGACGCCGACGTTCAGTTTGCCCGTCCCGACTGGGTTCAGGAAACCCTGCACCAGTTGCAGATCTATAAGGTCGTGCAAATGTGGACCCACAGTGTCGACTACGGCCCGGAGCACCAGCCCATCTCGCAATGCGGCAGTCTCTTCGCCTCGTACCTCAAAGATCGGCGCGTCCTGCAACCCATCATCCGCAAGCCCAGCGCCCAGAATGCCAACGGCGCCGATCCCGGGTCATATCCGTTCAAGGGATTGATGCACACCGGTTACGCATGGGCGGCCCGCCGATCGGCCATCAGTGACCTGGGCGGCCTCGGCGATATCGGAATCCTCGGCTCCGGCGACCGCCACATGGCCTATGCCTTGCTCGGTCAGGTTGACAAGTCGTTTCCAGTTGGCATCAGCAAGTCCTACGTCAACTACTGGAACCGCTGGCAGGACCGGGCTGAGACATATATCCAGCGAAAAGTGGGAGTGGTTGCCGGAACCGTCAATCACTATTGGCACGGCTCCAAGCAGCACCGCCGCTACCAGGACCGCTGGAAGATCCTGGTGGGAGACGGATACGACCCCGAGCTGGATATTAAGTACGACTTTCAAGGGGTCCTGCAACTTACCGGCCGCAATATCAAACTGCGCGACGACCTGATCCAATACTTCAACGTACGCAACGAAGACTCCGTAGACCTGTAGGCGAAGCTGAAAGCTGAAAGCTAAAAGCTGAAAGCTAAAAGCTGAAAGCTAAAAGCTGCTACCCTAATAAACACATGTCCCACTCTCTCCCCACGGTGGTCATCGTGGGCCGGCCCAATGTCGGAAAATCGACCCTCTTTAACCGCATTACAGGCCAGCGCCGCGCCATCGTGGGCGACGAGCCCGGTATCACCCGCGACCGTCTGCACGGCCTCACCGACTACCGTGGGCGCCGCTTCGAATTGATCGATACCGGCGGCATCGTGATGGACGATTCCGAGTACATCCCCAGCCAGATCCTGAAGCAGGCGCGCGTCGCCCTGAAAGGCGCCGCCCACATCATCCTCCTGGTGGACGGCCGCGCCGAAATCACCGCGCCCGACCGCGATCTCGCGCGCATGCTGCTGCGCCTCGGCCAGCCCATCTCGCTGGCCGTGAACAAAGCCGATACCGGCGCGCGCGAAGACCTGGCCCACGATTTCTATTCGCTCGGCATCCGCGACATCTTCCCCGTATCCGCCGAACACGGCATCGGCGTGGATGCCCTGGTCGATCATGTGACCGCCGGCTTCGCGGTGCCCTCCGACAACGCGCCCGCCGAAGAGCCGCTCGAATCCGTCAAAGTGGCCATCATCGGCCGTCCCAACGTGGGCAAATCCACGCTGCTCAACGCCCTCACCGGCGAAGACCGGGCCATCGTTTCGCCCATCGCCGGCACCACCCGCGACTCCATCGACGAAACCATAACCCGCGACGGCGCGAGCTACACCTTTGTGGACACCGCCGGCATCCGCCGCAAAGGCAAGACCAAGCTGATGGCGGAGAAGTTGAGCGTAGTCATGGCGCGCCGCAATATCCGCATGGCCGACGTGGTGCTGGTGCTGATGGATGCGTCGGAAGGCGTGCTCGGCCTGGACGCCACCATCGCCGGCTACGCGCACGAGGGCGGCTGCGGCGTCATCCTCTGCGTCAACAAGTGGGACCTGATCGCGGACAAAAAGAAGAGCGACTTCGAGCAGGATGTGCGCGATCACTTGAAGTTTCTCGAATACGCCCCGGCCGTCTTCCTCTCGGCCAAGACGGGCGCAGGCGTGAACCAAATCTTCAAATTGATCCGCGAGGTCTACCAGTCCGCAACCAAGCGCGTCTCGACCGGGGAACTCAACCGCTTCGTCGAGCGTCTGCGTTTCGAGGAGCGCAAGATTTACTACATCACGCAAGCCTCCGTGCGCCCGCCGACTTTCGTCCTGTTCACCAACCGCTCCGCCCCGCTGCACTTCTCCGACGAGCGCTATCTGGTCAATCAGATCCGCAAAGAGTTCGGCTTCCGGGGCACGCCCATCGTACTCAAGACCAAAGGCAAAAAGGAGCACTGACCACGGACGCGAAGAAACAGGAGCGGCGGCGCAGGGAGCTGAAGCTTCGCGAAGCCGAACTGCGTCAGGACGAGGCCCGGAACCAGGCGAACTACCTGCACGCCGAGGCGCAGCGCTCCTTCCGCCAAGGCGACATTCCGGGAGCCGCTCGCGTGCTGAAGAAGGCCCTCATCTTGTTCCCGGAGCATGCGCCCGCGTTGCACCTGCTGGCCCGCATCTATTGCGAAGCGGAACAATACGCCGTCGCGCTTCCATATTTGAAGACGTTGCGCAGGTTGCGGCCGGAAGATCCCGGCGTCTTGTTCAACACCGGAGTGTCGCTCAGGGAGTTGGGGCGCATCCCGGAAGCCCAGGAGATTTTCAAGGAATTCCTGGCGCTTACCGCCGGAAACCCGCAGCGCCAATGGAAGGATTTGCGCCCGCGGGTCAAGCAATTCTGCCAGCAGCCCATCGCGGCCCCACCCGCCGCGCCGCCTCCGAAACCCGAGCCGCCCGCGCCCGTGCCGCCGCCCGCCGCCGCCCCCGAACCCCCACCCAAGCCCGAGCCGCCGCGCGTGCGCGTAGCCTTCCTCCCGCCGCCTCCGCTGCCGCAGTCCGCAGCCACCGGCGCGCTGGTGGATTACTTCCTGCGCCGCGGCCTGCAGGAACTGCGCCTCGCGCAAAGCTTCGAGGATCTGATTTGCCTTCCCTCGTTGACCGGCGTCGACAGCTACGTCTACCAGCACGAGACCGTCCGCAAAGTCCTGCGCCACTTCAAAGGCCGCGCCCTGCTGGCCGACGAAGTGGGCCTGGGCAAGACCATCGAAGCCTGCCTCGTCCTGAAAGAGTATTGGGCGCGCGGCATGGTGCGCAAGGCCCTGGTGCTGGCCCCGCCTTCGCTGGTCACCCAATGGAAAGGCGAGCTGACCGAGAAGTTCGGCTTCGCGCCCGCCTCGCCCGATGGCGCGGAATTCCGGCGCGATCCGGAACGCTTCTGGAAAAACGAGCCGCTGGTGGTCGCCTCCATCGCCATGGCCCGCCTGGAACCCCACGTCACCGCGCTGGCCGGCACACCGTGGGACATGGTCGTCGTGGACGAAGCCCATTGCCTGAAGAACCGCGCCAGCGCCAACTGGAAGCTGGTGGACTCGCTCGAAAAGCGATTCATCCTGATGCTCACCGCCACTCCGGTCGAGAACAATCTGATCGAGCTGTATAACCTGATCACGCTGTTGAAGCCGGGCCTGCTCGCGACCGAATCGGAATTCCGCAAGCTGTACGTGAATGCGGCCAAGCCCAAATCGCCCAAGAATCCCGACCAACTGCGCGCGCTCCTGGCTGAGGTGATGGTGCGCAATACGCGCTCCGCGGCGGACGTGCGCCTGCCGCATCGCGTAGCGGCCAGCGTGGTGGTGGCGCCTTCCGCCGCCGAGGCCGAGTTGTATGAGCGGGTCTCCGCCTTTGTCGCCGAGCGTTACAAAACCAGCGAACAAGCCGGCGTGATGGCGCTCAGTTGGATGCAGCGCCAGGCCGGCAGCAGCCCGCAAGCATTGCACCGCTCCATCGTGCGCCGCCTCTCCGACCACCAACGGCCCGGCCCGCGCGACGTATCCGAGCTGGAATCCATCCTGGATCTGGCCTCCCGCGTGGGCGACGGATCCAAGGGCAACCAGCTTGGCGAAATGCTGGCGGCGCGTAAGGCCAAGACCGTCGTCTTCACCGAATTCGTGCCCACCCTCGAACATCTGGCGGAAATCTGCCGCCGCCGTGGCATCCGTTATTCGCTGTTCAGCGGCGATCTTTCCCGCGGGGAAAAGGATTCCGCCATCGCCCGCTTCCGCGACGAAGCCGACGTGCTCCTCTCCACCGGCGCGGGCGGCGAGGGCCGCAATCTCCAGTTTGCCGATACTGTCATCAACTTCGACCTGCCCTGGAACCCCATGCGCCTTGAGCAGCGTGTCGGCCGCGTCCATCGCATCGGCCAGGAACACGACGTATTCATCTTCAATTTCTGCCAGGCCGGCACCGTCGAGGAGCACTTGCTGCGCGTCCTGCACGACAAGGTCAATATGTTCGAACTCGTAGTGGGCGAGATGGACGCCATCCTGGGCAGCCTCGACGATGCACGCGATTTCGCGGATTTGGTCATGGACCTGTGGCTCTCCGCGCGCCAAGTGGGACAGGCCTCCTGGCCTGTCGCCGCCGAACAAGCCTTCGAGGAGTTAGGACAGCGGCTGCTGGCGGCCAAGGCCGAACATGCCAAGGTGAAGGAATTCGACGAAGCGCTGTTCCATCGGGATTTCGAGGTGTGACGTGATTCAGTTGAGCGATTGGGCGCGCGACTTGCTCATCAGCCGCGGCGCGCTCGTAGAGGGCGAAGGCGAAGGCGTCGTGCGCGCGCTGGTGCCGCCCGATGTCTCCGCCAAGCTGTCGGTTAGCGACTGGCTCTCGCTCGATTTCGGCACGCGCGTCGGGGCGGACGATCCCGCGGAATGGATGGACCGTCTCAGTGCGCTGCTGCCTCCCTCGCCCGCGGTGGCCGGCGTGCGCCTGCGCATGCGAGCGCCCACGCAACGCATCGACGCCGATGCCATCCTGAATCGCGAACTGGTCGTCCAGAACGGGGTCTGGCGCCTGGTGGAAGATTACGCCGGCGCCACGCCATATTACCTGTTCTCGTTTCAGCACACCGTGGAGTCCGACGAGCGCACCATCGGTTACGCCGGCGTTTGCCTGAATGGCGCGGCGCGTTCGCTCGCCGAACAGCCCGAGCGCCTGCTGCGTTCCGTGCGTGACGACCTGGAGGACGACCCGGCTTTTGCCGTGCCCACCGCCGAGCTGCGCGCACTCTATCCGCTGGCCGCCCGCGCCGCCGAAGCCGAAGTGCGCGCCCGCATCGCGTTCATCGAACAAAGCGCCAATCGCCGCCTCGCGCGCGATTGCGAGCGCATGGAATCGTATTACAGCGGACTGCTGGCCCAGCTTGAAAAGCGCGCCGCGCGCCGGACGGCCGAGCCGCAAGCCGCCGAGAAGGATCGCGACCGCATCCAGGCCACCCAACTTGACCGCGCGGCGAAGCTGGAAGACCTCGTCCGCAAGTATTCTTTGCGCGTCCAACTGGAACTCACCGACGTCTTAGTTGTGTCTCTGCCGGTGCGCACGATTTCCGTCCGGCTCATCCGCAAGAAAGCAGAGCGGCAAGTGACGCTCGCCTGGAACGCAATCCTGCGCGCCCTCGACACGCCGCTCTGCGAAGCCTGCTCCGGCCGCGCCCGCCCGCTGTATCTTTGCGACGACAAAGTCCACCTGCTCTGCGCGAATTGCTGGAGCCCCTGCCCTGCCTGTGCCCGCGTCTTCTGCCGCGCCTGCCAGCCAAGATGTAAGTGTGCCAAGAAATAACTAGTGGGGCAGCCAATCTTGGCTGCCGCTGCCTTCCGGGCGGCCTTCGCCGGCTGACACCCGTCCACAGACCAGGGAGCACAGGCGGTAATGGAAAAACGCACGCCCGGACGTGGGCGCCACTACCCCTTGAGTCCGCCGCTCATCTGGTCTAGAATAGTAGCGCCACGAGAATGGTTCGCGCCCACGATGGTAATAGGAGCCGTATGGTACAGACCGATTATGACGTTGCAATATCCTTCGCTGGAGAGGATCGCCCACAAGCTGAGGAACTGGCGAGCGCTTTGCAGAAACTGGCCATCAGAGTGTTCTACGACCGCGATGAGAAAGCTGACCTGTGGGGAAAAGACCTCTATGCTTATCTCACGGACCTTTATCGGAATCGAGCTCGGTTCTGCATCATGCTCATTTCGGAACACTACGCATCTAAGCTGTGGACAACGCAGGAGCGGAGGGCCATGCAGGAACATGCATTGCGTCAAGATGGCGAGTATATTCTCCCAATCAGGCTCGATGATACCGAGATTCCGGGTCTGTTGTCCACAACCGCGTACCTGTGCTGGCCCCCGGAGACTGCAGGCTCAATTGCGGACGCTGTACAGCTCAAGCTGAACCAGATCGCCCACTCAGCGGCCGGACCTCAAGCTGGTTCCATCGGTGGGGCCAAGCGAACAACTAAGCATGCCCTGACAATTCAGCAGTTTCAATTGTCTCTGGATGGAATGTACGGCAAGGCCAATCGCGGCCAATCTGTGGAGTACACGTTTGGGTACCTAAGCCAAACGGTAGGCTACCTCTCAAAAGCTGTTTCACAAAGAGAAGCCACCGAGCAGGACTTTATCCGCCCAATCTCGTGGCTAGTCGCGACAGCGTCAAAGGTCGGAACAGACGTCCAGGACGCGTTCATATCCAGGTATCCAAATCTCTGCCCAAGTTGTGCTCAACCGCGGTGTGTTTGCTTCAGGACTGCGAAGAAGCCACCGAACGACATGCCCGCGTATCGGGTGAAAGAGGAGTTGTACCTTGCTCGGAACACAATTATTAACCGGAGATCGCCCGTCACTTTTGACTTCGCCATGGCTTGCATCGGCTCGGTGTTCCCGAACAACGAGATCATTTGGCGCTACGCGGGACCGGGTTTTCATTTCTCTAAGGTCGCAGAGGTGCATGAAGCGATCTCGGGGCTATTGACTGGGAAGAAGAAGCTTAGTGCGTTGTCCGACGAGATCGCCGACGTGCTGGCATGGCTCTTGGGGGCATGGCACATCGCGCTCCCTGATAAGTCCGTTGACCAGGAAATCATCAGTTACTACTTCAACGGCTGCCCTGTGTGTCAACGTAAGCAGTGCGTCTGCAGTCCCTACAGTGGACGGCCACAGAACCTGTTCGATTCCGCCGTTCTCGCGGACGTGGAGAAAGACCTAGTGTATCTTCGGGACGCCTCGCCCGAGGATAGGCAGGATATTGAAGAACTGCAGAAGTCAGTGAGGGTAGTCGTCGATACACAGGACGACCCAATGGCGCGCCTAACCCTAAATCAGCTGACTCTGAAGTTGACTCGGGCAAGAGACGCGCACACCGGCAAAGACGGAGCAGAGATTGTCATTCCAATCATCAGCGTCATCCTCCAGAAACTCGAAAAGGCCTATCGCCAATAATGAGCAACACACGGTGGGGCTTCGGTGTCCCTTCCGTCCTCAGACGGGACTTCAGCCAGGATTGGTGCCGGACTTTTGTGACACAGCAAATTAGCCCATCACAGCGCGGCGAGCAGATCCTCCACCGGCGCATTATCCCCGAACGTGCGGCTGACATGCGCATACCGGTCCAAATCGCCCGGCTCAAACACAAGCTCCCGCCAAGCTGAAACGGATTCTGCCCCAGCTTATGCTGCCGATGTCCACCCAACCGCGCCCGGTCGCGGGCGGTCTTGTTCTCGCTCCGCAGCATGTGCAGAAGGTTCGCGTTACGCAACCCGGCGGCCCGGTAAGCCAGGCGTTCCTCGTCGATCAACAACGGGAACCGAATCCCCGCCTCCTCCTGGAACAAGCGCGCGTAGTTCGCGTCGCCCAGCCCGATGGCCGCCAGGTTGGCGCCCCGCTCGCGGAAGGCATGCTCGTGTGCGCGCAACTGCGCGACGTGCTCGCGGCAGAAGATTCAACCATAGTGCCGCAGGAAGACCACCACCGCCGGCTGCCGCTCCCAAAGCGAGCCGAGGCGGATTTCGCGTCCATCCGCGTCGGGCAGAACCATCGGAGCCAGCGATTCGGCGAGCATCTTAGAAAGTGTAAGCCTTCCGAACACAAACGGAATCCATCATCAGCGGGGACGGGATCATGCTGTCGGGACGGGGCACCGCGCCGGGCAGACCGGCGATGCCATAGGATTGATCGATCGCCTCCATGCGGTAGCCCGCGGCGGAATCCCGCAAACGCATGCGCAGCTCGATGCCCTGCTTCGCCACGTTGAAATAGCACAGTCCCCAACGCTGCATGCTGAAGGCGTAGGCTTTCTGGCCGGGCTTCAAGCCGGCGTAAGCTCGAGCGGCCTCGATGGGCGTGCCGTCGACGGTAGCCTCCAGCACCGGGTTGCGCTCGTCGCCGTAAAGATACACGCGCGGCGCCTGCCGCGGCGAGCTCACGCGCAGGTGCAGCTCATTGGGCGCGCCGTCGAGCCGCTCGATCAGCGGTGCGGGCAAAGCTACGGCAGGCGCCTCGTGAATCAGGTATTGCCACCGCATGTACGGCACGTATTGCGGCAAGGGGGCGCGTTGCGGGTTAGCGCCCAGATAGTGCGCGGTCCAGTCGTCTTCCTGCAGATCGAGGCTGAACCAGACGGCTTTGCCCGTGTCGGTGTCCAGGCCGTAGTAGATGCTGTTGGTGCGCGGGTCGTCTCGACTGACGCCGGACATCGATGCGCCCGCGATCAGGCACCCTACACAGACCAATGCGGCGGCGCCGGGCAATCGCCAACGGCCTGCGCCGGCGATCAGGCTCAGACAAGGGACCAGCAGTCCCAACAGGAGCACGGTGGTGAAGGCGCCCACGAAGGCCATGCGCATGGTCAGGGACTGGAACAGCAGCTCGATAGTGGGCGCCATCAGGATCAGTCCGGGCAGCGCGAAGGCCCACTGCAGGATCAGGCCATCGCGACCCATCGCGACAATGCCCAACGCGACGGTCGACGAAAGCATCGGCCATAGGAATAGGTACGTCGCGCCTGGCATGAACGCGCTGCTGGCCAGCGCGAGCAGCAACCAGCCCAGCAGCGCGCCGGCCCACAGGTTCAGCACGCGGGCGCGCTTTTGGAACAACGCATAGAGGGCGGTGGTCAAGGCCACGGCCAACGCCACGCTGGCCAGGCGATAGATGCCCGCGTGATAGGGATCTCCGGCGAAGGCTTGCCAGAGTCCCGCGGACCGGCCTTTGGCGAGCGACCACATAGCCACGACCGCGGCGCTGGCAACCACCATCGACAGCAGAAATCCGAAGAAGCCTGCCAGCGTTCCGCCCAGCGTCAGCCGGCCCTTCGAAACGCCCAGCGCCACCACGGCCGCAAACAAGAACGCGGCGAACCCGGCCAGCGGCACGCTCCAGCTCGCCGGATACACGATGCACCCAAAGAACGGCAAGACGAAGTAAGTGGCGTCGGCGCTCTTCAAATCGCGCAGGTCGATGCTGCCGAAGCGCCGTGCCAGCGCCAGCGCGTAATCGCCATCCTGTTGCAGGCTGCGCGGATCCAGGTGCGCCAGGTCGTCATACTGCGTGTGATAGTAGGCCACATCGTTGACGTAGGCGAAACCCAGTCCGGCCAGCCCGGCCTGCTTGAAGAACGTGAGATCGGTATCGTTGGGCAGCAGCTTATAAGCTTCGTAGCTGAGCGACGAAGTGACCGGATGGGGCGCGGCGGCGGCGAATTCGCGGACCAGCTTGCCGTTTCCCTCGCTGGTTTCGAACATCATGGCCGGACCGCTGGTGCCGCGCGCTTCGAAGTTCATCACCAGGCCGATTTGTTTCACCAGAGGATGATGCTCCAGAAAGCCCTTGGCGCCCAGCAGCCCGCCTTCTTCGCCGTCGGTGAACAGGAAGACCACGTCGTTGCGCAGGCGCGGGCCGGCCAGCAAGGCGCGCAGCGTTTCGAGTTGCAGGGCCACGGCATGGCCGTCATCGCTGACGCCGGGGCCGGCGGAGACCGAATCGTAATGCCCGGCGAGCATCACCGCCTTGCTGCTGGCAACGCCGGGCAATCGCGCCACAATGTTGTACACCGTGGCGGCGCTGTAAGGGGAACCCCAGCGCGGGTTGACCACGATAGCGGTTTGCACCTCCGGCTGCACGCCCAGGGCGGAGAGTTGCTGCACGATATAGTCGCGCACCGCGTCGTGCGCCGCGCTGCCGACCGGATGCGGCACACGCGCGAAAGCCCGCAAATGGACGAGGGCGCGCGCGGCCGAGAAGTCCGTCGCCGGAGCGGTGGCGGGGACTACTGGCGGCGGGCTAACCTCGAGCACGCTCCAAGCGGAAGCGGCCGCCAGGAAGACGAAGGTCAGTCCCCCAACCCAGCCTGCGGGGAAACGACCGGCTGAAGCCGGTCCCACCTCAGTCATGTTTGGCGCACACGAAGTTGGCGGCGTCGTCGGTGCTGCCGCTGCCCTGGTAGCGTGCGATCAAAGGATAGGCGCACAACGGGCGCGTGCGCACGACGGCGCTCGCCGGGTCCAGGTCGCTCTTGCGTTTGGCGGCCACGATGCGCTCGGGAGCGACGCCTTTTTCGACCCAGCGCTCCAGCGCGGCATCCATGTCGCGATCGGCATCGCCTGAGGGGACTGTAAACTGGCCGAAGCTATTGGGGCCGGAGCCGCCGCCGCAATGTTGCATGCCCGGCACCATGAACAGGCGCACGAAGGTGCCCGCCTGCTGCGCGCCCATCTTCGCCGCGACGCTGTCGTAATAGTCGATGGTGTTCTGCGCCGCGATGGCGGCGTCGCTCCATCCGTGATAAAGGATCAGCTTGCCGCCGCGCTCGCGGAAGCGGCCAAGGTCGGGATCGGTGGCGTTGAGGTTGCCGGACTGCTTGTCGTCGGCGGCCTTGGTATCTCGGTCGGCATTGAAGGTGTGGTAATCCCAAGCGGCGTTGTCGAACACCATGTTCTTGAAGAACTGCGTACCGAAGGCATACATAAGGCTGCGCTCGGGCACCGCTCCGGTGATCCAGACGGCCCAGCCGCCGGACTCGGCCTCGCCGCCGGGCGCGTAACCGGGGAAAAGCTGGCCGTGGGAATTGCGCCCGCCCGCGTACAGCTTTTTGAGCGCGGCCACCTGCGGCGCGGTCAGGCAACTGTCTTGCTCCGCGGCCTGGCAGAGCAGCACGCCAGAAGTGGCAGCGCGAGGGATCTTCGATGACGCCATCCTTCACGCCGTCCAGCGCATCGCAAGCGGCCAACGCGGCGGCTTGAATGGCGGGCAGTTTCTTCGGCGGAATGAAGCTGTCCTTATCGCCGAGCAGCGCCAGATCATCCCAAGCGGCGTTGGCCAGCAGGTGCGTCCAATAGTTGGCGGGCGCGCCGGCGATGATGCCATCGTAATCCTCGGGATAGCGCTGCGCTTCCATCAGCGCCTGCCGGCCGCCGTTGGAGCACGAGCTGAAATAGGAACGCTTGGGGGCCTCGCCGTAGAAGGCGTGCAGGATGGCCTTGGCTTTCACGGCCGTTTCGTGAATCGCGCGATAGCCGAAGTCGGCGATCTTCTCGGGGTGGTCGAGCGCCCAGCCCGCATCCACCCCTGGCGTGGCGCGGTGACCGGTGTCGGTGGCGGCGCTGGTGTAGTTGTGGCGGACGGCGTTGGCCAGTTGGTCGTAGCCGATGTAGCCCGCGAAACCGCCGTTGCCTGCGCCCTGAAACTTGCCGTTCCAGTTGGAAGCCGGCATCCAGACTTCAAACTGGATGTTCGAGTCGGGCGATGGCTTGATCGCTCCGGTCACGCGGCAGAAGGCCGGCAGGTAGGTGATGGCTTTGCCGCCCGGCGGCGTGAAGCTTCCGGCAGCGACGGACTCCGCGCTGGTGATGGACGTGGCGGGGAGGTCGAGCTTGGCGAGGCTTTCGCAAGTCTGGGCCGCGCGCGCCGCCGACGAGACCTGCAGGCAGGCGGCGAGGATGACTGTTCTTGGGATCATAGGTGGTTGGCTTCTATTGAATATACGCCTAAACGGGCCTCGACCGGCGTAGCAGTCCCCGGGAATGAGTCGGCCCTTTCAGGATGGGGCTGACGGACCGACGCAAGTACGCCGTTTCGTTCCCGAGGCTCATGCTCAGGAGCCGCCGTGAACGCCAGCCTGCGTTCCGGGAACGGAGCCTTTGGCCTGGTTCACGCCGCGGCGGCCCGCGCGGTGGGACGCTGCCGGCTCCGCTTGCACGAATCGCAGCCGACTTGCGGGTGCCTGTTTCGGTGACGGCCGTATCACGGGAGCAGCCTACGACGAGAGCAGGACCAAACCGTCAACTGCCGAATAATCGGCTCGTGGCCACCGATACATGATCGAGATAATCTCGAATCACCGAAACATCGATTCCCGCCTGCAGAAGGGCAACCGCACAACTGTGTCGCATGACGTGTGGAGTGACTCTACGTTTTCGCAGCGCGGGAGCGTGTTGTGCCGCGAATCGGACGTA
>Ga0224557_1003050_pt1 | contig 13476 bp, 13 predicted proteins | sample 714S31014metaG_FD_180677 | JGI IMG/M metagenome (GOLD analysis project Ga0224557, IMG submission 180677) | Peat soil microbial communities from Stordalen Mire, Sweden - 717 S3 10-14 | ecosystem: Environmental > Terrestrial > Soil > Wetlands > Peat | place: Sweden: Norrbotten County, Stordalen... | reverse complement strand
TGCTCGGCGATCACATGAAACACCACCGGCGACGACGCCCGGCGCGCCCCGGCCGCACAGTCGGATCGGCCACACCGGCAGCCCAACCGGTCAGCGCCGGCAGCCAGAGCGCCCAGGGCGTCGGCGCGGCGCTGATCGCGGGTCCGGGGGTCGTGCCCGCAGACCGTGGCCGCCAACGCATTCAATCGTTCGTCCAAGGCCATCCCGTCGGGCTGCAGCAGGGTGCCCGACAGCTCGCACAGCCCGTCGGTGCGCACGCCGATATAGACCTGACGGTCGGCCTGGTACTTGATGCGCTGGCGGACCGCGTCGCGGTCGGCTTTGACCACGATCTTGTCGATAGCACCGGCGAGCCGGCCGCGGCTCATCGAGGGCCAGCGCGCCACATTCGCGGCCAACTGTGAATCCACGGTGGCCATCAGCGCGGGGTCCTCGATCAGATCGGTGCGAAACACCATGGTCTGAAACATCCGGAAATCGATATCCCCGGCCTGAAAAACGTCACCCACCTTCGGCAGGCGTTCGCGCATCGCCCGGGCATACCGCAACCGACTCGCGGCCAGCCCTTGGCTGATCCGCAACGCCGCACCCACCTCAGCAGAAACCGCCTCCACGGTGTCAATCGCCCAGTCCTCAGTCTCCGAACACCGCGACAACCGATAAGAGAACAACTCCCCGACCGCGACCAACTGCGCCGCCGCAGCCCGATTCTCGACACGCGAGGCCGCACAAATCCGCTCCACCATCGCCGCCGACTCCTCGGTCGCCGACGGACAATGGCGCTCCAGCCGATCGTCCATCATCGCGGCGAACTCATCAGGATCGAACATGTGTTCGAGTGTGCCACGACCCGCCGACAAGGGACTGTCGACAAGGGACACACCGACATTGATTATGTCTGCTCGTAAGTCCCGTAGATCACAGCGCGCGCAATGGCGTGCTGGAACAGGTTGAATCCCAGAAACGCCGGGCTGGCGTCCTCCCTGAGATCGAGCTTGTCGACATCCACGGCGTGCACGGCGACGTAGTAGCGGTGCACGCCGTGGCCGGCGGGCGGCGCGGCGCCAACGTAGCGGCGCATGCCGGCGTCGTTGACCAGCTGCAGGGCACCGCCTGGTAGCTCATTTCCGTCACCCGCGTCGGCGGGCAACTCGGTGACGTCGGCCGGCAGGTTCGCCACCGCCCAGTGCCAGAACCCGGACAGCGTCGGGGCGTCGGGGTCATAGACGGTGACCGCGAAGCTGCGGGTCTTGTCGGGGAATCCCGACCAGCTCAGCTGCGGGCTGACATCCTCTCCCCCGGCGCCCATAATCCCGCTGATCTGCGGGGTACCGAGCGGTTGACCGTCGGTAAGCGAGTTCGAGGTCAGGCTGAACGTCGGCAGCTTCGGCAGTGCGTCGTACGGGTCGACCGGCAAGCTCATTGAAGGTCCTCTCGTTAGCAGTGTGTCAAGAAGTGTGCCAGCACATCGGTGCCGAACCTCAGCGCATCGATGGGCACCCGCTCATCGACGCCGTGGAACAGAGAGGCGAAATCCAATTCCGGTGGCAACCGCAGGGGGGCGAAGCCGAAGCACCGAATACCCAAGCGCGCGAACGCTTTCGCATCGGTACCACCGGAAAGCATATAGGGCACCGTGCGGGCGTCGGGGTCCAGGGCCAGCAGCGCGGCGTTCATGGCGTCGACGAGATCGCCGTCGAATGTCGTTTCATACGACGGCAAGTCCTTGATCCACTCCCGCGTCACGTCGGGGCCGATCAACTCGTCGATCTCGGCCTCGAACGCCGCCTGCCGACCGGGCAGCACGCGGCAGTCCACCACCGCTTCCGCGGTCGCCGGGATGACGTTGGCCTTGTACCCGGCCTTGAGCATCGTGGGGTTTGCGGTGTCGTGCAGTATCGCCTTCAGCATGCGAGCCATCGGGCCAAGTTTTTCGATGGCGCCCGCCAAATCCGAGGCTTCGGCGTCGAACGTCAGGCCGGTCTCCTCGCTGATGGCAGCCAAGAACTCCACGACGGTTGGGGTGCGCACCAGCGGAAACTGGTGCCGACCCACCCGGGCGACGGCCTCAGCGACGGCGGTGACCGCGTTGTGGTCGTGCACCATCGACCCGTGCCCCGCCTGGCCGCGGGCGCTCAACCGCATCCACTGCATGCCCTTCTCGGCCGTCTCGATCAGATACAGGCGGCGCTCACCCCCATCGGCGCGAGGCACCGTCAAAGAAAAGCCGCCGACCTCGCCGATCGCCTCTGTGACACCGTCGAACAGATCGGGCCGATTGTCGACCAACCAGTGCGAGCCGTAGCTGCCGCCGTGCTCTTCGTCGGCGACGAAGGCAAACACCAGGTCGCGTGGCGGCACGATGCCGGCCTGCTTCAGCTGCCGGGCGACCACGATCGTCATGCCCACCATGTCCTTCATGTCGACCGCGCCACGGCCCCAGACGTAGCCGTCCTCGATCGCGCCCGAAAAGGGGTGCACGCTCCATTCGGCCGGCTCGGCCGGCACCACGTCGAGATGCCCATGGACGAGCAGGGCGCCACGGGATCTGTCGGCGCCCTCCAATCGGGCGAATACATTGCCCCGGCCGGGCGCACCGGATTCAACATATTCAGGCCGGTAGCCCACCTCCGCAAGCTGTTCGGCAACCCACTTGGCGCACTCGGCCTCGCCTTGCGTGGTCTCGGGTTCACCGGTGTTGGTGGTATCAAATCGAATCAATCTGCTGACAACCTGGACCACGTCGTCGCTGGGGTTGCCGGGGACTCCGGTCTCAGTTGTCACAGTCACCAGTCCTACCACTGCCAGACCGGCGGGGCTCGGCGCCAGTTGGGTTGGGCGCTCGCGGGCTGATCCGCTAGCCTTAGCTGCCGACCCATGCGGTTTGGTCTTGTCCGAGTGGCGGAATGGCAGACGCGCTAGCTTGAGGTGCTAGTGCCCTACTAATGGGCGTGGGGGTTCAAGTCCCCCCTCGGACACCCACGCGCACGTAGGCTAGGTAGAGGCCCTAGCCGGGAGCGCGAGTAATGAACCCACCGAGTGGCTTTCTGCGGCGAACAGCGCGGCGCACGTTCCGCGACCGCCGCGAGGCCGGCCGTGCGCTCGCCGAGGAGCTGAAGTCCTACCGCGACAAGGACGATCTGCTTGTGTTGGGCCTGGCTCGCGGTGGTGTTCCCGTCGGCTGGGAAATCGCGTCGGCGCTGCATGCGGCGCTGGATGTGTTCCTGGTGCGAAAGCTCGGGGTACCGGGGTGGCCCGAGCTCGCGATGGGCGCGTTGGCCAGCGGTGGTGGCGTGGTGATGAACGACAACGTGGTTTCCAGTTTGCACATCACCGAAGAGCAGGTGCGCGCGGCGATCGACAGCGAGACAGCCGAGCTCGCCCGCCGCGAGCAGGCCTACCGGGGCGGGCGAACCGGGGTCAATGCGCGGAACAAGATCGTGATGATCGTCGACGACGGCATCGCCACCGGTGCCAGCATGCTGGCGGCCGTCCGAGCCGTGCGCGCGGTCGGCCCGCAATCGATCGTCGTCGCGGTACCTGTTGGGCCCCAGTCGGTCTGCCGTGAACTCGCGCGCGCGGCCGACGACGTGGTGTGCGTGACAATGCCGCCCTCGTTCGAAGCCGTCGGACAGGTCTACGCCGACTTTCACCAGATCACCGACGATGAAGTGCGCGAGCTGCTCAACACACCAACCGGCTGAACCGGCTACTTGGCGGAGTCCTCGCCATTCCCCTCGGCGGGTACCGCCGATTCCGCCTCTTCGGACAACTTCGGCTCTTCGCCTTCGCCCGCGACTTCCTCCGGATAGTCGACGGAGGCCTCCGCGTCGTCCCCGGCCGCTTCGGCGGTTTCCGGGTCTCTTGCTTCGTCCGTTGCTTCGTCACTTTCCAAGGCGGTTGCGCCTTGGCCCTGGCGCTCCCGCAGCGCGTCGACGATCAGCAACACCACGCCCAACACACTGGCGCCAATGCAAACCCAGGCCACGAGCTCGTTACTGGTGACGACGGCAAATACCAGCGCAATGAGCCCTATCAGGGCTAATACCAGGGCAATGATCAGCATTGATCCTCCAGCCGACGACGAGCGAGTGCCAAACCTACCACCGCATGCTCAGCCGCAGTGTCAGCACGGGTTCCGCCGCGGTTTCGGCTAGTTGGCACCCCGGTTGAATTGGTCGAAGCCACCAGCGTCTGCGCTGGAATCGACCGGCGCTGCCGAACCGCGCTGGCCGAGCTCCTCGAGCTGGGATTCCAGGTAGGTCTTGAGCCGGGTGCGGTACTCGCGTTCGAAGGTTCGCAGCTGCTCGAGGCGGCCTTCCAGCACCGTGCGCTGCTGGTTGATGGTTCCCATGATCTCGGAATGCTTGCGTTCCGCATCGGCCTGCAGCGCATCTGCCTTCTCCTGGGCTTGGCGCAGCTGGGTCTCGGACCGGGTCTGAGCGTCGGACAGCATGGCGTCGGCGCGTTGCCGGGCCTCCGCCACCGAAGTCTCGGCGGTGTGCCGGGCCTCGCTGACGATTTGGTCGGCGTTGGCGCGGGCATCGGCCAGCATCTTTTCCGATTCGGCCTTGGCGGTGCTGGTGAGCCGGTCGGCGGTGTCTTGAGCCAGACCCAACACTCGAGCGGCTTTGATGGCCTGCTCCTCGTTGATCTGCGGGGAAACGGGCGCGGCCGCGACGGGAATCGGGACCACCGGGGCCGGCTTGACGGGCTCCGGTTCGGGCTCGTAGACCGGCATGGCCTGGGTGGGCTGAACGGCAGCGGCGGGGGCGCTGGCGCCGCCACCGGAGGCCAGTTCCTGGTCCAGCTCCTCGATCCGCTGACGCAGATCGGAGTTCTCCTCGATGAGCCGCGTCAGCTCGTTCTCCACCAAGTCGAGGAAGGCATCGACCTCGTCTTCGTTGTAACCGCGCTTGCCGATTGGCGGCTTACTGAACGCCACATTGTGGACGTCGGCTGGTGTAAGCGGCATTGTTCGTCCCCTCGAGTTCTTGTCAAACGATCAGGAAAGTGTAGAACGGAGTGGTAGCCATCGCGCAACTGCCGTCCATCCTGTCACACCTGACTCGGCGGTTGCCGATTACTCCAATGAAAATGAAGAGCCATTTTCAATGTGCAAGACCTAATAAAACCTATTCCTTGGATATTGGAAATCGCGCGGAGCGAACCGACGCCAAACCGTGGCCGAACTGTCGCTCAGCTCTACCCGGATGGCGGAAAGCGGCGGGTCACGCCGCGGCGCTGAATGCCAATTGCATACCGATGAACGCGAGCAGCAGCAGAACCATGATCGACAGGTCGAAACGGACCGCGCCGATGGTGAGTTGCGGGATCAGCCGACGCAGCAGCTTCACTGGTGGGTCGGTGATCGACATGATGATCTCGAGGACCACGACGGTGATGCCAGTGGGATGCCAGTCGCGGCTGAACGAGCGGATGAATTCAACGACGACCCGAGCGATGAGCAGCAGCCAGAAGAGAAACAGCGCAAACCCAAGGATTTGAAAGAACACCACAACTAGAGCCCCGACCTAACCGATGAGGATGCCAATACGCGTCTGTGCGCAGGTCACCCACGCGCACAGCACTCGCCAGCGTACCGACCCGGGGCCGGTCGACGCGTCTACTGGTAGGCGTAGAAGCCGGTTTCGGCGATCCGGCGGCGCTCCTCCGGGGATACGTCGACATCGGCGGGTGACAGCAAGAACACCTTGGTCGCGACCTTGTCGAACGAGCCGCGCAACGCGAAGGCCAGGCCGGCCGCGAAGTCGACCAGCCGTTTTGCGTCGGCGTTGTCCATCGAGACCAGATCCATGATGACCGGGGTGCCGTCCCGGAATCGCTCGCCGATGGTGCGGGCCTCGCTGTAGTCCTTTGGCCGCAGCGTGGTGATCTTCGACAGCGGGTGGCCCTCCTCGAACATCATCGCCATCCGGCGCGGATCCATGGCCAGCGCGCCGCGCGTGGAATTGCGCAACCACGAGCCCAAGCGCGGCCGGGCCATGTCGGGCCGGTCGAACTCGCGGCCGCGGAAGTGGGGTTCTTCGCCGTAGGCACCTCGATAGCTGCTGGGCGGCGCGTAGTCGGCCGGCTCCCCGCGCATGTCGCCGCGCGGGTCCTCGTAGTCGTGCCCTTCGTAGCGCCCGTATCCGCCCTCGTCGAAGCGCTGCCGCGGGAATCCGCGTGAGGGCGGGCGGTCGTCGTAGTACTCGTCTTCGTACTCATCCATCGGAGCCATCCCGAAATAGGCCTTGACCTTGTGCAGTGTGCTCATTGCATTGACCCCTTCAAGCCCCTGAAAGTGCTGGTGTCTGTGATGAAGATGTGACTACAGTGACTACTCACGGAGACGGTAGCCGCCGAGGACCCAGTAGCGCGGTACCGACACGCACACAGGTCGAACCGTGTTTGACGGCCACTTCGAGGTCGTTGGACATGCCTGCGGAAAGGCCGACCGCGCCCGGGTGCGATTCGAGCACCCGCCGGTGCTCGGATTGCAGGCGCTCGAAAGCCGTATCGGCGTCCCAGCCCAGCGGCGGGATGCCCATCAGCCCGACCAGTTCCAGGCTCGGCGCCTCCTCGACCTGGGCGCATACCCGATCGACCGCGCCGGGCGCCAGCATGTCTACGCCGCCGCGCGACACGTCGCCGTCGAGGCTGACCTGCACGTAGACCCGCAACGGGTCCGCGCGATGACCCTCAGCCCGGGCCGCCGTCACCGCCCGGTCGAGCGCGGTCACCAGTGGCGAGCCGTCGACCGAATGCGCGGTGTGCGCCCAGCGGGCCAACGCGCGGGACTTCTTCCGCTGGATCTGGCCGACCATATGCCAGTGCAAGTCGGAAGCACCTCGCAATCGCGCGAGTTCGGCCATCTTCGCCGACGCTTCCTGCTCTCGTGATTCGCCAACGGACCGACAACCCAATCGGGACAAAATCGCAACATCAGTTGCCGGAAAGAATTTCGTAATTGGTAAAAGCTCAATTTCGCCGACATTGCGCGCCGACGCTTGCGCGGCGATCGCAAGTCGCGATCGAACAGCGGCCAAGGCATGCGTCAATTCCGATTCGCGGTTGCGCTGGTTGCCTCCGTTTTCTCCGTTCTGCAAGGCCGGGGCTCCCGCCGCCATGGCGCTCACTCCATCCAGACCAGCGCGGCGAGGCGCCCGGTCGGAGCACCGCGGCGATGACTGAACAACGACGGATCGGCCACCGTGCAGCGCGGATCGATATCGATCGATGTGACACCCAAATCCCTTAGCTGGCCAGCGATTCCGGCCCGAAGATCGAGACCGGGAGTGCCGGCCGCCGTGGTGGTCCGGCTCCCGGGCAACGCGGCCTCGACCTCGTCGGCCATGGCCGCGGGCACCTCGTAGTTGCGACCGCTGACTGCCGGGCCGAGCAGCACTGAGATATCGCCGACCTGCGCACCAAGGCCCAGCATCGCTTCCACCGTGCGAGTCACCACGCCCCGCTGGGCGCCGACACGACCGGCATGGACCGCCGCGATCACCCCGGCGCGGGCGTCGGCCATCAGCACCGGCACGCAGTCGGCCGTCACCACCGCCAGCGCCAGTAGGGGTGTGCTGGTCACCAGCGCGTCGGTGCCCACCCCGCCGCCGACGGCGGCGCTCTGCGGCTTGTCGACAACCTCGACTCGGTCACCGTGCACCTGGTTCATCCACACCACCCGATCCGCCAGGCCGATCGCGCCGGCCAGCCGGGCGCGGTTGGCGGCCACCGCGGCCGGGTCGTCCCCGACATGATCGCCGAGGTTGAATGTGTCGAACGGTGGCGCCGAGACACCACCCGCTCGGGTGGTGCTGACTCGCCGGACGCGAACGCTCACGTGTCCATTATCCAGCGCATCCGGCACGGAGCGGGTGGCCTCAGCGGCGCATGAACGGCGGCACGTCGACGTCGTCGTCATCTCCGCCAATGTTCAGCGTCGAGCCATTCGTGTGCACCGGCACGCTGAGGGCGTCGACGGGCTCGAACAGCGTCGAGGTCAGCTTGCCGGCCCTTGCCGACTCGATCCGGTGCGCGCCGCCAGTCTCGGCGCCGACCCCGACGACCGGTTTGCGAGCAGGTCCGGCGGCGTCGAAGCCCGCAGCGATGACCGTGACGCGCACCTCGTCACCCAGCGAGTCGTCGATCACGGTGCCGAAAATGATGTTGGCGTCGGGATGAGCGGCGTCCTGCACCAGCGAGGCCGCCTCGTTGATCTCGAATAGGCCCAGGTCGCTGCCGCCAGCGATCGACATCAGCACACCCTGTGCGCCTTCCATCGAGGCCTCCAGCAGCGGCGAGTTGATAGCAATCTCGGCGGCTTTGAGCGAACGACCCTCACCACGGGCCGACCCGATGCCCATCAATGCCGTGCCCGCACCGGACATGATCCCTTTGACGTCGGCGAAGTCGACGTTGATCAGGCCCGGTGTGGTGATCAGGTCGGTAATGCCCTGCACGCCGTTGAGCAGCACCTCGTCCGCGCTGCGGAACGCATCCATCAGGGATACCGCGGCATCCCCCATCTGCAGCAATCGGTCGTTGGGGATCACGATGAGGGTGTCGCAGCTCTCGCGCAGCGACGCGATGCCGTTCTCGGCTTGATTGCTGCGACGCTTGCCCTCGAACGAGAAAGGCCGGGTAACCACACCGACGGTCAATGCGCCGAGTTTGCGGGCGATGCTGGCCACCACCGGCGCCCCACCGGTTCCGGTGCCGCCCCCCTCGCCCGCGGTGACGAACACCATGTCCGACCCGCGCAGCAACTCTTCGATCTCGTCCTTGGCGTCGTCGGCGGCCTTGCGCCCGACTTCCGGGTCTGCGCCCGCGCCCAGGCCGCGAGTGGAATCGCGACCGACGTCCAGCTTGACGTCGGCGTCGCTCATCAACAGCGCCTGCGCGTCGGTGTTGATCGCGATGAACTCGACGCCCTTGAGGCCCTGTTCGATCATTCGGTTGACGGCGTTGACGCCGCCGCCACCGATACCCACGACCTTTATGACGGCTAGGTAATTGTGTGGGGGGGTCATCATTCGTCTTCCTCCCTGGTGGGACGTTTTGGGTCGAGAATCTGGCAAACTCTCAACCTTAACTATAGGATTAGAGTTATGTCAGGTAGTTCCTCGCAACCAGAACGGTATGGCTACGGCGCGCGCTAGCGGCGCAGGCGCGCCGACACGCGGCGCGCAAATTTCTCCCTATTTCACGGTCGGCAGATCCGGGCTGGACACGTCGTAGGTGTGCCCGGGCTGGGTCAACAGCGCGCCCAGCTTTTCGGCCTTCTCGTCAGAACGGTCGGTGGTCCCCCAGATCACCACCCTCCCGTCGCCCAGCGTGAGGTTGATCGAGGCCACCGACGGGGCCGCGATTCGGCCCACCTGACTCAGCACCTCCGGACGCAGCGCGATGAGTACCTGCAGTACGGCCCTGGTCGCAGGGTCGGTCGGCCCGGGATCGGCGACATCGATGTATGGCAGCGCAGGTGGCGGCGGACCGGTCGCGAAGTCGACGCCGTCGCGGTCAAACAGGTGGGGGCCGTCCGGAAAATCCTTGACCACCAGGGGGACTCGCTCAACGATGCTGATCCGCAGCGCCGATGGGTATTGACGCTGCACCCGCGCGCTGGCCACCCGCCGGATAGCCGCCACCCGCTCGGCGACCTGACTGGTGTTGATCTGCAGCAGCGGCGTGCCGGGCTGCACCCGCGCCGCGTCGAGGACCTCTTCGCGGGTCACCGCGCCGATGCCGGTGACGACGATCGTGCGCGCCGACATCGCCGGGGTGAAATAGAGCACGAGCGCCAGCGCGACCCCGACGATGGCCACCAGCACCGCCGCGAGCAGCATCTTCAAACCCCGAACAACAACACGCGCAACGGGTTTGGGCTCACTGGCGACACGGCCACTGGCCCGGCGCTTGGCCTCCCGGCGGCCTTGCTCGATCGCGGTGGCGCGTTCCTGCGCGGCACGCCGCTCGGCCCGTTCACGGCGGGCCCGTCGGCGCGGCCCCTCGAAATCGGCCGGATCCTCAGGGTCCTCTTGCGCGTCGGTACGAATCGGAACTGTGATCGCAGTGTCCGCAGATTCCCCAGCCGCCTCAGCATCCTCAGCATCCTCAGCATCCTCAGCATCCTGGGCCGCCTCAGGCTCGGTCATCACAACACCCCGGGCCGCCCGGGCGCGCTGCGGTTGGCCCGCACCCGCAGCGCCGTCACGATCTCCGGCCCCAGCAGCGTCACGTCGCCCGCACCCATGGTGACGATGACATCACCCGGACCGGCCGCCGCGGCCACCTCCTCGGCGACGGCCGAGAAGTCCGGCAGGTAGCGCACCGGCACGCTCACGTTGCCGGCGACGCTGGCCCCGCTGACACCGGCCAGCGGTTGCTCGCGCGCGCCGTAGACGTCGAGGACGAAAACCTGGTCGGCAGCATCCAGCGCATGACCGAACTCAACGGCGAAAGCTTTTGTCCGCGAATATAAATGGGGCTGAAACACCACCAGCAGCCGGCCATCGCCGCTTTGCTCGACGACGGTGCGGACCGCCGCCAGGGTGGCGCTGACCTCGGTCGGGTGGTGTGCATAGTCGTCGAACACCCGCACCATTGAGTTCGGGGCCTTGCCACCGAATCCCGCGGTCCCGACCAGTTCCAATCGGCGGCGAACACCCTCGAACCCGGCCAGCCCGTCCAGCACCTCATCGGCCGGGGCGCCAATCTCGATAGCCGCCAGCAGCGCGCCCAGCGCGTTGAGCGCCATATGCCGGCCGGGCACCGACAGTCGCATCACGCGCGGGTGACCCTCGGGGTCTAGTTCAGAAGCCAACTGGATGTGCGCGACCGCCTCGGTGCCCCGTTGCTCCCAGGACAGCAGCGCGCCGGCTAGGGCTTCACCGCCATGTTCGACGGAGCCGTATCGCAGTACCCGGATTCCCAGCTCTGCGGTGCGCTGCGCCAGCGCTGCGGCTCCGGGATCGTCGGTACAGACCACCAACGCTCCGCCGGGGGCAAGTCGCTCCATGAATGAGTCGAACACCCCGATATAGGCATCGGCGCTGCCGTAGAAGTCCAGGTGATCGGACTCGATATTGGTGACCACGACGATGTTTGGCGTGTATTCGAGCAGCGAGCCGTCGCTTTCGTCGGCCTCGGCGACAAAGCAGTCGCCGCTGCCGTGGTGCGCGTTAGTGCCGGCCTCTCCCAGCTCGCCGCCGACCGCGAAGGACGGGTCGCGACCGCAGTGCTGCAGGGCCACGATCAGCATCGATGTGGTCGTGGTCTTGCCGTGGGTGCCGGTGACCATCAGCGTGGTGCGCCCGTCCATCAGCCTGGCCAGCACGGAGGGCCGCAACACCACCGGAATCCCGCGGCGCCGGGCTTCGACGAGTTCCGGGTTGGTCTTCGGGATGGCGGCATGAGTGGTGATGACCGCGGTGACACCACCCTCGAGCAGATCGAGCGACGACGCGTCGTGCCCGATGCGGATCTGCGCCCCGCGGGCCCGCAGCGCGTGCAGGCCGCGCGATTCCTTGGCGTCCGACCCGGACACCAGCGCGCCACGGTCGAGCAGGATGCGGGCCACACCCGACATCCCGGCTCCCCCGATGCCCACCATGTGCACCCGCCGCAGCTCGGGTGGCAGCTCCTGCGCGGTCACCGTGGGCCCCCGGCCAGGTCCAGCGCCGCCTGGGCGACTTTGTAGGCCGCATCCCGATGTCCCACCCGCGCCGCGGCCGCCGTCATCGCCCCCAACCGGGATGGGTCGGTGAGCAGCGCGGACACCTGCTGGGCGACCAGGCCCGGTGTCAGGGCCGCGTCGGCGACCAGCATGCCGCCACCGCCGTTGACCACTGGCAGCGCATTGAGCCGCTGCTCGCCGTTGCCGATCGGCAGCGGGACGTAGATGGCCGGCAGGCCGACGGCCGACACCTCGGCAACCGTCATCGCTCCGGACCGGCAGATCACCAGGTCGGCGGCGGCGTAGGCCAGGTCCATCCGGTCCAGGTAAGGCACCGCGACGTACGGCGGCTCACCCCGCTCGGGTGTGCGCAGCTCGAGCGCGTTCTTGGGTCCGTGGGCGTGCAGTACGGCCACGCCGGCGGCGGCCAAATCGGCCGCCGCACCCGAGACGGCACGGTTGAGTGCGACCGCACCCTGCGAACCGCCGAAAACCAGCAGCACCCGCGCGTCCTGCGCGAAACCGAAGTGTGCCCGCGCTTCGGCCCGCAACGCCGCGCGGTCCAGCGTGGTGATGGCCGCCCGGACCGGTACGCCGACCACCTCGGCGCCCCGCAGCCCGGAGTCCGGCACCGCGGCGAGGATCCGGTTCGCGGTGCGGGCACCGACTCGGTTGGCCAGCCCGGCGCTGGCGTTGGCTTCGTGGATCAGCACCGGAATGCGACGCCGTGAACCTATACCGCGCGCCGCGAGGTAGGCCGGCAGCGCCACATATCCACCGAAACCGACCACCACATCGGCGTCAACGGCGTCGAGCACAGCCCGCGTCTCCCGGACGGCACGCCAGACTCGCCCCGGCAGCCGGGCCAGGTCTCCGCTGGGCTTACGCGGCAGTGGCACCGGGGTGATCAGCTCGAGCTGGTAGCCGCGTTCGGGCACCAGCCTGGTCTCCAGCCCGCGCCGGGTCCCCAAAGCGGTGATCCGGACCTGCGGATTCAGCGCAGACAGCGCGTCGGCGACGGCCATCGCAGGCTCCACATGTCCGGCGGTACCGCCTCCGGCCAGCACGACCGACAACGACGCGCGGGCCGGCTCCCTGACCGTGTCGTTCACCCGTAACGCTGACCTTCCAATGCGCGACCGCGCCGCGTTTTGCGCTGGCCAGCGTGCCGCTGGCCAGCTCCATGATGCCTTGACGCGTGGGCCGGCCGATCAGCTGTGCGGGGCAACGCGGGCGGCAAGGGCTTCTTGGACCCTTGCTTGGCCCCTTGCTTACGGTCGCGGAACGCCTCGAGGCGGCTCGGTAGATACGGTTCGGGCAGCGGCAGCCGCAGCAGCCGGTTCCACTTGTCGTCGCCTCCGGCCCGTAGCGCGGCCACCGCCTCTGGCTCGTGGCGAGCCGCGTTGGCCATGATTCCTATCATGAAAAGTGTTGCAGCCGTTGATGTTCCGCCTGCGGAAATGAGCGGCAGCTGCAGACCGGTGACCGGCAGGATCCCGATCACGTAGCCGATGTTGATAAACGCCTGCCCCAGCACCCACATGGTCGTGGTGGCGGTCAGCAGCCGCAGGAACGGGTCTGCCGAGCGGCGCGAGATCCGCATCCCGGTGTAAGCGAACAACCCGAACAGCGCCAGCAACCCGAACGCGCCGACGAAACCGAGCTCCTCGCCGATGATCGCGAAGATGAAGTCGTTGTGCGCGTTGGGCAGATAGTTCCACTTCGCGACGCCCTGGCCCAGCCCGTCACCGAAGATACCGCCGTGGGCCAGCGCGTACTTTGCCTGCCGCGCC
>Ga0224557_1003048_pt1 | contig 13478 bp, 12 predicted proteins | sample 714S31014metaG_FD_180677 | JGI IMG/M metagenome (GOLD analysis project Ga0224557, IMG submission 180677) | Peat soil microbial communities from Stordalen Mire, Sweden - 717 S3 10-14 | ecosystem: Environmental > Terrestrial > Soil > Wetlands > Peat | place: Sweden: Norrbotten County, Stordalen... | reverse complement strand
CCGCCGGTCCTGCCTGATCAGCGCCGCTGACCCGTCCCGCTTCGCCGCGTTGTGCAGCGTCGCGACGTAGTTCTCCGTCAGCCCCAGCGCCGCCGCGACCACCCGGCCCCGGAACCCCAGCTGCCGCAGCGCCGCCAGCGCGATGTTCCGCATCACGATGTCCCCGGCCGCGTACTCGAACAGCATCACCTGCCCGGCCGTGATCACGCACCGGCCATCGTGCTCGCGCATGCGGAGGTCACGGGGCTCTGGCATGCCCTCCAGGATGGCCGAAACCGCCGCTGACATGCCGCAATCCTACCAAACATTTAAAAATGACGCACAGGAAACCCCGGAGAAAGCGGCACGCCACAGACTCGCGGCTGACCTATTGCCGGAGATCTGGGCCTTGGCCCGGCCGCGGGGGTAAAGGGCCCGCGGTCAGGCAGGTGATCGCCGAAAGCACCGCGACGGCCGCGACACAAAACAGCACGATGATGTACCACGGCCGGTGTTCCGGATTCCACTTTCCGCCAACTGCGGCCGCAAGCCCGCCCGTGCCTGCCAGGACACCGGCGAGCAGGACCGCAGCTTTGTTTTCTGCCTGCGTCGTCTCGGAGCGGGTACGGTCGAGAAGATCCTTGGCCAAGCGTTCGGCTTGTCCGGACTTCGCCATCGGATTGGCAGGAGGAGTGTCCCTAGAAGGCGCGGCTGAGTTCACTCCGCGATCCCTGAACAGCCAGACCGTCCTGGGATCACCGAGAAGCCGCACGCGGCTCAATCGACGATCTCTGGCGAGACCCGGATAAATCCGTCCACCTCTGCGGGCAGCCTCAGTTCGTGGTCTTTGGCGGAGGCAACGAGGATGTTAAGCAAGGCGGGAATGATCTTCCTGGGCGCGTCGCCGGTCTGGCCGCCCTTGGCCAGGAAGGCGACGCCCGGAATGGTGGAGATGTCCTGGCGCACTCGTTCGAACCAACCGAACGGCGTCGCGCTCGAGATGGACTTCTGACTTATCTTGGCTTGCGGATAGAAGACGGTAATATCATCGTTCCCGAAAAGCTGGATGACCAGCAATCCGCTCTTTGCGGAGTAATGCTCGATGCCTATCATGAAGATAATATGAACGAAGAAGCTTTCCGTATCACAGAGGCGCTGATCCGGAAATTCCCAGATAATAGCGTGATGGTACGTAACCACACCCGCTCAATGCAACGGAATGGCCAGGAAGCTGAATCTCTCAAGTGGTATCAGCGGACGCTATGGTGCTCTAATGCAGACGACACCAGTGCAGTATGGTTTGGTAACGAATTGCACAACCGGCGACGGCATGCCGATGCGCTTGAGGGGTATGCGTTGGCGTGCGTGCTCGATCCGGACGCCGCTACGAACTTCGCCCATGTGGCCGATGAGATATCACGCGGCATGGATGAGCGTGATGAACTTGAATATCAGGCATCGACCTCTACCGCGGTACGACCACTGCCAAGTGAGATTGATTCCGATACACTAGGTACAGCCATATTCGCGGCCTTCTGCTGCAAATATCTGAACCAGGCCGATATCGAACGATGTGTTTCTGCTGGCGAACGCGCAGGAATGGATTCGGAAACTGTAGCTCTTATGCTGTCCATCAGGTTGGGGAATCAAGTAGAGCTGGATGATCAGGTGCTCCGGCAACTTCCTTTGAGCCAGCGCAGAAGACTTGCATACGATGTCCGGAACTACTAAGCGGCCCGCTCACTAGGAAACCAAATGCTTTGGAAGCGAGCAGTGAGGCTGACGCACCCGTAGACGTAATCAGCTGAATCCAGACGGACGCTCAGGCGGCTTGTCGATCCGCTTGCCCCGCTTGACGATGCAGTTCGCCGGCCGCCGGCCGCCGGACGTCCAGGGCGACGAAGCCGAACCCGTTCTCCCGCAGGCCGAGCAGCTCGCCGCGGCGGGGCCCGGTGGTTAACGCCGCCCACGGGTACAGGCCGAACTCCTCATCCTCGGCCCAGACGAGGTTGAGGAGCGCTTCACTTGCGGGGCCGGGGAGCGGACTAGTTCGCTCGGTTATCGACCCTTTTTTCTGGGCAGGCCCCCCATACTGATCATCTGGGCAAGACGGTCTAGAAGGAGTGAACCGACCGGCTGGGGAACTCGTAGAACATGGGTGGGGATTGGTTGTGTCATGGAGCGACACCGGTGCGCGCACCGGCCCGCACGAGATAGGTCTGATCGCCAGCATCGCGGCCAGGAAGGACGACGACGCGACGCGAAGGCTTTACCGCAAATACCGGATGGAGCTGTTCAGGTTCGGCTTCCATGTGCTCCACGATCAGGGGCTAGCTGAAGATATGGTGCAGGAGACCTTCGTCAAGTTCTGCCAGCAGGCACGTAACTACGACGCCAGCCGGGGCCCGGTGCGGGGCTGGCTGTTCACCATGGCCCGCTCGACGGCCTACGACATCGCCCGGCGCCCCTCGTCCCGGCCGTTCCTGCCCGTCGAGGACTTCCAGCTGCCGCCCCAGTACGACACCGTGGACGAGGCGCTCACCGTCCTCACCGTCGACCAGGCCCTGGACAAGCTCCCCTCGATCTACGCTGACGTGATGCGCTTGGTCCGAGACGGCTTCACCCAATCCGAGATCGCCGAGCGTCTCGGCATCCCGATCGGCACCGTCAAATCCCGCACAGCCAAGGCAGCCGACACGCTGCGGGCCGAGCTGGCCAGCCTACGAGGGAGCGACGATGCTTTCTGAGCGAGATGTCGAGCTGATCCATCCCGAGGCCTTCGACTTCGTGTTCGGCAACCTGCCTCGGGACAAGCGTGCCGAGTTCAATCGCCATCTCACCGGCTGCCGCTACTGCCAGGGCGTTATCGACGAGTACAGCGACATCGGCCAGATCATCAAGAGCCTCCCACCGCACGTCGAACCGCCAGCCGACCTTGAAGACCGAACGGTCGCCGCGATGGCCGCTGTCCTGGCCGGCCAGCGTGCCGAAGCTGATCGCCGGCCGGACCCCGGCGAACAGGCGGCTACTCAACTCCACCTGATTCCCGAGGTCCAGCCTCCGGCCGAGGACGATACCCGGGTTCAGCCCAGACCCCAGCTCCAGCCTCCGGCCGAGGACGATACCCGGGTTCACCCCAGACCGCAGCTCCAGCCCCCGGCCGAGCCGCAAGCCCGGCCGACGGTCACGCCGATGGTCACCCGACTGCCTGTGTGGCGACGGCACCAAGGCCGCCTCGCTGCTGTGGTGGCCGCCGCCGCCGTCATCGTCACCGCCGCGATCGTCATCCCGCTCAGCTTGGGCGGGGGCCGGGCCACTCCTGCCCAAGCCACAGCCGTGATCTCGCTTCATGCCACCGAGGCGGCCAAGGTATTCGGCGTCCGCACCGCTACCGGCCGGGCGACGGCCCGGCAGGTCGGCGAAAGCTGGACGTTCGATCTCACCGTGCACGGCCTCAAGCCGCTCCTCAACAACGAGTTTTACGAGTGCTGGTGGGTCGCTCCCGGCAGCAACCACCTTCACCCGCTCTTGGCCACGGGCGGCTCGTTCGTCGTGGGCACGTCGGGATCGGCCACCATCACGATGACGACCGGAGTCGACCCCACGCAGCTCCGCACGATGGAGATCACGGTCGAGTCGCTGGGCAACGGTGCCCAGCTCGGACAGGTCCTTCTTACCGGCAATACGCTAACCGTCGGCTAGGCCGGGCGCGGAGTTCCGGGCGCGGAGTTCCGGGCGCGGAGTTCCGGGCGGCTGCGCCCGGAAAGGGACTGGCCCGCTTCATCGCCCTGCGGAGCGGCCTGCCGTCCTGGTGCGTGCAGCAGAGATGCCGAGCGCCGCCGAGCCGCCAACGTCTTTGGCCGCCGTTACCGCCCCGTCCTGCACGCCCGTGCGCCCACCTGGGATCAGCCGGAAGAAGTGGCTACGGCCTGCGGTGCCATCGGGGCCGGGGGGGAGGGGGCTGTGCCGCCGCCGGCCGATGCGGCTGCGGTCACCGCCAGGTTTATGCGGGTTGACCTGGAAATGCGCGGTCAGGTTTCACCGGCCCGGGTCGGCGGCTTCTGCTGGTGCGGTCAGGTGATCCGCCGCGGCCGCGTGCGCGGCGGATACGGTTAAGCGGTTCACCCCTCCGGGGTGATCGCGATGGCAACCGGGTAATCCTCGACGGAGATCGCCGGCCCGGCTGTGCCGGTGTGGGTGCTGATCGGCGTCACCCAACCCAAGTAATCGTCCGTATCGTAGCCATTGTTGACCACGTAGACGGTCTTGCTGTCCGGGGTGATCGCGATGGCCATCGGGTCTTGCCCGACGGGGATCGCCGGGCCGGCTGTGCTGGTGCGGGTGCTGATCGGCGTCACGGTGCCCGAGCCGCTGTTCAGCACGTAGGCGGTCTGCGGTGGGCACCGGTGCCCGGCCAGGCCGGCCCGCCTGGCAGCACTGAGATTCCTGCCCTTCATGACATCCCCTCCGTGGCCTGCCGTACGTCCCCGACCCCCAATCGTAACATAAAGTAATTATGTTGATACTCTGAGTAGCGGAAGAAGGGCGCCCTCGAGAGCCCGCACCCGACCAGGCAGATCCGAGGATAGGAATCCGGGCCGGAGGACAAGCACCACAGCGGCCAGTACCCCGCCGCTCCAGTCGCATGTGCCGCCACCCCGCAACAACGCTGGTCCATTGTCGCGTGCTGCCCGCCCCGGTGTCGGTCCCAGCTAGAGCTGGCCCTGGCCGTACTGAGTGAGCCCGTAGTTACCCGCCAGCTGGTTCCATAGCCAGGTGAAGGCGAGCTTGTCCTGGGTCGCCTGCTCGTTCGGGCCTGATGCCGCCTGGAAGTTCGGATCCGCGGTGTCGTCCGGCACGCAGGTCCCGGCCCCTTCGTCCAGGGCCCATTGCGCGTAGTCGCTGTCCACGGCGGCCGACGCCTGCCACGCTCCGGATAGCTCCTGCTGCATCTGCAGGGAGAGTGCGGACCCGGAGGGAAGATCGGCCAGCTGGCTGACCAGCTGCTGGCGCGAGGCGGCGGCGTTCTCGAAGACCTGGGCATCGGAACTCAGGTCCGAGCCGCAGCCCCGTACGTCGTCGTAGGCGTGATGGACCGCGACGCGATCGGCGACGCTCCGCGCCAGCAGCGAGGCCAAGCTCTCGGCCGCCTCCTGCGCCGACGCCGTGGCCGTGGCGGACGGGGGTGACGCTGGCGCGGCGGACGACGCCGACGCGGGAGGCGCCGACGAATAGCCGGTCGTGGTCAGCGCCGCCACGGTGGCGGCGGCACCGGGCCTGTGGTCGCCGAACGGATACGCTACCAGCACCACCGGCACGGCGATCGCCGCCAGGACAAGAGCCGCCACGGCAGGCATCAGCCAGGGACGGTTCCACGCCTGCCCGGCGGCCCCGGCCGACGGCCGCCAAGGCTCGGCTGGTGATTGCGCGGGCCGCCGCTGGACCGCGGTCTGGCCGCATGTCCCGCAGAAGCTCGCCTGCGGCCTGACCTCGTGGCCGCAGGCACCGCAGAACCGTCGCGCGACTTCAGTCGATATCGGGGTCGTTGACATTGGCGTCATCCTCCAGCCAGGTCTCATCCGCGGGCGCGCTCTCCTCGGCCGGGCATCCGAACCGGTCCTCATCTTCGGCTGCGGCCTGTTGATGACTTTCTTCGTCGGCCCGTGCCGCCGCCTCAGCCCGTTCCTGGTCCGCCTCAGCCGCCGCCTCGGCCCGTTGCTGATCCGCCTCAATCGCCGCCTCGGCCCGTTCCTGGTCCGCCTCGGCGGCTGCCTGTGCTCGTTCCTCGTCATCCGCCGTGGTCGCGGCGGATCCCTCACCGGTCATGTTGGACTCCTCGCTAGCGGGCGATGGCGGGGCGATGATTTTTCCGCCGGACACCTTCTCGCGGTCGCCGAGCGCAACGTCTTCTTTCGCCTTTTCCCGCTCTTTCTCTTCCCGGTCCCAGATCTCCGGAAGGTATGCCTGTGACCTGCGGTTACTGTTTGCATTTCTTTGCATAATATGTTAGATCTTGGTAAAATAAGGGTATGTCCACCGCCGCCGCCGCCATCCTGGAGGGCATGCCCTGCCCGCATGATCTGCACCGCCTGGACGCCGGCGGGGAGACGGTGATCTTCGCCGGGTCGGTGGAGCTGTCCCGGTTCAGCGAGGACGACGCGGCGATGCGCCACGTGGCGGCGGTGACGCTGCGGCAGCTGGGGTTCAGCGGGAAGGACGTGGCCGCGGTGCTGGGATTTACCCCGAGTTACGTGGCGACGCTGCGGCAGCGGGCGCTGCGGGAAGGGACGGCCGCGCTGGTCCGCCCGGCGGGACGCCCCCGGGAGACAGATGATGCGTCGTGGGAGCAGGCACGGGCGTGGCGGGCCGAAGGGGCGCGGGACGCGGAGATAGCCCGGCGGCTCGGGGTGAACCAGTCCACAGTGCTGCGGCGGCTGGGCCGGGCGCACGTGCAGGACCCGCTGCCGCAGGCGCCGCGACCGGAACCGGAGGCCGCTCACGCGCAGGCCGCGGAGCCGGAGGAGCAGCCCGGTCCCGGAGAGCCCGTGCCACCGCAGCCAGCGGCGGACGCGGAGCGGCCCGCGGGACCGGTGACGGTCTCGTCCCGGTACGCAGGGGCGATGCTGCTGCACGCGTTCGGGACGCGGGCCGGGGCCGGGGAGATCCTGCAGGCCGCCGCGGGCGAGGACGCCCGCCCCGGTGACGTGGCGCTGCTGTCGGCGGTGAGCCTGTGCTTCGCGCTGGGCGCGGCGACGACCGAGCAGTTCAAGCACCTGGCCGCCGCCGAGGCCGGCCCGCTGGCCGGCCTGTCCCGGCTCCCGGATCTCCGGACGCTGCGGCCGGGGCTGGCCGCGATCGCCGGCCGCACCGACCCGCTGCGGCTGCAGCGCATGTTCGCCGCCGCGATGCTGGCCGCCGACCCGGTCCTGTCCGGGGTGTACTACGTCGATGACCACTTCGTCCCCTACACCGGCGCCAAGCCGGTGCCGAAGGGGTGGAACAACAAGCGGGGCCGGGCGGAAAGGGGCCGCGCGGACACCCACGTCACCGCGCACGACGGGCGGGCGGTGTGCTTCGTGTCCGGGGAACCGTCCGGGCTGACCGCCACCTTGCCGAAGGCGCTGGCCGAGCTGAAGAAAGCCGCCGGCCGCGGCGCGACGATCATGCTCGGGTTCGACCGCGGCGGCGCCTACCCCCAGGTCTTCACGCACTGCCGCGAGCAGGACGTGCACTGGGTCACCTATCGCCGCGCACCGCTCGCGGTCCCCGCCGCGCTGCCGGTCATCACCACGATCGCCGTCGGCGGCAAGAAGCGGCAGGTCGCCTGGGCCGAGGAGAAAGTCCAGCTTAAGGACTACGGCGAGGCCCGGCAGCTCACCCTGTTCGAACACGGCAAGGTCGTGCTGCAGATCCTGACCTCCGACTTTGATTCGTGCCCGGCGGACATCCTGGGCTGGCTGAAGTCCCGGTGGCGGGAGGAGAACTTCCTCAAGTACGCGGCGGAGAACTACGGCATTGACAAGATCTGCGATTACGCCGCCGAGATCACGGTGAACACCAAGATAACCGCGAACCCGGCACGCAAGGCCGCGAACGCCGCCGTCCGCGCCGCGGAGAAGGACCTGGCCGCCGCCGAGCGCGCCCTGGCCGCCCTGCTCGCCGACCCCGGCACCACCGCCGCCGCCAAGAACAAGGCGATCCCGGACGCGAACCACGCGATCACCGCCGCCCGGAAGAAACTGCAGGCAGCGACCACCGCCCGGGACCCGGTTCCCGCGAAACTGCCCGCGGACCAGATCGACCCCGAGGCCCGGATCGCGATACTGCGCGCGGGACGGCGGGGCCTGCAGATGGTGCTCCGGCTGCTCGCCCACAACGCCGAGCACTGGCTGTCCAGCCAGCTCAATGCCTACCTTCGCGACGATGACGAATACCGGGCCGTCACCCGCCAGACCATCATCCGCGGCCTGGCCGGGACCATCACCTTTTCCCCCGCCGCGATCACGGTCACCCTCCAGGCGCCCGCCGCACCCCGCGTCGCACGAGCCCTTGCCCTGCTCACCGGCCAGATCAACGCCGAGCCGCCATCCATCCCGGGCGACAACCGGCCCATCACCTACCGCATCATCCCGCAGCCGGTCATTTAACTCCCGGCGCCACAGGTCTTCTGGAGATCTGGGTCCCCTTCAAGCTCCAGGAAAACTTTCTGCGTGCCACCTCCCTCCGGATCGGCCTCGGGTGAGGGGTGGACGTCGGACTCGGAGGTGAGCTGGTGGTCTATCGCCTCGGCTTTCTTGGCGACGTCTTCCGCCGACGAGACATCGTCGGCGGCCTGGCCGGCATCCTCCACGACAGTCGCCGTCTGTTCGATGGCGGGCATGTCACGGAAAGCCGTGGCCTCGACGGCCGGGACCACTCGTATGCCTCCTCCCAAACCGACCACTACGCTGGCCATCAAATTGGCGCGTTTACCCATTGGGGCGTCCGCGGGAAGCGTATTCGTCGAAGGTGAAGAAGAACGGCGGCCCTTCGGGCAATGAGACGATGCACTGGCCTACGTCTAGGCCGGAAAGGTCCCAGTCTTCGACCACGCTGCCGACGACGACGTCCTGACAGACGCCTTGGGAGCGGATGGGCGAGTAGGTCGCGATCTGCTTGCGGTTGGCGCCGAACCGCTGACGCACGAGGGTACGGCTCGCGTCGTCCATCAGCCGGAAGGCGAAGGCGGTGCCGAAACCGGACAGGATGCTCCGGCCGACCTCAGGGCCGTAGGCGTAAAGGACCTGGTCGACGTTCTGGGTTCCGGCCACGAACTTAAGGCCGAGGCTCCGGCCGAAGTTGATGCCGTCGGCGATGTGCGACAGCTGCGGCAGCAGCGCGAACTCGTCGAAGATGAAGTACACGCTGCCGTGCGCCCCGCCGCGCCCGAGCCCGAGAGCTTCCTTGATCGCCATGTCGATCAGGACCCGGTAGACCGGCAGCAGCCGGCTGCCGATGGCGATGTCGTACTCGATGAACAGCGCGCGGCCGCCCTTGGCCTGGACGAACTTCCGGACCGAGAAGTCACCGGCCCGGCGGAACACGCTGGAGAACGACTTGCTCACCGTCTGCTGGAGGAAGGCCCGGACCGAGTCGCCCCGGTTTCCCTGACCGGTCAGGTAACGGGCTGCCCCGGCCAGGTCCGGGTGCTGACGCAGGAGTTCCCACAGTTCCTTGTTGCCGGCTTCGAGCTGGGCTCGCAGGGCCTCGTTATCCCGTGGCCCCGGCTGGCGGGCCAGGGCGTCTACCACCCCGGCGAAGACGTCACGGGCCGCGGCGGCGAAGAACATGTTCTGCGCCGCGTTGGCTAGGTCCTCGCTGAAGACCGTCGAGGCGATCTCGAAGATCTGATCGCTGCGCTCGGCCGGATCCTCTTCCAGCAAGTCGGCGAACAAGTTCCAGATCACCCCGCCGGGCTGGGCCTCCGGCCTGGTCGAGACGACAGCATCACCAGGCCGGTAGAACTCGTCGAGGAAGTCGCCCTTGGTGTCGAAGACCACGAAGACGTCGTCCTCGCCCGTCCGGTTCCTCAGGTCACGCAGCATGTGCATCATCGCGTTGGTCTTGCCGGTGCCGATGCTCCCGATGAACAGGACGTGCTTGCTGAGGTAGGTGTCGTCGAAACGGAGCGTTCCCGAGGGCCCGGGCAGGATGGATCGCATCGGCTGCCCGGTGAACGGAGATCCGGCCACGGCCGGCGCGGGCCGGACGGTGGTTCCCTCCAGGATGGAGACGTTGACATAGCCCTGGCCGTCGAGCCGGCCGTCCGCCGGGCCGTAACTGACGGAGGTCACCGGGAGCCCTGGGGCTGGGGCTGGGGCTGGGGCTGGGGCTGGGGCTTGCCAGCCGGCACGCCCCAGTGGCTGGCCGCCATGGAGCCGCGGTTCTGCAGGTCGGTGACGAGCGCACCGAGTTCCGCGATGAGCTGCTCGGACTGCTCACCGGGAAACCCGATGAGCACGTCGAAGGCGGTATGCACGCCGAAAAGCGAGAGCAGCGGCCCGAGCAGTGCGTGAATGAGCTGTCCTATTGCCGAGCGCTGCTCGCCGAACTGGCCGAACCCGATCGGGCTGGCGTCGCTGGCACCGGCGTGCAGGATCACGCCCGTACTCCCCCGCTTGGCGGCTCCGCTGATGAGAGCGATAATGCCGACCACCGTGACGATGCCAAGCAGGATGCCCATGGGCGGGAATGTCACGAGCGAAATCAGGCTGCTGAACGCGCCGAAGAGAACCAACATGAACAACGTGAGGCTGATGCGGCGCGAGACGTAAGCGGCCAAACCGGTGACGTTCTCGAGCTTCGTCTGCTGGACGAGCATACTGGGCCGCTGCGTCCCCAGCCCCCGGGCCCGGGCGTAGAAGACGACCCGGGAATCCGTGACGAACAGCGTGCCCTCGCCATGCTGGCGGGTACGCAACTGGACCGCTTTGTATGTCCGCCAGATGGTTTCTCCGTCGCCCATCAAGATGGGCGTGCCGGGCAGCCTTTTCACGTCCGGTCGCACCGGGGGCATGGCCGGAACCGGGCCACCGGGGTAAGGACCGAAGCCATTTGAGCCATTCGTGTGCGCAGTGGTCAGCGGATGCCCGCAGCTCTCGCAGAAACGATAGGCCGGATTCGCGGGCGCGCCGCAATTAGCACATGACATGGGAGACCCCCACCACTAGATCCTGGTGATACTCCCGCCGGGTTCCTTTCCCGCGCGGTTAGCAGTACTACGGGCGGATCTGGCGAGACGGTTCGCGCCGAGACGAATTTTTTCTCCCTGCCTGGTGACCGCGGGTGGCACCGCTAGGGCAGAGGAGCAGGCGGGGCAGGACAGGCTCAGCAAACGGCTGTGTGAGCGCGAGCATCACGGGCCCGCGGCGGGCACCTACGAAAGGCAGGTGCGATGACCGGCTTCCACACCTGCTCGGTCCGCCCGCCGGACCAGCTCGAGGAACCGGAGCGGATCGCCGTCCGCGGAGCCTAACGGCCCGGCAGATCCGGCTGCTCTGCAGTTAAATAACCCGACGGTTACCCGGATATGGTCAGGCATCATGGCAAAACGTGGGCGATGACTTGACGCTGGCCGTGACCTCCGGTCCGGATCAGCCACAACGCTTCCTGACGGCGTGGCTCGGGCCCGCTTCGCAGGATGTGCCGGAACCGCGTGCCGGCTAGGCGCGAGATGGACGGTGACATGCTGCTCGTCGGAGTAGAGGCCCAGGCGGTGTGGCTATGGGGCGTGCTGGCGGTGGCCCGGTCCGGACCAGGACCTTATCCACGTAGACGACGCCGGTATCGCGTGGGACTGGAATTCACGCAACGAACTGTAAATGCCAGGCACCGTATGATCAGCCAGCGCAGGCCGGCGAGCGGATACCTGACCAGTTACCTATGAGGTAGCAAAGAGAGATACGAGGATAGAGATTGGGAAGGATTTAGCGAGAGATCCCCGGGAAATCTTGCGGCCGCCAACACGGTAATGGAAGAGCAACGGTTCTCGCACGACAAGCAGGGAGTTCCGGCCAGAGGATTCTCAAGTCCTGGAGAACCGTAGCGTTCCGGGCTATTCCTTAGCTTGCCGTTTAACCTCCCGGGCTCGGCGTGGTTTCCTGCGTCGTCTTCTTGATGGCGGCCTTGCCCACGTCGTGACGGGTGGCCGGGTGCCGGTTCTTCGAGCCGGGAGGTCTGCCGGGGCCAGGTTTGCCGGGTTTCGGTGCGGCTGTGAGAACGGGCAGTGTGCCGTGGACGGCCCGGAATCCCCGCCTGACCCGCGCGGGGGTCAGGCGGCCGGGCAGGGCCGGGCGCTGCCAGGGCAGGCGCAGGTCTGCAGCGAGGCCGCGGGCGAGCCAGAGCTGGGCGTGGCCGGCGAGGATCAGCCAGGTCCACCGGTCGGCGGCGGCGGGGTCGCGGAGCTTAGGGCGGGTCCAGCCGAGGACTTGCTTAAGGAACCGGAACGTGTGTTCCCAGTGCGCGGTAGAAGGGAGCCGCCCGCCTGGTCGCGAGCGCGACCAGCCCGCATCCCTGGTCGGCAGCCCACTGCTCGAATGCGCTCATCAGGGCCCGCCCGGTACCGCGGCCCCGGTCCTGGCGGCGGACGAAGACCTCCTCGACCCAGCCCACCGGGCCGTTCGCGTAGAAGGTGAGGTGCCGGAAACCCAGGAGGTAGCCCAGGTGATCATCCGCATCGGCCGCCAGGAGCAGCAAGGCGTCATCGGCAGCGAGCAGGGCCGGGTAGCTGAGGTCGAACCTGGCCCGGGAGAACGGGAACGACTGCGCCAGCCCGGCGGCCAGATCCGCGACGGCGCGGGCGTCGCCGGGACCGGCGGGCCTGATCCGGTACCGCGCATCGCTCACCGTCCCATGATCTCGCGCCAGTAGACGACGGCCGCATCCAGAAGCGGGGTCACCTTACGGCCACGCCGGCCGATCGCGGGCGTCCGTAATCGCGGCATGCACAGTGCGGCAAGCAGGGGCCTACTGGTGGCCGACGCCCGGAGCTGCTGAATAGCGGGCGTTACGCTTTCGTATACTTATGCGCTGGCTTGCATAGGACCGGCTTCTGCGCGACTGCCCCGCCTAGCCTTGTCGTTCGTATCGCGAGGTGCGCCTAACGCCGAATAGGCGTGCATGTTGATCGTGTCTAGCGCGCCACGCGTGGCGCGCAGAACGCCCGGTTACGTACCCGTATTAATCGTCAGCCCGGCCCGGCTCACGTCCCTCGGGCGGCACGCGTGCTGTGACCGCAGCCGGGCTCAGGGTCCTGTCACTGCCTGCCGGTGCGCCGCGCCGATACGGATGGGCTATCTCGTTGACTTCAAATTCATTGGACGCGGCCCGCTCATCTAGGCATGATCGCTTCATGGGAATTCGCATCCAGTGCTTGTGCATTGACACCGCCGATCCGGCCGGGATCGCCAGCTTCTGGGAATCCGCGCTGGGCTGGCGCCGTACGTGGGAGGAGGATGACCAGGTCTGCCTCGAGCCGCCGGAAGGCAGCCCGGAAGATGGCATCGCTCCCGACCTTGTGTTCCTCAAGGTTCCCGAAGGCAAGACCGTCAAGAACCGGCTCCATCTGGATCTTCGCCCCGCCGACCAGTCCGCCGAAGTCGCCCGGCTAGAGGCGCTCGGCGCCCGGCGGGTCAGCATCGGCCAGAGCGAAGTCGGCTGGGTGGTCATGGCCGACCCAGATGGTAACGAGTTCGACGTACTGCAGCCGCTGAGTCCGGACGAGCTGCCTCTCGGGCACGACGCTCTCGGCCGCCGCGTCACGGCAGGTGCTCGAACCTGATCCATAACCACCAGCTCTGCGCTCCCACGAAGGCGGCCATCTAGCGCTGCGGCCGCGACCAGATCGGCGGATCTCGCGCGAGGGCGGTGACCAGCGATCGTCACGCTACGCGACTAGCGTTTCAGGGCGTGAACGTCCGGATCGATTCCGTATGCGGTCCGTGGCCGGACGTTGCCTGCGC
>Ga0224557_1003047_pt1 | contig 13480 bp, 13 predicted proteins | sample 714S31014metaG_FD_180677 | JGI IMG/M metagenome (GOLD analysis project Ga0224557, IMG submission 180677) | Peat soil microbial communities from Stordalen Mire, Sweden - 717 S3 10-14 | ecosystem: Environmental > Terrestrial > Soil > Wetlands > Peat | place: Sweden: Norrbotten County, Stordalen... | reverse complement strand
CAGACGACCAACAGCACTCCCGAGGCCGTGGCGCCGACCACACCCCAGCCGAGCACGCCCGCCGACCACGAGGGGAGCTGTGCCCCCAGCTGCTGGGCAAAGAGCGCGACGGCTCCCAAGCTGGCCAACCCGAAGCCGACCGCCGTCGTGGTGCGGCGGCGCAGCGCGCGCACCTCGGCTGCCGGGACGAACCGCCGCCCCCGCAACCGCAGCGCCCGCAGCAGCCCCAGGACGCCGGTGACGAAGGCCAGCTGGGGGGCCAGCACCAGCAGGCCCGCGGCGAGCAGCCCAAGCCAGGGCGCCCGGCCGGCCGCGACCGTCTGGAATGCCCCGGAGGCGCTCTGGGAGGCCCCGCTGCCGTTGGCCGCGCTGAACCCGGACCACGCCACGAACATGGCGCCGTAGAAGAGCCCGGCGACGGCGAGCGCGACGAAGGCCCACCGCGGCGCGCGCAGCGCCCCGCGCGTCCCGAGGTCGTTGGCGAAGGCCTGGGCGATCTCGGCGGGCTCGCCGAAGCGCGCGGTCGCCTCGGCGTCGGAGCGCAGGTGATCCTCGCTCTCGGCGAGGATGCGCCGCCGGCGCGCACCCCGCACACCGAGCCTGGCCAGCTGGGTGCTCAGCTCGTCGAGGTAGGCCTCGATCACGACAGCACCGCCTCGACAGCGCGGGCGAACCCGCGCCACTCCTGGCGCTCGGCGGCGAGGGCGGCCCGGCCGCGGTCGGTGAGCTGGTACACGCGCCGGCGCCGCGGAGCCTCGCGTGACCACTGGCTGCTCAGCAGGCCGCCCGCCTCGAGACGGTGCAGCGCGGGGTAGACGGTTCCCTCGGCGAGGTCAAACTCGCCCTGGCTGCGGTCGCGAAGGCGCTCGACCAGCCGGTAGCCGTGAGCCGGCTCCGCGGCCACGGTGGCCAGCAGGAGCATCTCCAGATGGCCCTTCAATACCTCGGATTGCATACTACGCAATCCTAGGCTATGGAACCGCCGGACGCAACTCCGGCCGGAACACCTACCAGCGCTGATGCACCTGGGGCGAGATCTGAGCACGGTAGAGGTCGGCGATCGCCCCCATCACCTCCGGCCTCAGAGCGGCCAGGTCGCAGGCACGCGCGTTGGCGACGGCGTGCTCGTCGGTCCTGGCCCCGGGGATCACGGTGCTGACGGCCGCGTCCATGAGGATCCAGCGGAGAGCCCAGGAGCTCATCGGAGCGCTGCCCGGCAGGATGGCCCGGAGCCGTTCCACCGCCGCCAGCCCGGTTTCGTAGTCGACCCCCGCGAAGGTCTCGCCCACGTCGAAGGCCTCCCCATGGCGGTTGTAACTGCGATGGTCGGAGCTGTCGAAGGTCGTGTCCCGGCGCAGCTTCCCGGTCAGGAGACCGGATGCCAGGGGAACCCTGGCGATGACCCCGACCTGCCGGGCGCGCGCCTGAGGGAAGAAGAGCTGCGCGGGACGCTGGCGGAAGATGTTGTAGATGATCTGGACGGTCTCGACGCCCGGGTACTCGATCGCCTTGAGCCCCTCCTCGACCCGCTCGACGCTGACCCCGTAGTGGGCGAGCACCCCGTCGGCGCGCAGCTCGTCGAGGTACTCGAAGAGAGCAGGGCGGTAGTAGCTGTCGGTGGGCAGGCAATGGAGCTGGACCAGATCGAGGGTGGGGACGCCCAGGTTCTCGCGGCACCGCTCCGCCCACTCGCGAAAGTGCGCGCGCGTGTACTGGGCCATGTCGACGGGCGCGCGCCGTCCGATCTTGGTGGCGACGACGATGCGCTCGCCGGACCGCTCGCGGAGGAAGCGGCCGATCAGCCGCTCGCTGCGTCCGTCGCCGTAGACGTCGGCGGTGTCATAGAAGGTGACCCCGGCGTCGGCGGAGGCATGGAGGGCGTGCAGGCTGGCCGCGTCATCCACAGTGCCCCAATCGCCCCCGATCGCCCAGGATCCGAAGCCGATCTCGCTGACCGTCAATCCGGTGCGGCCAAGCTGGCGGTAGCGCATCTCACATCTCCCTGTCTGCTGTCACTGGGCTTCCCTCTCGCGACCCCGGGTCAGCCGGCGGCGCCGTCTGGGCCCAGCAGACGCCGGGCCTCGTCCTCCTGCATCAGCGGGTCCACGACCATGTCCAGGTCGCCCTCCATGATCCTGGGCAGCTGAAAGAGGGTGAGGTTGATGCGGTGGTCGGTGACCCGCGACTCGGGGAAGTTGTAGGTCCGGATCTTTTCGCTGCGGTCGCCGCTACCGACCATCGAGCGACGGGTGCCGCGCAGCTCGGCATCGCGCTCCGCCTGGGCGATGTCGTAGAGGCGGGCGCGCAGCTCGCGGAGCGCCTTGGCCCGGTTCTTGATCTGCGACTTCTCGTCCTGGCAAGTGACCACCAATCCGCTCGGAAGGTGGGTGATCCGGACCGCCGAGTACGTGGTGTTGACGCTCTGGCCGCCGTGGCCGGTGCTCATGTAGATGTCGACCTTGAGATCGTTCTCGTCAATGGTGACCTCAACTTCGTCGGCCTCGGGGAGCACGACCACGCTCGCCGCCGAGGTGTGGATGCGGCCCTTGGCCTCGGTCTCGGGCACCCGCTGGACCCGGTGCACGCCGGACTCGAACTTGAGCCGGGAGTAGGCGCCATGACCGTGCACCTCGACCACCACGGATTTGAGCCCGCGCGCCCCCGAGGGACTCTCGCTGATCAGCTCCACCGACCACCGTCGCCGCTCCGCGTAGCGGCCGTACATCCGGAGCAGGTCGGCCGCGAAGAGCCCCGCCTCGTCGCCACCGGTCCCGGCCCGGATCTCGACGATGACATCGCGGTCGTCGTTGGGGTCGCGGGGCACGAGCAGGCGGCGGAGCACGGCCTCGGCGGCCTCGGCGGTGTGGCGCTGGATGCGCTCCTCATCCTGAAAGAGGGCGACCATCTCCGGGTCGTGCTCGCCGTGCAGCGCCTCGGCGGCCGCGTCGGCCGCGCTCACCGCGGCCCGCCAGCGGCGGGAGTTCTCGACCACCTCGCTGATCCGGGCCCGCTCCTGGGAGAGCCGCTGGACCCGCAGCTGGTCAAGGTAGATCTCGGGATCGGAAAGCTCGGCCTCCAGCTCCCGGTAGTGCTCGATGATGGCGGCGACCCGCTCTTCCAGGCTTTCCACGGCTCAGGGGATTGTGGCCCAGGCGACCCTCGGGCGGGTGGTCACCCGACGCCGCTCACGGGACGGTGGCGTAGTTCTCGCCGACCCCACCGGTGTCGCCGGCACGCGCGGCGGCCAGGGCGGCGATCGCCACCTCGATCTGAGAGTCGTCGGGCTCCCGGGTGGAGAGCCGCTGGGCGGCGAGGACCGGGACCAGGGCGATGCGCCCGAAGCGCGTGTCGCGGATCCTGGCCAGGCCCCGGATCGTCTCGTACGAGACCCCGGCGACCACCGGGATGAGGGCGATCTGGCAGGCGATCCGCACCGGCCAGAAGAGCCAGCCGAGAGGGGTGAAGACGATCACGCTGACCAGCGCCACCACCACCAGGAAGCCGGTGCCACAGCGGGGGTGGAGCCGGCTGGCGCGGCGCACGTTCTCGACCTCCACGGGCGCGCCGGACTCCAGGCAGTTGATCGCCTTGTGCTCGGCTCCGTGGTACTCGAAGACGCGCCGGACGTTCTTGCCCAGGCCGATCAGGAAGAGGTACCCGAGCAGGATGACGGCGCGGGCCACCCCCTCGATGAGCACCGAGCCCACCGATTGGGGAGCTCCGTGGTGGAGGAGCGACGAGGCGAGGAGGGGCAGGCCGATGAAGAGGCCGAGCCCGAAGACGACGGAGATACCGATGGTGGTCCGCATGGCACCCGGGCTGATCTCCGCATCCTCACCGAGCTGGACGTTGGCGGACCACTGGAGCGCCCGCATGCCGAGGGCGAGCATCTCCCAGAGCGCGGCCGTACCACGGAAGAAGGGGAGCGACCACGGCCGGCCGGTGTAGACACGGGAGCGCAGCCGTTCCGAGAGCACGGTGATGCTGCCATCGGGCCGGCGCGCGGCCACCGCGTACTGGCGCGGGCCGCGCATGAGGACACCCTCGATGACGGCCTGCCCGCCGTAGAAGAAGGTGGCGGGCGGCGCCGCGGCGGCGTTGAGGGCTGCGGTGCGGAGGATGTCGCCGACGGAGGGGCCGCGCTTCATGGCATCCATCGTACTCGGCGATCGGAGCGGGCGTGCCAATCGGAGGCGGAGGCGCCGGAGGAACGCCCTGGGAGGTCATCCGGGCGGGTTCGGATGAGGAAAGTGCTGCATGCGTCGAACGGCGCAGGCTGTGTACCCCACCACCCGTGCACCCCTTAAGGACACTTCTGTCCTAAAGGCCCCGACAGAGGGTGGCCAGTCCACCGGCAGGCCGGTTCGATCCCAAGCACATTCGAGCACCAGGTCGATGGGGTCGCGCGTCGCCCGGCGCGGCGTCCCCACGTGGGGACGGCGGAACTCGCGCACCTCATCCTGGAGGAAGAAACTCCCGACAGGCCAGGTTGGCGCCGTCGGAGGGGCGTCAGCGAGGCTGCGGCGGCGACACCGGCCCAGAGGGTGGGATGAAGGCTGCAGCTGGTGACGGCGCCGTGCGTCGAGAGGTGGACTGCCAGAGGAGGCCCAGGATGGAGAGGGGAAGCAGCGACGCCAGAACCAGGGCCACTGCCCAAAACCCCGGCGGCTGCGCCGCTCCCAAGAGCACCAGGACCGGAATCGAAATCGCTTGGAGCGTCCCCACAACCCAGCGCGCCCACCGTCGTCGGGGCAGCTTCAGGCCCGCGACGACCAACACGGCGATCACGGCAGCGAAAACGAGAAGGAACGAGAGCAGCTGTGTCCAGTCGCCTTGGCCAGCCTGAAACCAGACAAGGAAGCTGACCCCCACGTCACCAACCCAAAGCCAAGCTGCAACGAGCAGTCCGGCCTCGACGAGGGCGAGCACCCGGGCTGTATTCAGAGAGCGCGCGCCAGACGGCGTCGAAATCGGGGCATCCTGTGGTCGGGCGGAGGCCACGCTAGCAGCGTATGGGAAGTTTCAGGGTCGCGAAGCGGTCACGACCGAGGGGATCCGACCAACGGAGAGCGCGCGACGGTGAGGGGCGACGAACCTGGCCGCGACCGACCTCAGGGGTTGATCACCGATCCTGGCCTGGGCGAGGCTGACCTCGCCGGGAGGTGCCCTAGCGGGCGGCGGTGCGAGCGGCGGCCCGGCGCCGGAAGCGCTCCACCTGGCCGCCGGTGTCCACGATCCGCTGCGTCCCGGTGAAGAACGGGTGGCAGAGCGAGCAGACCTCGGTCTTGAGCTCCGGGAGGGTCGAGCCCGTCAGGAACGTGTTGCCGCAGACGCAGGTCACGGTGGCGTCGGTGTGGAACTGGGGGTGCAGGGCAGCTTTCATGGACAGGCTCGTACTGAGGGGAACGGAACGCACCGAGGATACCACGGGGGCCATGGAGCGAAACGGGGCGTGGGGTGGGGCTTCGCTCCGGCCCCGATCAGCCGGGATGGGCGACCGGTCGGGTGAAGTTGCCGTGGGCCACCTCGGGGAGCCGGCGCCGGACGGTCTCCAGGGCCGCCCCCATCCCGATTCCCGGCTCCATCTCCGACAGCTCCTCGATGAGCCAGTCGTGATCGACGTTGAGGCTCCGCCACTGGATCTGGTCGACCCCCATCTCGGTGCAGGCGGCGATGGTCGCCTCCAGCTCCCGCGGGGTGTCGGTGATACCGGGGAAGGCGAGCAGATTGAGACAGACCTGGCCTCCCGCCCGCTTCACGATCCGGCCGCACTCGAGCACCTCGTCGAGCCCGTACCCGACGGGGCGGTAGTAGGCCCGGAAGATCGGATCGGTGAAGGAGATGGCGCTGATCCGGACGCTGTCGCAGCCGGCCGTGACCATCCGCTCCAGCACCCGGGGCCGGCTGCCGTTGGTGTTGACATGGATGGTCGCGGTGGAATGGCGCTCGCGGATGGCCGCGGTGGCCTCCACCAGGGCTCGACCCCGGGTGAGCGCCTCCCCCTCACACCCCTGTCCAAAGGAGACGATCGCCGCCTCCTCTCCCCCCAGGAAGTGGTCGGCGAGCCCGGCGAGCTCCGCCGGCGTCGGCGCGAAACCCATCCGCTCCTGCGGCGAGGGCACGGCGCCGTCGCTCTGCAGGGAGATGCAGCCGAGGCAGTCGGCGTTGCAGGCGGGTGACGCCGGCAGGGCGGCCTCGTAGCGGCGGAGGAAGGTGTTCTGGGCGGTGTAGCAGCGGTACTCGAGCGCGCAGCGGGCCAGATGCTCAACCAGCCGGTTGCCGGGGAGGGCGCTTCGGGCCGCGTTGACCGCCTCGGGGAGACCCGCCGCGGTGTGACGGCTCGGCTGCCACCACGCGAATGCGTCGGTCGAGATGGCGGCGACCACCAGCTCGCCGTCCCGTTCCGCGACCGCGGTGTAGCCGAAGAGGGGGAGGCGGCGGCTGCCCGCGACGGGCTGGGACGCCGGCAGCAGGGTCCTCAGGTGCCCGACGGGGAGGATCGCGGCAACCGGCACCCACCGGTCGTCCAGCGCAGTGAACCTCCCGTGGCGGTCCACGCCCTGGGCGCGCCGTCCCGGGAGGTGGGCGATGGTGGAGCCCTCCGGCAGCGGGATGACGTCGGAATCTTCCAGGGCGACGAGGGCGTGGCCCGATCTGGCGGCAGGCCGGAGCCCCTCGCGCACGTCGAGGGAGCCGTCGGGATGGGCAACGCAGAGGCGCACGGACCCATTGTGTTCGGGTTCGCCCCGGCGCAGCATCGGAGACATGGCCGCCGCAGACCGGATGGGGCACTCGGGAGGCCGCCCGCCCGGGGGGCGCCGGGGAACCCCGGGGACTGGCCGGGCGTAAGAAGAGGGGCAGTCGACAACGTCTTGTTAACCGAGCGCGGCACAGCCCCGCATCGCTTCGCATAACGTAACGGCGGCTCTGCCCGCAACGTATATACATGGGGAGGGCGGGCCACCCGCCAGACGTCGCTGGATCACAAGAGACAGGGACACAGTCGGTCAATGCGAATCCGCAGCTCACCAGCCAAGCCCACTCGCACAAGGCGTACGACGGCTTCGAAGACGGCCGCCACCGCGGCGGCTGCCGCGCCCGCGGAGGACGTCACCGCGGAATCCGTCGGGGGCGCTGTTGTGGAGGGCGCCCCCAACGTCTCGCCAGCGGTCGTCGCTTCCGTGGCAGGGTCCACGGCTCCGACGGTCACCCCGAGCCTCCCACCGGCGATCGTTGCGGCTGCCGCGCAGCCTGCCGCTCCCGCACCCGACCCCGGAGGGGCCGGGCCGCCACCGCGTCCGGCGGGGCAGGGCGGCCACCGCCGGACACCCCTCCTCCTGGCGTCGATCCGCCTCGCCGGCCGCCACCTGTGGATCACGGTCGCCGCCGGCTCGGCCGCCCTCTGCGCCATCCTCGGGTGGCTCCTGGGCAACGGTCTGGCCCAGTACTTCGAAGCCCAGGGAATGGACGACGAGCGCGCCTACCTGCTCACCGCCATGGTCCTGGTGATCCTGGCAACCGCCGTGGTCGGAGCCGCGTCGCGCCGCCCGGCGCCGACCAGGGCCGGTGGCCTGGTCGGGTTCGTGGGCATCCAGATCGTGCCCTTCCTGGTGCGGGCCGCCCACCAACCGGCCGTCGCGGGGATCAAGTACCAGCAGAACATCCCCGGCTGGATACTCCAGCCCCTCGGCATGCTCCTCCTCGCGGTGATCAGCGTGGTCGTGGGTGCCGCTCTCGGGGTGGGCCTGGCCCGGGACGCCACCCACCTCCCCTCCTTCTTTCGCCGGCGCCGTTTCTGGCCGGCGATCCCGGTGGCGATCGCGCTGGTCGTCTTTGCGTCGGGGGCGGCGGTGACCGCCCTCCAGGATGGCCCGCTCAGCGCCCTCCGCACCTATTCGGAACCGACGGCCGTCCTTCCGAGCACCCCGACCCCGACGGCCTCGGCCGAGCCCTCCGTCGTCGTGCCCGACCCCACGCCCGACATCTCAATCCTCCGCCAGCTCTCGGGGGAGGTCTCGTACCTCACCATCGCCAACCGCCAGGTCGACGTGTACGTCCCCGGCGTCTACGACGCGGTCCCCGAACTGAGCCTCCCGGTCGTCTATCTGCTGCACGGCACACCCGGGCAGCCGGCAGACTGGCTCAACGGCGCTCAACTCGCCGCCGTCCTCGATCAGATGATCGGGGCGGGCACCATGCCTCCGACGATCGTGGTCCTTCCCAACGGGAACACGGCCCAGAGCACGGACACCGAGTGGGGGGACAGCTCGTCCGGAGACATCGAGTCCTGGATCGTCAACCAGGTCGTCCCGACCATCAACGGCCAGTACCGCACCCTCGGAGCCGCCTACCGCGGCATCGCCGGGCTGAGCAGCGGCGGCTACGGAGCCGTGAACATCGCCTTCCAGAATCCGACGGTGTTCAGCTGGGCGGGCAGTTACTCCGGGTACTTCGTCGGCCGTGTGGCGACCTTCGGGTCGGCGTGGAAGGCCAACAGCCCGCTCTACACCGCCTCGAGCCTGCCGGTCGCAGAGCGCATGCCTCTCTACCTGGGCGCGGGGAGCACGGACTCCGTCTTCAAGCCTGACACCGTGAAGTTCGCCGCCACCATGACCGCGCTGGGTTGGCCGGACCTCGACTTCCAGACGGTGCCGGGTGGGCACGGCTGGGTGTCCTGGACGCCCGAGATGGTCCAGAGCTTCACCTGGCTCGGACAGCTGTGGGGCCCTGAACCGTGGTTGACGCCAGTCAGCCCGCCGCAGACGACGCCGGCGGTGGCGGCGGCCGGCGGCGTGAGTCCAGAGGGGGATCTATGATGCCTGCGGTGACGTTCGTCGCGGGGCTCGCCCAGCATGCCGTCCCGGGCCAGGGAGCGTTCTTGCTTGGACATGTGCTGGGACCGGTGGTCATCGCCCTGGGACTGCTGGCCGCCCTCGGGGGGGGCGTCCGGCACTCGCGGCCGGTGGTCGCAGCCGCGACCTTCGCCTTCCTGGCCGGCGCGTTCAGCCTCGTGGTGCCGAGGAGCCCGCTCGCCGACTGGCTGGGCCTGGTCGCTCTCGCCGCAGCGATCGGATTCGAGGTCGGTTTCGCGCTCGCGACCCGCGGTGCGGTGGGCGAGACCAGGATCCCCGGTGAGATGGAGCGGCTCCGCCTCCTCTACGGCAGGACCCACATCTCCTGCTTTGCGGGGGACCGAGCCAAGAGCGTCCTCCATGCCGGCGGCGGGGTCGTCGGGTTCCAGGAGCGCTGGGGAGCCGCGGCGGCGGTGGGGGATCCCCTGGTCGCTCCGGGTCTCCGCCGGATCGCGGTGACCGGGTTCCTCGACATGTGCGCCGGGAGGCGCTGGGTCCCCTGCTTCTTCCAGACGGACGCCGCCCTCCGGGACGGGTACCGCACCTCGGGCTTCCGCCTCATCAAGTTCGGCGAGGAGGCGGTGGTGGAGGTCGACCGGTTCGACCTGGGCTCGCCGGCGCGGGCGGATGCCCGGCACGAGGTCGCCCGGGCGCGGCGCGCGGGCCTAGAGGTCGTCACGGTCTGGGATCCACACCCGCCAGGAGGGCTGTGGACCGAGCTGGAGCAGGTGTCACGCGACTGGCTCCAGGTGCGGGGCGGCCGGGAGATGGGATTCTCCCTGGGGCGCCTGCGTGACGTCGACGGCAGCACTCGCTACACCGTCGCCCGCGATCGGAACGGACGGGTGCATGCCTTCTGCTCGTGGATCGAGATGGGCGACGGCGGGATGGCCCTCGACCTCATCCGGCGCCGTCCCGACGCCGCGGCGGGCGCCGTCGACCTCTGCATCGTCACCGCGATCGAGCGGAGCCGGATCGACGGCAGGACCCGGGTGTCGCTGGGCTCGGTGCCCTTCCGCGAAACCCTCGGTGACGCTCCGGACGGCCGCCTGGCGCGCGAGATCCGCGCCTACCTCTATGAGCACGGCTGCTGGGGCTATAGCTACCGAGGGCTCTCCCATTTCAAGGCGAAGTTCGCCACCGGCTGGGAGGGACGGGACGTCGCGGTGCCGCGAGGCCTGAGCGGCCTTCTCGCCCTGGCCGCGCTCATCCGGCTGCACAGCGGCTCAGCACCCTCCGCGCCCGGGGTCTCCCCCCTCCCGGTCGGTTTGGAGCCGGTGCCCCTGCCCTGAGCGGCCGGGGCCACAGCAGGGCGAGGGGGCCGGGCAGACACCGGGCCGTGCAGACACACCGGGCCGGTGAGGCCCGACCGGCCTCCGACGAGCGGATCAGGCCGCCCGTGGGAGCGCTGAGATCGGAGTCGCGAACCTCAGGCGTCCGGCCCTTCGCTGCGCACCCTCTCGACGTGCACCAGCGCCTCGCGGAGGCTGTCGATCCACTCGCCTTGGTGGCGGGCCACCAGGCGGACGCACCAGGCCAGAGCCTCGCTCCGGCTCCGCGCGACGCCTGCGTCGATCAGGGTGTCGAGGACGCGGCGATCGGCGAGCCGCAGCCGGGTCATCACGGGGACGCCCAGGGTCGTGAAGTGCTGGGTCACGTCCCCGCAGCGGGCGCCCCAGGAGATGGTGCGACCGAAGAGGCGCTCGGCGTCCCGGGCGACCGCGATCCGCGCCTGCTTGGTGTCTGCTCGGAAGCGCTCGATGCGCGCGGCGCGCGCCGTGGCCCGGGCGGAGTCTCCGGTCTCCGGAGCCAGCTCGACATCGGGGATCTCGCCGACGACGAGGATCTCGTCACGGTCGCCGCTGATGATCGGGGCGCCGGTGAAGAGCCCCTCGGGAAGCCGGCCGGCGAACCAGCCTTGCAGTTCCTCGTCGGTGAGCGCAGGGGCAGGGGTGGGCTCGGTCTGGTGGTGGGGGTGTTGGTGCTCGAATCGCATGCATTACATAGTTACATGGCAAGCAGAAAGAGTCAAACACCCCGGCGGCCCGTGCCCCCGACCGTGAGAATCGGCGATGGAGGATCAGTTGCCGCGCCCCCTGTCGCGTTTCTTCTTGGACTGATCCGCGAGATCCTGGAAGGTCTGCCCCGTTCCGGGCATCTGCTGTCCAGTGCCCCAGCCGGGCTGCATCCCGCCGAGCGCGGCCTGCTGGCCCGCACTCTGGGTGGCCCTCGCCACCATCTGGCTGACCCAGGCCTGCGCCTCCTCATGGTTCCTGAACTTGCCGGACCTCACCAGTGCGTCCAGAACCCGTGGGTTCTGCATGGCGGCGGTGAACTGGGGGAGGCTGGGGACGCCGGGGACGCCGGGGAAGCCGGAGGCGCCGGGAAAGCCGGGAGCACCGGGAAAGCCGACGGGCATGCCACCGCCGTATGCCGCAGGGAAGCCCGGAGGCATCACGCCCGCCGGGGGGAAGCCTGGCGGCATCGCGCCGGGGGAGGCCGAGGGGAAGCCCGGAGGCAGCGCGCCGGGGCCGGCCGGGGGGAAGCCGGGAGGCATGGCGCCCGCCGCCGCCGGGGTGAAGCCCGGAGGCATGGCGTCCGGAGCAGCCGGGGGGAAGCCCGGAGGCATGGCATCCGCCGCAGCCGGCGGGGAACCCGCGGACTGGCCAAAGGGGGTGCCCTGGGGGTAGCCGGGTGAGAAGGCGCTACCGGAGGCCGGATCGTAGCTGGGCGTGGGGACCGGGATGGGCTCGGGCTCGGGGGACTTGCGGTGGCCAAATTTCATAGGAGGCATGCTCGCAGGCGGGGAGCGACCGTGTCAAACCCGGCGGCTCAGCCGGGAAGGCCGCGGCCGGCGTCCTCCAGCGCCGCCCGGAGGAGCGGCGCGGCGACCGGGTGGGCAGCGAGCGGCGAGCCCTTGCCGAGGATGTCGCGATTGGTCTTGCGGATGTAGCGCCGCGTGAACTCCGGCTCCCCCAGGGCGACGACGTCGCGGATGTTGGAGAGGCGGTCCGCCGCCTTGAGCAGGGTGGCGTCGGGGTCCTTCCAGATCTCGCGGTAGTGGGCGCGCCGCATCGCACCGGTCATCGCGGGTGCTGGGTCGGTGAGCAGGGCGACGAGCTGCCGGGTGCGCTCCGGGAAGTCCACCAGGCCGTCGACGGTGAGCTCCGAGTCCTCGACCGCATCGTGCAGCAGCCCAGCCGCGAGGATCGCCGGATCGGTGACCCCCAGCTGCTCGCGCAGGATGAGCGCCACCTCCACCAGGTGGTCGATGTACGGGGTCCCCTGGCGCCGGGGCTGCCTTGCATGGGCGCGCTCGGCGATCGCGTGGGCGCGCGTGAGCAGGGCCGCATCCGCCTCCGGAACGCAAGCCAGCAGGTCGCCCAGATCGGCGGTCGGACGGGCGGCGGCGGGCATGTGAAGCCGACGATACATGGGGGCACCGGATGGAACGTCCTGGCGGCCCCACGTGCTCCGGGCGAAAAGGGGCTGCCGCGCGCCCCGGCGCGATCACGCCATCATTGCCGGTGACGTCACGCAAGGAGAGCCGATGGGCGCGGGAGCGCTGTTCATCGCGGTGTTCCTCGCCTGCGCCGTGGAGGCGGTCGAGGCGACCACGATCGTCCTGGCGGCCGGCCTCGCCCGCGGGTGGAGGTCAGCCGGGTACGGCGCCGTGGCGGCGGTCGCCGTCCTCGCCGTCGTGGTGGCCGCGCTCGGGCCCGCACTCACCGCGATCCCGACGAATGCCCTGCGCCTCGTCATCGGCACGGTCCTGCTCGTGTTCGGCGTGCAGTGGCTGCGCAAAGCGGTGCTGCGCGCGGGCGGCGTGACCGCCCTGCACGACGAGGAGGCGATCTTCCAGAGGAAGCTGGCGGCAGCGCAGCGGGCCGCCTCTCACCGGAGAGGCACCGTCCCGGACTGGTACGGGTTCACGCTCGCCTTCCAGGGTGTGCTCCTCGAGGGGACGGAGGTGGCATTCATCGTGCTCACCTTCGGGAGCAACCAGCACGCCATCCCGCTGGCCTCGGCCGCCGCCGGGGCCGCGATCCTGGTGGTGGGCGCGGCCGGCTTTGCGGTGCGGGCACCGCTCGCCCGGGTGCCCGAGAACGCCCTGAAGTTCCTGGTCGGGGTCATGCTCACCGGGTTCGGTGCCTTCTGGGCGGCAGAGGGGGCGGGGGCGCGCTGGCCGGGTTCGGACGCGGCGCTGCTCGTGCTGCTGCCTGGTATCGCGCTCCTCGGCCTGCTGCTCGTGGCCGGGCTGCGCCGGCAGAAGGGCTCCCGGGATCGCCGGACCGCGGCCGCGTCGCCTGCCCAGCAGGCGAGCTGATGCGCCGGAGGTTGCGCGCTCCGGCCGCGTTCGTGTACGACCTCGTCATCGGCGACGACTGGAGGGGGGCGCTCGGGCTGGCCATGGCGGTGGCCGTGACCGCAGCGATCAGCCGGACGACGTTCCCGAGTTGGTGGCTGCTGCCCACAGCGATCCTCGCCCTGCTCCCGTGGAGCGTCTGGCGGACGGCGCGGCGCCGCGCCTAAGCGCAGCTGAAAGCAGCCATGCGGCCCCCGCCGGGCCGCGGAGCTGGGCCCGGCTTCGGCGTCCAGATCGACGGCCTGGGCGCCGCACCTCAGAC
>Ga0224557_1003045_pt1 | contig 13488 bp, 12 predicted proteins | sample 714S31014metaG_FD_180677 | JGI IMG/M metagenome (GOLD analysis project Ga0224557, IMG submission 180677) | Peat soil microbial communities from Stordalen Mire, Sweden - 717 S3 10-14 | ecosystem: Environmental > Terrestrial > Soil > Wetlands > Peat | place: Sweden: Norrbotten County, Stordalen... | reverse complement strand
TCGTTAGAGTTGCGAAGATGGCCTGGATAGTGAAAGCGTCAATCTCAGGATCGGCGGCGCCGAGAAGACGGGCGCGGTGCGCGTACATCGAGATGCCCTTCACGGCATGGATGAGCAGATCCTGCATGGTAGCCGTGGCCTCGTCTTTACCGCAGACGCCGATGGTCTGGCAGCCTTCGCCCTTTGACGTTTGTTCGCATTGATAACAAAACATGATGGTTCCTTCCGGAGATGAATGGTCTTGCATGCTGAGGATAGAAAGAATGTGCAAGGAGAGAAACGACCTAAGTCACTATCTTCGTCAGAGCTTGTCGGTCTGTAGACGCATCCACACGGCGTGTGCACTTTGAAACGACTTAAGTCACTGAGTGCGGAGTATAGTTCCGGTACACTCGGTCAGCTAACTGAATAGGTGAGGATCAATCGGCATGTCGTTTCGATCAGTGTTCATGGCAGTCGTCATTGCGTTCGCGCTTATCCTGTCCGCATTTCTTGTCAACCGCGCTCGACCGAAGGTTGAAACCGAGCAACCTTCCGCCGACTTTGTTCGCGCTTCGGGAAAGTGCGCAGAGTGCCATGCGCGGGCACAGTACTCAGTGGTGCACGAATACGAGATGTCCAAACATGCGAAGAAAGGTGTAACTTGCCTGGACTGCCATCAGCCAGCCGCGAACCAGACGAAGGTAGATCATCACGGTTTCGTCATTAGCGCACACCTGACTGCCGGGAACTGCCGCTCCTGCCATGAAGGCATCTACGACGAATTTCTGCGCAGCCGACACGCTGCCCCGGCCTGGGCCGCAATCTATGGGGCTAAGGGTTTGAGCGCACAGCAAGTTTCATTTAGCGAGCAATTCCAGCCTGGTGGAACGAATCGCCCACCCAATCCGCTCACGCTGCCGGAAGGTCATCCAGCTGTGACATCCGGGTGCGGCCAGTGCCATGCGATCGGGAAACCGAATGACGACGGCACCATCGGGAGCTGCACGGAATGTCACTCCCGCCATACGAGCTCGGTTGCACTTGCCCGGCTGCCTACTACGTGCGGCCAGTGTCACATGGGTCCGGATCACTCGCAGATCGAGATATACAACGAGTCCAAGCATGGGGTCATGTTCGCAGCGCAGCGCAACCAGATGAACCTCGATGCGGATCCTCGCACCCTCACGACTCGCGATATGTTTGTGCCAACCTGTGCAACGTGCCACATGAGCGGGATCAACGGACTCAAGGTCACCCACAACCCGTCCGATCGGCTGAGCTGGTATCTTGCCGACGCGGTCAGCACGCGCCGCCCTAACTATCTCCAGGCGCAAATAAACATGAAGCAGGTCTGCACACAGTGTCACACGCAGGACCTGGTGGACAAGGTCTATACGCAAGCCGACCAGGTGGTTGCTAGTACGAACACCAAGGTGCTTGCCGCCAAGGCCATCATTGACGGACTGAAAGCGGATGGAACTCTCACCGGGCCTCCGCTCAGCCATCCCATTGACTTTACGTATTTCAACCTCTGGCACTACGACGGGCGCACCAGCAAGCACGGTGCCTTCATGGGTGGCGCAGACTTTGTGCAATGGCACGGCAACTACGAGTTGCTCGCGAAGACGGTCGAACTGCAACACCAGGCCGACGAAATGCGGAGAGAGCATGCCCACAAGTAAAGTGCTCCTTCGCGTTCAAAGAGGAATGACCAACCCGCGTCTTCTCTGGGCACACGATCCGCAGCTGTGGCTGGAGTTGTTTGTCGCGGCTAACTTAGCGATCCTTGCGGCGGATATCTACATTGCCCATTCGGTAAATCATTTCCGCAACGCAGCGGAGTACATCCCGTTGTACTTCTCCATCGGCGCCGCGGTTGTTATGGCGTGTCTTATCGCTCTGCGCTGGGTGTGGGGCTTTCAAGCGCCATTGCGCGACGTGGGGTATCTGATTGGATGGTTGGCAGTTCTGGTAGGTCTAGGCGGCGTCCTCTACCATCTGGAGAGCCGGTTCTTCCTTGACCGAACGCTCAAGAGCCTTACCTACGCCGCGCCGTTCGCAGCACCCTTGGCCTATACCGGGCTCGGATTTTTATTGCTCATGAACCGCATGATCGCGCCGCGCAGCGCCGACTGGGCACGCTGGGTACTTCTCCTCGCCGTAGGCGGATTCTTTGGAAACTTCGTTCTGTCGCTCACCGATCACGCGTCGAACGGTTTCTTTATGCGAACAGAATGGATCCCGGTCATCTCATCGGCATTCGCGGTCGGGTTTCTCATCATCCCACTCCTCACCCGCGTCACCCGTCGTTTCCTCGATGTGTGCCTTGTCGTGATGCTCGTGCAGGCGTTTGTCGGAGTGCTGGGTTTCTGGTTCCACCTGCAGGCAAACTTGATCGAGCCAGGCCATAGCCTCTTCGAGAGGCTGGTGAATGGCGCTCCGCCGATGGCTCCTCTCCTGTTTCCAAACCTGGTAGGCCTGGCGCTGATTGGTGTATGGGCGTTGATTCCTCACCTGCCGGAAGCTTCCCCGGGCCGCTCCTGGCTGGGGGCTGCCTACGACTGGACGCATCCTGAAGTGGCCGCAGGCACTGCCAAGTAGCGAGTCAGTTGCCGCAGAAATCTGCAGGACAGCTTTTCGCCTGTACGTATCGTGTTACGATAGCTGAAATGAAGAAGCATGAAAAGGTTGAAGGCGATGATGCGTTTGAGCCTTCCATTCGCGCACTTGCTGAGTTTCGCTTCACACTGCGGCAGTTCCTGCACTTCAGCGAAGAAGCTGCGACTCGCGTGGGCCTCACACCGCAGCAGCATCAGCTCTTGTTGCAGATAGCGGGTGCGCCTATGGGAACGGTGACGGCGGTGGGTTATCTTGCGGAAAGGTTGGCCCTTCGACATCACAGCGTGGTGGAGCTGGGCAATCGTTGCGAGGAAGCCGGATTGATCGTGCGCAAGAGTGATCCGGACAATCGACGTCATGTTGTGTTGAAACTCACAACCGAAGGCAATCGCATCCTACGGAGACTTTCAGCAGACCACACGCGAGAACTAAGGGAGCTGGGGCCACAGCTGCTGGCGGCATTGAAGGCCTTCGCCGTTTGAACAAAGGCCTTGAGCATGTAGCGATTGGAGAAGCGCAGTGACCCGAATAAAGTTGACCGACGGAATAATGCAGCACCCTTTGCTCCGTCGCTATTTGCCGAAGGTTCATGAGGACCTTAGCGCGACGTATGCGCGCAATCTACACAAATGGCTTCTGATTGCGCCGTTGATCGGCGTCATAGCGGGGCTCACGATTACGGCAGTTGCGGTGTTGATCCTGCGCGAGATGTGGCCTGCGGTTCTGGCGTATTACCTGCATCACCGCTGGGCCATTGTTCCAGGTCTGGTCATTGGATGCGCTTTGACGGGATTGATCATGCAGTATCTGACCCGCGATCCCAATCAGCATTCGACCGAAGAGGTGATCCAGTCCTATCACGAGCATGAGGGCCGGATCGACATGCGTGACTTCCCTGCGAAGTTGCTCGCAGCGGTCACTACGGTAGGCTTCGGTGGGAGTGCTGCCCTGGAAGGACCAAGTATTTATGGCGGGGCTGCGATCGGGTCCTCGTTGTGGACACACTTGCGTGGACTGCAGCGCTTCCAGCTCGATCAGCGTGACCGCCGCATCATGTTGATCTGCGGCGCGGCAGCTGGTATGTCCGCAGTGTTCAGGGCACCGCTAACTGGAATTGTGTTCGCCCTGGAGATGCCTTACAAGGACGATCTGGCGCATGAGGCACTGATGCCGTCGCTGATTGCTTCGGTGGTGTCCTATATGACGCTGAGCGCATTCCTGGGCAGCAAGCCGCTATTCAACTTCAGCAGCTCCGGCACCTACACGATGCGCGATCTTTTATGGAGTGCCGTACTTGGTCTGTTGATCGGGCTGATCGCGATGGTCTTCGCAATCACCTTCCGCCGTCTCCGTAGCTTCGTCGTGAAATGGACGGCACCGCATTGGATCAAGTTGACGATTGGAGGTCTGCTGACGGGTCTCTGTGGGCTCTTCTTTCTGCAGCTCTATCCCGGGATGCTGATTCCACTCGGACCGAACTATGAAGCTGTCGGCCAGATCCTTACCCAGAGCCACAGTTCAAGCGAACTCGTTATCTTCGGCCTCTTCAAACTGGCCGCCACTGCCTTCACCCTTGGTGCGGGGGGCGTGAGCGCGATGTTCGTTCCGCTCTTCCTGACCGGTGGCGCCATCGGAATTGCGTTTGCCCAAACGGTAGTCCATGATCCGTCGCTGGCACTCTATGCGGCCGTCGGAATGGCGTCGTTTATCGCAGCTGCTTACAAGACTCCGCTCGCAGCGGTGGTGTTCGTCGTGGAAGCAACAGGGGGACATGCATTTATCATTCCCGCCCTCATCGGGTCTGCCGTCGCCTATGCGATCTCCGGCGACGCTTCTGTCTCTGGCGATCAGAAGCTGCACGAAGAGTTGCCGCGCAGCGAAAGGGTAGACGAGGCTACTGGCTAAAGCGCGCCGTCTACTCTGTGCATGCACCATTCGCACACACACGAATGATTGCGGGGAAAGCTTCCGAGTCCATGGAAGCTCATGTGGAGCGAGTAACCACAGACCGCGACGACAATCTGCGGCGGATGTGACACCCACCGTGATGTTGTTGATAATCCCCCTGCAAACGGTCGAGCGCTTGGAGATAGTGCAGACTGCTCCACAGATATGCATGCACCGCAAAGAGTCGATCTGCGCCCGGGTGTATTCGAACTCAAGGCAGGGCGTCCAACAGCAGGACCGTCTACTCGCGTCCTTCCTAGAATAGTTCTGGACAAGCGCGGCGACCAGCTATTCGCGACCGGCGTTGAGGTCACAGTATGGGCGCCCAGCGCCAAGGCACAACCCTCTTCACCGCCATTCTTGCGCTGGTTGCGACAGGCGTTGTGGTTCAACTCTAGCTGCTCACCGTCAGCACGGAAGCGGTCTTCCGTCACGACGCCCACGCAACCATTCCTGCGGCTGTAAGCTCAACCGTCCTTTTCGCGATCAATGCAGGATTTCTGCGATACGTTTTTCGCTTTGATCGGTCACTACGCCAGTAATCCTTCCTACTTCCGCCTCGAGCTGAATTCACGCCCGATCTCTGCCAGAATCTGGTTGTCCAATGCAACAGCGGCGCGGGGAAAGACTTCAGTCTCCTCGACGAGAATATGGTCCGTGTATAAACGCTTCAGACGAGTCGTTCGCGCCTGAAGGTCTGCTTGATCTGAGCTTTCCAGTACTCCGTTTGAGATCCATGCCGTGTACAGCCAGTCAACGGATGCATGCAATTCACTGGCTTCGTCATGATCCCGCGTTAGCCGATCAATCACTACGTCACTTCCGCTCGCAGCCGCAGCAAGCAGCCGTGGAAAAAGCGACTCTTCCTCGTCAAGCGTGTGCCGCTCGCCGCCAACGTGGAAGTACTGCAGAGCAGCCTTGACTGCCGAACGCTCTTCTTCCGTGAGATTGCGATTCCCTGCTCGTTCGGCAACGACCCAAAGAATGTCGAGAAAGTGCTCGAAGCGACGATGACAGTCTTTCAACATGCCGATGGGGTCATCGAATCCGCTGTCCGGTTTAGCACCTATTTGAACTGCCATTTGTCGCCTCTTCCCATTCGTGATCTTAGATATTGGTTTCTGCAGCGAAACCGCTGCCCCTCACAGTACGATCATGCCCCTTGCAGCACATGCAGGGTCGTGGCGATTTTGATCGCTTTTAGGGCTTGAACATACGCCTTCGGCACATAGGAGCAGCAGGGCTCCTCCGCATTAGGGTCTCCCGTGAGAGCAAATGCACGCGAACGCGAGCCGCCACATATCTCCTTGAACTCACAGGCACCACATTTTCCTTGCAGCCTTGAGGTGTCTCGCAGTCCCAGAAACAAAGCAGAATTACGGTAAACGTCCGCCAGGCCTTGCCGACGGATATTGCCAGCGGAGACCGGAAGAAATCCACTCGGAAATACGTCGCCAGTATGGGAGATGAATATGAAGCCCTTCCCGTCATTGAGACCGCGAGGAGCCCGCCCAATCGCATCGGAAGCTTTTTCAGAAGACGCGAGGATCTCCGTTCCTGCTTTTCTTTCGGCGACGCGCTGCTGCAAGACAAAACGGCGGTAGTGCTGTGCTTCGGTGGTCTTGATATCAAATTTGGCTGTTTTGGAGAGGTTATAGATCGTTGCAAAAACATCTTCGAATTCTTCGGCGCTCAACAGGTCATTCAGCTTGCCACGTCCGGTCGGGACGAGAAAAAAAACGCTCCACAGCGTAATGCTGAGCTTTTCCATCAACTCCACGATCGCATCCATCTCGCCGATATTCCGCCGGCTGAAAGTCGTGTTGATCTGGACTGGTAGTCCGATCTCGTTTGCCCAACGAACGGCGTCCAAGGTACGGGCGAAGGAACCTGACATGCCACGGAAGGCATCATGGGTGGCGGCGCTGGCGCCGTCCATGCTGACAGCCAGCCGCGCAAGGCCAGCCTCCTTGAGCTGGACGACGATCTCCCTTGTCAGAAGCGGCGTAGCGCTCGGAGTCAACGACACGCGGACACCAACCTTACGAGCGTGGCCTATCAGTTCAAAGAGATCCGGACGCTTGATCGGGTCGCCGCCCGTCAACACAAAAACAGGCACCTTCAACGCAGCAATTTGATCGATCAGATCTTTGCCTTCCTTTGTGGTGAGTTCCAACGGATCACGATTCGGTTGGGCCGAAGCACGGCAATGGACACATGCCAGGTCGCATGCCTGTGTGACCTCCCAGATTGCAATAAAGGGTCGTTCGTTGAAGTCGATGGCGTTGATGAGCGGATTCATAATCCTATAAAACAGCAACTTGAGTTCAGTTGCAGTGACATAAGTTACTGCCTACCCCAATCGTCCTGACTAATGTGGTGTTGGAGGACGGCATGACCTACACAGACAGCTCTACCCAGGCCATTTTGATTCGCGAACGCAGCAGGAGCCTGATGCTCCGAGGATGGATCCTCTGCGGTCTGTTTTTCATGGCCCTTCCCGGAACCCTGTTGGGCTTTTCGAACCTGATGGCGATCAGCGCCCATCAGGGCATGGCCAATCTCCCCCCGGCCTGGATGGAGGGTCACGGCCATGCCCAGATGTTCGGATGGATCGGAAGCTTCATCCTCGGTATCGGTTTCTATTCACAGCCGGCGCGCGATCGCAGAGCACTCAAGGTGCAGGCCATTTGCTTTGGACTGTGGACCTCCGGCGTGACGCTCCGCTGGGCATCCAATATCTACGCATGGCACTGGCGTGTTTTGCTACCGGCTTCGGCAAGCTTTGAACTGATCGCCGTTCTTCTTTTCTTAAGCGCTGCTTCGCGCCACAAGTTGCCTCAGCCAGGGACCGTAACGAAAAGTAAGCCGACAATGGAACCGTGGATGCTATCCGTGATGATTGGCACGGTCGGCCTGACAGTTGGGATCCTTTTCAACTTCGTAGAATGTATCAAGCTTGCCTTCAACGGAGCCTTGCAGTCCTTCCCGCACGCACTGGATCAGAAATACCTTGTTCTCATCGGTTGGGGGTTCCTGGTCCCAATCGTCTGGGGTTTCTCGGCACGCTGGCTTCCGGCATTTCTCGCGATTGCATCCCCCGACGCAATGAAACTTCGCGTCGCGCTTGGACTGGACCTCGCCGGCATACTCTGTGGCGTCGCCGGCTTCAGTCAGGTAGGAACACTATTTCTCGCCGCTAGTGCGATAGCGATCTTCTTCGCCCTCCATCTCGCGCAAAAGCCTTACGGTAAAGCAAAGGTGCAGGGCATTCACCACAGTTTTCCGTCATTCATCCGCCTCGCTTACGTCTGGCTCGTAGCAGCTGGATGCATGAGCGTATGGGCCGCCTACGCCGATAAGAACGGAGGAATCTGGGGCGCATCCCGCCATGCCTTAACCGTTGGGTTCGCGGCAACGATGGTGTTTGCCATGGCGCCTCGAATCCTCCCTCACTTCACTGGCGTTCAGGCGATCTTCAGCAAACGGTTGATGTTCTTAAGCCTGGTTCTCCTGGACATCGGCTGCTTGCTGCGAGTCTGTTCGGAGCCTTTGGCGTACGAGCGGATTTTGCCGTTCGCATGGAAGGTGCTTCCCGTGTCCGGAATGTTGGAACTCACCGCAGTCCTGGTGTTTGCAGCCAACCTATCCATCACCCTCCTGTTTGGTAAGTCGGTGTTCGCAACCGTCATGCCCGCGCCAGGCTCATCAGAGGAAGTACTGGGCAGCAGGCATAGCGGGACACTCCTCGATTGCTTGCCGTCGTTCGCTGCCCAAGGACCTGCGTGTCCCTGGGCACGAGTACATCAGCGACGCCGCGGGCAAATCTCAGTTGAGAAAACAATCACAAAGATTAGCCGCCCTGTGACTAAAGTCCCTGCATTCCAACCCACTCCTACCTATCTTCATGAGTGTGCTGGATTGAATGAACAGCAAATGATCTCAGAGTTCCAGAAGAGGAGAAGCATGAACTACAAACGTTATTGGTGGGCCTTGGCCCTGGTCATCATTGGATCTTTCATCGTCCTGGGGGGCGAGGGCCGCAAGATGATCAGCGAAGCGCCGCCGCTTCCAGATGTCTACACCACCAACGGGCAGCTTCTCTTCACGGGCAGCTCGATCACCGACGGACAAAACGTTTGGCAGTCCATCGGAGGGCAGGAGATAGGCACTGTCTGGGGTCATGGCGCCTATGTAGCTCCCGACTGGACAGCCGATTGGCTGCATCGTGAATCCGAGATTCTACTCAACATCTGGGCAGTCCGGCTCGGAGCTCCGAACTTCGCCGCATTGAATCTGGATCAGCAAGCCGCCCTCAAAGCTCGCCTGATTCGGGAAATCCGCACCAACACCTATGATCCCAACCAACATCGAATCGTCATCGATGCGGACCGTGCTGCCGCATTCCAACAGCTCTCCGCTTACTACGCCAACGTATTTGCCAACGGCCGCGCTGAATATGCCATCCCTCACGGTGCGCTCACAAACGTCTCCAAACAGCGTGACCTTGGTGCGTTCTTCTGGTGGACGGCATGGGCAGCCGGTACAAACCGTCCAGGCTCGGAGACGACCTACACCAACAATTGGCCGCATGAACCTCTGATCGCTAATGGCCCGACGCCCGGGACAATCCTCTGGAGCGTCCTCAGCTTCGTCGGCCTCCTCGCGGGCATTGGAGGGCTCGTCTGGTGGTACGCCTCGCAGGAGAAGATTGCGGTTCACGGACCGTATCCTGAAACAGACCCCTTCCTTGAACATCGAGCGACGCCGTCGCAACGGGCTACGATAAAGTTCTTCGTGGTTGCCATCATCCTCTGGGGCGTTCAGATCATGATGGGTATCTTGACCGCCCACTATGGCGTGGAAGGCCACAGCTTCTATGGCTTCCCTCTCGACCGCTACTTGCCCTACGCAGTCACACGTACTTGGCACCTACAACTCGCAATTTTCTGGATTGCAACTTCGTGGCTTGCGACCGGACTCTATGTCGGGCCGGCCGTCAGTCGCCATGAGCCAAAATACCAACGGCTAGGCGTCAACGTGTTGTTCGGCGCACTGGTCTTCGTTGTCGGAGGTTCACTGGCAGGCGAATGGCTCGGTATCCAGCAGCGTCTCGGCAATATGTGGTTCTGGTTCGGTAGCCAGGGCTACGAATATGTCGACCTCGGAAGGTTTTGGCAGATCCTATTGTTCATCGGGCTCGTCCTATGGCTGGTACTGATGGTGGCCGCACTAAAGCCCGCACTTGTCCGCAAGAGCGAAGACCGATCGCTGCTGATTCTCTTCCTCATCTCCAGCATTGCTATCCCGCTCTTTTATGCAGCTGGTCTCATGTATGGCCAGCGCAGCAATCTCGTCACAGCTGAGTACTGGCGCTGGTGGGTTGTTCATCTCTGGGTAGAAGGCTTCTTTGAAGTATTCGCAACGGTCGTGATTGGTTTCCTCTTCACCCGACTTAGGTTGATCGAGATCCGCACGGCGACCAAGGCCGCCCTCTTCTCGACATCCATCTTCCTCTCGGGCGGCATCATCGGCACCTTCCATCACCTCTACTTTGCTGGTGCCACGCCGGCTGTCATCGGGCTAGGAGCGATCTTCAGTGCCTTTGAAGTCGTGCCACTCACACTGATTGGCTATGAAGCCTGGGATAACCTTCGCATCGCACAACCGACAAAGAAGTCGCCGTGGATTGCCAATTATCGCTGGCCCATCTACTTCTTCGTCGCCGTCGCATTCTGGAACTTAGTCGGAGCTGGACTGTTCGGATTCCTCATCAATCCGCCAATCTCGCTCTACTACGTGCAGGGATTAAACCTAACGCCGCTGCACGGCCACACAGCGTTGTTCGGCGTCTATGGAATGCTCGGCCTGGGCCTCACGCTCTTCTGCCTGCGTGCGCTGATTCCGGGTCGTCCCTGGAAGGACGGACCGCTGAAGCTCTCATTCTGGTGCCTGAACATTGGTCTCAGTTTTATGGCCCTCCTGAGTATGCTTCCGATCGGGTTGCTCCAAGCCAGAGCCTCCATCCAATACGGCACATGGTATGCACGCTCTGCAGAGTTCATGCAGTCCAGCACCATGCAGACGCTACGCTGGATGCGGGTCCCGGGGGACATCCTGTTTTCCATCGGAGCCGCATTGTTCGCGTGGTTCCTTCTCGGTCTGCTCACCGGTCACTCCTATAAACGCGAGAACCTACTCGATTCCAACCTTGATATGCGTGAAACAACCAGCGAGACCCATACAGAGTTCGCGGGGCGCTGATTCGTTCACCATCACCAGGCTGCGCCATCCATGGAACGATCACGCGGGTGGCGTAGCCTTCGAAGACTTCAGAAGGAGAAATAAATGAAACGCTACTATAGCGAAGACGAGCCCCTCACCGTACTTCCCGAGTTGGATCAGCCGTTGCTGCAATCTGATCTGCCCGCCGAGATCGAGAAGCTGCGCCTCGCAGAATCCTGGCAACGCAAAACAGGACGCAGCTCGAAAACGCTGTTAAACTCCCCAGCATGTGGCATCTTGCTCATCGCCATGAAGCAGAACACAGAGACGAAAGAACACCGGGTGGACGGAAGGATCACGATTCACACCCTTGTGGGTCGTCTGAAGATCAGGCTGTCCGATCGAACTGTTGAAGTTCCGGCTGGCCATCTGCTGATGCTTGATCGAGGTATTACGCATGACGTTCAAGCTGTGGAAGAGAGTGTTTTCCTGCTCACCATGTGCTGGCACGGTGGCGCCCGGCCCGATTCAGGCAACTGAAACAGTCGATCGACTCAGGAAAGCGTGCGGTATCTGCGGACATGAGAGCCAATCCCCACAATACCTTCGACGAGGTGCACTACGTCGAAGGTATTACTTCCAACTTCACAACTGCCTAGTCACACAGAAAAGAAGAGGCGTATGGACTACACATTCCTGGCTAACCTGCACACAGAGTTCGTCCTTCCTGAGAAAGGAATTACGAGTCGAGTGCTGCATAAGGACGACCACGTCAATGTCACACTATTTGGCTTCTCTCAAGGTGAAGCGCTATCGGAGCATTCAGCCCCCACGCCCGCAGTCCTCTACTTTATCCAAGGCGAGGCCGAGGTCCTGTTGGGGAAGGACAAGGTCAACGCCCAACCAGGCTCTTTCGTCTATATGCCCCCAATGTTGCCTCACGCCATCTCTGCCCAGACGCCGCTTCGCATGCTGCTCGTCCAAATGAAAGAATTGTCGCAATAACATTGTGAGCGGCTGGTACCAGCTTTCCGAACACTCTGTATCTGCTTATCGCAGTAGTTAGGAGTTCGTCGCATGTCAGCAACCATTCAACACGCACAACTGATTGAAGCGATTGGCGACGCGATCGTCGTCGCGGATGTGAACGGCGCGATCACGCTATGGAATCCGGCTGCCGAGCGGATGTTTGGCTTCACCCGGAACGAGGCCATGGGTCAATCGCTGGACTTGATCATTCCACAGCGTTTGCAACAGCGCCATTGGGATGGGTATCAGAAGACGATGGAGACCGGTGAGACCCGCTATGGTCACGATCTGCTGCGCGTCCCTGCGGTGCATAAGGATGGTCGCACCCTCTCGATCGCCTTTACCGTAGCACTGCTGTACTCGGACCAGCACGCCGTGACGGGGATCGCAGCGGTGATCCGCGACGAGACCCAGCGCTTCCAGGAAGAGCGAAGTCTCCGCAAGCGCCTAGCGGAATTAGAAGCGCACACGACCAAATGAACTTCAACTCGCAATATCGGTAGAAGAGCTCTCGGCTACACTATTGATTCGGAGATTACCAGATGCTTTCGCCAGGAGAGCATGCAATCCAACCCGTCGTTGGGGTTCCTTCACGAGGCTTCACCCAGAAGATCGCGAAGTCCCTTCATATCCTTCACCACAATCTGTCGGGCACTGACCTCGAGCAAGCCCTCGGCTTGTAATCGCATGAGATTGCGTGAGATGAGTTCCCTGACGGTGCCAAGTTGACTCGCAAGCTCCTGATGACTTGCCGGCAATTGGAATTCGATTCCAGCCTCGGTTTGCTTGCCCTCAGCCTCCGCAAGTCGCACCAATGCCGAGATGAGTCTTTGTCGAACTGTCGTAAATGAAAGCTCTTCAATAATGCCAACAAGACGCCTCAACCGCGCTCCCACCACCGCCAAAGTCTTGAGTGCTACCTGCGGATGTTCCATACAGAATGCTTGAAAGTTCGGTCGGGAGATGAAAGCGATCTCAGTGTTTTCAATCGCTACCGCCGATGCTGGAAACGCGCCCCCATCAAAGACAGGCAGCTCGGCCACACACTCGCCTGAGACATTCAATGCCAGAACCTGCTCCCTCCCCCCAAGCGAAGTCTTAAAGATCCGCACCCTGCCATGGGCAATGATATGCAAACCGTGGCACTTCTCACCCTCCGAAAAGAGAAGTTCGCCCGTATCAAAACGCTTGCATGAGGTACGCGCCGCCAAAAGGTGGGTCTCTGCAGGAGTCAGACTGGAGAAGAGCGCTGTCTTTTGTAGGACAGTGGCAACGTCTATGCGTTCATGAACCATGGCGCGAGTCTAGCAGCGATCCGACACCTTGGGCCAATCGAAGCGCGCAGCCAGATTTCCAATGTCCGAGGCGAAGGCTTGGGCGCGGATGCATTGACAGAAATGTGCTGGCAAGACCACTTAAGTCACTGAGACTCTTTCCCAGCTCCTCTAACGTGGTTATTGAGGACATAGACATGCAGACTGCAGTGAAACAGGTACGTGATTTGGCCATTGAACAGCCGTCATCGGTGCGAGTTTTTGAACGGTTCGGAATTGACTATTGCTGCGGCGGACGGAAGCCATTGGAACAGGTCTGTGCAGAGCAAAACATCTCGTTGCCTGAACTCCTCGAAGGGCTTGCCGAGGCTGAACATCGCTCGCCCCAGCCTCTGGAGCCATGGACGACCCG
>Ga0224557_1003044_pt1 | contig 13488 bp, 14 predicted proteins | sample 714S31014metaG_FD_180677 | JGI IMG/M metagenome (GOLD analysis project Ga0224557, IMG submission 180677) | Peat soil microbial communities from Stordalen Mire, Sweden - 717 S3 10-14 | ecosystem: Environmental > Terrestrial > Soil > Wetlands > Peat | place: Sweden: Norrbotten County, Stordalen... | reverse complement strand
GCTTTCGGTCAGTAATGTTATGGGAGATTCCCATTGTACCGATGATCTTGCCATACCGGTTTTTCAGCGGTACTTTGGTCGTAAGCGCCCAGCTCTCGTGACCGTCCGGCCAAGTTTCCTTCTCTTCCAGTCCTATCTTCGGCTGACCGGTACGCATGATCTCTTGTTCGTCCGCGAGAGCTTGGTCGGCGTGTCCCGAGCTGAAGATATCTGAATCGGTTTTGCCCAGTGCTTGTTCCGGACCGGCCAGTCCGAAATAATCAGCCATCGCCCGGCTGATGCACACAAAGCGGCTGTCTCGGTCCTTAAAGTACACGTTGTCCGGAATATGTTCCAGGAAGACTTCTAGCAACTCGCGCTCACGTGGATATCGCCGCGCCCCCAGCGACTTGAGGAACAACAACCCAACCACGATAAGGGTGAGGACTCCAATCGCAACGATGCTTAGAGAAGAGGTGCCTGAGGCATACGACCAGTTTTCGTGAGTCAGCGTGCTGGGCGCGAACCTGAGCGCGATTATGATTCCCGCTAGCGTGGCGGAAATCGCGATCACGACGTTAGTTACGGGCGGGATGCGCCCTTGCCACTTCATGACACGCCGATCCTCTCACGCTCACATGAGTGGAGATAAGATAACTCGCTGACGTCAAGCGGACAAGGGGACCAAAGTGTCTTGCCAGATACAACTCTGCGGCCAGCTTGCTACCACCTTCGATGTAGAGGCCGGATTCGCAAAGACGGATTTGCCTTTGCCGGCAGCAGCCCAATGGCAATCTTCACGGGCCGGGATCTGAGGAGGTTTGCCCATGACGTACATTATGGAATGCCCTTATGGGCCGTTCCTAGTCTAAAGACTTTAGGGCGTATATTGACCCGCGTCGGTGATAACAGGTGTCCTGAGCTCTCGGAGCGCCTCGATGCCAGCTAAGCGGCGATCTCCCGGCCACCGGCTTGCCCTGGTAAGGCAACGGCAAAGAAAGAGCGCGGAGGACGTAGAGCAGCATCCGCAAAGGACGCAAAGGCAGCGCCGGCAAAAGGGACTTATTGCGCCGTAGACCGGCCATGATCGATGTCGATGTGGGTCTGCCCGTTAACGACGGTCACAATGACGCTTGTGGCGTTGCCGGGTACTCCCATGCTCATCATGACTGCACTCGGAAGGTTCATGACCTGGACGCTGCTGCCGAGTTGCTGCTGATAGAACTGGGTGACGAGGCTTGGGGAATCGGGGGTGGTATAAACGGCGGCCACCGTCGTCCCTGTGCCGCTGACGGTGGTTTGCACGCCAGCAGCGGTGAGAGCAGCTCCGGGATACACGGGGATGCCCAAATCGGGTGTGCTGGCTGGGGCGGCTGCGGTTGTTGCCGGAGCGACTCCGGCCTGGGCTGAGCCCGCATTCTTGTGCAGCTCATAAAAGCCAAGGGCCATGAAGGCTACAAACCCGAGGACGATCACGCCGAGCACGGTGAGCACAACGTTGCGCACAGGGTGCCGTCTGGGGACCTGTGGCGGGGGTGGCGTCAATAGCGGAGTACCCGCTGCGCCCAATTCATTCTCAGAACTCATGAGGCCTCCTTGCGAACGCAGTCTGATTGCTTCCGGATTTCCAGAGCGTAACAATCACCGTAAACCGGAATTTCCATTTTGGGTTCACAGCACGAACGAGTATACGCGCAGTTGCCCCCACCGGGTCCGTTTTTTGCATCCGTTTCCATCCCAAAGGCTCGGGCAGACCAGAAAGGGCCTTCTCCAGGGCACAAAAGCCGGGTATTGCTTTGTTTCCAGGCGATTTTTCTGACACCTCTTCGTCAACTCCCCTCCTTCGTCCAGATTGGTTTCGCTTTGCCGCCACACGCTATTATCCGCCTGGCACCGGCAGAGCCTCGATGCGCCGCAGCATGCTACCGAACAGGCGCCGTGTCAGATGGCTCGCTGCCAACAATAGCCAGTAGTAGCGGGCATGCTTTACCAACCGGCCACCGGTCTTCACCAGCCGTTGCTGTAAGCTCGTCAAGGACCACTTCTCGATCCCCTTCGGCAGCACCAAGCGCCGCCACAAATTCCCCAGGTTGTATGCGATCACGCTCAGCCACAGCCGAACTTCATTGGACCGGAATCGATGGCAGCTCAGCCGGGTCATCTTCACCGCTTGCTTCCCCTCTTTGATCCACTGCTCGGCCGTGCCCCGCTTGTTGTAGAACCGTACCACCGCCCGGCTCGGTGTCTCCAGATTGGTCACGATGAACCCGATGCGCGGGAACAACTCTCCGGCATGATGTTCGACCTTTGCCACTACTCGCCGCGCCGTCGTCCAACTGGCGGCCTTGTAGAGAAAGCTCTTGTACCACACGATTGGTTTGTGACTGGGACGCCCCACCGGGCGCGGCACCAGTTCGGCCACATCCCGTTCCAGGTTCTCATTGGCCGGAATGCGGATGGCGTACTTCACGCCCCGGCTTTCCAGCGCCTCGTAAATCTCCGGCTTGGCAAAGGCTGCATCGGCACGAAACACCACTTCCTTGCCCAGTTTCTGTTGCCGTTCAATCTCCGGCAGTAGAAGTTCTTCCCAGCCATCGGCACTATGAACATTGCCGGGCCGCAGCTTGACGGCCAGACAGTCGCCGTCTCGGCTGAATAGAAGCAGCGGATGAAAGCAGGTTGATTCGAAATGTCCGATATAGGCGCTCTGCTCTTGCGCACCGTACACCGGAATCTCCGTCGAATCCATGTCCAGCACGGTCCGGGACTGTGAACTGATCCCTTCTGCTTTCCCCACCAGTTCGCGATTCAGCCGTGCCAACCCCGCGAAGTTTGCGCCCTCGGCCAGTATCTCGGTCTCAAAACTCTGCAACCGCGAGGTAAGAGCGGCGCCTCGATCCCAGACCCTTTCGGAACTGATGAGTCGAAAGGTCGGGTCCTGGGAGAGACTCTCGGCGTCGTTGAGGTCCTCGTAACCAGCAAGGCGGCTATAGACTGACTGCCGCAGCAGGTCACCGAGCGGTACAGGCCTCTGGATCCCGCAGACAAGGTACGCATCGTTGATCTCTAGCATATGGAGGCGCGATTACACTACGACGAACCTTTGATGAACTTGGTGTGCCCTGGGCATGCCCGGAGTTGTCATGAAGCATCTAACTGGCTTTTTAACATACATATAACTCATGAGACAGCAACGCCTGCTCGAAGGTGGCCCGGATCCATTTCTCTTGACCAGGGCCAAACACGACTCAACATATCGTCAATCTAATTTGATCAAGGATAGAAAATGGCTCAGAGATCATTCTTAGTTGATCGCAGATGTGAATTGTGGTAGGCTAGATCAATTAAGAATGACTCTTGATTCTTGAGAGCTATCAGATCAAGAAAGATGAATCATGGCTGTATTCCTTTACGGGCACGTCTACTTTCATGATCGATTCGCCGGTCTGCTTCAGCAGGAACCAGGAGACCGCTGTTCCTTTACGTACGACGGCGAGTTCCTGCGAAAGCCTGAGGCCATTGCGGTCTCACTGCCGCCGAGGACCGAGGCTCATGTCTATCCCGGCAGACTGCATCCATTTTTCGACAATCTGCTAGCTGAGGGGCGGCAGGCTGAAGTCCAGGCTCGCTGGCTGGGTGTTCCGGTTGAAGACCGTTTTGCGCGGCTCTTGGCGTTTGGCGGGGACTGCATTGGGGCAGTCACCTTGCGCGACCCCAAGCCCCGCCTCGCGACCGGTGAGATGCCTGAAGCCGCCGAAGATATTGCTTCGATCGTCAGCCGTGCTTCTATCTCCGGAGTTCAGGCCAAGTTGCTCGCGGTTCAAACCGAAACCGGGTTCAGACCGGCACATGCAGGCGAGCTAAGCACACATATTGCCAAGCTGCCCAGCGGCAACCTTCGGGAGATTCTCCAGCTGGAACAGTTGTCCACCGAAGCCGCGCGCATTCTACTGCCAGATGATGAAGTCGCCGAGATGCAGATTGCGGCGGTCAAGGGCATCGCCGAAGAGTGCCTGCTAATCCGCCGTTTTGATCGTCCGAATGAAGGAGGGGCAATTCTGAAGCGGCACTTCGAGGAGTTTAACCAAATCCTCGGGCATATCAGTGAAGACAAGTACACAGGGAAGTACGCCGATATGGCAGATGTGCTGCGCCGGAATCCCCGCTGCTCCTTACTCGATGTCGACCGTCTCTTTCGGCGGATTCTCGTCTCGATTTTGCTAGGTAATAACGATGCGCATCTGAAGAATTTCGGTTTGCTCTATATTGAGGACCAGCTGCGCCTGTCTCCCTTTTACGACGTGCTGGCAGCCGCTCTGTATCCCGAGTACAGCCGAACCGGAATGGCATTGCAGCTAGGGCCAGGGACGAATCCAACGAGCATGGCAGACATCGTGCAACCGCATCTGACTGCGCTGGCCAATTCATTTGGAATGAAGAAGGCGGCTCTGCACGAGGCGACGCACGATCTAGGCAGACGAATTGAGACAACCCTGGATGCTATTCGAGAGGCTCCGTATGGCTCCCCGAAGCTCAAGAAGCAGCTCGCCGATTACATGAGGAAACGATGGAACGGAACCTTCAAACAGATAATCAGTTCGACTGGCCGGAGATCGTAGCATCTGCAAAGCGTCGACGCCAAGAGATGAAACTGACGCAACGCAGACTAGCTGCTGTTGCTGGCGTGAGTCTGCCAACTGTAGTCAAACTTGAGGCGGCCCAGGATATCCGTCTCTCCTCGGCGCTAGCCATTCTTAAGGTACTCGATATGATTCCCAGACCTGTCGAGGGAGTATTGAGAATTGTTGCTCCCAGTCGCAGTTCGACGGGACCCTACCAGGTGATGTTCGGGCCATATGCTAGTCGAGGTGGAGCGCTTGAACCGCGCCTCCTGGCCGACCAAGCTGCATTGGATGAGTTTCTTGAACAGCTTCGTGTGGGCGTTGAAGAGAAGCAGCAGGCATTCACTTCATTGGCGCGGGAGAATTCTGCTGACATTGTCAACCTGCAGCTTTCACCCATGGAACTGCGCCGCTATTGGCCGGCACAGTTTACGACTGCACACTCTTAATTAGAGCCCAGAGCGCCAGTCCGGTCAGAAGCTCTTGGCTTTGGTTCGATGTAGATTTGGATTTGAACCAAACCTCTTTGGGCGTGTATCACAACCCACACCTTTTGACACGGCCGGATCGGGTAGATCCGGCCATGTGTTTTGTTGGGGTTAGCGTGTGGGTTTTTAGGACCCTTTTGTCACAGGTCGTAATGGCCGGGTTCAGGCAGTCTTATCGAGCGCTTCCAGCCCTTGTGTCTGGGACGGGAGCTTTCGAAGCACTCGTTGCACAGTAGCAGTTGAGACGCGGTGGCCTTTGGCGATCTGACGGATACTCTGGCCATGCTGACGGTCTCGTTGGATGGCGAGGTTATCCAGGACCAACGGATTTCAACCGATGTGCTGTCCTTCAAGCCGGGCGCGCCGGATGCCGGCGCGCACCCTCTCGACGATCAAGCTGCGTTCCAACTCGGCGATGGCGCCGATGATCACGACGATGGCTCGGCCCAGCGGTCCAGCGGTATCGATGCTCTCCCTGAAGCTGACGAACTCGTAGTCCTCAGGCTAGCCGGTCAGCACATCACCAGCCGCTCAGACGCCGAGGCGGTAGCCTCTGGCGAGAGATGCGCGTAACGCGCGGCCATCGTGATTGTCTTGTGTCCGGCCAGCACCTGAATTTCTTTTGTGCTCACTCCAGCCATTGCCAACCATGAGCAGAACGTGTGCCGGTTGTTGTGCCAGGTGTAGGGTTTGATCTTCGCTTCAGTCAGCGCGGGCTCAAACCACCAGCGGCAGTCAGATCGCGGCCCAGGACGCGGGAACACTTCATCCCCCGGTTGGTTGTCTACAGTCGCTTGCTGAATCTTGAGAGCTTCCAGAGCAACTGTGTTCAGAGGCACATTCCGAGCCGATCCATTCTTGGTCAAGGTCAGCCGGATGACCTTACGCTTGAAGTCCATCTGATTCCATGTCAGCGAGAACTGTTCTCCCCATCGCATGCCGGTGTACACGCTGGTGATGAACGCTGGTACTTGATCAGGGTTGTCCCGCTGGATGATTCCAAGCAGCGTCTTGTATTCATCCCGGCTCAAGAACCGCTGCCTTGCGTTGTTCTCCGTCCTCATCCGCACCAGGCGCGCCGGGTTGACGCTTACCTTGCCGTTCTCCATCCCCAGCCGGTAGGCCAGTGAGATATACGCTCGGTATCTGTTGGCGGTTGCATTGGTCTTGCAGTGTTTCGTAAGGAACTTGTCAATCTCCTGCGGTGTGACCTCTGCCGCTGGCCGTTTGCCGAACGGCTCTCGCAGTGCCGAGTCCTTCGCCTTGTAATCATGCACCGTTTTCAGGTGCGTCTCTGCGTGACTCACAGCCATCGTCGACAGATCACCGAAGGTGACGACCTTACCCGGTACCAACTCCGGGAGCTTGATCTTCCTTCGGGCGTCGACCTTGCGCTTCTGGTAAAGGGCAATGGCATCACTTCGCCGACCCGCCTTCTCTCTGTGCTGCCTGCCACCGACGTAGTAGTTAATCCACCAGACCCCTGACTCGGCCGGTCTCTCAAACAAACCCCTGACTGGCTTCGCTTCCTTCTTCATCTCTCCTCGGTGGGGCGTGACTTCTTGCTGACAAGAACCAAACATCAATTAAGAAGGAATATACACCATGATGACGGGGATGCTTTCCAGTGCCTGTGAGGCCAAAAACATGCACCAAAACAGGCACCAGATTGAAAAAGGCCATCTGAGCTTTTTCCTCAGATGGCCCCTAAACTCTTGTTTTTCTTGGTTTTAAGTGGTGCGCCCGGAGAGATTCGAACTCCCGACCTACTGATTCGTAGTCAGTCGCTCTATCCAGCTGAGCTACGGGCGCACAAGTCGGGTCCCATGCGGAACCCCAACGCGAAACCTTACACAGATTATCAGGGTTTCAACCCAGGCGCAATCAAACCGTCACGCAGCGGGTGCTGGCTGTTGGGGCGCGGCGATCAGCGGCAACTCCTCCGCAATCTCGAGGCCCGTCAGCCGTATCAACCGTGTCACCGTCGCGGCGTTCAGCCGGGTTGCGTCGTACTCCACCAGCAGTGTCTTCGCAGCGCTGTCAATCGAGATCCGCCGCACGCCGTAGACGTCGCGTGTGCCGGCCAGGGCCGCGGCCACAGCTTCCGTAGGCGCTGTCGCGTAGCGATAAAGAATATCTACGGTGGTCATGCATCAATCATAGCAAAACAGCCGAGTGGCCCCGGTCCCTATAACTCTCCGCAACCAACATGAGGGTGCCCCCGGTCCCTCGCTGTTGGGGACCGGGGATGTGGGTACGATTCAGCGGACGCGACGACGACGGAACCCGACATGTAGTATGTCTTCCGCCCTCCCCAAACACACAGCTAAAGCGACTTCAGCATCGCGCGGATCTGCGGGTCACTCCAGTCCTGCGGGCCAATGTACTTGCTCCGGATCACACCGTTGCGATCGATCAGGTACGTCTCCGGCCACATATCGGTATTGAACAGCTTGGCCGCCGACTGCGATGGGTCGCGCACTGTAATCAGGTCCACGTGCCGCCGCGCTATAAAGTTCGCGTACGCATCCGGATCCTCGTCAATGCTCACCGCCAGGATCACCAGGTTCGGTTGTTCGTGATGCAGTTCCAGCAGCGACGGCAGCTCCACCACGCACGGCTGGCACCAGGACGCCCAAAAATTCAACAGAACCACCTGCCCGCGGTAGCTGGCTAGGTGCACCGTGCTCGTGCCGTCCGTCACCGTGAAATCGGGCGCAATCTTGCCTGCCTGCTCAGGATGAGCGCCGCGGTTGCAGGCCACGGCAAGGGCCAGCGGGAGCACTAAAAGAAGGGAAACGAAACGAGGGAGCCGCACATACTTATAATACGGAGCGACAGGCTCCAAAAGGAAGGGCACAGGCCAATGAGCAACGACGACGCCGGTCGCGAACCATCAACAACGGCATCCAGCTTCAAGCCCGTCCTCGGACTTTCCGACGACACCGAGCCCGGCTCAGCTCCAGTCGACTGGCGCGATTGGGCTGGAAAAACGATCGCCGGAACCGTCTTTGCGCAGCCTGAGCCAGAACCCCTCATCGAGCTCACCGTCATCATCCCAGCCCGCGACGAAGAGGATTGCCTCGGAGCCTGCCTCCAGTCACTCGTCAGCCAATCCGAATCAATCTTTGAGCTCACAAAAGACTGGGAACTGATCGTAGTCGACGACAACTCCAGCGACCGCACCGCCGAAATCGCCCGCAGCTTCGCCGGTGTCACCGTCCTCGAAGCAGCCAGGCCCGAGCCAAACCATTCGCAACCAGTATCGACCGGAAAGGCCAACGCCATCCTGACTGCGGCCCGTCATGCGCGCGGCCGCTGGCTCCTCTTCACTGACGCTGACACCATCCACGAGCCGGGAAACCTGCGCCGCGCCATGCATGAGGCCGAGCGCCACAAAGCCGGCATGTTGAGCTATTCGCCGCGCCAGATCGTCACTGGCCTCCTTCAGCGTTCGCTCATGCCCCTGGTCTTCTGCGAGCTTGCCCTGGCCTATCCGCCCGCCAAGGTCTCTGACCCCAACACGCGCATCGCCGCTGCCAACGGCCAGTTTCTTCTCATCGAGCGTGAAGCCTATCGGCGCATCGGTGGACATGCCAGCGTGGCCGACAAGGTGCTTGAAGATGTCGAGCTCGCCTATCTTGCCAAACGCCGCCGCATCGGCCTGCGCTTTCGTTATGCTGACGATGCCGTCGCAACCCGCATGTACCGCACCACCGCGGCCATGATCGAAGGCTGGACCAAGAATCTTGCCTTGCTCTTTGACAACACCCTCGCCCTCGCTCTCTGGCGCGCTCTCGATATTGTCCTGCTGTTCCTCCTGCCCATCCTCGCCATCGAACTCTGGAACGCGCGCCTCGGCGCTCACTCGCTCGAGTGGCTCGGCGCAGGTTGGGTCCTCGCCGTCCTCTGGATCAGAAACCTCGTCCGCTTTTACGCCCGCGTCGCCAAGTCAAACTTTCCCTTCATTGACTGCGCTCTCACGCCCCTCGGCCTGCCCTTGTTCGTCGTCCTCCTCTACCGCAGTTGGTTTCAGCACCGCATCCTCAAGCAGGTAACCTGGAAGGGAAGAAGCTACAAAACCTGACCAACACACCGTGTCTCAAATGAAGCGGGTGCCCCCGGTCCCTCGCATTTGGGGACCGGGGATCGCATCCAACCAACAGAAGCAGGCTTGATTGAGCACCGCAGAAGCAATCCCAAACAACCGCGCCGTAGGCGCAGAGCATATTAGCCCCGCGCTTCGTCGGGGTCCCCAACGAACGATTTTTGTTCGCTGGGGTGAAGGGACAGGTCTTAGTCCGCGGGGTGAACTCGTGGGGAAACGGTATTCTACGAACACAGCACGGAGTCCCGTAGGGACGGCGCAAAGACCTTCCTTTCGCAGGAATCAAGAGCTCCCGACGCAGCCCCTCATTCACGCAACAACCACCATTTCGTTGAAGCCAACACCCACCCAAACGCATCTCAACAAAAAGAGGCCGAAATGATCTACCTAACCCGCCGGGCCACCTTCTCAGCCTCCCACTACTACTGGAACGAAAGCTGGACCCCCGAGAAGAACCAGCAGGTCTTCGGCCGCTGCAGCAACCGCAATGGCCACGGCCACAATTACACGCTTGAGGTCACGGTTGCAGGAGAGCCCGACCCAACCACCGGATTTGTTGTCGATCTCAAAGGTCTCAAGGCCATCATCGAGGAAAGAGTCCTCGCAGCCTGGGACCATCGTCACCTCAATCTCGAAGTCCCGGAGTTCGCCGCCTCCAAAAGAGTGCCCACCACCGAGAACATGGCCATCTCCGCCTGGGAGCGTCTTCAGCCGGCCATCGAAGCATCCCACGGCGCCCGCCTAACCTGTGTGCGCATCTACGAAACCCCCGAAATTTTCGCTGAATATAGAGGCGGCAAGTGACCAAAGCCTATTTCGGTCGCCGATCCATGTTCTCGGCCAGCCATCGCCTCCACGCCGACGCGCTTACCCCCGCCCAGAACCTGGCCGCCTACGGTAAGTGCAACAACCCCCACGGCCACGGACACAACTACATTGTCGAAGTCCTCGTCGCCGGCCCCGTCTCGCCCGTCACCGGCATGGTCGTCGATCTGGTCGCACTCGATGAAGTAATGCAAAAAAAGGTAGTCGATCGCTTCGATCACACCAACCTCAATCTCGATCCCCTCTTTGCCAACTGCGTCCCGACAACAGAGAATCTATGCAGGGCCATTTTGGAGCTGCTCCAGAACTCCATCCCCTCCGGCCAACTCGAATATGTCCGCGTCGAGGAAACCGAGAACAACTTCTTTCAGTGCTTCAAAGAAGGCGTCCAATTCACCGGAGGGAGGCGGGGGTTTTAACCCCCGCATAAGTGGCGATAAAATTTCCGGCCTTCAGGCCCGGGCCTTCTTCGCCGGCAGCCCGCATCAGCCGCACTTGAAGAATCCCAAGAGAGGAAAAACAGAAAATGGCACAGCCGATTGCAGTCACCAAGTCGATTCGCAGAGCAGTCGAACCCGACGAGAGTCTTGCCGGCTTCAGCACCCAGGAAATGTACCGCGAAATTCTCTCACGCCTCGGCGAAGACCCGTCCCGCGACGGCCTCGCCGCCACGCCCGCGCGCGTTGAAAAGTCGATGGCCTTCCTCACCAAGGGCTACAGCGAAGATCCAGCCGCCATCCTCCGCGGAGCCATGTTCGACGTCGACTACGACGAGATGGTCATCGTCAAGGACATCGAAATGTTCTCGCTCTGCGAACACCACATGCTGCCATTTTTCGGCAAAGTCCACGTCGCCTACATTCCCAAGGGCAAGGTCATCGGCCTCAGCAAGATTCCCCGTCTCGTCGAAGTCTTTGCGCGCCGCCTCCAAGTGCAGGAGCGCCTCACCCGCCAGATCGCCGACTCAATTCAGGAAGCCATCGCGCCCCAGGGCGTAGGCGTCGTCATTGAAGCGCGCCACCTCTGCATGATGATGCGCGGCATCGAAAAGCAGAACTCCTCCACAGTCACCAGCGCCATGGTCGGCTGCTTCCGCCAAAAAGAAACCCGCACCGAATTCCTGTCCCTGGTCAGGCCCTCCGCCTGAAGCCGCGGGTGCCCCCGGTCCCTCGCACTTGGGGACCGGGGACTGAAGGAACGCCGTTCCCGATCACCTCTTTGGAAAGATACGCGCCTCGCTCAAATGCACTACAGTGATCTAGGGCCACACCGTGAACGGACTACTGGTAATCGATAAGCCCGGCGGCATGACCAGCCACGACGTGGTCCATCGACTGCGCCGCATCACCCAGGAAAAATCCATCGGACATCTCGGCACGCTCGATCCCATGGCCACCGGCGTCCTGCCTCTGCTGCTTGGCAAATACACGCGCCTCGCGCAGTATTTCTCCGCCGCCGAAAAAAGCTACACCGGCTCCATTCGCTTTGGATTCGCAACCGACACCTATGACGCCGAAGGCCAACCCGCCGGCCCCGATCTCTTCGATCACGCCACCCTCACGCTTGAAAGCATCCGCGCCGCCGCTGCCCGCTTCCATGGCGAAATGCAGCAGATGCCCCCGCCCTTCTCCGCCAAAAAAGTTGCAGGCACCCCGGCCTACAAGCTCGCGCGCCAAGGCAAGCCCGTCGATCTCAAGCCCGCAAGAGTCTGTATCGCAAGTTTTCAAATCGAGTCGCTCGAAGGCCCCATCGCCACCTTCTCCATGAGCATCAGCGCCGGTGGCTACGTGCGCGGAGTAGCGCATGAGCTCGGCATCGCCCTCGGCTGCGGCTCGCATCTGAGCGCGTTGCGGCGTACCCAGGCAGGCGTATTCATGTTGTCCCAGGCGCATCCACTAGCCGAGCTCGAAGCCCTCGCCGGCAATCTCCCCGCGCCCGCCGGCAATCTCCCCGCATTTGACCAGCTCTGCCTGCATCCCCGCACGCTCTTGCCTGAGATGCCCTCCGTCACCGCCGACGCGCACACGCTCGGCCGCCTCCGCAACGGCGCACAGGCCAACCTCCCCGAGTTCTCGCAGGCATCCCTCGTCAAAGTCTTCGCCGACCAGCGCGACCTAGTAGGCATCGCCAAGCGCATAGCCGGCACGCTCTTCCAGCCAGTAGCCGTCATGGGCTGAAGCAACCCGCCGAAAAATGTTATCGACGAACTGGTTTGTGTCAGGGCACGAGTTTACTCGTGCCGCAAAAGCCGCAAAATCAACGTCGGGCTTCAGCCCCTGCCAGCTCCGCACCCGCCTAGCCGGGAAGTCCTGGGCGAACTTTGTGCACAGCTTCCACCTTCTCGTCTTTCCCTGTTTCCGCCGGGTCAGGCACAGCCGCTGGCGTATCCAGTTGCGCGGAGTGCTTCAGCGCATTCCGAGAGAGCTCGTCAGCTCGCTTGCTCTGTTCGTGAGCGCTTCTGTGATCTGCCTTGCCGTGCGAGACAGCCGCGGCGGCGTGGGCGTGCGATGCCAGATTGTGGAGTTCTGCGGCTTGATCGTGTGAGCTCTGCGGCATTGTGTCCCTCTCAACAGTACGATGCAATCCGTTCATCCGGCAGCTACAAAAATCTGATCGATGCCAGCAGTTTCATCGCGCGAAAGGTTGGAAAGCCCACCCCTGAACAGCCGTTCCGTTCCTTTTAAACTTCTCTAAACCAACACTGAGGAGACACCGATGGTGCCCCGTCCTTCGCTTTTTACTGCGAAGAGTGGGATACGAGGAACTCCTCTACGCGCCTTGTATCAGGGCACGAGTTTACTCGTGCCGCAACCGCCTCCACAAGAATTTGAAAATTCGCGTACGCGGCGCAAGCCGCGTTTAAACCAGCAGAGCCCAGCTCTCCCGAGACGTTCTGAAGGACTTAACTCGGGCTATCTCCGCTCGATAATCAGACGTGTCCTGCATCACATTATCGCTCCCACTTTAGTCGTACGGTCAGCCTACGCTTCCCCTTTCCAGACTGGCATGGGGGCCCCTCGCAAGAGCAGGGGCTTTCGTGCGATTAGCTGAGAGGGGCAACGTGATCGAACGCGCACACTGACCTGCACGATAGTGAGGGGACCTCCTGAGACGACTCCCGGGGGCCCCTGAGCGCGCATTCTTGATCGCCAACTGCCCGGGAGCGCTTCACCATGCCAACCCTTCTGCCGACCGTCTGGACAGCGGTGAACCCGGCGGTTCCTTATGTGTGGAGCTGTTCCGAGTGCAGAGCGGTTTTTGACATGGGGCCCGTGCAGGTCTCGCCCGGCCAAAAGCAGATCGACCAGGTAAACCTTCAGTTCGAGGCTCACTGCAAGCACGTGCACGCGGGCTCACTTCCCATCAACCACCTGGGCAACACGCCATCAGCCCACGGCACCGCTCTCAAGGCGCTATGGTCCAAGTTTCAGCAGGCACCAGGAGCGCGACTCCAACTCCCGCCGAA
>Ga0224557_1003040_pt1 | contig 13495 bp, 5 predicted proteins | sample 714S31014metaG_FD_180677 | JGI IMG/M metagenome (GOLD analysis project Ga0224557, IMG submission 180677) | Peat soil microbial communities from Stordalen Mire, Sweden - 717 S3 10-14 | ecosystem: Environmental > Terrestrial > Soil > Wetlands > Peat | place: Sweden: Norrbotten County, Stordalen... | reverse complement strand
AAATGTCCACACTCTAGGCATCGTGGGCGACGGAACCACCGACGACACCGCCGCGATCCAGAACGCCATCATCGCGCATCGCGTGCTCTATTTTCCGAGCGGGCATTACCGTATCAGCGACACGCTCGCCTTGAAGCCCGACTCAGTTCTCATCGGGCTGCACCCGACGCTGACAGAGTTCGACCTCGAGGATTCCACGCCGGGTTTCCAGGGTGTGGGCGCGCCCAGGCCAGTGATCTCCGCGCCCCCAACCGGCTCGAATGTCGCCGGTTCCAACATCATCAGCGGTTTCGGAATTTATACCGGCGGCATCAATCAGCGCGCCGTCGGCGTGCTCTGGCAGTCGGGCGCCGGCTCGCTCATCGATGATGTGCGCTTTCTCGGCGGCCACGGAAGCGGCTTCAATCCCTATAACAATGACCACACGTCCGATTCCATTCTCAGCAAGCGTTGGGACGGTCAATACCCCAGCCTCTGGGTGACGCACGGAGGGGGCGGAACCTTCGCAGACATCTGGACTCCCGACACTTTCGCCCAGGCCGGTTTCTATGTCTCAGACACGACGACGCCAGGCCATGTCTACGAGCTTTCCAACGAGCATCATGTGCGCAACGAGATCATTTTTGACCACGCCGAGAATTGGGACCTCAATGCACCGCAAACGGAAGAGGAAGCGGGCGAGAGCCCCGAGTCTCTTTCGCTCGAATTCAACTGGTCGAAGAACATCACCGTCGCCAACTATCATGGCTATCGCGTTACGCGTTCCCGCGCGCCCTTCCCTGCCGCCGTTCGCCTTTACCATTCAGGAAACATTCATTTCCGCAACGTGCTTATCAATGCCGAGAGCGGCTATCCCATTTGCGATGACAACGGCTGCGGCACATTTCTCCGCGTCAGCAAATTCCCTTACGAGAATGCGATCCAGGATGTCACCCACAATCTCGAAGTGCGCGAGCGTGAATTCGCCGTGCTCGACATTCCCGAAAATCCGCCTATCCCAGCGGCTGCCGATGCATCTGCCGTGCTGGCGCCGGGCGAAAGGCTAGAAAAACTGGAAGACGGCTTCTTCTCCATCTCCGGCGCCGCAGTCGATGCTTCGGGCAAGCTCTATTTCGTCGACCACCATCAGCAGCGCATCTATGGCTGGTCGGCTGCCGAAGGGCTCACCATTGAACGCGACAATCCTCTCGATCCGGTCAATCTCGCTTTCGACAAGGCGGGCGATTTGCTGGTGGTCTCCTCCGCAGGACCGGAAGGGACCGTCTATTCTTTCCGCCCTGGATCGCCTGAGGATCAGATCACGATGCTCGCGCCGCAACCGGCGTCGCCGCATCCGGGAGGGGCGGCGATTCTGCCAGCCGACTACTGGAACAACGGCGAATTTCGCAATCAACTCGACTTCAGCACAATGACCTACAAGACGCTGGCCGAGATGTTTGCCGACGATGTGTCGACCCCCAAGGCGAAGGAGTACGTCTCGCTCGACGGCAGCGTCTTCCTGCCCGCCGGCCGCGTCTTCCAGCAAGGCCCTCCGGACTCCACCGGCTGGCGATTCTCAGACAATCTAGACACCTACGGCTTCATCAGCGCTCTTCCCGATCAACGCGTCTACGTCAGCAGTGCATCGGAAAATCGCACCTACAGCGCACGGGTCGCCGCCAACGGAACACTGCGCGATCTCCAGCCCTTTGCAGAGCGCGGCGGTGAGAGCGTCGCAGTCGATCGCAAGGGCAATGTGTATGTTGCCAACGGGCAAATTTTCGTCTACAACCCGGCAGGGAAATTGATCGGCCAGATCGACGTGCCTGAGCGTCCGATTGACATCGTCTTTGGCGGCGCCGACCGTCGCACGCTGTTCATTCTCGCCCACCACGCGCTCTTCGCAGTCAAAGTGAAAGGCTCGAATTGATCTGAAGGTCGGCGCGGCAATTGCTCCGGGAATCCAGGGCCGATCACTGAAAAGTCAGCGAAATCCTCAAACGGCGCCCGCGATGCCCTGATTACCTGCCTGAATGGTTGTGCGAGCCAACTCCCGCAACCGACCTCCGCGGTCGGCCAACAGGATGCTGCAAATGCTCGATGGTTCTCTTCATCTCGCACAGCAGTTCTTCGCCCATCTCGCGCGTGAAGCCATGACGGATGAGGATGCGCTGGATGACGAGGTCTTCGCGATTGGGGGGCATGGAATACGCGGGAACCAGCCAGCCGCACTCGCGCAACCGGTCCGCGACGTCATAGAGCGTGAACGGAGAGGGTGGGCCGTCCTTCAGCTTCCAGCAAAGGCCCGGGATGCCGCCGTTTCCGTCATAAATGATTTCGAATGGGCCGAGTTCAGCGATCTTGCCGGCGAGATACGTTCCGATCGCAGCGCATTCCGCCTGAATCTCGCGATAACCCTGCTTCCCAAGACGCAGGAAATTGTAGTACTGGCAGATGATTTCACCGCCCGGCCGCGAAAAGTTGAGCGCAAAGGTAGGCATGTTTCCGCCCAGATAGTTGACGTCGAAGATCAGTTCTTCGGGCAGATCGTGCTTCTCGCGCCACAGCGCCCAGCCGACGCCCAGTGGCGCCAGACCGAACTTGTGACCTGAGGCATTGATGGATTTGACGCGCGGAAGACGAAAATCCCAGAGCAAGTCAGGCTGGAGAAATGGCGCGAGAAAAGCGCCGCTCGCGCCGTCCACGTGGATGGGGATGTCGAGCCCCGTCTCCGCCTGAAGGTTGTCGAGGGCCATGCTGATTTCGTGGACAGGCTCGAATTGCATCGTGAAGGTCACCCCCAGGGTGACAACCACGCCAATGGTGTTTTCATCGCAGCGCTTCAACACTTCCTCCGGCGTCAGCAGCAGGCGGTCGCCTTCCATCGGGACCTCGCGAATCTCCACATCGAAGTAGCGGCAGAACTTGTGCCAGCACACCTGGACCGGACCCATGACCAGGTTTGGCCGTTCGTTGCCGGGCGAATCGGCCGCTTTGCCCTGGCCGCGTTGCCGCTTGCGCCATTTCCATTTCAGCGCCAGCCCCCCGAGCATTGCCGCTTCGCTTGAACCAGTCGTGGAGCAGCCAATGGTGCTCGCCGCTTCAGGGGAGTTCCAAAGATTGGCCAGCATGTGCACGCAGCGCTCTTCGATGGCCGCGGTCTGCGGGTATTCATCCTTGTCGATCATGTTCTTGTCGGCGGACTCGTCCATGAGCTGCTTCACTTCGGGCTCGATCCAGGTGGTGCAGAAAGTCGCCAGATTATGCTGGGAGTTCCCGTCCAGGACGAGCTGGTCGTGGATGGTCCGGTAAACAGCTTCCGGCTCGCGCGAGACCTCAGGGAATACGTAGGTCTGGGCATCGCTACTCAGAACGTCCGACTCGACTGCGCTCGTCGGCTTGGCATTCAGTCTGCGGGTGTTGTGCAGGGCCATTTGCTCTCCAGTTTGGGTATCCCGACCCGTTCAGTATAAGGATGCATGGGCAATGATTGCCCAGCGCTCATGCCTGGCGACACGTAAGATCACGAGCTTCGGAATGGGATGTTCTGCGCCTGATCCAGGCACAGCAGCGATCTCTTGGGCGAGATTACGGCGCAATCACCCTGCACAATTTGTAGCGATCGCGGCTCTGACGATCGTCTTAATGGCCGGTAACAACGTCGGATCAATAGAAAGACGCAGCCCTCTCAACATGCGTCCTGCCAGAAGTTTGCAATTCCCGAATCCCCGCGCCCAGTGGTACCTTTCAGGTATTGCCACAGTTGTGACACGGAGGAACGAAAATGGCTGGAGCCCCGGTCCCATCGCCCGGAGTATCAGGTTCATTTCCCATGACCGACCGGGAATGGGATAAGCTCACCAATCTCGTCCTGGAACGCTGCGTGGTTCCGGTGATCGGCCCAGAGCTGCTGACTTGGCAGAAGGATGGCAAGGAACAGTCGCTTTACTCAGCTTGCGGAAGAAAGCTTGCGGAGCAGGCAGGAATTGCTTTTCCCGCCGACCGTGCTCATCATGCTCTTTATGATGTCGCTAATTTGTTGAGCCTCAAACAGAATTCCGGCGACCTGGCGTTTGACATCGACGATGTGATGCGGCGCAACCCCTGGCCGGTTCCCGATGTGCTGCGGAAACTGGCGGAAATTCCGAGCTTTTCTCTATATGTCACGACCACGATCGACCATCTTTTTGAGAAGGCCTTGCAAGACGCGCGCGGACCGGGTCAGGAACTTGAAAACATCGTCTTCACGCCGCGCGGAGTCAAGAGCAGGATCGATCTGCCCAACAACTTCGGCCCCACCTCGGCCACTGTGTTGTATCACTTATTTGGCTCCAGCAGCGCGGTGAGCGACACGTTCGCCAAGACAGAAGACGACTTGATTGAATTCAGCTGGTCGTTGCTGGATCAGCAGTATTCGCCTGACAATCTCTATGACTATTTGCAAAAGAAGACCGTTCTCCTGCTTGGCTGCAGCTTCCCTGACTGGCTGGCGCGGTTCTTTATTCACGCTCTGAATGGCCGCAGGCATGAAGAGACGATCAATATCTACTATGTGAGCCCCAACTGCGAGGCAGGGTTGGCCGATTTCCTGATGCGGCGGCGGGCCAAGGTCATCACGACAGAATCGCCTGTGGATTTCGTTGGGAAATTGCATCGGCTGTGCAGCGAACGCAGCTCCAATCGAGACGTGGCTCAGCGCCCCACGCCCGAATTACAGACGGACTTCAAGTCTGGCGCCGTGTTCCTCAGTTATGCCAGCGAGGATCGAGCACGGGTAAGGGAGATTCGGTCGCAACTCGAGGCTGCCAACATCGACACATGGATGGACGAGCGGGCTCTTCAACCGGGGGAAGAATTCGAGCAGAGCATCCGTGAGAATATTCGGCGCGCCGCGTATTTCCTCTGCATCATCTCTCGATCTTTGGATCAGCCGCCCAGGGCCCTGGGAGGCTATGTGCTGAAGGAATGGAAATGGGCCGAAGATGCCGCTCTGGAGAGGCACAAAGAGGACGCCTTTCTCCAGCCAATCGTAGTTGACGATACGCCGTCAGGCGCGCGCTTTGTCGATTCGCCCTATCGAGACCTGCACTGGACACGGCTTCGTGACGGGCGGTTGCCGCCGGAATTCATCGATCTTCTAAGTCGCGGAATTCGCAAATACCGGAGGGCAAAATGAGCACCGATGTCACCGCGATCCTGGGCGCGCCCCAAAATCCGTGGCCGGGGCTGGCGCCTTACACGGAACAGCAACATGAGCTGTTCTTCGGCAGGGAATTGGAGATCGAGGAAATCCTGCGTCTTATCCAAAGAGACACACTGACCGTGCTGTTCGGCCGATCCGGTTCGGGTAAGTCGTCATTGCTGCACGCCGGTGTCTTTCCTCGACTACGTTCCGGCCTGTATTTCCCGGTGTTGCTGAGGCTGAACTTTGCCGATCCCGATGTGGACCCTGTGGAACAGGTAAAGGCGATCACCCTCGCCACAGCTCACAAAGGCGGGTTCGAAGTTGAAAGCCGCATCGGCGAAGGTTTCACGCCCACGCTCTGGGAATTCTTTCACGACATCGATTTTTGGGGTCCACGAAACGATCGCGTCACGCCGCTGCTGGTCTTCGATCAGTTTGAGGAGGCGTTCACCATCGGGAAGGACCAAAGACAGGCATCGGACTTTCTCGGGCAACTGGCGGACCTGGCCGAGAATCGCGTTCCCCTCGTCGTCGAGCAGCGGGTAACGCAGTCCACTGAGCGGGTCGCAGTCGACGCCGGCGCCCCAACTTACAAGATCGTGCTTTCTCTGCGCGAGGATTTTGTCTCCAGGCTCGATCAACTGCGTCCGATTCTGCCGGCCATTATGCGCAACCGAATGGGACTGCTTCCCCTCGATGGAACGCGTGCATTGCAAGTCATCGTCAACTCCGGCAAGCCTTGGGTAAGTGAAGCGGTAGCCGAGGACATCGTCGCGGCATTGGCTGGAGAAACCGGCGCCTCACAAGGCGCCGTCGCGCAAGCCGAGATAGAACCCGCTTATCTGAGCGTGATGTGCCACGAACTGTTCCGGCGCATGGTCGAGTTAGGCCACGACACGATTACCAGCGAATTGGTGGCCAAAGAACGAGGCGAGATTCTGGAGGCCATGTATGAGCGCAGCTTCGAGGGTTTGGCGGAACCCGTGCGCTTGTTCGTGGAAGATCGCCTGCTCACTGCGTCGGGATTCCGCGGCACACTTCCTCTTTCAGAAGCTCTTGCCGAAGGTGTCAGTCCACTCGATCTTGAGACCCTGGTCGATCGGCGGTTGCTGCGCTTCGAAGATCGCCTGGGAACGCGCCATGTCGAGCTGTCGCACGACCTGTTGACCGGCGTGGTGAAAAAGAGCCGGGGATTCCGCGCCGCCCGCGTCGCACGCGAGGAGGAAGAGCGTAAGCAGCAGGAGTTGCGGCGTGCGTTGGCTCGCGCTCGCAGGCGCACAGCGGTTGCGGCGGCTACAGCAGTGGTGGCTTTGGCAGGAGTGGCATACTCCGTCTACTACTGGCTGGCCTACATCCACCCAACGAGCGCCTATTACCGGAATTTCTCGAATCAACTTGGAAAGATCGTTCCCTACGGGAAGATCACTATCGAAACAGTGAATCACCGCAATATTTCATTCAAAGTCACCCGCAACGGATTTCGAGGCGAGATCCTTAGCCTGGAAGCAGTCGATAGAGATGGCAAACCCACCATGCAAAATGGTCTATCAACCATTCTCAATTCTGACCGTTCCTCTAGCGACCAGGATCCAAGCAGCAGGTTCTGCCGTATGGAGTTTCAATATGACAAGGACAAAAACGGACAAACGGTATACGAAACTGCCTGGGATCAGAATCACCACATGGTCTGGGGCTTCGTGTATCTGCCGGCGCAGGGCCAAGGCAACTCGCAGCAGACCATGAATGCCATTTATTTCGGGCCCGATGGACTTCCCAAACCGGAGCGAGCTGGCAGCGAAGCCGAGATTATCCAGATCGAGCACGAGTCAAGCGGGCACGAGATTCTGCGCTACCTGTCATGGGATGCCCAGCCTGTTCCAGGGCCAAATAACGCCTATGGCACGGAGTATGCGTATGACGGTCAAGGCCGGGAAATCAGGGAAACGTCACTCGATGCGAGCGGACACCCGATGAACGACAAGTCCGGCAACGCCACCGAGGAAGTCGAATACGACAATGACGACAATCGCGTCCTTGACAAAGCTTCGGACGCCCTGGGCCGTCCCACTTTGCTTACCAGCGGCGGGTATTCGTTTCTTCGCAACAAGTACGACCAGTGGGGAAACCAGACCGAGGCAGCATATTTCGATGTGGACGGTTCTCCGATCGTCAGCCAGGAAGACGGCGCACATATCGTCCGTTTCAAGTTCGATGATCGCGGAAACAATATAGAACAGACCTATTTTGATAACTACGGCAACCCGATGGAAAAGCAGGGAGATCCTAGTTTTCACCGGGTTGCTTTGGAGTACGATGCCCAAAATCGGCTTACGCGCGAAACTTTCTTCGATACTGCCGGGAAACCTGAGAAAGGTTTTCGAGGAGCATACGACCTTCGCGTGGCCCACGATGCAAACAACAACATATCTGAAATCAGCATGTTCGATGACAAGGGGCAACCGGCTAACGACAGCTCCGGGATCCACATCCTGCGGCGGACCAATGCCGACAATGGTCAAATACTGGAAGAATCCTATTTCGGGATCGATTCCAAGCCTGTCAACATCAAAGACGGATATCAATCAATAAAGATTCACTACGACGCAAGCGGCCGCGGGGACACGTGGAGCTTTTACGACGTTTCAGGCAATCCTCCCAAAGCTCTCGGGTACTCGCAGTTTCAGTATGGTTTCGACCGGTGGGGAAACATAACGGAAACCCGGTACACAGTAACATCAACTGCCTTGTTTCCCTATGAGATCAGCGACGTCACTTACGACAAATTTGCCGATCCTCTCAAAACCTGTTATCTAGACGCCGCTCGTACTCCGGCAGTGGATGCGGATGGGGTTTCTTGTGATGAAGGCGTGTATGACGAACGTGGTCTCGAAACCGAGGATACCAGCCATGGCAAGGATGGCAAGCTCATCGCTAACAAAGGCGGCCTTGCCCGAAGCGAATACGCATACAACGAAAAGCGCCAGATGACCAGAATGGAATACTTCGGCGTCAGCGGTCCGGCAAACGGACCCGGAGACTTACCCCACCTGGGAGAGATAGAGTACGACATGGCCGGACATAGGACTCAGGTCACCAAGGTCGATGTGGCGGGAAACACAACAATTGATCGATACAATCTACACGGAGAGCTGATAGAAGAGTCCTACTACGATGTCCAGGGCAAGCGCGCGGTTGCGAAGGGGGAAACATTTGCCACCGTGCGCTACGATCGGAGCGATCAAGGCAAGCAACTCGTTACGAGTTATTTCGGCACAGACGGGGAACCGATTCTCGCGAAAGACGGGTGCGCGATCATGCGCGATGATCAGGACGCCAAAGGCCAAATGCTCAAACGGGCCTGTTTTGATGTCGATGACCGCCCGATGGCCTCGAAAAACACTCTGGACGCTGCTGTGTTGACCTACGTTCGGGACGCCAACGAGAAAATCACACAGATGGCAGCTTTTGACGAAGACGGCAAGCCGATTGAAATGGCCGGCGGGTTCGCAAACGTAAAAATCACTGAGGATAGTGCGGGAAACGAAATACAAAGAGACTTCTTTGACCGGTTTGGCGTCCTGATTCTTCGCCGGACGCCTGAGAAGCCATGCGATATCAGCAAGGGAAACGGTGACTTGTCCAAAGCCGATTGCATTCTCGCTGCCGCTTCGCGCACATTTCTCCGGTCGGGCCCGAAGAAATCTGTAATCGCCTTATCGTGGCTCGATGACAACGGCATTGCCATGAAGGCTCAGTTACATGTCGGAGATGTCCTTCTGGAGAATGACGGGATCAGTTCGATGAAGGAATTGTGGGAGCGGTTTACATCGGGGCCGGATCATTCGAGGACGTTGGTAATCCTCCGCAACGGCAAGCAACTGAGCGTCGAAATTCCCAAGGGACCGTTGGGTGCAACCGTCGGCGTCACTCCTTCAAATGAATGACGAAGCCGTAAAAGAGTGATCTTTCAGGCTGAAAAGTTGGGTAACCTCATTTCTCTCGTCGATCGGTTGCTCAGCAGGTTGAGATCGAGCCTCACAAATCTCCATCAAGACTCACTTTCCTCTCATCCGACGAGAGATTTGCAAAATGAGGCAGGTTATTGAAGTTTGAGGTGGATGGCTGCGCCCGCGTACGCCACGCTCCTGGACTGGGCAGGCGAGAACGGAAAGCCGGTCGGATGATTTCTCGACACCAGAACGACCCGGAACGTGCGGCGGCTCAACATTCCGTCAAAGGTGCCGCTACGTTCACCGATCGTGAGCGTGCTTGTCTTGTCTTCCCAGCGGATGGGAATCTCGGAAAAGGATCCTTTTTCGTAGTCGAACGTCGTGCCCTGATCCTCATACAACGTAAACTGTCCGTCAGCGCCGGCATAGACGTAGAGCGTGATGGGGTCGGCAGGCTTCTCGCCGACGTACTGCATCGCTGGCTGGTAGGGAATGATCGATCCGGCCCGGACGAAGACGGGGATCTGGTCGTATGGCGCGGGGACTGAAAACGTGCCGTTTGCGGCTGGCCGGCCGGTCCAGTAGTCGTACCAGGCGACTGCGGGCGGCAGGTAGATGCTTCGCGCACGCTGCTGGTAATGCGTGATGGGAGCAACCAGAAGGGCCGGACCAAACATGAACTCATCGTTCGATTCGCGGGCAATGCGGTCCTGGGGAAAGTCCATCACCAGCGGGCGGAACATCGTGTAATCACGCTGCGTGGTCCAACCGGCCTGTGAGTAGATGTAGGGAAACAACGCGTAGCGCAATTGATCGAATTTCAACTCTGCGTTATAGGCTGGCGAGCCAACCCCAAGGGACCACAATTCGCGCGCCCGCAGCTCGCCGTGCACGCGCAGGATGGGCGTGAATGTGGAGAGCTCAAACCAGCGCGCATTCAACTCCCGCCATTCATCTTCGTCGGCAGCGGTCATCGGCTCATGGGCAAACTTGTTTTGCATGGTGTAGCCGCCCGTGTCCATCGTCCAATAGGGAAGGCCGGAAATGCTGGCGCCAAGTCCCGCTGGAATCTGTTTGGCCAGTGCGGTCCAGGTAGAAGTGATATCGCCCGACCAGGTGACGGTGGAATAACGCTGCTCACCGGCAAAACCCGAGCGCGTGAGGATGAAGACACGCTGGTTGGGAGCAGCCTGCCGCTGGCCGGCGTAAACGCCGAGACTGTTCTCCAGTGCGTAACCATTCAACATGCGCGATCCCGTTCCCAGAAAAGTGGGATTCATGTGTGTGCGTTGGCCGTCGAGCGTAGGCGGCGAAGGCAGCAGATCAGGTTCGGTCGCATCCATCCACCACGCATCGACACCCTTCGAGAAGAGATCTGTATCGATCTGCGACCAGAACAGCTTGCGCGCGCCTGGGTTGAAAGCGTCATAGAAGGTATAGGGCTGGTCGATCCAATCCTTGACGTGCTCTTCAAGGTCGGGCAAATACAGATAGCCTTTCGCGGCCATCGCCTTGGCGTTCTCTGTATTGGGATTGAACTTGCCCCAAACCGAGATCATCAGGTGTGCATGCTCGGCGTGAAGCGCCTGGATCCAGCCGTTCGGATCGGGAAAGCGCGCGGGATCGAACTCGTGCGAACCCCATGCATCGACATGCCAGTATTGCCAGTCCTGCACAATATTGTCGAAAGGAATCTGTCGCTGACGGAATTCCTTCACCACATCCAACGACTGCTGCGAGGTCTCGTAGCGCTGGCGCGACTGCCAAAGACCAAAGGCCCAGTTGGGCAGCATGGTCGCTTTTCCGGTAAGCAGGCGGTAGCCGGCAATCACATGGTCGATTGATGGGCCGTAGACGAAGGAGTAATCGATGCCATCGCCCACCTCGGACCACAACGAAGTGTCCTCGTCCGGCGCCGGCGTCTTCCACAATAATTCGAGGGTGTCCTGTTGCTCGGGATCGTTTTCGATCCGGATCGAGTATTTGTGGCCCGCTTCAAGATGCACGCGAATCTGATCGTTGGAAGTGAGCCACATTTGCCTCCAATGATCCATAACCAGCTTCCCATCGAGCCACACACGGATGCCGCCGTTCGAGTAGGCCCGAAACTGGTAGTCGCCGGTCGTAGGCGAAAGAATCGAACCGGTCCAGGAGAGTTTCTTTCTCATCCTGTGGCCGGCGGTGGTCTCAGGATGCTCGAGCTCAGCCTGGCTCGGGCGCACATGGATGGAGAGATCCGCGGTTTGCCGGGGCGGCTCCGAGCCATCAGTCGGCGCCACAGTCAGTCCTCCCGCTGTGCCGCTCGCGTCATATAAGTCAGCTGCCGGAATCGCCGTGAATGGACGGAGATCGCCAAAGCGGGTAAACGAAGTGTTGTCCCAGAGAATTCCGTAACCCTTCGAAGAGACCAGAAAGGGAACCACAACGTTGGTGTTGTGCTGCCACAGATCCAGGTCGTAGCCCTTGATATCGACAACGCCTAATTGCATCTGGCCCAGACCATAGAGAGATTCGGCTTCCTGCGACTTCCACTTTTGCTGGATGTGAAAGGTATTATCTCCCTGCACTTGAGCCGGATCGAGCGTTCTGCTGCCTGGAACTTCAGAGAGGAGCGGACGCCCGGCGCTATCAGCAAACGATACGGCGCCGGTTTCACGATCGACGGTCACGCGCAGTTCTGTTGTGGCCAGGGTGAACCCCGCGGACGATTCGCTGATTGTGAAGGGTGTCGTGCCGGGTGGAAGCGCGACCCGATCGATCGAACTTCGGCCAAAAAACTCCGGGGAATTGGAGATCTCGACCCGCACTATGCCGGCGGAGATCACCTGGAGACGCAGCTCGCCCGAGGGCAGACGTAGAATCATACCGTCGGGCTGCCGCTCCATCGTGATCGGAGCCGCGAACAATGCGCATGCTGAAAGACCAACACAAATCACGGAGACGAAGCCGTAGAGATACCGCATTACGAGTGAAAGCCGCAAAGTATCCTCGTTCTTACTGCACAGAATGAGCGTTTGCTTTTGTAAGCTTCGGAACCAAAGAAACGGACAGACGAACGCTGGCGCCGGTCCTGAAAAGAGAGTCTGTACCCTCGCGCGAATCATATCATTCGAGACACGAGGTATTGGGGCGGCGCATTTCCGCCGTATCCCATCTCGAAAGCTGCATGAATGAGGCAGGAATTCTGCGGCCTCACGGCTTGTGAGGAAACCTATCTAGCCGGACAGGTGCTGCAAAAAAAGGGCGGCCTGTAGCCGCCCTGTGCATCGGCGAAACCTTGGCTCCAGTCATATCGTCGTTGACCCTATTTGGGATCCCAGCGGCGGTCCCATGCCTCTGGTACACGAAACTCACGGTTGCCTGCCGAGACTAGACCTGCGAAGCCTGCTTACTTGTTCACATGCGAGGTGGCCGCGGCCGGCCGCACGAGGCGCAGGCGGGCGGCCATGCTCACCAATTCCGGGAGGGACTCGGCTTTCATCTTTCGCATCACGCTGCCGCGATGCGCTTTCACGGTAATCTCGCTGATCCCCAGTTCACCGCCGACCTGCTTGTTCGGAAGGCCGGCAACAACAAGTGCCAGCACTTCGCGCTCGCGCGACGTGAGATGGACATACCGGGCTTTCAATTCCCGAATCTCAGTATCGCGGTCAAGCAGGACTTTGCTGCGCTCGATCGCATTGCGAATCGCATTCAACAAGACCTCATCGCCGAAGGGCTTGGTGAGGAATTCGACGGCGCCTGCCTTCATTGCCTGCACTGTCATGGGGATGTCCCCATGGCCGGTGATGAATATGATCGGCATGTCATGGCGATCCAACGCAATTCGCTTCTGGAGTTCGAGGCCATTCAGGTCCGGTAGAGAGACATCCAGGATTAGACAACTCGGCACAGACACCCGCGGACGTGCCAGGAATTCCTGCGCCGAAGTGAAGGTCTCCACCGCCAGGCCTTCATGACGTATCAGAAGTTCAAGCGATTCGCGGACGGAGACATCATCATCCACCACAAAGATGACGGGCGAGGCAGGCGACATGGGGAAGCACCTTACTTCATAGCAATGTGCGTTCGCAGTAGTCATTGTAAATCCGTAACGTGAATGAGGGGGGAGGGGGAAGCTTATTTGACCGGGAAAGCAGCATTGAGCGCGTCGAGCAGCGCCGTATCGTTGAAGGGCTTGAACAAACATGCGATTGCTCCTGATTCGAGCATCTGCGTCCGCACGGTCTCGTCTTTCTGAGCGGTGATGAAGATAATTGGGAAACTCGACCGGCGACGCTTCAGTTCGCGCTGCAAATCAGGCCCGGACATTCCCGGCATAGCGATGTCGATAATCATGCATCCGGTTTGTGAAATTCCATCCGACGCCAGGAACTCCTCC
>Ga0224557_1003039_pt1 | contig 13495 bp, 14 predicted proteins | sample 714S31014metaG_FD_180677 | JGI IMG/M metagenome (GOLD analysis project Ga0224557, IMG submission 180677) | Peat soil microbial communities from Stordalen Mire, Sweden - 717 S3 10-14 | ecosystem: Environmental > Terrestrial > Soil > Wetlands > Peat | place: Sweden: Norrbotten County, Stordalen... | reverse complement strand
TGGCCGTCGATGGTCCCCGACGATTTCATCACGGAGACCGAGGGCGGAAACCTTCGGGCCGTTGTTCCCAGGCATTCTGGTCTTCATCGAAGATGACCTCCTTGTCCTCGCAGACCCGGGAATCGCTGCTGCGTAAGCCGAGCAGACAACCTCGATAGTGTTCGCGGGCATCCATCATGGATCACTGCTCGCGCTGCATAAAGGGATTCCGGCGGCTCCGCGCCGTGAGCCGGTGGACATTGTCCCCGACCTTCCGCATCCATTGCATTTCCTCCCCGGAAAGCGGGCCAAGTTCCAACGCCTTGAGATTGGCCTCCATCTGTTCGGCCGTCGCAGGTCCGGTCAAACATACATCCACAGCGGGATTCGACAGCACGAAACGGTAGCAGTCAACCGCAGTTGGCGTCCGCAAGCCGGCCGGCGTGTTCCTCGGGTCGATCAGCGTCCCCCATCGAGTGGCGGTGTAGCAGACCACTCCCGCCTTCGGTTCGCCCGGCCTCTCCAAATGCGGGAACGCCTCCGTCTCCGCCCCCCGGTGCGCGGCGTTGTAGCGCATCATCAGCACTTGAAGTCGCAAGTCCCTGGCAAATTGCTGGAACATCGGCCGGTGGTGACCGGACACCGCGAGATACCGAACCCGGCCGCGCTGCTGCAACGCCAGGGCCGCCTCCAGCAGCCGGGAAGACAGTGGCCGGCTGTGATAGCCCAGCAGCAGGATGTCGGCGTAATCCAGCCGCAAACCGCGCAAACCCGATTCGATCCTGTGTCCGAGCAGGAGGCCGTGGCGCGAATACGACTGCAGCACCACCACAATCCTGTCCCGATGCCGACTGGCGATGTGACGGATCGCGTCGCCCATCCCTGTGCGGCGGACGCTCCCCCAATAGAAGTAGTTGCAGCCCCGCTCAAACGCCTGTTCGTAGGCGCTGGCAGGTGCGCCGTAGGAGGAGCCGAGACCCAGGCGGCCCACCGTCAATCCGCTGCGGCCCAGCAGTCTCGGGGTCAGGAAGTCGTTCGGCACCGGAGATGGTTCGGTCATTCCGTTGGCACCGGCTCGTGAGGCTTGCGACTGTAAACCCGTTCATAGGATCGTCCGAACGGACAGATATGTTTCTCAACCCTCTTCACCAGTGCGTAGGCGATGCCGCGTTGCTTGCGGCGCGCCTGCCGACAGACCGGACAGTTTTCGCACACGGTGGCGAGGACTTTGCCTTGGCGGGGATTCACGGCAGTCTTCTAATGTTGGAAACCACGCCGCGCAGGGTACGACATTTCATGTCGGGAGGATATGGCCACTGAAGACCCGTGGTCAAGCCCTGGCCAGCTCGAGGATTCTGCTCGACCGCGCTTATCGCCGGGTCTACCCTTCCATCAACAGGAGGAAATCCATGAAAAGCACAGTGTTGTGTTTGGCTTTGGCTGTCGTTGGATGGATGGTGTTCGGGAATTCACGCGTCGCCTTCGCTCAGGAGGGGACGGAACATCAGGCAACCCAACACGAAGAGGGTCTAACGCCGCCGCTCCAGCATCCCGAGGCGGGCAAGCCGATGCCCATGCGCGGGCCCTGGGCAGGCAACAAAATGGAGGCGGAACTCCGCTGCGTCGTGGGAATCATCCGCACGCTCGTGGTAGTGTGGCTGGTTTGCAACGTGTTGCTGGCCGCCTGGATCTTCACGGATATTCGGAAGCAGGGACAAGGGCACGGGATTTTCATCGCCCTGGCGTTGCTGGCAGGTTTTCCGACGGCGATCTTGTACGCCCTGGTCAGGATCGGCGACAAGAAGAGCCAGGCCTAAGCGGTCTGGTTCTGGCAGTGTGGTGAAGCGCGCGAGATTGGACGAAAGTCCTCTTTTGAACGTCCAGTGCGGTCGGCGCATTGGGTGTGTGTTTCGGCAGTCAGAGAGTTGGGGAATCGTGCTGACGGAAGCGTTGGCCGCAACGAAAAAATCTCAATGTAAGGAGAGCCGGTTATGCCTACGATCACTACCAAGGACGGAACGCAGATCTATTACAAAGACTTGGGCCAGGGTCAGCCCGTCGTCTTCAGTCATGGCTGGCCGCTCAGCGCCGACGCCTTCGAAGACCAGATGTTCTTTCTGGTCAATCACGGCTACCGCTGCATCGCGCATGACCGCCGCGGCCACGGCCGTTCCAGCCAGCCTTCGAATGGCAATGAAATGGACACCTACGCCGACGATCTCGCGGCCCTCACTGAAAAGCTTGACCTGAAAAAAGCGATCCACGTCGGCCACTCCACCGGCGGTGGCGAAGTTGCCCGCTACCTCGGTCGTCACGGCGCAAAACGCGTCGCCAAAGCCGTGCTCATCAGTGCGGTGCCGCCGCTAATGCTAAAAACCGCCGCCAATCCCGGTGGTCTGCCAATCTCCGTGTTCGACGGCCTTCGCGCCAATGTCCTCGCCGACCGCTCGCAGTTCTTCCAGGACCTCAGCATCCCGTTTTACGGCTTCAACCGTCCCGGCGCCAAGGTCTCACAAGGCTTGCGCGACTCATTCTGGCTACAAGGGATGCTCGCCGGATTCAATGCCGCCTACGACTGCATCAAGGCTTTCTCCGAAACCGACTTCACCGAAGACCTCAAGAAGTTCGACGTGCCCACGCTCATCCTGCAAGGTGACGACGACCAGATCGTACCCATCGGCGCCGCAGCCCTTCTCTCATCCAAGTTGGTTAAGGACGCAAAACTAAAGGTCTACCCGGGCTTCCCGCACGGCATGTGCTCCACCCAAAAAGACCAGATCAACGCCGACCTCCTTGCGTTCCTCAAGGCGTAGCGAGCCTGAGCCACGCCTCGCCGCATTTCACGCCGGCGTTGTGTACCGTCACGCGCTCAGTCGCCGCCATCGTCGATGCCGAACGGTGAAGTCAAACCGGTGAAGTCCCCGATCGCTTTCGCATCGTAAGGCGAATACATCCCCTTCTGCGTCGTGCGAAGGTTGTAGCCGACGTTGTCCCCGATGTCGCCCGAGCTGCCCGTGCGAAGGGAGGCAGTCCCGCACAACCGAAAATCGTCCGCACCAGGGTTTATTCCCCGGTCCTAACTGCTTCACGCACAATGATGTGCGGCATGTCGCACTACTGCCCCCTACCTTGTTCCCCTACGATTCTGGCATGAAGAACGCTTTCAGTGCCTTATTAAAAGATGGATATATCTTGAACCAGACCAAGGATCTTCTCAATAAAGACGTCTATGTCGAGGAGGCCGAACCGAAAGGGTTGGCTACTCCTGCGTTGGAATCTTTGTCGATCGCGAGTCCAAGCAATGGCGCGGCAGTTTCGAACCCTCCGGTCAGCGAAACGCAAACGGTGGCGCCGCGAAGGAAGCGAAGGACGCGAAAGTCCTGGCGCCTCTTGTTACTCACCGCGTTGGTTCTCGTCGGATCATTGTACGAACTGATCACTTTGGGCCTCAGTGCATCCAACAGTTTCATTCACGAACAAGAAGCCCATGCGGCAACCACTCGCGCCCAGCAGATACTCATTGCGTTGCCATCGCTGGCAAGTAGCCTGCACGAGGCGGAAAGTGGCGCGCGTGGATTCGCCATTTCGGGCAAGCAATTGCATCTCGATCAATATTATGGCGCTTCCAAGGCGATCCAGCCGCAACTCGACGAACTCGAACGGAGCTTGCGAGACGATTCAGCGGCATTGAAACAGTACCGGGGACTCGCAACCCTCATCACCGCCCATCTGGCCGTACTAAAACAAATGGTCGATTTGGGGAACAAGAATGTCTTTCGCGCCGTGGGACAACGGACATTGGCCGATCAGGGTTATGAGACGACACAAAATATCTCCGCTACGTTTCAGGCAATGGAGCAATCTGCCCGAGCGCGCCTTGCCGGGCAATCAAATGTCGCCCTGCAACATGCTCACCTTGGCAGGGTGGCGTTGCTGGAAGGCGGAGCGCTGGCGTGCGTTGTCCTGTTGCTCGGCAGCATCAGCACCTATTGGCTGGTGATCGAAAACGGCAAGATGGAAGAGAAACTGAACGGCTTCCTCGAGTCGTCTCCCGATGCCATCGTCATCGTCAACAAGGAAGGCAAGATTGTTGTCAGCAATTCGCACACAGAACGATTACTGGGTTACACACCCCAGGAACTTACGGGCCAGACAGTGGCCATCCTTGTGTCTGAACGCTATCGCAAAGTTTACTTGCAACAATACGCGGTTTTCTTCGCGAATCGCGGCGATCAAATGACAGCGACGAGCCTGGAACTGAGCGCCATCCACAAAGACGGTCGTGAGTTTCCCATCGAAATCTGCATGAAACCGCTGGAGACTGAGCAGGGGATTCTGGTTACCAGCGCCATTCGCGACATCAGTCAGCGCAAACAGACCGAACAACAAGTTAGTCGTTTGCATGAGCAACTCGAACAACGCGCCGCCGAACTCGAAGCCGCCAACAAGGAACTGGAAGCCTTCAGCTATTCCGTCTCACACGATCTGCGTTCGCCGTTGCAAAACATCGATGGCTTTAGCCAGGTGTTGCTCGAGGACTACGCTGACCGGCTGGATAACGAGGGTCAGGAACATCTCAAGCATGTCCGCAGCAGTTGCCAGCACATGGGAGAGATCATTGACGCGTTGTTGGCGCTCTCTAAGATGATGCGCACCGAAATGTTCCGCCAGAAAGTCGATCTAAGCGGGCTAGCCTCTCAGATTGCCGACCATCTCAAGGCAACCGCGCCCGAGCGGGCCGTGGAATTTGTCATCACCAACGACCTTACCGCCGACGCTGATCCACAGCTCCTGGGCGTCGTGTTGGAGAACCTTTTGAACAATGCCTGGAAGTTTACTTCAAAGCAACCTCGAGCGCGCATCGAGGTGGGATCACTGCTGCAATCGAACGGGGAACAGGTTTTCTACGTTCGCGACGATGGCGCCGGGTTCGATATGGTGCATGCGCAAAACTTATTCTCGCCCTTCAAGCGGCTGCATAAAGCCAGTGACTTTCAGGGAACAGGCATCGGTCTGGCGACGGTCCAGCGCGTCATCGCGCGGCATGGGGGCAAAATTTGGGCGTCAGCCGCTGTCGATCATGGCGCAACGTTTTGTTTCACACTGGCGGTGGCGAACAAAGTGGGGGCATTGGCCGCCGTCTCCGATCTGGCCCAGGAGAAAATAATTGAATGAGCGAACCCCTGCGAGTCCTATTCGTAGACGATTCCGAGAAAGACGTCTTCCTGCTGTTGCGCCAACTCAGGAAAGGCGGCTTTGAACCGCAGCACAAACGCGTGGAGGACGCCGCCAGCCTGCGAACCATACTTCAGAGCGAGGAATGGCAGATCGTCATCAGCGACTTCCATATGTCGGACTTCGACGGGCTAATGGCGCTTCAGGTTTTCAAGGAGGCCGGGCTCGATATTCCATTTATTTTGGTATCCGCAGTAGTCGGCGAAGAGACTGCGGTCCTGGCCATGAAACAGGGAGCTCATGATTACGTCATGAAAGGCAACCTGACGCGTCTTGTTCCAGTGGTCCAGCGAGAGTTGCGCGAAGCGGAAATACGCGCCCAACAACGTCGCACCCAGTTGGCATTGCAACAACGCGAGGACCAGCTGCGGCAGTCGCAAAAAATGGAAGCGATTGGCCGCCTGGCTGCGGGCGCCGCCCATGATTTCAAAAACGTCCTGACTGTCATCCTTGGTCAATCCCAGTTGCTGATGAGGGAGAAGGACTTGAGCGCGTCGCAACGATCGAAACTCGAACATATTCAAAACGCCACCGACAAGGCGTGCTCTCTCATTGTTCGCCTCCTGGCCTTCAGTCGCAAACAGGAACTGAAACCGGAAGCTCTGAATCTTGGCGCCGCAGTCAACGCGATGAAGCCGATGCTGACACCATTGCTGGGCAATAGTATTCGACTGGTTGTGCTTCCGGAACCCAATCTTGGATTGTGTGAGGTAGACGCTAACAGTCTGGAACAGGTCGTTATCAACCTTGTTATTAATGCGCGCGATGCCATGCCCAACGGGGGGACCGTCACTGTCGGCACGGCCAACCTGGCCGTAATCGAAGAAAATGCCGTCCACCATGCCGGAGTCCCGCCGGGCGATTACATACTGCTCACGGTCACTGACTCGGGTACAGGTATGACAGAGGAAACGCGCAAACACCTGTTCGAGCCGTTCTTTACCACAAAAGAATCCGGTAAGGGCACCGGTTTGGGATTATCCACCTGCTACGGAACGGTCCACCAAAGCGGCGGCCACATCCTGGTTCACAGCGAATTGGGCAAGGGCTCTTCCTTCCGGGTTTACCTGCCTCGACTAAAGTCTAATGCGGTAAAGCAATCGATTGACACCGATCCTGCTCTCAATGGGGAGTGCAAGGAAGAGGCATCTTTGGAAACTCCGACTCCCGAATCATCCGATCCTCCCTGGAGCTCGGGAACAGTGCTCCTGGCAGAAGACGAACTGGTGATCCGAGAGCTCATGGCTTCGGTATTGCGGGACATGGGTTGCACCGTTCTTGAGGCAGAAAACGGTGAGCAAGCTCTTCGCATCTTGGAGAATTCCAATGGACAAGGAGTCGATCTGCTTTTGACCGACATTGTAATGCCAGTAATGGGAGGCAAGGAATTGGCTTACAAGGTTGGATCACGCTTCCCCGCAACCAAGATCCTTTTCTGTTCCGCTTACCCTGAAAAGTCGGGTGTTCGCAACGGGATGTTCGACAAGCAGATTCCCTTTCTCCAAAAGCCAGTAACGACTGATGCACTAAAATTCAAGGTGCGAGAAGTTATGACCAATGCACAGGCAAAGGCAATAATAGAACAGAACTAGCCGTGTCAGACCTGATCGTGACCTCTGCACGATTCCTCAAACCACCTCGCCGTACCGCACATTCGCCGGGCACCGGCGCGCGCTCAGTCGCCGCCATCGTCGATGCCGAACGGTAGGGTCAAACCGGTGAAGTCCCCGTTCGCTTTCGCATCGTAGGTGGCACAGCGTACGCCTGCCGCCCCGTCCAATAGCCAAAAACATTCCCGCAACGCGCGATTGACCGTGCTCCGGTTTTGGCGTAAAGGGAAGAGGCTTCCATTGTATCAGCAGAGCACAGGCCCGGTCTCCGGGCCGGGGCTACGCGCCAGAATGAAAGGCGGCATGAAGAAATTTCTACGTATCCATCTGTCTTCGCCCACACACTGGGTCGGCGACGGATTTCCCGTCCGCTCCGTGTTCAATTACAACGATCTGGCCCGTGAGTTGAGTCCCTTTCTGCTGCTCGATTACGCGGCACCCCATAAATTCCCCCCCGGCAAAAAGCGGCGCGGGGTCGCTGCCCATCCGCATCGGGGCATTGAGACCGTGACCGTCGCTTATCAGGGCGAGTTGGAGCATCGTGATTCCATCGGCGGCGGCGGCAAGGTCGGGGCCGGCGACGTGCAATGGATCACGGCCGCCGGCGGCATCATTCATGAAGAGTTTCACTCGGACGAGTTCACCCGCCGCGGCGGCATGCTGGAAATGGCCCAGCTTTGGATCAATCTGCCCGCGAAGCACAAGAACACGAAGGCCGGTTACCAAACCTTCCTCAAAACCCAGATTCCCACCGTCGCGTTGCCGCAAAACGCCGGAACGGTTCGCGTCATCGCCGGGGAATACCAGGGAAGCGTGGGACCCGCGCACCCGTTCACGCCCATCAATTTGTGGGACGTGAACCTTCGCGCCGATCAGTCGGTGGTATTGCCGTTGCCCGACGGCCACACCACCACGTTCCTCGTGCTCCAGGGCGACGTCATGGCAAACGACGAGCGCGCAGTCGTCGCCGGCGATCTGGCCATCTTCGACCGCGCAGGCAACGGCATCCTCGTAAAGGCAAAAACAGACGCCCGCCTCCTGGTGATGGACGGCGAACCCATCGACGAGCCCATCGTCGGTCAGGGCCCGTTCGTGATGAACAGCCAGGCGGAAATCCAACAAGCCTTCGAGGACTATAAACACGGCCGCATGGGCGAAATCACCGACTGATAGACAGGTCGGTCTCGCACAGGATTGAAACGCTGGCTCTGGCCTTCGCGCGTTGCGACAAATCACCGATGGCGACGGCGAAGATTTGGTCACATCGTACCCGACTGACCAACCACGCACCGTCACACGAAACGTCTCGTAACCCCAACTCGCCGCGCAAAAAGCTCTATCCGCCTAAAAATTCGTGCTCGTGCCCGACGACCACGTCCAGTCCTTCCACAGAGTCTTGAGAGTGAAACTCTTGCTCTTGACCTTTCCCTTGACAGTTTCACTACCCTTGCCACTAACCGTGTCCGTCGTTGACACCGGGATCCCGGTCTTCGATAGCTTAATCTTGGAGTTGAATTTCACGCTTTTGGCAGTGATGGTAATCGCCGGGTCGTTGATCGCGGCATTGATCAAAGCGACCGCGTTGCTTGCTATTCCTGCCAGGCCGCCAGCCCCCGGGGTCAGCGTCAGTTGCTTGGTGGTGTTTGTATAGGTTCCCGCGAACTGGTTGGTCCCGACCAGCAGACTGGCGGTTCCGTCACTCAGAAACACGGCGGTCGCCGGGTTCGTCTCGACAACGTTAATCTTACCGGCCTTAAATGTCGATATGGAGGTCAGATCCCAGACCGAGTTCGTGGTCGCGCCGAACGCGGCCAATTGCCCAATGAATCCCGCCAGACATGCTGCCGTAAAAAAAACAATCCGTGAGTGCTTCTTCATAATTGCGTCTCCTGTTTGATTGGTGCCAGATAACAGGCTTGCGTGTGTGCATCACACCGCGACCCGCTGCCGATCCGGCACCTTGTTAAGTTTGTTCACACCTCAACCGTGAATGATTTCACAAGCCCAGGCCCCCGTCAAGAAATTCCATTCCGGGGTACGCTATCCAGCCGCTATCAGGCACCGACAACAACCAGCTAGACGACCCCAGACCTGTCGTTCGTCAAAACGACGACAACGCCTGGTAACCCGCTGCGGACGATTCACTGATCCTTCAGTGAATCGGTGGCGGATTGGGCAGCATTACGGACGTCCTCATCGCGATCAGTCAGAAACGGCTGCAGTAAGGGGATCGCCCGCTTATCCCCCAGGAAACCCAGTTCCTCAATTGCCGCCGCATGGACCTCATCCGGTTGGTGTTGATCCAGCCCCGCAACGATTTGATTGTAGGCCGACGGATCCTCCAGGTTGCCCAGCTCGTTCAGGATATCCGTCTTGACCTCCACGCTATTCTCGTCCCGGAATAGATAACCCAATCCGCTGGCAATCTGCGATTTGGGAACCCCGGCATCCGCCAGCTTGCCCATCTCAGTGGCCATCGCCGACCGCTGGACCCGGTCCCCTGTCGTGTGGAACTTGCGGAACATGTCCTGCAATCTGGAATCCAGGTTCTGTATCGGGACGTCACTCGCCAACGGCGCCGCCGTAAGCGCCTCCGCCTGTGTCGGACTGGCTGCGGAGGTTTGCTGCTCGATCACGTTGGAATTGTCACCGACCGCCGCGCCCGTCCCCTGAACCTTCGATCCCGAATCCATCGCCAACGCCGACTCAGCGTTCTCCGCCCGACCGGTATCCTGTGCAGTCTTCGAAGGAGGAACCGCTGTCTGTGTCTTACCGCAGCCGCTGGCAAGGAAAGCGAGAAGAACCAAACTGGTAAGGAAGGACTTCAATACATGCATCGCGTCTGAAAACTTCCCAGCCGTTTCAACGCGGGTCGATCTGATCAAACCAATCGCGAACATCGCCCCGATACTGGCCCGCACCAGAATCCTTGTCAAGGAGCCGCTCCCCAACACGTGTCCTCTCAGCCAGCCGACCAGGTCCAAATATCGTAAATGCCTGGATAGTGTTCAGGGAAAGGAAATTCGCGGGCAGCCGGCGTCCATCAAGAACGCCCGCTGTGCTCATCGGCATTACACTCCCTCACCACCTCTAACACAGCGTCTCGCGCGCCGTCAGTCGCCGTCATCATCGACGCCAAACGGCGGCGTCAACCCGGTGTAATCCCCGTTCACCTTCGCATCGTAAGGCGAATACAGCCCCTTCTGCGTGGTGTGGAGATTGTAGCCGACGTTGTTCCCGATGGCACCCCCGCCCGCGAGGGGTAGTCCATAGCTGGCCACGATGTGCTCGAAGGGACTGACCCGGATCACACGGTTGTTGAACTGGTCACTAATCAACGTGTCACCGCCCCGCAGTCGCAGCGCCCGGGTTGGCAGGGGCGCTGCGATGCTCTGCGGGTCGGTATTCGTGACGTATTGCCACACCACGTGGTCGTTGGCGTCCACCTCTACGGCGCGCGAGTTGCCCGCATCGGTCAGAAGGGTGTGACCGTTTTCGAGGCGGCTGGCGAATGCGACCGTGTTGACCGTACCACCGGCCGTGAACGTCCTGACAATGTGATCGTCCCGCGTAACCTCAATCGCCCGATTATTGCTCTGGTCGGAAATCAGGATGTGTCCGTTTTCCAGCAACTCGGCGGAGTTCGGGCCGGCGAGCTGGTCGTCCGCGTTGGTGTTGGAACCGGGATACTGCCAGACGATTTTCTTATCCAATGTAACCTCAATGATCCGATTGTTGGCCTGGTCGGTGATGAGGACGTGCGCATCCGGAAGCCACGTGCATTGCACCGGCGTATTCAGCAAGTCGGGACCCGATCCGGATTGTCCGAACTGCCCGTACTGCCAGACGATTTTGCCGAAGGGATCCACGAGAAGGACGCGGTTGTCCGCCACGCCGCCGGGGGCCTGCGGAATCACGCCCGGAGGTGTACCCGTGCCGGCCATCAGGGTAAACGCCCCGACGCGCTGGGCGTCGTTGACGCCAACAATCCCTTTCGGCGAGAAGTCGGTTGGCCCGCGCCCGAACGACCAAATAATGTCGCCGGCGGGGTCAATCTCGATCACGCGATTGTTGAACTGATCGGAAATCAGCATGTTGCCCGGACGATTGAAATCGAAACCGTCGGCGGCACGCACCGACACGGCTCCCAGCAACAGCGAAAGTGAAACCATCAAGGCCGTCCGCAGACCGCTCAAAAAACGTCCTAGGAATATTTGCTTCTTCATGTCCATATCCTCCCCCGCACTTACCTCTCTGCCCATTGGGCAGCTTGGTTGTTGGTTACTTACAGCACGCCCTCGGAAGCACGCGCCGTCATATATGAACGCTTCCGCACACCACAAAGACAATTCGCCTATACCTCTTATTAAGTGCGAGCCACGAGCGAGGGTTTTGTTCCCAGTGAATAGCGGTCGGGAGTAACTGGCGTGGCGTGGAATTCGCCATCACCAGGAAATCAGTTTTAAGACGCTGCAACTGTTGAAGATATGCACCTAGCCGGTGTGGCTTGTGGCGCAGCGAAGAAACTTCAGGCCTTCGAGATTTTAACTACGACTCCGCTCACCCGAACATCTGGAACATTGGCCGGATAGAACCGATCGCAAAGTTCCTTCGCAGCTTGGAGCCGTTGTTCAGGCGTCATGGAAACCTCCTGCTCGATGTCCCGCTCCTCGGCCTCCTTGAACTCGTTCGCCTTGTGGACCACTCGTTCCATATGCACAATTATGCCAAAAATCCGCGCGACAAGCAAGCCGCTACTCCGTCCAAAACACCTCTCCAAACTTCACGCTCGTGCGCGGCTCAGCCATCATCGATGCGACAGTGTCGCGCCACTTGCCATAGTGCGCGGTCTCTTTGTGTTTCGCAGGTGCGTCGACTGTTCGATAAGCTTCCACCAACACAAAGCGCGTGGGATCGTCGGCTTGTTGCACCACGTCGAAGCGGGCGATGCCGGGCTCCTTTACGCTCTCACGCGCGTTCTCGACGCAGGCCTGTTTGAAGGCTTCGACGCTTTCCGGTTTTACATGGATGTGGACGTGAACGATTAGCATGACGCAACCATATCGGGTCAACTGTCGTGCAGTTTGCCAGAGAAATACGCCTCGTACGACGGCAGGTCGAGCAGTCCGTGGCCGGACAGGTTGAATAGGATCACGCGTTTCTTGCCTTCCTCGCGCGCTGCAATCGCTTCATCAATCGCCGCTCGGATGGCGTGCGCCGATTCAGGCGCGGGCACGATGCCTTCGTTCTGGGCGAACATCACCGCCGCCTCGAACACCTTCGATTGCTCGTACGCAACCGCGTCGATCAAGCCGAGCTTCTTCAGGTGGCTGACCGTCGGCGCCATGCCGTGATACCGCAGTCCCCCCGCGTGGATTTGCGGCGGGATGAAATCGTGGCCGAGCGTGTACATCCACAACAACGGCGTGGTCATTGCCGTGTCGCCGAAATCATAGCGCAGTTCACCCCGTGTGAGCGAGGCGCACACGGACGGTTCGACCGCAACGATGCGCGTCTTCTTCTTGTCGACAAGCTTGCCGCGCACGAACGGGAACGCGATCCCGGCGAAATTGCTGCCGCCACCAACGCAACCGATCACCACATCCGGTTCCTCACCGGCCTTGATCATTTGCTGGATGGCTTCCTGGCCGATGACGGTCTGGTGCATGCACACGTGGTTGAGCACGCTGCCGAGCGAATACTTCGTGCCGGGGTGCTTGACGGTGTCCTCGATCGCCTCGCTGATGGCGATGCCGAGACTGCCGGGACAATCCGGATCTTCCTTGAGCAGCTTCTTGCCGTACTCCGTGTAACCGCTCGGGCTGCCGTGAACCGTCGCGCCCCATGTGTGCATCAGCAGCCGCCGATACGGTTTCTGGTGGTAGCTGACCTTGACCATATAGACGCGGCATTCCAGTCCAAACAACTTGCACGCCATCGCCAGCGACGAACCCCACTGCCCCGCGCCCGTCTCCGTCGCCAGCCGTTTCGTGCCGGCGATTTTGTTGTAATACGCCTGCGGCACCGCCGTGTTCGGTTTGTGGCTGCCGGCCGGGTTGTCGCCTTCATACTTGAAATAAATGTGCGCCGGTGTCTGCAACGCTTTCTCCAACCGCACCGCGCGCAGCAGCGGCGTGGGCCGCCACATCGCGTAAATCTCGCGGACGGGTTCGGGGATTTCCACCCAGCGCTCGGTGGTCATTTCCTGGGCCACGAGGTTCTCGGGAAAAATCGCCGTCATGTCCGCCAAGGTGACCGGCTGTTTCGTGCCCGGATGCAACGGCGGCGGCAGCGGCTCGGGAACATCAGACAAAACGTTGTACCAGTGCGTCGGGATGTCGGCTTGCGTCAGTGTGAATCGTGTCGGCGTGCTCACAGTCGTCTCCTGCACAAACGGGACTGCCAGACTACAACACCAGGGTGTCAATCGTCAAACATCCACCATTCGAGGTAATGTCCTAATTCGACAAGCCGTCGTAGGGAGATCCGAGTGACGCAAGCGCTTTGGCGATGACGGCAGCTTTCCGCGGCAAGCCGTACTTCCGCAACAAGCGCCCCAAATGCCGTTTTCGCGGAAAACGAACCCGTTTGTAATCTTCCATTTGTGGCGCTCTATTCACTTCCGCCACAAAGACTTAACCCCTGTTTTGCGAGTGAAGTAAATCGGGTTC
>Ga0224557_1003037_pt1 | contig 13502 bp, 12 predicted proteins | sample 714S31014metaG_FD_180677 | JGI IMG/M metagenome (GOLD analysis project Ga0224557, IMG submission 180677) | Peat soil microbial communities from Stordalen Mire, Sweden - 717 S3 10-14 | ecosystem: Environmental > Terrestrial > Soil > Wetlands > Peat | place: Sweden: Norrbotten County, Stordalen... | reverse complement strand
GTGGGCGATCACCGGTCGCTCACCCAGAGCGCTGACCAGGGCGATGGGGTTCTCACACTCTCCAGCCAGGACCCGGTCGCCGGCCTGGATCGCGAAGCGCCAGGCCGGGTCGTCACCGAATAGCGCGCCCTCCGGAGCATCCGGGGCCTTCACGGCAACCGTGAGCTCGCCGTCGGCCGGGAGCTTGCGCAGGTCGGCGAGCTTGGTCTCCACCACCTTCAGAGAGGGTGCGATCTGGTCCCGCCCACCCACCCCCGCCCCCGCACCCGCGACCGCCCCGTTCTCAGAACGGCCACCGGCCGGCAGCGCCTCGGGGGAGCCGAGGGCCTCCTCGAGCCGTCGCAGCGGGTCGCGCAGCTCAAACAGACGGAAGGTGTCGCGCAGCTTCGAGCGGTCCGGCTGCTGGGTGATCAGCGCCTGCAGGTCGAGCTCGACAGGGATGTCGCGCTTGGCGGTGGCGAGCAGCTTTGAGAGCCGCGCGTCGTCCGCGAACTCGGTCAGGTTCTGCTTGCGCTTGACGCCTGAGATCTCGTCGACGCTTGCCAGCACGGTCTCGAGCGAGCCGAAGCGCTGCAGGAGCTCGGCGGCCGTCTTATCACCGATCCCGGGGACCCCGGGGATGTTGTCGCTGGTGTCGCCCTTGAGGCCGATGAAGTCGGGAACGAGACCGGGCGGGATGCCGTAGCGGTCGATCACGCCCTGGGTGTCATAGAGCTTCGTGTCGGTGATGCCGCGCCCCGGCGCCATGATCTTGGTGGTGTCGTCGATCAGCTGAAAGGCGTCGCGGTCACCGGTCAGGACGGTTACGGGGATCGGCGCGCCACCCTCGCCCGCATGTTTGGCGAGCTCCGCGATCGACGCGATCACGTCATCCGCTTCGAAGCCCTCGACCCGCAGGTTGCTGTAGCCGAACGCGGAAATCAGCGGCTCGAAATGGGGCCACTGCTCCTTAAGCAGGTCCGGTCGGGATGCGCGCTGCGCTTTGTACTCGGGGTAGAGCTCCTTGCGGCCGGTGTAGCCGCCGTCCCAGACCACGATCGTCGGCAACTGCCCGTACTCGGTGAGGATCTTCACGAGCATCGAGGCGAGCCCGAAGATCGCGTTGGTCGGGATCCCGGTTGAGGTCGCGATCGACTCCGGCAACGCGAAGAACGCGCGGTAGGCGAGGCTGTTGCCGTCGATCAGGAAGAGCTCGTCTGTGTTCATTGCAGCTGAGCCTAGTGGTCTCTTTGGAACGGCGACGGCTTGCTCAGGGGACCGGCGGCTTCAGGGTGGTGAAGTAACTCGCCTCGCCAGTCGTGGGGCTGACGCTGTACACGCCGTACGCAGTCAGAGTGCTGCTTTTGCCATCGAGCAGCAGCCCGAATTGACCGAAGACCGAAACATCGGTCTGGCTCCCGGACAGGTTCGTGCGGACTGCGACACGGTTGTTGCCGTCCGCTCCGAGGTCGTGGATCACATCGATCCCGAGGTCCGCTGCCTCGTAACCGTAGAACGCATATGGGCTCGGATTGGCACCGTGATGAGCGCCCTTGTAGAGCTCGACGAAGTCGGTGCCGCCATCGTACTTGTCAAGCGGGAGCAACGGCGAGGTGCACCACAGCAACCCATCGACAACCGCTGAGGCCCCGTGGGTGGATGCCTTGGCCCATTTGGAGTTGCAGAGCCCGCTGGTTCCAACGATGAACGCAAGCGGAAACAGCGAATGGAGCAGCTTGGTGAGTTTTACGGCGGGCTTGGCCTCGCTGCCGGCGATTACGAAGCCGCAAGGCCGCGGGGATTGATGGTCCAGCGTCGTCATCTGAGGGCTCGTGAGCACGTTCGCCTTGCCTGTGAGCTGCGTCGGCTTCGGCATCTGCATGAGGTCCGCTTTTGCGTGGGTGTACATCAGGTTCACCAGAGCGATCGACTCAGCATCATCCTGCGCAATCGCGACCACGCTCTTGCACGCTTGATCCTTCGGCGGGACCTGTGTGAAGAAGAGCATGTCCGCCGCCGCCTGGACTGTGTACGGGGGCAGCAGCCGCAGCAGCTTGGGCGTCTGCGCGCCTGAGCCTGACTGCGGTCCAGGAGGCGGAATGTAAGGGTCGGCGGGCGTCACCTGAGCGATCCCTGCAGCATCCAGTATGGGGAGTGACACAGTCGTCGTCGCCGAGCCGACATCGCCGATGTAATAGACGGCACGTGAGTCTGTGGCGACCGTGCCGGCGTTGGTCACGGTCAAACTGAGGTTGGCGTCGCCTGACTTCCGGCCCGAGTCGTTGAGCACCACGAACTTGATTCTCAGGTCACCGGGACGGGTACGCAGGTTCTTCTTGGCGAGATAGATTCCGCTGCGGATGGCCCGGCCTTCCCGGGCCATCGGTCCGTTGAGTGGCAGCCCTGCGTAGATGTAGGCCACCGGTTGGACGCGCTGGACGTGGTGCTTGCCTTTAGTCGTCGTCGTCTTTGCGACAGTGGCGCTATCACCACCGCAAGCTGTCAGCGCAACAGCCGCCAGCAACGCGACCGCGACCGGGACGAGCCGTGCGATCACAACGACCCGTGCGACCGGCGCGAGTACCGCCATCGCCATCGCTTTGGCCTCTCCAAGCCGTTGGCACCTGTTGCGCCTCACAGCCGCGAGTAAACCACCAGTGCCCGGAGGCACCCGCTCACGCGGTCACCCACCGCCAGAAACGCAGCCCACCATTGACTATCCGGTAGACCCCATAGCCGTCGATTGTGGTGTCGCCGTTGCGCTCGATGCTGTAAACGCCAAGCGGGCTGTCGTGATGGCGGGTGGCGTGCAGCGCGTCCACGACCTTGACGCGCTCCACCTCGGTCAGTCCGCCGTGAGTCGAGCTGCGAACTGCGCCGAGCAGCAGCCGCATAGCTTCGTAACCGTCGACCGCAACCGGCAGCGGTGAGCCGTACCGGCGTGTATATGCCAACACGAACGCGTGCCTCAGCGGGTTATGCGCACTCGGGTCGCCGCCGGCCGCAGTGACGAGCACGCGGCTGTCGAGCTTGGTCGGAAGCCCGCCGAGCGCCTGGTCCGTGAAGCTCGGCTCGGCGAGCCCGGCTGTGGCGAAGATCTGGACGTTGGGCGCCGCCTGCGCCACGGCTGTGGTCAGCGCCGCCGCACTGCGCTCCGGGATCGCGGCCACCAGTGCGCAGTCCGCACCGCTCTGCGCGACCGTCTGTCCGATCGAGGCGTAGCTCGATTCACCGGGTACGTACGACTGTGTGGCAACCACTGCGTAATGATCGCCCTGCGCAGCCTGGGTGAAGGCGGTGCTTGCCTCGTCACCGTCGTACTCGCCGTCGTCGAGCACATACACCGACTGGCAGCCAAGCCCGCGCTGGAGGCGAGTCTGTACCTGCGCCTGCACTGCGTCGCTCGGAACGACGCGCGTGAAGGTGCGCAGCAGCGTCGGGTAGTAGGCGTACGGCTCACCCGGCGATGAACCAGGTCCGTCTGAGGTAAGTCCCACGGCACTGCTTGCCGGGCTGACCTGCGGGATCGACAGACGGTTCAGGATCGGGATCGAGACGGCGCTGGCGCCGGAGTTGAAGTCGCCGATGTACCCGATCGTGGTCGAGTTGGCGGCCGCTGTCTGCGCCGCGGCAGCGGCAGCGGCCGCGTTCCAGACCTGACTACCAGGCGCGGAATCGTCGAGCACGTCAAGCCGGATCCGGTAACGACCGATGTGCGCGTGGTTCTGGTCAAGCTCAAGCGTGGCTCCATTGATCACAGCCTGTCCGGCCAGCTGGGAGGCACCGTCTCGCGGCACGCTCACATAGATCGTCAGCGAGTCACCGCGTATCGCACCACGATCCAACGTCGAGTCGCTCTTTGCGCCGCAACCGGCAAGCGACACAGCGAACACAACCGCAGCGGCCAGCGCGACGGCTACCGTGGCCCGCCGCGCGCTCAACTTCAATCCTGGGCGAGGGCCGCCTTGAACGGGACCAGGGCCCCGCCGGAAAGACGAGCGATCACGAACGCACCGAGGCTCGAGTTGCCAGTGCTGTTGATCTTGTAGGCGCCGACCACCGATTGCGCCTGCGGCTGCGACTGCTTGAGGAAGTCCTTGACCACAGTGCCTCGGTTGTTCGCCGACTCACCAGCGGTATGCAGCACCGAGAGCAGCGAGGCCATCGCCTCATAACCGAACACAGCTTCAACGTTCGGCTTGTGGCCGTACTTGGTGGCAAAGTCCGTCTCGAACGCCTTGCCGGCCGCGTTGAGCTGCTTCGGCATGATGCCGGGAATCGTCACGTATAGGTTGTGCACCGACGAGGACACCGCCGAGGTGAACTGACCGCTGTTGAGCGAAGAGGGTCCGAACAGCTTCGCATTCGGTGCGACCGACGAGGCGTGGTTGAAGAACGTTGCCGCGGCCGCCGGAGACTGCACGCCGTAAAAGATGGCGCCGGCCGCGGACATGCTCGTGGCGAGGCTGATGCCCGCTGCCTTGGCGTCGCTGCGCACGGCCTGGGCAATCGTGTCGCCGTAAGTGCCGTTACTTTGGACATAGAGGCTGCTGACGCCCAGGGACTTCATCTCGGCCACCTGCGCGGTGGCCTCCTGGACTGAGTTCGGCGAGACCCGGGCGAACGTACGGCCAAAGGTGCTCCAGGATTGGTAGAGCTGCTCGGACGCGATCGTCTTCTCGGTCAGCTCGGCCGCGGTGTCGGTGGGGCTGACCTGCAACATATCCAAGGCGTTGGTGATGCCGACCGTCTGATCCGACTCGCCGGGAGCGATCTCACCGAGGTAGGCGATCGCACTGTCGGTCTGGATCGCGTCCCTGGCGTTGTCGGACAGAGTCGTTCCTTCCGCCTCGGCCAGAACGAGCTTGTAGTCCTTGACCTCGCTCCGATCTGCCAAGAACGCCATCTGCTCCGCGTTGACGACGTCCTGCGCTGCCGTGTTGGCTTTGAGGCCGGCGGGCTCGCTCAGGACGATCGAGAGCGTGTCGCCGTTGACCGTGAGGTTCGACTTCGAGCTGCTGCTCGTCTGGCTACACCCGGCCACGGCGAGCGCGGCAACGACACAGGCCGCGCCCTTAAGCGCAAACGCCCGACAACGGTGCACTAACGGTCTTTCCGGCCCGGCAGGCGCAGCGCTACGTTGCGAAGTGCCGTAACGGCGAGAACCATCACGATCGCGATCAAGATCGCGTCGAAGCCGGAGACGTTCAACGCCCACAGCACAATCCAGAGGCAGAGACCCGCGGTCCCAGTAATTACGTACGCCATTGCGGCAATCCTATCCGAGCGCGCCGATACGTAGCGCCCCGGAGAAGGCCTCCACCAGCACACGCGCCTGTGCGGCGGCGTCAGAGCGCTCGACCTCACCGACCGCCCGCACCAGGCGGCTGCCGATGATCACGCCGTCCGCCCCGGCTTCCATCGCAGCGGCGGCCTGCTCCGGCGTGCCGATCCCAAAGCCGACGGCAACCGGGACGTCGGTGTGGGCCTTGGCCCGTGCCAGGACGCCGGGGAGCGCGCCGTCATTGACGGCGCGCTCCCCTGTGGTCCCGGTCACTGAGACCGTGTACAGAAACCCTCGCGCCCGTGCCCCGATCTGCGCGAGCCGTGCGTCCGGCGTCGTCGGCGCCACCAGCGGCACCAGCGCCAGCCCACGCTGGTCGCACGCTGCGAGCGCAGCCGGCGCCTCCTCGAACGGCAGGTCAGGGACGATCAGCCCGCTGGCGCCGACGTCGACCAGCATGTCCACGAAACGCTCGAGGCCTCGTGCCAGCACCAGGTTGGCGTAACACATGACCACCACCGGCACCTGATCGGAGACCGTGCGCGCGACCTGTAGCGAGTCGTAGACGTTGGCGCCGGCGCCGAGCGCGGCGACCCCGGCGGCGTGGATGACCGGACCGTCAGCGAGCGGATCGGAGAAAGGGATGCCCAGCTCAATCAGGTCGGCGCCACCGTCCACGTAGGCCTGCGCGATCTCGCGCGAGCTGTCCATGTCCGGGTACCCGGACATCAGATATGGCATCAGCGCGGCGCCCTGCCCGTCGGCGCGCGCCGCGGCGAACGCCGCCTCAATCCGTTCGATGCCGTTCATGACCGGCGGCTCTCGCTGCGAACCTGAACGCTCACGACGCGGGTCCCGAAATCCCGAGCTTGTCGAGCACCTCGGCAAGGTCCTTGTCGCCGCGACCCGAGAGGCAGATCACGTCGATGGCACTGTCCGGGTTGGCCAGCGTCCAGGCGATCGCATGGCTGCTCTCAAGCGCGGGAATGATCCCCTCCAAGCGCGCGGTCAGCGCGAATGCGTCGAGTGCCTGCTGGTCGGTGATCGCGTAATAGCTGGCGCGGCCCTGGTCTCGCAGCCAGGCGTGCTCGGGGCCTGAGCCCGGGTAATCGAGTCCGGCGGAGATCGAGTGCGCCTCGAGGATCTGACCGTCCTCGTCCTGCATGATCGCCGAGTAGGAGCCGTGCAGGACCCCGGCAGGGCCGGCGACGGTCAGCGGAGCGCCGTGACGACCGGTCTCGATGCCCTCACCGGCGGCCTCGACTCCGATCAGCTTGACCTCGGCATCGTTTACGAACGGGATGAAGATGCCGATCGAGTTGGAGCCGCCGCCGACACAGGCGATCACGCGCTCAGGTAGGCGCCCGGCCTTCTCAAGAATCTGGGCCCGAGCCTCGTCGCCGATGATCCGCTGCAGGTCGCGGACTATCACCGGGTATGGGGCCGGACCGACAGCCGAGCCGATGATGTAGTGGGTGTCGGCGACGTTGGTGACCCAGTCGCGGATCGCCGCTGAGACCGCCTCCTTGAGCGTGCGGGCGCCGGCGTCGACGCCGACCACGGTCGCGCCGAGCAGCTCCATGCGTTGCACGTTCGGGCGCTGGCGGCGGATGTCCTCAGTGCCCATGTAGACGATGCATTCGAGATCGAGCAGCGCGCAGGCTGTGGCGCTGGCGACGCCGTGCTGACCGGCGCCGGTCTCGGCGATGATCCGGGTCTTGCCCATGCGCTGGGCGAGCAGCGCCTGACCGAGCGCGTTGTTGATCTTGTGAGCGCCGGTGTGGTTCAGATCCTCGCGCTTGAGGTAGATCGGGTGACCGGCCTGGGCGCTGAGCCGCTCGGCGAGGTAGAGCGGCGAGGGGCGTCCCACGTAGTCGTTGAGCAGTGACGTGAGGCGCGCCTTGAAACCGGCATCTGCGATCGCCTCAAGCCAGGCCTGCTCGAGCTCGGTCAGCGCCGGCATCAGCAGCTCAGGGACGTACTGGCCGCCGTAGGGGCCGAAACGGTGCGGCAGGGTACTGCTCACTCGGCGGCCGCCACGGCCTCGGCCTGCGGTGCGGCCACGAGCGGCTCCGACTCTGGTTCGCCAGCATCCGGATCCGATTCCTGCTCCACATGAATCTCGGGCAGCGGCGCGGTCGCGGCTACGGCTTCGGCAAAGGCGCGCATCAAGTCGGCGTCCTTGTATCCCGGTGCCGATTCGACACCACTGGCGACGTCAACGCCCCAGGGCTTGATCAGCTCGATCGCGTCCCCGACGTTCTCCGGCGTCAGCCCGCCGCTGACGATCAGCGGTGTGCGCTGGCCCTTGCCCTTCGGCGGCGTCAAGCGCCTGTGCTCGATCGCGAGCTTCCACTCGAAGACCTCGCCGGTGCCGCCGGGCACGCCCGGCACGTAGCTGTCGAGCAGATGAAAGTCGGTGTGGAACTGGCCGAGCACCTGAATATCGGCGTTGGCGCGCACCCGCATCGCCTTGATCACCTTGCAGCCGGTGCGGCGGGCGACCTCGATGCAGAATGAAGGCCCCTCCTGCCCGTGGAGCTGAACGATCGTCAGACCGGTCGCTTCGACGGTCTGCGCGACCTCGTCGAGCGTCGGATTTACGAACAGGCCCACGGACTCGGCGCGACGCTTGAGCAACGCGGCCAGCTCGGCGGCCTGATCGATTGACACCGCGCGCGGTGAGTGGGGCCAGAGAATCATGCCGACCGCCCAGGCCCCGAGTGAAACCGCCAGCTCGGCGTCCTGCTCACGGGTCACCCCGCAAAACTTGATCTTCGGTGCGTTCACCTTGGAGATCCTAGAGGCGGACCGTGACGCCCGTAAGCTCGCGGCAGGCGGCCTCAATGTCGGCGGAGCGCATCAGCGCCTCGCCGATCAGGACCGCGTCGATACCGGCGGCCGCCAGGCGTTCGAGCTCGGCTCGGGTCCGGAAACCGGACTCAGCGACCCTGACCGCACCGGCCGGGATCTGCGGCAGGAGCTCATATGTCGTCTCGATATCGACGACCAGCGTCGAGAGGTTGCGGTTGTTGATGCCGATCGTCTGAGCGCCGATCTCCAGGGCGATGTCAAGCTCCTCGGCGTTGTGGACCTCGACCAAAGGTGCGAGGCCGAGCCGACCGGCGAGGGCGTGGAGGTTGGCCAGCGGGCCAACCTCCATAGCGGCGACGATCAGCAGGATCGCGTCGGCGCCGCTGGCGGCGGCCTCGTAGACCTGGTATTCGTCGACGATGAAGTCCTTGCGTAGGATCGGCAGACCGGTTGCGGTCCGGGCGGCGAACAGGTCTGCGAGCGTGCCGCCGAAGCGCGTCTCTTCGGTCAGCACCGAGAGTGCGGCGGCGCCACCGCGTTCGTATGCGCTGACCACGTCCGCCAGTTCGAGGTCTGCGCGGATCACGCCGGCTGAGGGTGAGCTGCGCTTGTGCTCGGCGATCACCGACAGACCAGGACGCGCGAGCGCCTCGCGGAAGGGCCGGTAGTCGCCTCGCGCCTGCGCGGCCGCGACCAACTGGTCGATCGGCAGGTGCGCGCGCCGGGCCGCAACGGTGTCGCGCGTGGCCGCGACGATCTCGATCAGCACGTCCGCACTCATGCGCTCGGACTGAGCTTCGCTGACAGCTCCTGGGTGAGCTCGATGAACGCCTGGAGCTTTCTTGTGGCAGCGCCGCTGTCGATCGCCTCCTGGGCGCGCAGGACGCCGGCCTGGAGGGAGTCGGCGCCGCCGCCGGTGTAGATCGCGGCGCCGGCGTTGAGCACGGCCAGATCACGAGCGGCTCCCGCTTCGCCGGCGAAGATGCGCAGCGCGGTATCCGCGTTCTCAGCAGGATCGCCCCCGGGGACGTCCTGCGCGCCATAACGCGGCAGCCCGAGCTCCTCCGGCGTCACCGAGTACTCGGTGAGCTTGCCGTTCTCGATCTCGATAACCCTGGTGGCGGCTGAGATCGAGAGCTCGTCGAGGCTGTCCTCACCACAGACGAGCATCGCGTGGTGGGTGCCGAGCATCGCCAGAGCGCCCGCCATCTTCGGCAGCGTGGCGGGGTCGGAGACGCCCAGCAGCTGGCGGTTCGCTCCGGCTGGGTTGGTCAGTGGACCGAGGAAGTTGAAGGTCGTGCGGACCTTGAGCTGCTTGCGCACCTCCACGACGTGACGAGTCGCCGGGTGGTGGTAGGGCGCGAACATGAAGCCGAAGCCGATCTCCTCAATGCAGCGGCCGACGCCGGTGGCGTCGAGGTCGATCTTCGCGCCGAGCGCCTCGAGCACGTCAGCGGACCCCGAGAGGCCGGTGGAGGAGCGGCTGCCGTGCTTGGCGACCATGCAGCCTGCACCGGCGGCGATCAAGGCGGCAGTCGTCGAGACGTTGAAGGTGCGTCGACCGCCACCGGTGCCGGCGGTATCGAGCAGATCCTCGCCCGCCGTCGGCACGAAGGCCGCAAAGGCGCGCATCGTCCTGGCGAGCCCCGCCAGCTCCTCGACCGTCTCCCCCTTCACGCGCAGCCCGATCAGGAAGCCGGAGATCTCGATGTCGCTCACCTCGCCCGCCATGATCTCGGCAAGCACCGCGGCGGCGTCCTTCTCACTGAGATCCTGGCGCTCGGCGAGCGCGTCGATCGAACTGGTGATCAGCTCGCTCACCGGCGACGCTCCCTCGAGTTTCTGAGCATCGGCCTGTTCACCGGTGACGCTCCACGAAGTTCCTGAGCATCTGCTTGCCGTGTTGGGTGAGGACCGACTCGGGGTGGAATTGCACGCCCTCAGCCGGGAGCTCACGGTGGCGCACGGCCATCACAACGCCGCCACCGGTGGCGCTGCGTTCGAGCACGTCCGGGAGGTCATCGGCCGCGATCAGCGAGTGGTAGCGACCGACCTCGAGGTTCTGCGGCAGCCCCGAGAAGATCGTGCGCTCGTCGTGTTCGATCGTCGATGTCTTGCCGTGGACCGGCTCGTGGCGGATCACGCGGCCGCCCCACGCCTGGACCAGCGCCTGGTGTCCCAGACAGACGCCGAGCGTCGGGATCTTCGCGATCGGGAAGCGCCTCACCGCTTCAAGACTGATTCCGGCCTCGTTAGGTGTGCACGGCCCGGGCGAGACGATCACCCGGTCATACCCGCGCAGCAGGAGGTCATCGACGCTCATGTGGTCGTTGCGCACGACCTCGATCTCGTGCGCGGGGTCGGAAAGCTCCCCCAGGTACTGGACGAGGTTGTAGGTGAAGCTGTCGTAGTTGTCGATGACGAGGATTCGCATGCGTATCAGTAGTCGTGTAGCAGTAGCAGTAGCAGTAGCCGTGTATCAGTAGCCGTGTTTCGTCAGGAAGCGCTCGAGGCCGTCCACGAACGAGACCTTGAGGTGGTGGACCTCGGCCTGCAGTGCCAGCACCGTGCGCGCCGTCCCCGCCAGGCCGTCGTTGTAGTCGTCCGCCGCCCACGGGGCGATGAACCCCAGCCCCTGCTTGGGATCCTTGTAGTAGAGCTTGAGCCACATGCTTGCGTCGGCCGCCATCAGCTTCGGATATTGCTTGGTCACGTCGACGAACTTCTCGCCGCTGAACTCGAAGATCTGCAGCGGCAGCCCCGAGGCGGCACAGTCGGTGAACTGGCAGTAGAAGACGCCGTTGGCGGATACGAACACCGGACGGCCCTTCGGTCCAATGTCCTTCAGCACAGCTCCGGCCTCACCGAAGTTGCGCTCGGTGAGCACATAGGAGTTGACCGCGGCTGAGGGCACGTAGACCTGCTCGATCGTGCAGCAGTCGGCGCCGCCGCTGAACAGATCCAGGACCACGTCCTCACTGCCATCACCGTAGAGGTCAGTGACGTGCACGGGACGTTTGTCGTCCGGGCTGCAGGCCTTGAAGCAACCCTTCGCGGGTACCGGCTGGTCGTAAACGACCTTGCCGTTCTGGCTGATCGTCAGCCGCTCATCCTTGGTGTCGATGCCCGGCCCGTCCTTGTAGCTGAGCGTTGCGGTGACGCCGCCCGCAGACGCGCTCGCCGTGGTGGTCTTGGCGAAGGCCGACGCCGGCGCCATCAGCGCCATACCGAGGACCGCTATCAGGATTGTGCGTCGCATCTGTATTTCACTCCCACCCTGGCTGCTCGCAGGCCGTGGCGATGGCATCCAACACCGCCCGAGATTTGGCGACTGACTCTTCGTACTCGTACTCCGGCTTGGCGTCGGCGACCGTGCCGCCGCCGGCCTGAACGTGAGCCACCCCGTCCTTGATCACGACCGTACGGATGTGGATGCAGGTGTCGAGATCACCGGTGTAGCTGGCCCAACCGATCGCGCCGCCGTAACCACCGCGCTTGACCGGCTCGAGCTCGTCGATGATCTGCATCGCCCGCACCTTGGGCGCCCCGGAGAGCGTGCCGGCGGGCAGCACCGAGCGCAGTGCCTGAAGCCCGCTCACGCCTCGGCGCAGCCGCCCGCTGACGTTGGAGACGATGTGCATCACGTGGCTGTATTTCTCAACGACCATGAAATCCTCGACCGTGACACTGCCGTACTCAGAGACACGTCCGAGGTCATTACGCCCGAGGTCAACGAGCATCACGTGCTCAGAGCGCTCCTTCGGATCGGCCAGCAGGCTCTCCGCGTTGCGCACGTCCTCTTCCTGGGTGGCGCCGCGCGGGCGGGTACCCGCGACCGGCCGCGTCGAGACCTTGCGACCGCTGACAGTGACCAGCGGCTCGGGACTCGCGCCCGCGATCTGAAAATCGCCGAAGTCCAGGAAGTACATGTACGGACTCGGGTTCACCGCCCGCAGCCCGCGGTAGATGCTGAACGCCGAGACCGGCACTTCAGCCGACCAGCGCTGCGAGGGCACGACCTGGAAGGCGTCGCCGGCGCGAACGTACTCGATGATCCGCGCGACGTTCGACTCGAACTGCTCGCGCGTCATGTTCGATTCGAAGGTGGGCGCTGCGGCGCTGGAATCAATCCCCCCCCCCCCCCCCCCCACCGCTCCAGCGCCGCGCTGAGAGGTTGGCAGCGGACCGGCCAGAACCTCGCGGACCTCCGCGATCTTGCGGCTCGCTGTGTCGGCGTCATCGGTCGGATGGGCGACCACGGTGATCGTGCGCTTGAGGTGGTCAAAGGCCACCAGCGTGTCGGTCAGCATCAGCGCCAGGTCTGGAACACCGATCGGGTCGGGGTTGGGGTCGCCGAGCGGCTCGACCGTGCGCACCAGGTCGTAGGCGAACATGCCCACGGCGCCACCGGCGAAGGGCGGCAGGTCGGGGCCGGCGGTGGCCGGCGACAACGCCAATTCAGCCTCAGCCAGCTGGTACGGGTCACCCGGGTCACCGAGTGACCAGCGCAGCACCTTGCGCGGCCGGTGGCCGATGAACGAGTAGCGGCCGACCTTCCCGTAGTCCGCCGACTCCAGCAGGAAGCACGGCTCGCCGCCCCCGGCGGCGCGAAGCTTCAAAAACGCGGAGACCGGTGTCTCGGTGTCATCTATCCAGGTCTCGCAGACCGGAACCAGTGGCAGTGGTCTGTCGTCAGCGACGGCGCTCATCAAGCACCCGCTCAGCGTCGGCCAGAGAGAGGTCGCGGCTGGCGAGCAGCACCGAGAGGTGGTACAGGACATCAGCGGCCTCATTGGCAACACGCTCATCCGACTCCTCACGAGCGGCGCGCGTCACCTCCTCAGCCTCCTCCCGCACCTTCTCACCAATCCAGCTCGGCTTGGCCAGCAGCGCCGCGGTGTACGAGCCATCGGGCTGCACCGACTTGCGCTCAGCGATCGTTCGCTCAAGCGACGGCAGCACCTCGTGCGGTGCCTGCTCGCCAACATCACCGCGGTAAAAGCAGGTCCGCTCGCCCGTATGGCAGGCCGGGCCAACCGGTTGCACAAGCGCCAACAACGCGTCGGCATCGCAGTCATAGCGCAGCGCCTTCAGCGTCTGGGTGTGTCCCGAGCTGGCGCCCTTGTGCCACAACTCCTGGCGCGAACGGCTCCAGAAGTGCATCTCCCGGGTCTCCTGCGTGCGCGCCAGCGCCTCCGCGTTCATGTACGCGAGCGTCAGCACCTCCCCGCTGCCCCAGTCCTGCACGATGCACGGGACCAGCCCGCGCTCGTCAAATTTGACCTCTGATGGCTCCACACGCCTGAGTCTAAGGACCTGCGGCGCCGTGCCCCGCTTACTCGATACCCAGACGATCCAAGAGCCGCTCGTCGGCACGCCAATGACGGCGTACGGCGACCGACAGTGCCAGATGCACGCGAGTCCC
>Ga0224557_1003035_pt1 | contig 13504 bp, 7 predicted proteins | sample 714S31014metaG_FD_180677 | JGI IMG/M metagenome (GOLD analysis project Ga0224557, IMG submission 180677) | Peat soil microbial communities from Stordalen Mire, Sweden - 717 S3 10-14 | ecosystem: Environmental > Terrestrial > Soil > Wetlands > Peat | place: Sweden: Norrbotten County, Stordalen... | reverse complement strand
CGCGGCTGTGGAGCGACCGCACCGCCCGCTTCATCACCGCCTCAAACCGCACCGCAACCAACCGCACCACCTCGTCCAGGTCGGCCGCCTTCATCTTGTAGCGCGGAACCGGCGCAATCGGCGCGCGCAGCTCCGGCGTGCACAGTGGAACCACCGGCAACCACACCCGCTGCGACGCCGCACACGCCTCCGCGGCATACGCCATCGGCTCGCCGTCCGGCCCTTTTGGCGTCGCCCGCCGATACTGCTCCACCACTCGCGCGCGCACCTCCGCATCCATGCCGGCCAGCGCTTCTTTCATCACCACGTTCTCTGCCGGAAACACAAAGTGGTCCAGCAGAAACTTCTGGCAGTTCCGCCGACCCAGCTCATAGTCATGCGCGCGGAACCCGCGCTCGAAGAACCCGCCAAACGCCGCCAGCGTCGCGCACTGCAGCGCCTTCGGAATCGGCTTGTGATGCACCGCCTCATGCTTCAGCTCCTCCACCAGCTCGTGGTCGCTGGGCGCGACCATGAAGTGGCAGAAGGTGGTGCCGCGCATCAGGTGGCTCAGCGACTCGCCGTAAAATCGCGACTGCGACACCAGCGCCTGAAACAGCCGTCCGATCACTTGCAACACCCCCGCATTGTGCAACGGGTCATAATCCACCGCGTAGCTCGCCATGGTTGGGAAGGGCGCAATGCTCACCACCGCCCGGTCCGCCTTGCACGGATCGCGCTCCAGTTGGTGGTCCTCACGCGGCGGGTCCAGCGCCGCCAGATAGTCATGCGCATAGTTGTACGGATCGTTGTTGGTCACGCCGCCATCCACGTTCAGCGTCTCAAACGGGTCGGCCATTCCCGGCGGAAACGACGGCTCGACCGGAGCGGCATCGTCCTTCACGCCAGCCTCATGCGTCTCCCACAGCGGCGGCGTGTAGTCCGAGTGCCGCCGCATCAGCACCCGCGGCGCCAGAAACGCCGGAAACGCTCCGGTCGCAATCGCCGCATTCCCCAGCATCTCAAAACCCTCCCCGGTCACCATGTCCACCGGATACGCCGCCTCGCCCAGCGGACGCTGCGAGTCCGGCCGCACCGTCTGGAATCGGATCCGGTCGCCGAAAAACGACGTCGTCTCCTCCACGCCGCCCGGCGAGAGCCCGTTCAGCGAGTACAGTACCCCGCGCAGGTTTGTCAGCGAAAGAAATACCGTCAAGTCCGGCGAAACATACGGCCGCGGCGCCTCCGGCTTCGGCCCGCGCTCCAGCCCATACACCGCCAGCTCATCCAGCACGGTCGAGTCCAGTAGCGACACCAGCGGCCCCGGCCGCTCCCGGTCTCCCCGATCCAGGTCGCGCGTCTTCAGCAACCCGCGGATGTCCGTCTTGTTCACCCAGGCCTCGTAGAGACGATTCGTCGTCCCCCGCTTGGTCGCGTCCGCTACGTGCTCAAACTCCTCCTGCAACACCAGCGCCGCAAGCGCCGCGCACAGTCCGCCCGCCGACGCGCCCGAGAACCCCTCAATCACCACATCGTGCTGCGGAACCTCCTCTCCCGCCGCCTTCGCCTTCGACCACGCGTCCAGCGCCTCCGTCATAAAATCCAGTACCCCAGCCGTGTACGCACCCGCCGAAATGGCCCCTGCCATGTTGATGACGATCTTGAAACCCCTCATCGAACCCTTTCTGTCCCCGGAAATACCGGCCCGCTACTTGCAAGCGACTATATTCCACAACCACCCAAAATGGGTGCCCCATGATCAACCAGCTCGCCGCCCACCATCGCTGATCGTTCATAATGGAAACCAAAGGCCACCTGCCCGCCGCCACTGACCGCTGATCGCTGATCGCTGACAACTGACAACTGACAACTAGCAACTAGCAACTAGCAACGGTATGATGGGTGTCGCCGCTTCCGGCCCATGCGATTCCTCCTCATCCTCGCACTCGCCGCCTCCACGCTCCCTGCCCGCGCGCAGCAGAGCCGGCAGCAGCCCGCCATCGCCACACTCACTGTCGCCTACACCTACCTCTGGGCGGACCAGGGCGGCTACCGCGTCAATCTCAACGGCTGGAACGTTCGCCCCTCCGTCCTGCTCGGCCGCGGCTACTCCGTCTTCTTCTCCTCCACCAACTACTACGGCGCCAACCGCAAGGGCTCGCTCAACGCCCACGGCTACACCCTCGGCGTCGCCAAATCCGTCTTCACCACCCCGCACTTCAAGCCCGCCCTCTTCCTCGAATCCGGCGACGTCCGCGTCTCTTCCGCCGGCGCCATCACCAACGAGGCCCTGGTCGCAACCGGAGCCTCCGTCTCCATCCCGCTCCGTCCCTGGGTCAGCCTTATGGTCCTCCCCGCCGAGTACGTCTTCCTCTATCCCCACGCCGACTGGCGCAACGACTTGAACGCCAAGGTCGGCCTCACCTTCCCCCTCGGCCACCGCTGACGCCGCCGTTCCGGTTCGCCATTCGGCGTTTTTGTTTGCCTTCCTGTGAACAGCGAAGGACCTGCGTTCCCGCTGACTTGCTGACTCGCTGTCCCCGCCATCCCAGCCCGAGCCGGCTACGGCGTGTTCTCACTTGTCCACATATCCGGGATGTTCGGCCAGATACTTCGCCCGCGCCGCCTTGATCTCCGGGCTATAGGCCGCGGCGACCCTCTGAATGACCTCAAGCGTCTCTGCGAGCCACACCTTGTTCGTCTCACTGGCCACAGCGGCCTCGGCGCTCCTCAGTCTGAACCCCGCCGGCGAGATGACGAACAGGGTTGCCCCCACCATGTGATAGGTGTCGAGGACCTCCTGCATCAGCCCCCGCGAAACTCTGTGCTGGAGCACGACAATGTAGGCCGGCGTCAGGTCCTTCTTCTGCATCTCCGCCTTCACCGCGGTCCAGAACACCTCCGGCCAATACGGCGCCCCTTTCGGCCGGTTCTTGTCGAGTGCGGCGATCCACCTGGCCCGGAACGCGTCCATTTCGCCGCTCAACCGCAGATACTCGTGAATCTGATCGACCGTGGCTGGATCGCTCAGCGGAGCCACCGAGGCCGCGACATTGGGATCGCCCAGCGGAGCCAGCAAGGCAGCAACATTGGGCGTCTCAGGCGCAGCCGGCACGAGCACCGGTCCGAGCGTACCCTTGACCTGCGCGCGCGCCGTTCCAGGCGCAGACGAAGCCGGTATCCGCACCGTTCCCCACTCAGACGAAGCCGGCACGCGCGCCGTCGTGGGCGCACCCTTGTCCTGCCCGCAACTCGCCCCCAACGCCAAACCCGCCAACACCAGCGCCGCCAGAAATCTTGCCGCCACTCGCCGCACCACCCCACCTCCGCGAACAGCTTACATCACACCGCGATCCAACACGGCCGGCTGGCCCATATCCCCGCAATCCATACCTCATTTGTCATTCTGAGCGCAGCGAAGAATCCCCGCATCTGCTTTGCTTGTCATTCCGCAGCTTTCTTGTTTGTCATTCCGCAGCTTTCTTGTTTGTCATTCCGCAGCGCAGCGGAGGAATCTGCTTCTGCCGGGTGCCCCACATCTCATCGCGCCTCCACCTACGCGTGCCCCACTTGTCATTCTGACCTGACCCTGAGCAACGCGAAGGACCAGGGGAAGAATCCCCGCATTTGTCTTGTGCGCCTGTAATCCTTCCCGGTCGTCATTCTGGACGAAGTCCAGAATCTCCGTAGTTGCCTTTTGTCGCGCCACAAATGCCGGGACCCCCATTCATCGCAGCCGCGTGGCCATATCTCATCGCGCCTTCACCGAAGCGGGTGCCCCACATCTCGCTCCTGAGATGTGGGCACGCTACCACCAACTTCCATCGAAACCACCATTCCGGAAGGGCACGCGTTCACGCCTGCCACCACCGCCTTTCATCGAATAGGCCGGGACTTTAGTCCCGGCATCAAAAGAACCGGGTCGAAGACCCGCACCGCTCTGCCGAAGGCTGGAGTGAAGCGCGACGCGCGAAACGACTGAATTGCTTGCTCCGCGCTGCGATTGCCTCAACGCAAAAAGAGACACGATATACTTGGCATGAAACTGTCTCTGGTTCAGGATACCGATCTGTGGACGAAATCAAGGCCTTCCAATCTCATAAAAACGTGTGGAATCGAAAGCGGATCCTAGGGCTTGCGACTGCGATCATTATTACAATCGCCCTACCGATCTCGATTGATCACGGATATTTCCGGTACAGCGTCTATGCGCTGCCATGTCTGGGGCTATGCGCGGCCATTCTATATGTCACATCCATCCTCACAATTCCAGCAGTAAGGGGCTATGGTCACCAAGTTCTCGCGATTAATCGCGCAGCCGGGATCGCACTCCTTGGCGTTCTGCTCGCCATTTTGCTCGGTGGAATGGGTCTGAGTTTTCGCCTTGCGTTGAACATAAGCAAACTTCATGTCGAGGAAGCCCACAACGCAGATGTTAGGGCCGCGCGGACGGACGCGCCCCCTCCCGCCTCCACTGCCCCGGAAACTGCGACGGTCACGGAGGCTCAATCCGCGGCCATGCCACCTAGAGAGCAGAGTTTATCGGAGAGCGCACTGGGATTGGCTGCGAATATAAGAACACTATCTGAGAATTGGGAAATGGAGCAGCAAAAAATAGACAATGCGAACGATGTGACTGACCAGCAAAGACAATCAATGCTCAAAACATGGGCGGCCAAGGTTATGGCGGAATACGACGACAAGTACAGAGCAGATGCGCAGATCACACACGAGAGGCTTTTGCATCACCTACCCCCCGAGACCGACTCGTTGGCGATGAGGGACGACTACACAAATGAGATCAATCCCACCTTGCTGAGCGTAATAGCAAACGACCTGGAACGCCTAGCCAAGCTATTGCCGAAACCCGCAACAAACGTTCTGCCGAAGGCCGGAGTGAAGCTCAAAGTGCGGAACGACTAGTCTGCCTTTTTTCACCCATCCCATACTCCGCGCCGCATGATCCTGCCCCGGGTTCCACGAATTATCCCTGTGTTCTGTATCTCTGTGATCCCTGTGATTTGCTTTCCGCCGAACACCTCCACGCTTTCCCCGCTCCAAGCAAACAAAAAGCGAAGATATCCACAGCCCAGCCCTTGACACCGCATTTATAATTGAAAGAAGGAAGCAGGACAAACCAGCGTCGTGCCGAGGGGTGGGCTTCCGGCAGGACTCGGGGTCTCCGGCGAGCGGCCGTTGCTCGCTTGGGGTCGGGGGCCTTGGGCGCAAAAAATGTACCAAGTCCAAAGCTAAGTGGTTTATTTCCTGCAAAGTAACTAGGGTATAGGGGAGGGGTGGGGTACCCGGGAAGCGGCCGACAGCCATGTCTGACAACATCCAATCCGGCCCTGACCAGCTCGCTCGTGCGGGTGGCGACGCCGACCGCTTCGGCTTCCTGCATATTGATCTCAACTCTTTCTTTGCGTCTGTCGAGCAGCAGTTGCACCCGGAGTATCGCGACCGCCCGCTGGCCGTCGTCCCCACCCAGGCCGACACCACGGTCTGCATCGCCGCCAGCTACCAAGCCAAGGCGCTCGGCATCAAGACCGGCACGCTGGTGGGCGAGGCGAAAAAGATCTGCCCGGAGATCGTCCTGGTCGAGGGCGACCACGGTGTCTACGCTGAGTACTCGCAGCGCATCGCGCAGGCTGTAGACCGCTGCTGCCCGGTCGCGCACACGCCCTCCATCGACGAGATGGTTTGCCAGCTGATGGGCCGCGAGCAGGAGCCGCCGCAGGCCCGCCGCATTGCGCTCGCCATCAAGCAGGCCATCCGCGACGACGTCGGCGAAACCCTGCGCTGCTCCATCGGCATGGCCCCCAACCGCTACCTGGCCAAGATCGCCAGCGACATGCAGAAGCCCGACGGGCTGATCGGCCTGCTGCCGTCGCAGTTGCCTCGCGCCATCGCTCATTTAGCCCTGCGCGACCTGCCCGGCGTCGGCGCCAAGACCGAGGTTCGCCTGAACCAGAAAGGTATCCGCACCATGGAGCAACTGCTGGCCCTCGACCGCGCCGGCATGCACGCGCTGTGGGATTCGGTCTGGGGCGATCGTCTTTATCATTGGCTGCGCGGCGCTGTGACCGGCGACGACGGCGCGCCCGTCGATTCCGGCATGCAGAAATCGCTCGGCCACTCCCACGTGATGGCGCCCGAGCAGCGCACGCCCGAAGGCGCCTGGGCGGTCGCGCACAAGCTGCTGCACAAGGCCGCCATGCGCCTGCGCATGGAGCGCTTCCACGCCGCCGCGATGCACGTGACCATTCGCTACGCGCTGACCCGGGAGCAGGCGGCGCGCGCCAAGTCGCACAAGCACCAAAGTGGCATTCGCCACTCCGGCTGGGGCATGGAGGCGCGCTTTGCCGCCTGCAACGACACCCTGACGCTGCTGGAAGCCCTGCGCGGCGCGTGGGCCAAGGCGCCGCAAGGCCCGGAGTTCGCCCGGCCCTTCTTCGTCGGCGTCACCCTGCACAACCTGATCCCGGAAAGCGAATTTCAGCCTTCGCTTTTCGGCGATCCAGCCCACCGCGGAGAACTGGCCAGCACCATGGACAAGTTGAATCTGAAGTACGGCCACAGCACGCTGCACTTCGCCGGAATGCTGCCGGCCCGCGACTCCGCCCCCACCCGCATCGCCTTCACCCAGATCCCCGTCCGCTACGGGGTCGACTATATGTAACAAGTTATGATCGCGATGATCGACAATGCGTATCAGTCGCAGTTACAAGTTGTAGTGCGAGTAGCAGGACGGTTACTGCCGGGTAAGCGTGCCGCCGTAATTGTTCCAGTTGCATGCGCCGCCGGGAGCCGCTAAACCGAAGTCGATCGTAGATTCGTCCGGGGCGCTAAATGAGCCCATGAAACCGAGTTGAGAGCCATTGTCCATCAACACAGCGCCATCAACACCTGCGCCGTAGATCTCGCTCGGACCGTAGTAGGTGCTGTAGCCCGCGATCGACGTGCCGTGGGTAAAGCATGGCGAACCGGTGATAGTAACCGTGACGCTCAAAGGCAGGTAATACAGGGTGAAGCCGCCGTTGGTCGCCGAGGTGGCAGCTCCCTGGGAGAAGGTTACCGTCATGCCCTGGCCCGCCGAGCCCCCTTGCAGCGTGCCTTTATAGGTGCCGTTAAGGGCAGGCAGCACGGTTGCAGTAAAGGGCCCGCTCTGGTTGATGCCGCAATTGTCCGTGTAGGTTCCGCTCCAGGTGGTCGCGCCGCTGGCCGGAAGCACGCCGCTGATGGTAATCGAGGCGTCCGGCGGGATGCTGGCGAGTTGGGAGCTGCCGCCCGGCGCAACCGGACCGGTCAGGTAGAACGGGTATTCACCGATACCCTCACCGCAGGCCGTTTCCATAAGGCCGGAGGCGATGACCTGGTTGCCGCTGACGATCAGCGCAGCGGAAATGATCGGATACTGTTCCTTCGGCTGGTTGCCGACCAGCAGCCAGTTGCCGTTCGGCGTGTAATTCAGCGGTGGCGAAATGGGAGCCGGCGCTGGCGGCGCACCGCCGCCGCATCCGGATATTGCGAGGAGCGTACCAAGAAGGAGGATAAGACGTGGCCCAACTTCCGCACCGTATTTCATGACGCACTGAATCATACGCCGAACTGGACCGAGCGCAAGCGGGCAGCAAAAGAGAACAAAACGAAAGGGGCTTTAGCCCCGGCTCTACCGCTGCCTGACAACTCACAACTCACAACTGCCCTACTGCACCACCATAATCGGCGCCTGCCAGTAGTTGCTCTTATTCCCGGCGGGATCGAGCACGGTCACCTGGCAGTCGTACTTGCCTGGCTGCAGCTTGGCAAGGTCGACGGTAAAATTCAGCGGCACCGTCTCCAGCCGTGAATTCGCCAGCGGCGACACCTCTAGCGGCTGGGTCTCCATCACCTTGGTCTGGCCCTGGTAAAAGGTGACGAAGGCAATCAGCGGCGAAGGAGTCTCAGTCTCCTCGTAGGCCTGCAGGTAGACGTAGAGGCTGCGCGTCCGGCTGAAGACGCGGGTGACGCTGGGCACCAGCCTCAGCCCGTTCTGCACCAGCGGGTCCGCGGCGACCTCCTTGGCCTGTTCCTTGCCCTTGGAGGCGTTGAAGAGCGCTTCGCTGGCGGCCGCGCGCTGGCTGGAAAGGACCACAGTGCTAATGGGAACGCGCTTGGTCTCCTTGACCAGGTTGGGGATGATGAAGCTGGTCTGGAACGTGCCGATGGTCCCGGTCACGTCGTCGCGCGCCAGCACCTTGATGGTGTGCTTGCCGGGCAGCAGCGTGTAGCCGGTGTGGTAATCGATGGGCCGCTTGGCCCACTCCGCGGCGGTCGCGTCGCTCAGCTTGATGGGTATGGTGTCGGTCTTGTTGGATTCGGTGGTCCCGCCGTAGTCGTCCTTCACCTCGTCGACGAAGTCAATCACGGTGGACTCGGCGCCGTGCTTCTTGGCCAGCGCCAGCTCGCGCCCGGGGATCTTCACTTCCACCGGAACCCAGTATTCCGCGCGGTTCATCTGGAAATAGTTCAGTTCCAGGGCGACGGTCAGGTCGGTCCACGGGTCGCCCTGCATCAGGGCGTCTTCCAGTTGGCGCTCCTTGTCGGCGGTGTTGAACTTGCCCCACTCCTTGTCCGCCCAGTAGCCCACGCGGTAGTCCAGCTTGGCGTCCTCCTGCGGCGGTCCGACCGTGACTTTGATCTTGCGGAATTTGCCGTTCTTCACCGTGTCGCTGCTGTAGTAGCCGAGGATGTAGTAGTTCGACTCCGAGTGTTGTGCGTTGACGATGCCCTGCTCCAGGTCGTTGTTATCCAGCAGGGCCTTGCCGCCGGTGTCGCCCGCCAGCGCGTACATCGTGTCCTGCGACAGCTCAAAGCGCGTGGTCAGCGACGTGGCCGCGCCGCCGGTATACATGGACGTGCCGCCCTGCGAGCCCTGGGTGGCATTGCCCAGCGGGCCGGACGCCACCAGGCCGCGCGAGTCGACCGTCCAGAACGACACGCCCGAGCGGATGGCCGCATCGATGGTGGAGTGCAACTGCGCCTGGTTGTCGATGCCGTTCAGGTTCAGGCCGCTGGAAAAGTAGATCAGCTCCTTCTTCTCGTTCAGCCGGGAGAGCGCCTCGGTGGCCGTCTGCAGCGCGGCCAGTTGGCGGTCGGTGGTGAAGATGTTGAACTCCGGGTCGTCCTGGCCGAAGGCCGCACCGGTGTCGGTGGAGGAGTCGTCGGAGACGGATTCGTCGTTGCCCTGACCTTCGCCCACCACCATCGTCTCCAGGATGCTGAGGATGCGGTTGCGGTCGGCGGTGAAGTCCTGCAGCACGTCCATGGAGCCGGCGTTGTAGCGCATGATGGCGAGCAGGTCCGCCTCGGTCATATCCTTGCGGACGAACTTCTCCGCGGCCGCCAGCGCGCGCATCTGGTCCTCCGGCGGCATGGCCGACATATCGAAGTAGAGGGCCAGCAGGCGGTGGTCCTTGTACTTGATCTGCCCGGCAGACTCGGCCGAGACCTGGGTCCGCCCCAGCCGGTTGTAGATCTTGATGTCGTCCCCGGCCGGGGACGGCGGCAAGGGCGCGGCCGTCTCCGGCAGGGTCTGGTGCTCGCAGAAGCTGATCTTCTGGGCGACGCCGTCTTCGGTGATGGTGAAGTCCTTGGCGCTAAGCCCGTCGATCGGGTTGCCCTTCTTGTCCTTGACGGTGACCGCCTCCACCACCAGGCGCACCTGCACCGAGATGGTTTTGGTGGGTTCATCGCTCGGGGGCTTGTTCTGCCCGGTCAACTGCGCGGCGACGGTGGGCAGTTTGCCCCCGCCCAAAGCCAGGGCCAGAAGCCCGGCGGCCAGGGCGAAGGCGCCGGCACTCCGGGCGAAGCGACGCGGCATGGAAGCAGGTGTTCGCATATCCATCAGAACCTCAGACGCATGGTGATTTGCATGGAACGCATTGAACCGGCGTTTGCCGGGAAGCCATACTGCGGAGTGCCGACCGTGTTCACCCAACTGGTGAACGCCACGTGGTTCAGCACGTTGGTGGCGTCAACGTGAGCATCGAGAGTGTAGCGATCGTGCAGCCGGAAGGTGCGCGCCAGCGTTGCGTTCATGGTGAATTGGTCCGGCCCGGGAATGGAGTCGCGGCGCGCATTGCCGAAGTCCCCGGAGAGCGGCAGCACGAAGGCGTTGGGATTGAGGTAGAAGCCGGGCTTGGACGATCCGGTAATGGGGCCGCCGGCGTAGCTGGCACGGAAGATGCCCGAGTACGAGGTGTTCGGCACCGGCAGGGGATCGCTGGGCGTCTCCGGCAAGCCGCTGGCGGCGGTGATGCTGGTCTGCACGGTCCACTCCTTGTAGGCCGCGCCCCTCCAGCCGCTCAGCAGCGTCTTGCCGCCGATACCCATGCCGGTGGTGTACCCCGCGGAGAAGCTGAGCACGTTGCGCTGATCGAAGGTGGACAGGCCGCGCTGCCGCTCGGGGTGTTGCCAATCCTGCGCCACCTGCGGGTTGACGCCGGTGCCGCCGCTGCCGCCCATCTGATAATCGTCGTCGATGGACTTGGAGTAGGTGTAGGTCAGGTTTGCGGTAAGTCCGCTGCGCAGCCTTCGCCGCAGCGTCAGGATCCCTTCCTCGCGGGTGGAATTGCCGTTGGAGGTGCGGTAGGCGTAGCCGAACGGGTTTTGATCGCAGGCCGGCTGAGTCGTCGTCCCCGGAATCGTAATGGGAGCGCAGGTGTTCGGCAGGATCTGCTGCTGCCCGCGGGTTCCCTTGGTGCCGCGGTAGGTCGCCAGCATTTGCAGCGACAGCGGCAGGTCACGCTGCGCCGAGACTTGCCAGATCTGCACATAGCCGACGCGGAAGTTGGGGTCGATGGCAAACTGCTGCGCGATGGGCGTGGGCCCGCTAACGGTGGAGGTGCAGGAGGGGAAAGGGCTGTTGATGTTGAAGGGGCAATTGGGGCCGTTGGAGATGCTGAGGCTTCTGGTTGCGGGGGTTGCGCCGGTCTGGGTCGCCATCTGGGTCGCGAAGGGCATGTACACCGACGTTTCGTGGCTGATCTGGTAACCGGAGCGGATCAGCAGCGACGAGCCCGAGATGGGCCGCCACGCGATGCTGACGTTGGGTGCAATGCCAATCTTGTCCGGCCGCACCAGTGAAGTCGGGAGACTGCCCGGGTTAGTCGCCACCACCGGCGTCGCGGTGGCAAAGCCGGTGCCGGTATCCAGGGTGACCAGCCGATTCTTCAGCTCCGTGACCGGCGCGCCGTACTCCCAGCGGACGCCGGCATTCACGCTGAACTCCGGGTTCACGCGGAAGTCGTCCTGGGCGAACAGATCGTACACCGATTGGCGATAGTACTTGTCCGCATTGCCGTAGGAGATGCTGCTGGTGTCCGGAAGTCCCAGCATCATGTCGGCCAGGTCGAAGCCCGCGCCTGTCGTTCCATTGCTGGTCGCCTGGCCGGTAAAGCCAAACGATCCCCGCGGATTTGCCTGGCTGAGAATGTTGTTCTCCTGGCGGCGGAAGTCGCCGCCGATCGTGACGTTGTGGCGGAACTTGTTCCAGTTCAGGGTGGCATTGATCGCATTGGTCTCGCTGCGATTATTGGCATACGTTCCATCGGACAGGCCGGCGATTAAGCTGGTGGAGAAGCTAAGGTTCGGCGGACCCCAGTAGTTCGCCGGGTTGACCGGGTCGGTGTAGACGCCGTTGATGGACGGGACGGTCGCGCCGTTGATCAAGCCGGCTTCCACATTCTCCTGAATATTGGCAAAGTAGGGATTATTCAGGGTCCGCTGCCGGGTGAAGTTATACGTGGCGTTCATGGACAGCCGCTGGGTAAAGCGGTGGTACCCGCTGACGTTCGCGCCCATTCCCAGCGCGGCGGAAAGGTCCTGAAAGCCGAAAAGACTGGTGTTGGTGCTGCGCGTACTCTGCAACTGATAGGTGCCATTCAGGTAGTTCTTGCTGCCGAAGCCCTTCTGCACCGTCACCCGAAAGGCGTCCTGGCGCGAGTCGTTGGTGGTTACAGCTTGATAGTTGTCCGGAGAACCGGTCGCGGTCGCGTTGGGCGCGGGATAGAAGCCCAGCAGAGCCCGGGACGTGCTGTTAATGCAGGCGCCGGGAATTATGTTGCCGGGAAAAGGCGAACCGGAAGCAGCGCCGGGGACGCATCCGGCGGGAAGCTGGCTGGCGGCGGGCACGTAGATGGTCGGCGCCGCGACGTTGTTGACCGGCTGGGAAAAATCGCCGCCCAGTTGGGCCGCGGTCGGCACCACCGTGCCCAGCGCCGAATTGGTGTTCTGCTGCGTGCGCTGGTAACCAAGATAAACGTAGGGCGCGCGCGCCAGTGGCAGCAGATGCGGGATCTTCAGCGGCCCGCCAACATTGACGCCCGCCTGGAAGTTGTTAAAGGAAGGATTGGGTTCGGTGAAGCCGCTGACGGAATACTTGCTGGCGTCGAGGGCCGAGTTGTCCAGGACCAGGCTGAAGCCGCCGTTGTACAGCGAGTGGCCGCTGCGATTGTTGCCGAACGCCTGCGACAGCGCGTACTGCGAGGTGGCCGCGTTGTTCACGCTGCCATTGATGAGCAGTCCGTCGTTGGCCTGCTGCGCTACCGCATCCGGCGCGGCCAGGGGAGCCTCGGCAGCAGCCGCGCTGGCCTGCTGCGGAGCCGCCGCACCTGCGCCGCCGGTCGCAGCGCCTTTGCCCTTAGTACCAGCTTTGCCCGGAGTTGCCGCAGCAGCCTTGCCCGGCGCGGTTGAGGCAGCCGGAGCGGCAGCCGTACCAGCAGGCGCACCACCAGAGCTGCCCGGAGCAGCGGGCAAGCTCGGGTTCTCCGGAGCCGCACTCGCAGCCGCCGCGGCCGCATCCACCTTCATCGGATTTGCCGCCGCCCGGATCTGCTCCAGCGTCATCAACTTCAGCTCAAATGCGCCCGCGGCGGCGGCCGGTGCAATGCTCACGTCCTGCTTTAGCGGCGCGAACCCGGTCATCTGGACCTCGATGGTCCAGGCGCCGTCGGCCAGGTTGGGGAAGGAGTAGAGGCCCATCGGATCGGCGATTGCGACCACCTTCTTGTCGCCCTGCGTCGCCGTCACCACCGCCCCGGGAACCGGCAGCCCGCCGAAGGTGACCTGGCCGTGGTACTCCGATGCGCGAGCCGTGCCCAGGCCCGCGACGCATAGGCTTGCGATGGCAAAACAGAGCAGGAGAGACTTGACCGCGCGCCGCAACACCGTTTCACTCACCTGCCACTACCTCTTCCCGCGGGATCCTGTCCGCGCTCAAAGACTCGAAATGCCGCCGCTTCCAACCTTCAAGCGGCAATGGAAAAGCGTGACTTGCCGGGATCGCGAGGATGCTAAAAGTCCCCTCGTGATCCTAAAAGTCCCTCGTTTACGGCACGGATTTATCCGTGCCGTAAACGCCGCAAAATCATCGCGGCTGATAGCCCATGGCTTCAGCCTTGGGTCTCCGCTGAGGTCATTGCTTGCGGCCCGAGACGACTGCGCGAGTTGATCCCCTTCGCTGTCCGTAACTACGGAGACACGT
>Ga0224557_1003031_pt1 | contig 13507 bp, 10 predicted proteins | sample 714S31014metaG_FD_180677 | JGI IMG/M metagenome (GOLD analysis project Ga0224557, IMG submission 180677) | Peat soil microbial communities from Stordalen Mire, Sweden - 717 S3 10-14 | ecosystem: Environmental > Terrestrial > Soil > Wetlands > Peat | place: Sweden: Norrbotten County, Stordalen... | reverse complement strand
CGAGGCCGCGCGCGCCGAGGGAATCCGCATCGCCCAGCAGATGCTGGCCGAGGCACGAACCATGGTGCAAGGCTGCCAGGTCAGCGCGCCCTTCGGAAAATATACCGCCGCCGCCCAGGTCCTCGGCCTGGCGTAGCAGAGATAGAGAGCAACGGGAAGGAGCAAACCGCCATGGCGAACTTTGAAGAGCACTTGACGCAGTTGGAGAAGGTGGTGGAGCGGCTGGAGCGCGGCGACCTGACGCTCGACGAATCCGTGCGCCTCTTCGAGGACGGAATGAAGCTGACGACCGCCTGCAAGCAGGAGTTGGAGCAGGCCGAAGGCCGCGTGCAGGTTCTGGTGGAGGACAAGGGCGGCAAGATGCAGCCCGCCGAGATGGAACTGCAACCAACCGGGACCGGCGAAACTCCAGTAGATGAGCCCGACGACCAGGAGTAGACCGCTTCCGCAACGGACAGTCTGACAGCGTGTCTAGCGGTCCCTGCTGGTGACGAAGCCGGGGACCCAGAGGAGGGCGCGTTTGGCTTCGCTGTGGGGCAGCTCGGCGATGGAGAGCCGCGCGGCCTCGGCGTAGGCGCACGCCGTGTCCATGGCGTAGGCGATGGAGCCGTGGCGCTCCAGGATCTCCAGAATCTCCGGATGCGAGACGCTGGTAAAGCTGCGCTCGGCGAGCACCGTGCGGATCGCCTCGCGGTCGGCCCCGGTGCCGCGCTCCAGCGCGTGGATTACGGCCAGCGTCGCCTTGCCTTCGCGCAGGTCGCTGGCCACCGGCTTGCCCAGAATGTCTTCGTTTGCGGTCAGGTCCAGCATGTCGTCCACGATCTGGAAGGCCAGGCCGAGGTTGCGTCCGTACTCGCCTAGCAGCGCCTCGGTCTCCTCGTCGGCGTGCGTAATCGCCGCGCCCAACTGCATGGAGACGCTGAACAGGCACGCCGTCTTGCGGAAGATCAGGTCGAAGTACTCCTCTTCGTTGATCAGGTGGCCCAGCTTCTGCATCTGCAACAGCTCGCCCTCCACCATCTGCTGGGTCAGCGAGATCAGCAGCTCCAGCACGCGGAAGTTGCGTTCCTCCAGCGCCGTCGAGAACGACTGCATGTAGAGCCAGTCGCCCGCCAGCACGCACTTGGCATTGCCCCATGTGGTGTTCGACGAGGGCCGCCCGCGCCGCGTCTCCGCCTCGTCGATGATGTCGTCGTGCACCAGCGTCGCGGTGTGCAGCATCTCCACCACAGCACCCAGCCGGATGCGCGAGTGGCTGGTGCAGCCCAGCGCCTTGGACGAGAGCAGCAACAGCAGCGGACGGATGCGCTTGCCTCCGCCCGCCATCAGGTACTGCGCGATGTCGGTGATGACGTCGACGTCCGACGCCGACTGCCGGGTAAACTCCTGCTCGATCGCGGCCAGGTCGTCGCGCAGCAGGTCAAAGACCTCTTTCGCCGTCGCAATGGAGAGAGCGCTCACTTGAATTTAGAGTAGCAGGTTGGGGCAAGGGATTCGGCGATTCGCCGTCAATCTGAAAAAACTACTGCGTTCCAGCGGCGGGATGAGGCGCGGCAGGTCGGGCTAGTTGCGGTAGTTGGTGAACTGTAGCGCGACGCCGAAGTCTCCGGCGCGCAGCTTGGCCATGATCTGCTGTAGCGTGTCGCGGTCCTTGCTGGTCACGCGCACCGTGTCGCCCTGAATGCTGGCCTGCGCCTTCAGCTTCATCTCCTTGACCAGCGCAACCATCTGCCTGGCCTTTTCCATCGGGATGCCCTGCACCATCTTGATTTTCTGGCGCACGGAGGAGTTTGCCGCAGGCTCGATCTTCTCGTACTCCAGGTTCTTCAGCGAGACGCCGCGCTTCACCAGCTTCTGGCGCAGGATCTCCTTGACCGCCTCCAGCTTGTATTCGTCCTGCGATGCAAGCTGGAGGGCGTCGGCACCCTCGATCGTGATCCTGGACTTCGAGTCTTTCAAATCGAAGCGCGTGTTGATCTCCTTGGTCGCCTGATCGACCGCGTTCTTCACCTCGGCCAGGTCCACCTTGCTCACTACATCGAAGCTGTTGTCGGATGCCATAAAGGACAGTATAAGACGGTTGAGAGTTGCAGGTTCGAGGTTCAAGGTTCAAGGTTCGAGGTTCGAGGTGGTGGGGAAGAGGCGATGGAAGTTGGCAGTGGTAAGTGCTGCAATTTCATCCAGCGAAACTCCGCGCACTCCGGCCAGGCGCTCCGCCGTGTGGGCCATCAGCGCAGGTTCGTTCTGCTGGCCGCGGTGCGGGATGGGCGCGAGGAATGGCGCGTCCGTCTCCACCAGGATGCGGTTGGCGGGCGCAAACGCCGCAACCTCGCGCAGCCCGGCGGCCCTGGGGTATGTTAGGTTGCCGGCAAACGAGAGATAAAATCCAGAATCGAGCGCGCGTTGCGCCTGCTCGATCGTGCCGGAGAAGCAGTGCAGGATGCCGCCCAGGCCGCATGCCGTCCAGTGTTCGACGAGTAACTCCAGCAGCTCCTCCCATGCGTCGGCCGCGCCGAACTTCTTCTTGGCTTCGGGCGTGGCCAGCTCCGAGGTCCGGCAGTGAATCAGGATCGGCCTGCGCGCCGCCGCAGCCACCTGCATCTGCGCCACGAACGCCGCACGCTGCACCTCAGCCGCGGGATTGTCTACGTGGTAGTAGTCCAGGCCGATCTCGCCGATGGCGATCACTCGGTCGTCCTCCGCCAGCCGCGCCAGCTTGGCCAGCGAGTCGGCGTCCGCCTGATGCGCCTCCTGCGGGTGAATCCCCGCGCTGGCGTAGATCGCGGGTGTCTCCGGGCGACCGCTGTACTCCGTCGCAATCTCCAGTGCGCGCTGCATCTCACTGGGCCCCTCACCGATGCCGATGGCCAGAATCGTGCGCACGCCGGCGGCCTCGGCGCGGGCAAGCACGCCGGCCAGGCCGTTGCCGTACATGTCGAGGTGCGCGTGGGAGTCGGTCAGGTGCATGGGGCGTGAGGTCCAAGGTTCGAGGCGCGTGGTTCGAGACGCAATGTTCAAGTTCAGGGTACAAGGTTCGCGGTGCAAGCAAAAGCAAGGGGGTGTCGTGCATGAGTTCCATGAGTTAGGATTGCAGCCATGAAAAATATGAGCCGTCGCGATCTTTGTGTCTCCCTTCCCGTGCTGGCCGCCATCGGCGCGGGTGCGCCAGAGGCCCTGGCATTGCAGAAAAACTCCGGTGCTGCCGGCCCGCCGTCGGCGGCCTCCGCCTCGCTCTACTACTCGCGCGCCTTCGCCTTCGACCAGATGCCGGTGCGCACCATGGCCAATGGCGGGGAGAGCCGCGACATCGTGCATGGCACGCTGGCCACGGGCGAGACCGTCAGCCTGCACCAGTCGATGCAGATGGCCGAGGCCGAGCCCAACCCGCTGCACGCGATCCAGCACACGGAGTTCATCCTGGTGCGCGAGGGCGAGCTGGAGTTCCAGCACGAGGGCGCGAACGGCATCGTCAGCGAGCATGTGGGGCCGGGCGGCGTCTTCTATGTCGCCTACGGCACGAAGCACACGGTGAAGAACGTGGGCGGCGTTCCGGCAAGCTACTTCGTGGTTGCCATCGGCGGCGACGCGAAGTAGCCCGGTACCAAAGTCCAGGCGGGCGAAGACGCGAAGCGGGGGTGGTGCCAAAGTTCATTCGGGTGGAGTAGTATCTTCCGCATGAATCCCATAAACCGCCGTGAACTTTGTGTCGCTCTTTCCAGCTTTGCAGCGCTCGCCGTGGCCGTCGGCGAGGGGCAGTCTCCAGCGCAGGCCCAGGACAATATGGCCATCCCTCCCCCTCCAGGATCGCCGGGCGACCGGGTGCTCTCCACGCAGCGGACATTTCCCTTTGCCGATCTTCCCGTGGTGAAGACGGCGAACGGCGAAACCCGCGCGGTGGTCCGCGGCGTGCTGCCGACGGGCGAGGCGGTCGAGCTGCATGAGACGACGGTGCTGCCCGGGCACATGCCTCACCCAGCGCACAAGCACCGGCACTCGGAGTTTGTGATGGTGCGCGAGGGCACGATGGAGTTCGACAACAACGGGACGCCGGAGCGGGCTGGGCCGGGCGGAGTGTTCTTCGCCGCGTCCAACGTGATGCACGGCCTGAAGAACGTCGGCGAGACGACGGCCAACTACTTCGTCATCGCCATCGGGCGCGATTCGGTCGTGCAGCCGGTGTAGTCTCCCGGGCTGGTTATTGCGCGCCGCCGCCGCCGGCCCCGGCGCTCATGCTGAAGATGGGCAGGTAGAGCGAGATGAGGATGGTGACCACGACGCATCCCATCACGATGAGGATAATGGGCTCGATGAGGCTCATGGCGGCGGTGAGGTTGGTCTGCACGTCCTCCTCGAAGAACTCGGCGACGGAGTTGAGCATCTGGGGCAGCGCGCCGGTTGACTCTCCGACCTCGACCATCTCGACGGCCAGCTCGGGGAAGACCTTGGTCTCGGCCAGGCTGACGGAGAGGCCCTTGCCCTCGCGCACCGTCTCGACGCTGCGGAAGACGGCGTTGCTGATCTGGCGGCTGTCGATGGAGTGGGCCGCGGTCTCCAGCGAGGGAACCAGCGGCAGGCCGCCGGTGAGCAGCGTGGCCAGGGTGCGCGCGAAGAGCCCGACCTGGTACTTCAGCCAGACGGGGCCGATCAGCGGCAGGCCAATGCGGACGCGGTCCACGGTGTTCGCGCCTGCGTCCGTCTTGATCCAGCGGACGAAGAGAAAGACCAGCAGCGCCAGCGCGGCGAGGGCATAGACGCCGTAGCTCTGCGCGTTTGTGCCCAGGGCCAGCAGAAACGTCGTGATCACCGGCAGCTTCGTCCCCAACTGCTCGTAGAGCTGGGCGAAGCGCGGGACGACGAAGGTGATGAGGAAGATGAAGAGGGCGATCACCATGACGACCAGCACGGCGGGATAGATGAGGCTGGCGAGGAGCTTCTTGCGGAAGGTGAGCGAGACGCGCTGGAAGTCAAGGTAGCGCTGCAGGACTTCTTCCAGGTTGCCGGAGCGCTCGCCCGCCAGCAGCGTGGTGGTGTAGACGATGGGGAATCCGCCCTGCGCCACGAAGGCCTCGGAGATGGATTCGCCGTTCTTGACGCGGGTGGCGACGTCCTCCAGTTGCGCGCGGAAGTGGGGCAGCTTCTGGCGGCGGGCCAGCAGCTCGATGGAGCCGAGGATGGGAAGGCCCGCGCGGATCAGCGTCAGGAACTGCTGGTTGAAGACGAGAAAGGTCTCCAGCTTGACTTTCTTGGTCTTGCCTGCGCCCGCCAGCAGGCCGCGCGCCTTCACCGAGTAAACGTAGTACCCCGCCTGCGTGAAGCGCGCGCGCAGCTCTTCTTCGGTGGCCGCCGAGTGCGTCTGCTCCTGCACCTTGCCACGCTCATCCGCCAATCGGACTACAAACTCAGCCATAGAATCACGAACTCAATCCTGGAAACGCAAACTCAGATACGGAAACACATCGCAGCGGGCCAGCGGGAAGCATCGACCCGCTCGACCGCAAAGGCTCTGTCCATCTTAGACGTTTCGCGCGCGGATTCCTCTCAGAACCTTCGGCCTGATTTTTCATCCGGGTTCTTCGCCATGCGGCTGCGGCCTGCGCTCCGGCGGCCCGCCGGGGAGGTGCTGTGCGCGATGCCGACTGTGGTTCGCCGCGATTCCGCCCCAGCCCCAGCCTGCTAAACTCACATCGGCAACCCAGTATTGAGGGAGACAGGGGCTCGGATGGCGAAGAAGGCGGTCATTATTGGGGCAGGGCCGGCGGGGTTGACGGCCGGGCTCGAACTGCTGCGGCGCACGGGGATTGTCCCCATAATCCTTGAGGCCAGCGGCGAGATCGGCGGCATCTCGCGGACGATCCGCTACAAGGGAAACCGCATGGACATCGGCGGCCACCGGTTTTTCTCCAAGAGTGACCGCGTGATGGAGTGGTGGGTGGAGCTGATGCCGCCCGAGCTGACGGCGCAGCCAGGCTCCGAGAGTGTGGCAGAAACATTGAGCCAGCCGGCCGAGATCAGCTATCAGGGCAAGCGGCGTGTGGTGACAGTCCCCGCCCACCTGCATGAGGAGCCGCCGCTGCGCGGTCTGGGCCCGCTCCACGAGGCCGATGGCGACGAGGCCGGCGCTTCCTCCGATGAGGAGTCTGCGACGGATGACTCCGCCGAGACGGTCGTGGTTCCCGAGCCCGAGAACCCCGACCTGGTGATGCTGATCCGGCCACGACGCAGCCGCATCTACTATCTGCGGAAGTTCTTCGACTACCCCATCACGCTGACGGCGAATACGCTGAAGAACCTCGGCCTGGTGCGCATGGCGCGCGTGGGGACGAGCTACATGGTGTCGCGCGTGCATCAGATCAGGCCGGAGAAGAGCCTCGAAGACTTCCTCATCAACCGCTTCGGCCGCGAACTCTACCTGACGTTCTTCAAGAGCTACACCGAGAAGGTGTGGGGCACGCCCTGCCACGAGATCTCCGCCGAGTGGGGGGCGCAACGCATCAAGGGGCTGAGCCTGACGACGGCGGTGAAGCATTTTGTGAAGAAGATGTTTCGCGCAACAACCGAGGGCGGCGATCTGGCCCAGAAGGGGACCGACACCTCGCTGATCGAGCGCTTCATGTACCCCAAGTTCGGCCCCGGACAGCTATGGGAGCATGCGGCGGACCTCATCCGGCAGAAGGGCGGCGAGATCCACATGGGCCGGAAGGTGGACAGACTCAACTTCGCAGACGGAGAGCCGATGCGAGTCGCTTCCATCGAAGCCGTCAGCCAGACCGGCGAGCGCCACACCTTCGCGGGAGACTTCTTCTTCTCCACCATGCCCATGCGCGATCTGCTGCGCGCGATGAAGACGCCGGTCCCTGCGAATGTTCTTGAGGTGAGCGATGGGCTACAGTACCGCGACTTCATCACCGTTGGCCTGCTGGTGGACAGGTTGAAGGTGACCGAGCCCGACGGCGGCCTGCTCAAGGACACCTGGATCTATATCCAGGAGCCGGATGTGCTGCTGGGACGGCTGCAGATCTTCAACAACTGGAGCCCATACCTGGTCCGCGATCCGGCGAAGGTCTGGATCGGCCTGGAGTACTTCTGCTACGAGACCGACGATCTGTGGAAGATGCCCGACGACGAACTGAAGCAGTTCGCCATCGCCGAGGTGGCGAAGATCGGAATCCTCAACGCGGCGGATGTCACCGACGCGCATGTGGTGCGCGTTCCCAAGACCTACCCCGCGTACTTCGGCACCTACGATCGCTTCGACGAGCTGAAGGAGTTCACCAACCGAATCGAGAACCTCTTCCTGGTGGGACGCAATGGGATGCACAAGTACAACAACCAGGACCACAGCATGTTGACGGCGATGCACGTGGTCGATGGGCTGGTGGCGGGCTCGGTCGACAAGCAGGCCCTGTGGGAGATCAACACCGAGCAGGAGTACCACGAGGAAAAGGACAAGAAGTAAGAAGGTTGCTGGTTGCTGGTTGAGGGCGCGATGAAGACTTTTCTGCTGCTTGTATTGGTATTGCTGCTGGCGTTGATCGTGGTGGATCGGGGGCGCATCTATGTACGCGACCCGCTGGCTGCGGTCTACATAACCAAGGCAGGAGCAAGCGGCAAGTCCGACCTGCACCAGAGCGGGAGGTCCGACGCGCGAGCAAGTGGCAGGTCCGAAGTTTCCCCGAGCGGCAAGTCCAGTCCGAGCCAGAGCGGCGGGGCCAGCCAGAGCCAGGGCGTGGTGACCGAATCGATGCAGAGCGCAATGGAGGAACAGATCCAGGGCGGCGCGGTGATTGTGCCGGTCGGGAGCGGCAACCCAGATCAGCGCCAAAACGCAGCGGCTGAGCTGCTGCAAGGCAGTAAGGTGACCGGACAACTACAGAGCGGAGTCTCCGGTGTGATGCAGGCGGCAAAGGTCGAACAAGTTCAGAAGGAGGTCTCCGGCCTGTTGCAGGGGATGGATTCCGGCCTGCTGCAAGGCAGCGGCAAGGAGGGGAGGCAGAGCGGTGTGCAGGTCTTTGTCAACGCTGCCGGCGACGTTCTTCTGTGGCGGGATGCGCAGCCGGGGGCGGACCGCATTCTGGTGCAGGCCTGGAACAAGGCGCCGGGGACTCCGGTGCGCCTGACGTGCCTGCGCTGGATGGTGTGCCTGGCGGATGCAGACCACCCTCCGACGATTGCGATGGATTGGACCGGCAACAGCGGAAGGCACAAAGGGAAGTACGATCCGAGGGTCTCGATGACCAGCCGCGGGGTCTCCTTTGTGAACGGAGATGGCGCGACGGTGCGCGTCGAGCTGCGGTAGAGAAGACGGACGCGCAGGCGACCTGGAACTAGAGCAGGTTGCTGGCGGGGCGGGTGGGCAGGGTGAAGTGGAAGGTTGAGCCTTTGCCCATGGTGCTGGTGGCCCAGATGCGGCCTCCATGCTGGGTGACGATGGAGCGGCAGATGGCGAGTCCGAGGCCGGTGCCTCCCATGGTGCGGGAGTCGGAGGCGTCCACCTGGTGGAAGCGCTCGAAGATGCTTTCGAGCTTGTCTTCGGGGATGCCACGGCCCTGGTCGCGGACCTGGATCTCGGCCTCGGTGGCATCGGTGCGGCGCGATCGCAGGTGAATTTCCGTGCCTGGAGGGGAAAACTTGATGGCATTGGAGACGAGGTTGGTGAGGGTTTGCAGGATGCGGTCGGGGTCGGCCCAGACGTTGACGCCGTGGGAGTTGAAGGTGATGCGGATCTGGACCTTGGATGCATCGGTCTGCTGCAGAATGGCGACGCGGCGGAAAAGGTCGTCGGCCGAGCACATGGTGGAGTGCAACTCGGCCTTGCCGGAGCCGATGCGTTCCAGTTCGAGGATGTCGTTGACCAGGCGGACCAGGCGGTCGGTGTTTCCGGCGGCGATCTCGAGCATCTGCTTGAGCTTCTGCGGGCGGCTGTCGAGCGAGCCTCCGGTGATGAGGCCGAGGGCGGCGCGCAGCGAGGTCAGCGGCGTGCGCAGCTCGTGCGAGACGGTGGAGATGAACTCGTCCTTCATGCGGTCGAGAGCGCGGCGCTCGGTGGTATCGGTGAAGGCGACGACGACGCCGACGGCCTTGCCCGCGGGCTTGGCGTCCGTGGCGGCGGGATCGATCTCGGGCTCAACCTTTGGCTGGACTTTTGGCTCGGTTGCGAACAGAATTCCGGATTCGATTTTGGGCTCGATCTTGGGTGGGGCTTCGGGCTCGACTTCAATCTGGGGACGTGCGACGTACTCGACCGGGAAGCTGGTGCCGTCCTTGCGCCAGAAGACTTCATTGGAGACGCGCACGGTGTCGAGGTCGCGGATGGTGTTGCCGATGGGGGACTCTTCGGCAGGGTAGGGGCTCCCGTCGGCGCGCGTGTGATGGATGAGCGCGTGCATGTTGCGGCCAAGGATCTCGTCGGGTTTGAAGCCGAGCATCTGCGAGGCGGCGGGGTTGACGACGGTGCAGTTGCCGTCCAGGTCGATGCCGAAGATGCCATCGCCGACGGACTCCAGGACGGAGTTCGACTGGCGCATCAGGTCGCGCAGCTTGTCTTCGGTGCGGACCTGCTCGCTGATGTCGATGCCAAAAGCGAGCACGTAGGGGTCGCGCCCGGGGGCCTGGATGAGTTTGTTGCGGTATGCGACGATGCGCGCGCCGCCGTCGGTGTGGCGCAGGTGGAGCAGCCCCTGGACCTCGCCCTTCAGAGCGAGGTCGCTGAGGTATCTGTCGAAGGATGCGTGGAGTCCTTCGGGAATGAACTCGGAGAGCCGATGGCCGACCACTTCTTCGCGGGTACGGCCTATGCTCTGCGCGCCGTGGGTGTTGACCGAGAGCAGGAGGCCCTGTAGATCGTGGGTGCAGACCATTCCGAGCGAGCCTTCGACGAGTTGGCGGTAGCGCGCTTCGCTCTCGCGCAGGGTCTCTTCGGCCCCGCGCTGGACGGTGACGTCGATGCCGGTGGCGATGATGAAGTTGATATGGCCCTGGTCGTCGAAGAGCGGCGAGGCAGACCATGCAATGCGGCGCAGGCTTCCGTCGCGGTGCAGCCACTGGTTCTCGAATGCGGCGGGAGAGCCGTTGGCGCGCAGACGCTCGAAGTGATGCACGGCTGCGGGAACATCGGCGTGGGGGATGAGCTTGTCCCAGAGGTAACGTCCAACCAGGGTGGGGAAGTTGTATCCCGAGGCGGCCTCGCAGGCGCGATTGAAGCGGACGATGCGGCCGGCGGTGTCGAAGACGGCGACCAGGGCGTCCACCGTGTCCAGCACGGTGGAGACGAAGTTGCGCTCGACCGTGAGCGCGGACTCGATTCGCTGGCGCGCGCGGGCCACGCGCTCCATCTGGCGCAGGGCGTGGCTGAGCTCGATCGAGGCCATCGCCTGCCGCCCCAGCACGGTGAGGGTCTGCGTCTGAAGGGGCGTGAGCCTTCGCGCTGGCGTGTCGAGGACAAAGAGCGAGCCAATGCGCACCCCGGAGGCCGTGATCAGCGGAGCGTCGGCATAGAAGCGGAAGGTGCGGCCGCAGAGCAGGACCCCACCAGGAGAGAAGGCGGGGTGCTCGGTGGTATCGGAGATCTCGTACACGCCCTGGCTGCGTAGCGGAGGCACGGAGGGCAGGCTGCCCAGGGGCAGCTCGGTCTCGCGGATGCCGTAGCGGGAGTAGACCCAGATGCGGTCGGTGGCAAACGAGACCCCGGCGACGGTGGTGTTGCAGGCCTTTGCCGCCAGCTCGGCGAGGTCGTCGACGGCGGGGTCGGACACAGCGCCGAGGATCTCGTACCGGTCGAGGGTCTCGATCCGCAGGGCTTCACTTCGCGTAACTTCGCGTTTTTCCAATGTGGCGATCATCTTACCCCCCGATGGTAGGGGATGGGTGGGGATTCGGCACTGGCACTTTTGGGGGAAGCGCGTGGTACTTCAGGGGCCTGAAGCGTTGTGGATGCAGGGCATTGGACCGGAGTGGATTCGACGGCCGCGGGGAGCATCCAACGGATTGGTATACTTGAGGGCTGTGGCTTCTGTAGCAAACGCATGTCGCATGGCTGGCGCCAGCTTCAGACAGGATGAGCATGGAAGAGCTGTTGAGCGGGATTGAGTCTCCGGCGGATGTGAAGCGGCTGACCATTCCGCAACTGACTCAACTTGCCGAAGAGATTCGCGAGCGGCTGATTCTTGGTGTCGCCAAGACCGGCGGGCACCTTGGCCCCAACCTGGGTGTGGTGGAGTTGACGCTGGCGCTGCACTACGTCTTCGACACGCCGCGCGACAGCTTCGTCTTCGACGTGAGCCACCAGGCGTATGTCCACAAGATGCTCACCGGGCGCAACCGCCGCTTCGAGACCATCCGCCAGCCGGGCGGGCTGAACGGTTTCATGCTGCGCACCGAGAGCGAGCACGACAGCTACGGCGCGGGCCACGCGGGCACGGCGCTCAGCGCGGCGCTGGGCATGGCCGTGGCGCGCGATATGTCGGGCGGCAAGGAGCACATCGTCGCGCTCTGCGGAGATGCGGCGTTCACCAACGGCATCTCCTTCGAGGCGCTGAACAATATCGCCGCGCAGACCCGGCGGCTGATCGTTGTGCTGAACGACAATGCCTGGTCGATCGACAAGAATGTCGGTGCGATCGCGCAGTACTTCCACAAGATGGTGACCAACCCGACGCTGGCCGCCATGCACGACCGTGCGGCCACGATGCTGGAGCGCTTCGGCGGCAAGGCCGTGCGGCAGATGGCGCGCAAGGCGGAAGAGGCGGCCAAGGGGCTGATCGGCCCAGGAATGCTCTTCGAGGAGTTCGGCCTCAGCTATTACGGGCCGGTGGACGGCCACAACCTGCCCCTGCTGATCGAGACATTCAAGTTCCTGAAGCAGCAGAACAAGCCGGTGCTGCTGCACGCGATTACCCAGAAGGGGCGCGGCTTCCAGCCCGCGGAGGAGAAGCAGAAGAAGTTTCACGGGCTGGGGCCGTACGATCCGGAGACGGGCGAGACCAAGTCAGCCGGGCAGAAGACTTATTCGGAGGTCTTTGCCGAGACGCTCTGCAAACTGGCCGACGGCAACGACAAGATCGTGGCCATTACGGCGGCCATGCCCAGCGGCACCGGGCTCGACCTCTTCCGTCCGAAGCACCCAACGCGCTACTTCGATGTGGGCATTGCGGAGGCGCACGCCGTGATCTTCGCGGCGGGTATGGCGACCAAGGGATACAAGCCCTTCTGCGCCATCTACTCGACGTTTTTGCAGCGCGCGTTCGATCCCATTGTGCATGACGTGTGCCTGCAGAACCTTCCGGTGGTCTTCTGCATGGACCGCGGCGGCTTGTCCAGCGACGATGGGCCGACCCACCACGGGCTCTTCGACATCAGCTATCTGCGCAGCCTGCCCAACATCGTCCACATGGTTCCCAAGGACGAGGACGAGCTGGCAGACATGATGTTCACAGCGATGCTGCACGACGGGCCGGTGGCCATCCGATACCCGAGGGGCGCGGGGCCGGGCGTGCCGGTGAAGGCGCAGCCAGTGGCGCTGGAGATCGGCGTGGCTGAGGTGATTCAGGACGGGCAGGACGTGGCGATCTTCGGCCTTGGCGCAATGCTTCCCGAGGCCGTGCGGTTGGCCGCGATGCTGCGGCGCGAGGGATTTTCGGCCGCGGTCGTCAATCCGCGCTTCGCCAAGCCCATCGACCGCCGGTGCGTGGCCCAGTACGCGCGCCGCTGCGGGCTGCTGGTGACGCTGGAGGACCATGTGCTGGCGGGCGGCTTCGGCTCGGCGGTGCTGGAGGCGCTGAGCGAGATGGAATTCGACGTGCCAGTGGTGCGCGTGGGCTGGCCCGACCAGTTCATCGAACACGGCAATCTGGAGGATCTGCGCGAGAAGTACGGCTTGACGGCGGAGGCTGCGCTGGAGAAGGCGCGGCCGTATCTTGTAGCGATGGAGAGCCGGCGGATGGCGCTGCGATAGGCGGCGCTTCTGCGGCAGGCGGTTTGCGGAATCGCGGCGATTCAAGCGAGACAAAATAGCTTCTATCGCTTGATGATTTTAGCCAGACGGGGGTCCTTCCAGAGAGGTGCGAACTCCGGGTCGGCATAGACTTTGGCGAGATCGGGAAAGCGGTCCTCTTTGGCCCTGCTCAAATACTCCAGGGCTTGTTCGAAGTTGCCGCGCCTGGCATACGATTTGGCAATAATATAGTCTGCGCGGGCGCGCTGTTCCGGCGTGCTGATCCTCGCCAGGACCCCATTCTCATTCTCGCTCAGGGCGTCGGGGTCCAGCTCGAGGGCCCGCGTGTATTCCGTCATGGCGCGATCTGTCTGGCCAAGGCCGATCCAGGCTTCCGCCAGGTTGATGTGGGTAGGAGCTTTCGGCTCATCCAGTGCCAACGCCTGTTTTAAGTAGCCGACTGCAAGCTTGTACTTCCGGTCAAGGCAGGCTGTGGCTCCAAGGTTGTTCAGCGCAACAGCGTACTGGGGGTTGTATTTTACGGAGCGTTCAAAGTACTTGTGCGCCGAACTGCGATCA
>Ga0224557_1003030_pt1 | contig 13511 bp, 11 predicted proteins | sample 714S31014metaG_FD_180677 | JGI IMG/M metagenome (GOLD analysis project Ga0224557, IMG submission 180677) | Peat soil microbial communities from Stordalen Mire, Sweden - 717 S3 10-14 | ecosystem: Environmental > Terrestrial > Soil > Wetlands > Peat | place: Sweden: Norrbotten County, Stordalen... | reverse complement strand
GGTGCGCGAGATCGTCGAATGATCCGGCGTGTCCTCGTCCATCGCCATGCCAGTTAGACGTTTTCAACTCAATCTCAGACTCACGCCCATCCCCGACTTGCACCACGGGCTGTTAAGGCCTCGGCAAGTGAACCGCCGTAATCCGACATCCATTTTGGTGGGGAGTCGGCCTGGAAGCACAGCCACTTCGTATCTTTACCAATAGCTCCGCCGTGCTGTGGTGTCGCATGTTCCCAAGCGATTGCTTTGGGAATCAGCCATGCCTGCACTGCAGCCGGGGATACCCCCAAACAGAAAACATATGCATAATCCTGATCGCGTAGTTGCTGGAACTTGAAGCCTCCTGACTTCCAGAGTGTCGAGAACTTGATCTCAATGTTCACATTGTTGACTATTCGGTCGAACCCCGATTGGCCTGCGCGGGCGACTTTACATCCATTCGACACCAGCCATGTCGCTACAATCTCCTCGCCTACGGCACCTCGAGTTCTGGAAGGCAATGTCAGAATCCATGAGAAAGGGCTGTCCGTCCAGCCTTCCAGATGTTTTGCGTACTTCTCACTCAGTCCGTTAGTGACCTCGATAAATTTCTTGAGATGTTCGTCGCCTACAACAAGGCCAATTGACATTTCGTCTCGTCCTTAATTTCCATACCTCGTATTGTGGGTGAAGCAAAGGAAAGTCGCTCCGCCATTACGCGGACAGCATCCGGGCTACTATCGATGAGAATGAACTTACGCTGTGCATGAGCCGCGGCAACTCCTGTCGTTCCGCTCCCGGCGAAAAAGTCCAAAATAGTATCCCCTTCGCGTGAATGTACTTGTACGATACGGTTGAGTAACTTCAGGGGCTTTTGGGTCGGGTAACCGGTCTTCTCTTTACTATTCGTAGGAACGATAGTCATCCACCAAACATCCGTTGGAATCTTTCCCCGCGCTGCCTTCTCAGGTCCCACGAGGTCTGGAGCCATATATGGGATGCGATCAATGGAGTCGTAGTTGAAGATATAATTCTCTGGATTCTTTGCATACCAGAGGATGTTGTCATGCTTTGCTGGCCAACGGTTCTTCGGTTTTCCACCATAGTCGTAAGACCAGATGAGTTCGTTTATGAATGATTCGCGCCCGAAAATCTGATCAAGCAAAACCTTCACATAGTGAACTTCACGGTAATCGATGTGGAGAAAGAGCGATCCATCAGGGGACAGTATGCGATAGGCCTCTTCCAACCGTGGTGTCATAAAAGCGATGAAGTCATCAAATTGGTCTACATACTGAGGCGATGCAATGCGGACGACCGAGTATCTGGCTCCGGCAAATCCGCCACGTTCTCCATTTTCATCACGCGTGACCCCAATCCTGTCTCGTTTCTGAACCTTTTGTGTATTGAAAGGTGGGTCGATATAAATAAGTCTGCATGAGCCGCTGGGGATCGTCTTTAGGAGTTCAAGATTTTCTCCCAGGAGAATTTCACCGTTTACGCGGCTCTGATCGAAGTCGATTGGGTTGGCTGCCATACCGTGAGTCTATGCCTTACTTCAAAAATCGCAACGTTGAAATCTTTGACGCCGCTCACGGGTAGATGCGGTTGAGGGTGTGGGCGAAGGGGATGGTTTCGCGGACGTGTTCGAGGCCGCGGATCCAGGCGACGGCGCGCTCGATGCCCATGCCGAAGCCGGAGTGGGGGACCGATCCGTAGCGACGCAGGTCGAGGTACCACTCGAACGCGCCGGGCCACGATTCCCCGGCCAATCCACCGAATCCGCACGGACGGAATCCAGCCGCCCCGCCCCATGCCAGCCCGCCGCCGCAAGCATTACACTAGGGGTATGCCCCCTTATCGCTCACGAACCTCGACCCACGGACGCAACATGGCCGGTGCGCGCAGTCTTTGGCGCGCCACCGGAATGCAGGACGGCGACTTCGGCAAGCCCATCATCGCCGTCGCCAACTCCTTCACCCAGTTCGTTCCCGGCCACGTCCATCTCAAGGACCTCGGCCAGCTCGTCGCCGAAGAGATCGCCCGCGCCGGCGGCGTCGCCAAGGAGTTCAACACCATCGCCGTCGATGACGGCATCGCCATGGGCCACGACGGCATGTTGTACTCCCTGCCCTCCCGCGAGCTTATCGCCGACTCGGTCGAGTACATGGTCAACGCCCACTGCGCCGACGCGCTGGTCTGCATCTCCAACTGCGACAAGATCACCCCCGGCATGATGATGGCCGCGCTGCGCCTCAACATCCCCGCCATCTTCGTCTCCGGCGGGCCAATGGAGGCGGGCAAGATCAAGCACGGCAATACCGTCAAGACCGTGGACCTCATCGACGCCATGATTCTCGCCGCCGACCCCAAGGCCACGGACGCCGAGGTCAATGAGGTCGAGCACGCCGCCTGTCCCACCTGCGGGTCGTGTTCCGGGATGTTCACCGCCAACTCCATGAACTGCCTCAACGAGGCGCTCGGTCTCGCCCTGCCCGGCAACGGCACCATCGTCGCCACCCACGTTGACCGCAAGGAGCTATTCCTCCAGGCTGGCCGCACCATCGTCGATCTGGCCCGCCGCTACTACGAGCACGACGACCTCACCGCCCTCCCGCGCGGCATCGCCACATTCGAGGCCTTCGAGAACGCCATGACCCTCGACATCTCCATGGGCGGCTCCACCAACACCGTCCTCCATATCCTCGCCGCCGCGCAGGAGGCCCAGGTCCCCTTCACCATGGCAGACATCGACCGCCTCTCGCGCCGCGTTCCCAACCTCTGCAAGGTCGCCCCCTCCGCGCCCAACGTCCATCTGGAAGACGTGCATCGCGCCGGCGGCATCATGGCCATCCTCGGCGAGCTGGACCGCGCCGGCCTGCTCCATCGCGATGTCCCCACCGTCTACGCGCCCACGCTCGGCGCGGCCATCGACGCCCTCGACGTCAAGCGCGGAGTCGCCCCGGCGGTCGAAGAGTTCTTCCGCGCCGCGCCCTTCGGAGTCCGCACCACGGTCGCCTTCAGCCAGTCCGCCCGCTATCCCGATCTCGACCTCGACCGCGACGCCGGAGTCATCCGCAACCTCGCGCACGCCTTCAGCACCGATGGCGGCCTCGCCGTCCTCTACGGCAACATCGCCGAAGAAGGATGCATCGTCAAGACCGCCGGCGTCGACGCCGCCCATCTCACCTTCACCGGCCCGGCGCGCATCTTCGAGAGCCAGGACTCCGCCGTCGAGGCCATCCTCGGCGACCGCATCGTTCCCGGCGATGTCGTCCTCATCCGCTACGAAGGCCCGCGCGGTGGCCCCGGCATGCAGGAGATGCTCTACCCCACCAGCTACCTCAAGTCCAAGGGCCTCGGCAAATCCTGCGCCCTCGTCACCGACGGCCGCTTCTCCGGCGGCAGCTCCGGCCTCTGCATCGGCCACATCTCGCCCGAGGCGGCCGAGGGCGGCGCAATCGCCCTGGTCGAAGAGGGCGACACCATCCAGATCGACATCCCCCGGCGCATCCTCCGCGTCAACCTCTCCGACGCGGAACTAGCCAAGCGCCGCGCCGCCATGGAATCGAAGGGCGCATCCGCATGGAAGCCTGCCGCGCGCCAGCGCAAAGTATCGCAAGCCCTCCAGGCCTATGCCGCCCTAACTACGAGCGCAGCTCGTGGAGCAGTGCGGGATGTAAGCCAGATTCAGAGGTAACGGCTGCATTTAGAGTATTTTCATGGTTATCGTAATGTAACTATGGATTGCCATTATGTAACTATGAATTGTCATTCTGACCCTGAGTGTAACGAATGGGGAAGAATCCCCGCATTTCGTTCGTGCGCCACCGAGTCACGCAAGCCCTCCAGGCCTACGCCGCCCTCACCACCAGCGCCTCCCGCGGCGCCGTCCGCGACGTCTCCCGCATCCAGAAGTAGAACCGTGACCTTAGAGGAAATGTCGAATCGGAGTGGGCGGCTGCGAGGAGAAATTGTGTCGCCTCAGAGACCTACATCTCAGAATCGAGATGTGGGGCACCCAGTGTAGAGGAGATACACTAAATGTGGGCCACCCGCCCCATCGCCATACTTGTTAGACGTTTTGAACCCATACTTGTATCGCATCAAAACCCCGACCTTAACCACCGGCTGCTAACCCCCTGTCCGAATTTGCGGAACCGGCTCTCATGTTCGTGCAGGAAAAACCTTGCGTTTCGAGTTGGGCTGCGTATAGGATCACGCTGCATATGGATTGTAAGCGTTTAACTATCTCTATCGCCAACAGGTGAATGCTTTCCGATTACGGGTGCTGACTATAGGGAGTACGCGACCCAGGACTTCAAAGTCGTGACTCAAGTCTGATTCGGAGGAGACACAGTGAACAATTCGAAATTCAACATCAGAATGCTTGTTCCGGTCCTGTTCTGCCTTTTTGCGCTGGGCCACTTGGCTCTCGCTCAGGTCACAAACGCAAGCCTAACCGGTGTCGTTACGGACCCGAGCGGCGCTGCGCTCCCCGGAGTGCAGATTCATATCCAGAACACCGACACCAACTTTGTCCAGAGCGCCGAAACCAATGCTTCCGGCGTCTACCTGGTGACTCCACTCAATCCGGGCCCCTACAAGGTCACGGCCGAGAAGGCCGGATTCCGCAAGCTCGTCCAATCAGGCATCACGCTGACCGTTGACCAGGCGGCTACTTTGAACCTCTCCCTCCAGATCGGCTCTGAGACGCAAATCGTCACAGTGACGGCCGACGTGGAGCTGATCAACACCACCACTGCGGAAATCGGCACCACCATCGGCAAGGAAGCGATAGTGGAACTGCCTTTGAATGGCAGGCACACATCAGATCTGGTGCTTCTCAGCGCCGGCGTGATCAATGTTCTGCAAACCGGCGGCGGTAAGACGCAGGGTGAGACGACCTTCCCCGATGCCACCGGCGCTTCGGCCGGAGGCGGACGCCAGGGAAGCACCTACTACATGCTCGACGGCGCGCCCAACATGGATACATATATGTCGCTGGCCGCGCCCTTCCCGGACCCCGATGCCACCCAGGAATTCCGCGTCGTCACCAACAACTACGATGCCCACTACGGCTTTGCGCCCGGAGCGATCGTCACCATTCAGACCAAATCCGGCAGCAATAAATTCCATGGCGGGGCCTATTATTTTACCCGCAACCAGTTAGCGAATGCCTCCGATTACTACGGACACAACGTCGACTCATTGCACTTAAACATCTTCGGTGCGTCCTTGGGCGGCCCGGTTGAGATTCCCCACATCATTAACGGCAAGGACAAGCTCTTTTTCTTTGGCAACTTCGAGCACCAGCACAACGGCTCTCAGGCTAACAACAACTTTGCCAACTTTCCAACCGCTAAGATGTTGACCGGAGATTTCACCGAAGTTCTACACAATGTTAATAATACTGCAGTGATGCAGCCCATCAATGGCCCGGACAACGTCTTTGTAAACAACGTAACCACATCAGCTCATATCAGTCCTGGGGCGCTCGCGCTTGCCACAGCCGCTCTGCCCGTGGGTACAGCAGGTGCTTCAACCAACCCAGGGTATACGGAATATGCTGGCTCGCCGAGCATTGTTACCTACAAGCAGGGAACCACGAGAATTGACTACAAACTCAACGACAAGCAGCAACTCTTTCAGCGCAGCTTCATCGAGTACTTCAAACAGAACGGCTCGTCCATCCCAGGCAACTGGATCGCGGTAACGCCCACTCACTCGGGCGAATTCTACAACGAAGCCATGGGCCATACCTGGACGATCAATGACCGCACCGTCAACACGGTCAATGTTTACTACACGCAGATGGACTTCCTCAGCGCGCAGCAAGCCTTGGACAAGGCCGGCAATCCTGTCTGCTTGTCGAAGTACATCGCCGTCCATGAGATACCAGGGCATTGCTACATGATGGGATCGGGCGCCAGCGGTGGCAGCAACGGCTTCTGGTCGAACTGGACAGAGCCAACCGGCGAGAGAAGATACACCTACGGCGTCTCGGATGCCTTTACCAAGACCGTCAAAAACCAAACCCTGTCGGCCGGCTTGGATCTGGTCCACATGTTTGCGCAGGAAAACACCGATTACCCAGCCACAGTCAATGCCCAATTCGGTGGAAACTGGACAGGCTTCGGTATCGCCGACTTCATGACGGGCAACGTAGACAGTTTCACACAGGGCGGAGGAGAGATCTCCAGCGTCAAGGGTTGGATGATGGGACTCTACGCCCAGGACCAGGTCCGGATCAAGCCTAACCTGACCGTAACCGTAGGCGTTCGCTGGGATCCGAATACGCCTCCCACGGCCACCGGCGGACGCGGCTCCCAGTGGGTTCCCGGACAGCAAAGCACAATGTTCCCGAACGCTCCGGTGGGAATGATCTTCCCCGGAGATGCGGGACTTGACGCGAAGCTGATGCCAACCACTTACAACAACTGGGATCCGCGCATTGGCGTAGCCTTCCAGCCGAAGTTCCTGCCGCATACCTCATTCCGCGCCGGCTTTGGCATCTTTACCGGGCCGCTCCAGTACTCCACTTACAACCACACCTCGGACATCGCTCCCTTCAGCCCAACCTTCAGCTTCTACAGCAATGTCAGTTCAACCCCGTCGCAAGACCTTCAGATTCCCTTCGACCATCCCTGGACCGCGAATTATCTATATGCAACCGGCGCGCCGAAAATGTTCCCAACGGGAGATCAGTTCGCCAATAACAACTTTGCTTCACTCAGCTACAAGCCGCCGACGAATTCGCCTATCATAACGCCGGTCTCGCTTGGCGCGGAGTTCTCGCCGAACTTCAAGCGGGGCGTCACGCAAAGCTGGAACCTCTCCATCGAGCAGCAACTCACCTCCACCATGGCTGTGCACGTTGCTTATGTTGGAAGCGAGTCCGATCATCAGTCGGTCATCATCGATGCGAATGCCGCAAATCCCTCAACACATCCCGGCGTCCGCCCATACAGCAGCTTCAACGGCATCGATGTCGATGAGAGCATCGGAACTTCGCCTTACAACTCTCTGCAAATCGGATTCGACAAGCACGTCTCCCATGGCCTTTCAGTCCAATCCAACTTCACCTGGTCCAAGGTCGAGGATATTTCCTCCTCGGGCAATATCTCATTTGTGGGCGCTCTCGGCGATCCCTTCAATCTCAAATGGGACAGGGGCATCTCGGACATGAACGTGCCCATCGTCTCGGTAACCAACTTTGATTACAAGACACCCGAACTGAAAGGCATGAACCGGATTGTCAGGGTAATCCTGGGGGACTATGAAGTCAGCAGCATCTACTCCTGGCGGTCGGGACATCCGTTCAGCATCTTCGCTGGATATTGTAATACCGGCGGCTATGACGACTGTTCGGACTCATTGGAATACGGGGATCGCGCCGATTTCGTTCCCGGACAGGTTGCCTGGGCGGGTCGTGGCAGCAAGACAGCTTGGTTCAATTTACCCGGCTCCCCAGGGTACTTCAACGCCAACGCCTTCCAGAATAACGCCGCGCTTACCTTCGGCAACACCCCCAAGAACATCTTCAAGGGACCACATCAGCAGTACGACGACGCGGCGCTCAGCAAGCATATCAAGCTCGCTGCCGGATCTGAAGTGCAGCTCCGCTTCGAGATGTTCAACGCCTTCAACCATCCCAGCGAGGGCGTTCCTGACCACTGGTATGGGGATGGAACTTTTGGAAAAATCACCGGCGGTGGAGATGTAGCCGCCCGCGTCAGCCAGGGAAGCGTGAAGTTCAACTTCTAACCCTCAACACTTGACCACAAAGCCAGGGGCATAGCGAAGATTGCTAGGGCGGGTGGGCAACCCGCCCTAAGTTTTTGGAATCTTGATCCTCCCACAGAAAGTGGGTGCCCCATCCTTCGCTGCGACTCCGGGGTCCCCGGCGAGCGGTCTTGGCTCGCTGGGGTGGTCGAGCGAAGGGTGGGTCTACCTCCAACTCCGCCCGCTCCCAAAAGATTTTTTCCGCGAATTTCCCCGTAAAATCGCGTGTCAAGCCCCTCGCCGCCCAAAATCCCCCTAACCCACACCCCATCAATCACTTCCCTCCGAAAAATAGTTGGCATAGTAGTTATGCACCGCTTGATACAATTAACATATGGATCAAATCCATCGAGGGGCAGCTTTCACCGTGCGGAAACAGACCTCCGCCGCCCACTTGCACCGCTCTTTCTCAACCGAATAAGCCGCGCCGAATCAATATCTTATCCGCAACTCACCGCGAATGAATATTTTGCCGGCACCGCCCAGTAAAATCCACAATTTTCACCCATAACCCTTATGTTCTGAATATTTTAGCCGCAACTCGCCGCGAATGAATATTTTAGCCGGCCACGCACCGCGCAACCGATTGATTCCAAAGCGCTTGCTCCAAAGTTGTTTATTATGTATATCTCGCCTGTAGCCACCACATAACAATCCACTTACGCTCCCATCCACCGCCAAGGGGGATGGCAGGGGGAGGGATGAACAAACAGCGAATAAATAACGAAGAAACGACGAACGTCCCCTGGCGGGTGGCCCAGGTCTGAAATGAATCACGAAATCGGGTGCCCCATCTCTCGATTCTGAAACATGGGTTTACGTTGGCGCCAAGCCGACGGGGTTGGTTCGATATCGATTCCAGCCGCATCAAATTCCCAGCGCGGGCATCGACCCGAAGGCCGACCGACGGGGGATAAAACCAGATGCCTGCTGCATCCTGCTGGAGAAAGATGAGACGGTCCGTCGTGGCTGCGGTTGCTGTACTCCTGAGTTGTGCCCTCCCACTCGCCGAAGCGCAGGATCCCTCCAGCATTGTTGGCAGCTACCCGCTCTACGGCCTCTCCGGCGCGACTGGCTGGATCAACTCCCCTCCGCTGACCGCGAAGCAGCTCAAAGGCAAGGTCGTCCTCGTCGACTTCTGGACCTACTCCTGCATCAACTGCCTGCGCGCCGTTCCCTACGTCCGCGCCTGGGCGGAGAAGTACAAGGACAGCGGCCTGGTGGTGATCGGCGTCCACACGCCGGAGTTCGACTTCGAGAAGCAGTTGCCCAATGTGCAGAAGGCCGTGCAGAAGTTTGCCATTCCGTATCCCGTTGCGCTCGACAGCAACCACGCCATCTGGGACGCATTCCACAATGAATACTGGCCGGCCCACTACTTTATCGATGCAAAGGGAAAGGTGCGCTACGAGCACTTCGGCGAGGGCGACTACGACCAGTCCGAGCGATGGATTCAGCAGTTACTGCAAGAGGCGCACGCAACACCCATGCCAGCCAGCGCTGTCATCGTTCATGGCCAGGGGGTCCAGGCCGCCGCCGACGCAGGCAACGTGCGCTCTCCCGAAACCTATATTGGCTATTCCCGCGCCAGCAACTTTGCTTCGCCGAGCGTCATCAAGCGCGACGCCGAGCAGCTCTACACGCAGCCCTCTCTTCTTCGCTTGAACCAGTGGGCACTCGCCGGCCATTGGGTCGATCGCGATCAGTTCGCTGTATTGAACTCAGTCGGCGGAAAGATTGCGTTCCGTTTTCATGCCCGCGATCTGCATCTTGTGCTCGGACCAACGGCCAGCGGCAAAACAGTTCGCTTTCGCGTGACCATCGACGGCCAGGCTCCGGGAGAGAGTCATGGAGTGGACACCGACGCCGAAGGCAATGGCGTTGTCACCGAGTACCGCCTCTATCAGCTAGTCCGGCAGAATGGGCCAGTTGCCGACCATACCTTTGTCATCGAGTTTCTTGACCCCGGCGTGCAGACATTTGCCTTCACCTTCGGATGAGGCCAATGGGAACAAATTCCATCCCCGCGTCCAGTGCATAATAATCTATGGCCTCACTCTGGTCCCCAACCGACTGGCCGCAGCGACTGGCTGAGCTTCAGGCGCCCACCGGCGAGTTGAAGGAAGCTCACCTGCGCCGCGACGTGCGCTCGCTCGGCGCTCTACTGGGCGAGGTCCTGCGCGTGGACCGGCGATGGCTCATACCTCGGAGGAGTTGTATGCGTACGTTTAGCTGCAAGGTTCTGGCAGTTCCCGTCTTGTGTGGTCTTCTCTCAATAACCCTCCCGGCACCGGCGCAGACTCCGGCATCGGCGCAGACTCCGGCACCGGCGCAGACCTCTCCGTTTTTGGGCGATTGGCAGGTGCCGTCGGGAACCATTGTCCGGATCGACCCATGCTCCAGCGGCTTCTGCATGAGGATCATGTTTCTGAGTCCAACAGCCGACGCCACAACGGACATCCACAATCCCGACGCTACTCTACGCCGTAAATCGCTATGCGCTCTTGAGATTGGCAGCCGCTTTCATTTAAGCGACGCCACTCACGCGTCCGGCGGAACAATCTACGACCCAAAGTCGGGAAATACCTATCGCGGCCAGATGGTTGTGGAAGGTGACCTCTTGAGGTTGCGCGGCTATATTGGATTCTCATTGTTCGGCAGAACGGAGATTTGGCATCGCGTTCACGCAAGTTATGTATCTTGCGACTAGTGTGCTGTCCCAGAAATAATTGGCATAATTTCAACCGTTGTCATTCTGGGCGCAGCGAAGAATCCCCGCATTTCGCTCCCGTCTATGCCCTGTTTAAGTGCCCAACTTATTCTCATACCTTTAGAGACACCACACTAGCCAAAAGGTCGGATAATCCCGCCCAGCTAATTCATCCACCGCTTGTCGTTGGGGTCCTTCTTCTCGTCGGGATCGACGTACCGTCCCTCATCGTCGAAGTGGACCTTGCGTCCCTGCTTGCCCATGTACACCTCGAACTTCCGCGCAGCCCTCCGCCGTTTGGCGCGGTAGTACGCATTGCGCATCCCGAAGTACTGCTCGCCGAACCCGAACGCCACCCCCCGCCGCGGCGCGTAGCGCACATAGAGCCATCCGCACAGCGCGCCTGAGAGCTGCAACAGCGCTCCAAATCCATTCGCGTCCTTCAGCAGCACCGCGACCGCAATCAATAGATAGATCGCCACCAGATACTTGGCGCGGATGGTGAACGGTAACGGAAACAGTAGAAACTCCTGCTCACCCATGCGCATCGCAATCGCAATCATCACTCCGAAGATCCCCGCCCACGCGCCGTTGGCGAAGCTCTCCGGGCTGAGTCGCAGCACATGGGTGAACGAAATGACAGACGCCACCGCCGCCCCGCCGATCGCCGACGTGAAGTACAGCTCCTTCAGCCAGCGGCCTCCGTACGCGCCCTCCAGCAGCGAGCCGCAGAACCACAGCGTCAGCATCGCGAACACGATCTCCCACAGCCCGAAGTGGACGAAGCAGTACGTCCCAAGCTGCCATATCTCGCCGCGCGCCACAGCCGACGGCTGAAGCTGCAACAGGTCCACCAGCGCGCCGGCCACATCTCCCGCAATCCGTCCCAGCACCAGCATGGCGAAGTAGACCGCCACGTTCGCCAGCACCAGCCTGCGCACCACTCCCGCAAACGGCGGAAAGCTCATCGGGATTGTGCTGGAGCGCGCCATCGGTCTCGCCTCCTCTTTATTTCACCACATCCCGCGCCTCTGTCTCGCGCCGCCCCCTGCCCGCGCGCATAATTTTGAAACCAATTGCCTGTGGGAATCGTCTGAGCTTGACGAACCGCCAGGCCGCTACTAAAACTAACCTAGGCGGGTGTGCTGTTGCGTTTCCCAGGGCGTGGGTCCCGGGGAGGGTGGCGCAAAGTGACCGATGGGGCATCCCAAAGGTCGGATTCGACTTCTAAGCTGCGGAGGCTCAACCTATGGCTGTTGTCTGTCCCGAATGTGATTCCCCCATCGTAATCGACCCCGACGAGGTCGAAGAGGGAGAAACCGTGCAGTGCGATGAGTGCGGCATGGAGCTGGAGGTGGTCTCCACCGATCCGCTCGAGCTCGCCCCCGTCGACATCGTCGGCTACGACGACGAGGACGATGCGCTTGCCCTGGAAGAGGACGAGGAGTAATGCTCCCCGCACCGGCATCGGCGAGGCCCTGCCCGCGTATCATAGCCTCTATGGCCCCTCACTCACATTCTGCCGCCCGCCTTGCCCGCCTCCTCGCGCTCCTCTGCTGCCTGGCTGCGCTGGCCTCCTCGCTTGCTCCGTCTTCCCCCCGGCTCCTCGCGCAGTCGCAGGCCCAGCGCGTGGTCCAGGGCAAGGTGGTCGGCAGCTCCGGCGCTGGCATCAAGGGCGCCACCGTCTTTCTCAAGGATGGCCGAACCCTCGCCGTCAAGAGCTACATCGCCGCCGACGACGGCTCCTTCCGCTTCGGCCAAGTCCCCCCCAGCTCCGACTGCCAGCTCTGGGCCGAGTTCGCCGGCAAAAAGAGCGCCGTCAAGAACATCAGCTCCTTCGACTCCCGCACCGAGTTCAACATCACCCTGAAGATCGACACCGCAAAGTAGCCCCCCACCACCCACCTCAAGGCCGCGCTAATCCATCCTCATCCACAGCAAGTTGCATTGCCGGCGGGATGTGAGTTTCACTGCGTCGCAACCGGCGCTGCGGCAGGCGGCGCGGAGTGGCCCAGTGTCACATGCACCACGTCGCCCTGCACCACGCGGCGGCCGGCCTGCGGGCTCTGCGCGGTGACGATTCCAGATGGACGAACGGCCGCGGGGTGTGTGGCAGATGGCGCGGTGGGTGCCGCGACGGATGGAGCGGGCGTGGTCAGGCCGTTCGGCGCGGGGTTTGCCGTGGACGCCGCTGTGGGCAAAGCGGCCCCCGTGACAGCGACCAGGTGCAGCCCGGCGCTGGTCGCGCGCGCGTTGGCAGCGGAGTAGCTGAGTCCCACCAGCGACGGCATCGCGTACGCATTCGGCTGCGCAATGGCGGCATCGCTGACCAGCAGGCTCACTCGCGGCCCGTCCACTCCGCTGGCGTTGGCCGGCGGCGTCTGCGTCAGCACAACGTCGGGGTCGCCGGCGATGGCGAGGTGCGCCACCACGCCCAGCTCCAGCGACAGCCTCCGAATGCCAATGGTCGCGGAGCGCTCCGTCTGGCCTGTCAGGTCGGGAATCTCCACCCGCTGCGCCCCCAGCGACTCGGTGATGCGCACCGGCCACTCGCGGCGCACACGCGAGCCCGCCGCCGGGTCCTGCGATAGAATGCGTCCGGCGGGAACGTCGGCGGAGTAGAACCTGTTCTCCAGATTGAGTGCGAGCCCCGAGCGACTGGCCACGCTGTTGGCGTCCGCCACACTCAGGCCGCTCAGGTTGGGAACCACCGCCTCGCGTCCATGGATCGCCAGCCGCATGGCGATAAACGCCGAGATCAGCGCCACGGCAACCAACGCCAACGCACCCAGCACGAGCGTGAAAATTCGCTTCATCGCAGCGTCCCCATGCCCCGTATTCTACCTTGACGCCAAACGCCGCGGATTGTCAGCCCCTCCCCAACCCGCTCCCTCCGGTACCCAGCGCAGTTCGATTCATGCCTCAAAGAATACCGTCTTTGCGGGAACTGCATCAACGCGCGCCCTGGCTATGTTTCACACTTGTCTTGTCGGTGCGATATGCTTTCGAACTATGAACCGTCCCCTCCTTGCCGCCG
>Ga0224557_1003026_pt1 | contig 13528 bp, 10 predicted proteins | sample 714S31014metaG_FD_180677 | JGI IMG/M metagenome (GOLD analysis project Ga0224557, IMG submission 180677) | Peat soil microbial communities from Stordalen Mire, Sweden - 717 S3 10-14 | ecosystem: Environmental > Terrestrial > Soil > Wetlands > Peat | place: Sweden: Norrbotten County, Stordalen... | reverse complement strand
GGCATCCTCAACTTCCTTATTGTCGAAGGCGTTCCGCGCGAAGCCATGATTGCTGAATGGAGATCGACCAGCACGCGCGAAAATGCAATCGAGACGGCAAAACTAATACAAGACATGCCCGGCAGGAAGGTACTGCTTACCAGCGATTTTCACATGTATCGGGCGGTTCGCGTCTTTCGCAAACTCGGCATTGAAGTCACCCCCATGCCCGTTCCCGACGTATTGAGGTCTACCGAGCACTGGAACGGACGCTTCCCAGCCTTCGAGACCATGGTGGGCGAGTCCGCCAAGATCGCGTACTACGGTCTCCGCGGCTGGATATAGGCTTTCCTTGGCCGCGCAGTAAGCCCCTGTTTGGGGAGTTTTCACGCGCTACGTTGTCCCATTTCGCTCCGTGTTACGGCGCCTTGCGGCGGGACGGGTCTCGCAGTACTCGTTATTGCTTTCAGCGGTTGGCCCGGAATCCCGCGGGCTTGAGATTCCTGCAACTTATACAGTAGCGATCTGTAACTTATATTGAGCCATTTGGCCGTCTTCAGGCGGCTCCAGCCATTGGCTTGCAGAACCTTCAGAATGATCTGCCGCTCCAGGTCCCGCGTGGCGGCCTTGGTAATCTCCTTCAACGAGACGGGGTTGGCCAGATCGAAATCGGGGATCAGGTTGGCCGGGGCAGCCGGAGCCAGGTCTGCCAGCAAGGCCTCCTCGCTGCCAATCAGGACGTAGCTGCGAATCAAGTTCTCCAGTTGCCGGATGTTTCCTGGCCAGCTGTACTGCTGCATCAGACGCATCATTTCGCGCGAAAGCGGCTTCGGGTTGAGACGAAATGCTTTCGCGTGCAGATCAAGAAAGTAGTCGACCAGAATTGGCAAGTCCGTCGCCCGTTGACGCAAAGGGGGCAATTCGATGGTCACGGCGTTGATGCGGTAGAAGAAGTCCAGCCGGAAGGTTCCATCTTCGGTCTGCTGTCGGAGATTTCCGTTGGCTGCGCAGATGAGCCGTGTTTCGACTCTCCTTGACTCTTGCGCACCAACACGCATAAAGCTTCCATCCTGAAGTACTTGCAGCAACTTGGCCTGCGCCGACATATCCAGACTGCCCACTTCATCGAGAAACAGGGTTCCCAGATCAGCCAGTTCCAAGCGGCCGCGCTTGGTTACATACGCCCCGGTAAAGGCTCCCTTTTCATAGCCAAACAGCTCCGACTCGATGAGCGAGTGCGGAATTGCCGGGCACGTCACCTTGACCCAGGCACACTTTGACCGATTGGAGCGCGCATGCAACAACTTGGCAAAGATGTCTTTGCCCGTTCCATTCTCGCCCTGCAACAGAACCGGGACGGTCGTGTCTGCAACTCGTTCCAGCTTCTCTCGAGCAACGGACATTATGGATGATTGTCCGAAGACTACATTCATCGGAGGCAGTTCGCGGATATCCACAAATTCAGCTGCGCGTGGCAGAGGCATTCATTATCCAAGACGAGCAAGTTGCTTTCTGAGCTGTAAGCAACTGTTTGGCCAGATCTAAGATGCCATGGCTGTGGAAATCACACTAAAGTAACCTGAATGGCAGCTAAACAGTACCCTATCATAGGTGTTTTCTCGGGCTACATGCGATAAATTACTTCGGCGTGTGAAAATCCTTGCACAAAGTGGGGAATAATTTGCCACTTGCCGTGTTAAGATTCTTCTAGCGAAACATGGCGTTTGTATCCCCTGGTCCCCTCTCATGGTGAGATGATTCCCGTTGCGGCAGAGTTTTTCATAGGCAGTCCGCAGTAGATCGCTATGCGGATTGTTTAAGACTTCTTGTCCTTGTCGACGGGTGCAAGGCAGGGAGTTTGTCACAGATTGTTTTGGTAGGAGCCGAGGAACATGGATGGCAAGCACGCCAGGAGAACGCCAATGAACGCTCAGGGTACGCACCGCCCTCAAATCGTAGTTCTCGACGCAGACCCGGCAATCCTGAATTACGTTCACCGTATCCTCGCTGACCGCTTCAGCGTGAGCCTGTTTACCGAGGCCGCGGAACTGACCCGGAGCCTGAGAGAGTCTCCTACGCCTGATCTTCTCCTGATGGACTGGCACGTTGCTGAAGACGACTCCGAAGAGAACGCGCTTCGCTTGCTCTCGAAGATTCGTGCCTCGAAGCCGGCGCTTCCGATCATCATGCTCGCATGTTCAGCCGAGTTGAAGGAAGTCGTGGCGGCGACTCGCATGGGTGCCACCGACGTGATCCTAAAGCCTTTTAGAAAGAGTGACATCGACCTTGCCGTGCAGCAGTGCCTCAAGGAAGCCGGCAAGCCAGCGGCCAGCGATGACATCAAGGAAATCCCTCTTGATGAGAACACATCCTTTGTCAGATGCAGCAAGCGGATGCGGGAGATTGAGGCCCATTGCACGCTTGTTGCGCGCGCGGATATTCCAGTCCTCATCCTTGGAGAGAGCGGCACCGGCAAGGAAGTCGCGGCCATGTTGATCCACAAGTTGTCGGCGCGGAGCCGGAACAGCTTCCTGAAGGTAAACTGCGCGGCGATGCCTGCCGATCTGCTCGAGAGCGAGCTCTTCGGTTATGAGCAAGGCGCTTTTACCGGCGCGGTCAAATCGAAACCCGGCAAGTTTGAGATTTGCAACAATGGCACGATCTTTTTGGATGAGATTGGTGAAATGCCGACCGTTTTGCAGGCGAAACTTTTACAGGTTCTTCAAGATGGGAGTTTTTCTCGTCTGGGCAGCCGAAACAGCGTCAAAGTCGATGTGCGGGTGATTGCCGCAACCAACATCGACATCAAGGCGTCGATTGCGCAAAAGACATTTCGCGAGGACCTCTACTACCGTCTGAATGGCTTTACCCTGAAGATGCCCCCACTGCGCGAGCGCACGGAGGAGATTCCGATCCTGTCCCAGCACTTCATGCGCAAGGTTGCCGCCAAGTACGAGTGCGATCCCTTGCCGATTTCCTCTGCGCTCCTGAAGGCTCTGACCAACCACTCGTGGCCTGGCAATCTTCGTGAATTGGAGAATACGATCAAGCGTTATCTGGTCTTGGCCGACGAACTGGCAATCATCGACGAACTGAGTCCTCGGCAAAGCACGGGATCGGTTGCATCTGGCGGGGAAGACACAGACAGCGGCGGCGGTCTGAAGTATATGGTGCGAAACTTGAAGGGTAGCGCTGAATCTGCAGCGATCGCACAGAAGTTAGAGGATACTGGATGGAACCGCAAGGCAGCGGCAAACGACTTGCAGATCAGCTACAAGGCTCTGTTGTACAAGATTAAACAGTACAATCTCAGTCCGCCACAGAGGCAGTACAACCTGGGGAGAGACAGAGCGCATGAGCCCGCCAGCATCTCAACGTAATTCGTCCAGGTCGTAAAAGGTTGTGACTCAGTCTGGAACCTGGCGATCAACAGTTAGTTGGAATCCAGGGCTTGAAAGAGATGGACGAGCTATCGAGCATCGCTCCCGACAATGCACATGAGTCAGATAGAATTGGACTGCATTTGGGATACCTCACACCGCAAGTACCTCTTTCTTTGTTCCGAGGCGCCTACATACTCAGTAATTCAAGGCTTGTTACCAGCGCCGCACTGATCTAGCACGAAACAGGTATTGGCATCATTGCGCCAATTCTTGATCATAAAGTCACATCACAGGTTCTCGTAGGCTCGGCCTGATTGCACACAGTGAGAAAGTTCGCCCATTCATGATCGAGAATAATTCGCCCAGGTCGGAAAAGGTTGTGATCCAGTTCGGAGCCAAGAGGATCAAGGGGTACCTGGAATCCCCGATTTGGAACACAATCGAAGAGTTGCTGAGCAACGCTCCTCCCAGTTCACCAGAGATCTTCCGGATTCGCCGTCTCGAATCGGATACTGTCGAGGAGATTCCAACCAGGGATATCAAGGCTGTCTTCTATGTAAATACCTTCGATGGAGACCCAGATCACAAGGATCTTAATTTTCATTCCCGGGCGCCCATCGTCCATGGGATATGGATGCGGCTCCAATTCCTCGATGGCGAAGTCATGGAGGGAATTGTATACAACTCTATTCGCTATCTAGTTGATCCGGGGTTCTTCCTGCTGCCAACCGATCCCGACAGCAACAACAAGCTCGTTTACGTATTGAAGAGCTGGCTAGTCGACCATCGCGTCCTCGGCATGCGCAAGCTCTAAGCGTCGGCAGGAACCTCCCGGAGAATCGAATAATTAAGAATCTCCGCGGCTATCCCGGTCAAATTCTGCAAAGTGTTCTCTTTGCGGACCAGCCGGCCCTGACATCGAATCGAGCAACAGGTCGAGAGTGTAATCTCCGGTGGCAAATCGACCATGAATTCAAAATCGCGATCAATCAGGGTACCGTCGATTAGGTCCAAATAGAAATACACCCCCCGGTTGCTCAAGTCCCGGGTATAGGCTGGAATCTCGCGGTCTCCGATGAGTACGGTGAGGGGCGCATTCATGGAGAAGCGCGGCCTTCCCCGTCGATCGTCTTCTCTTGTCAGGTTTTCAGTCATGTGCCCCATTCTCAGGATGTCATCGTCTGGCGTCGAGGTTGATCTGTGGCGTTCTTCTGAATCCGCGAAGTCAAAATACCCTTCAGGGTCGCTGCACAATAGTAACATTGACCCTGATTACCTCAGCGCACACTGTTTAGTACTTAAGCATAGTAGCAATCCGAGTGCCGAATTGATTTCCTGTAAATACTCATATATAGGGATTCTTTGAAGCGCAATATGCAATTCTTTGCACAGCAAAAGGGTAGAAGTTGACCATTCTGGTTTGCAACCGATCTGCTTCATCGATTGCGGCGATACCGTTACTCCGGCGCAGGGGATTCCTTTTGCTCCGCCCTTTACATGCTAGCTAAGGCCGCGGAGATCGTGGACCGTGGAGAACGGCATCGACGAAGGGCTGAGCTTGAGCTATTACTGCCTGCCACCGGAACACGGGCGCTGCTTGCGGACCAACAACCCGCTGGAGCGCATAATCCGAGAGATCCGACGACGAATGCGAATGGCGGGCGCGTTCCCCGATTGCCAGTTGGCGCTGATGCTGGTGGCCGCCCGACTCCGGCATGTCGCGGCAACCAAGTGTGACACGTGACGCTACCTGCAAATGCGTAGTCTTGCCGGGTCGTGGCCATCGCCCGACCGTTTTGCGCAGGCCCCCCATTGGGGCTCAGAGCAAAGCACCCCCAACCCAACGACCTCCCAACCTGCTAACGAAAGCCGAAAGTGTCAGCGCCGGTGCAAGAATCCCTATAATTCCGGTTGAAAAATGCACCACCCTTGGGCGGTGGTCAGCCGGCTTGATTCTAGAGACAGAGGAGGGTCGCCAGCGCTCAGGGGGAGAGACGTGGATGAGCTGAAGGAACTTAGGCGGCAGGGTTTGAGTACTCGTCATCAGTTCTCGAGCCTCTGTGATTTCCGTCCGTCGATCGATCTCCTGTTTGGTCAGATTTCTACCGACTGACCATCAGCGGCAATTCTCCGGCACCGTCGCGGTCCTCGAAGCTGCGACAGGTTGCAGGTCTTCTTCGTCAATCCACAACCGAAGGTTCGGGGAGTGTTGCACCGGGTCCTGACGGTGCATCCGTTTTAGCACGATCATCCGCCTGACGCGATCTCGAACCCGCTTGGAGGTCACCTTGTGACCAATTGAAAAGGTCATGCCACCTCGCTTTGTTGACATTACGTTGACATCGGCTGCCTGTGCTTTGGCGTGTGCTTCCTAATGTTTTTACAATGAGAGTTTTACTGCAATGATTGTGCGGATGGTCCGCTGATAGGGGTATCAGTTTCCCGGAAGTTAGAGGCCTTCGCGGAAGTTCTGCGTCCACGGGAAGTTACTCCGGCCCTTGCCAAAGCATCCAAGAAATATCTGTCGAGGATTGCCTGGAGAGATTTGCGGAGCCTCACCTCCATCCAGTTGTGCCCCGGCAGCTGAACAGACTTAAGCTCGACGATAGTAAGCCCATAAAGGCGGAGATACCTGGCGCGCAGAAAAGTAGATGGTGACCCGAGCGACGCCTTGTCGGCTGATCGGCCGTAAGTCGAGACCTATCCCGCCGGATGCGATGTCGCGTCACTTTACTGTGGCAGCGACCCCGAGAATCTGCTTGTCGATGGAGGCGCGCAGATCCTTGGGCAGCAGGTCCGCCTGTTCGAGGCCCTTCCACGCGGCAGCCGCGCGCTCCGCCGTCTCGACCGCGATTTTCCACAGCGGGCTTGCCGGAATCCGGGCCGTGTCGGCAAAGCGCCGCATCTGGCCGGGCGTGATTTCAGACAGGCTGCGGCTGCCGCCGAAACTCAGGGCGAGCGTGTCGTTGAAGATATAAGGAAGCGTCGCCACGAAATCGTATCCCGGCGACAGGACCGGCTTGCGCCGGTCGGGATAGAGGAGGGACCAGTTCTTGAGATGCATATCGGCGTTGCCGATCACAACGGAGAACACAAGGCGACGGACAAACTCCGCGACGGCGTCCTCACCCGCCTCCGCCCACAGGACTGACGCGATGTTGGCATAGCTGCGAAAGTGGTACTTGTCGTTCGGATACTGCCCAAACACTTGCGCGAAATCCTCCATGTGAACGGGCGCTCCCCCTGCCGCGCGGTCGAAGCGCCGCACGGCGAGAGCCTTGCTTCCCGGCGCGCGCGCCTCTTTGGGGAGTCCCTTGATCTCCGTCATTTCGATGAGACTGTTGTCCGGCACTACGATGCCCGCACGGCGCGCGAGTTCGAGCATTGCGAATTCATTCTCGGGGACTGCGGCGAAGCGGGCGGAGGGAAGCTTGACGATCCACGACCCTCCCATGCCCCCAGCCGGAACGGTCAGGCCTCCGGATGCTTCCATGACTGCGGAGAACTTCAACTGAACGCCGGCGAGAGAGAACCGGAGCACGGCCTCGCGCGGGCGATCGGCATCACCAGCATCATGATGACCATCATCTTCCTTTGCATCGCCCTCAAGGGGCGCGATGACGAGCGCGCCGGGGAGATCAGCGCCGAGGACTGCGAGGAGGAAGAATTCGCGCTCGGGATTCACGTGGGCAAGCCTCGCGAGATACTCGCGCAGGTGCCCTTCGGGAAGCAGGTTCGAAAAGAACGGCGGAACGCGGCGCGGCACGGGGCGCAAGGCCGTCACGAGCCCGCCGGTGCGGCCCTTGAAGGATAGGCTTAAAGTAGGGCGCTGCCGGTCGTCGATATAGTCCTGCTCGAACGCAAAAATCTGGCGGTCGCCGGCGAGGCGGTTGATGACGCCGATCTGGCGTCCGTGCAAGCGCACGGCGAGTGCGTTGAGCTTTTTCGGATCAAACTTCATCGCGCGGCTCCTTCGTGCTGTCCTCGTCGCCGTCGGCGTAGAGGGAGCGTTCCTCGCCTTCGTCCTTCTGGTCCGGCTGCAAATGATCGCGGATGAGCGACTGCACGACGGGGACGAGGGCGCGCGGGACCATGAGAAGATCGCGGTCGAGGATGCGGACGAGCTCAAGAAGGGTGTCGTAGCGCGGCACGATCTTGCCGGACTCGATGCCGGAGATGTGCGCCTGGGTCAGCCCGAGGCGGCTCCCGAGCTCCCTCTGGCTCCAGCCGCGCTTCTCCCGCGCCTCCTTCAAGGCCCGGCGCATGTCCTCCGGGAGGCCGTCCAGTCGCAGCGGGTTGATATGCTTAGTTATATTGTTTTCCATGCCTGATATAATATAGCACATCAATCAAGATTTTTACTATATATTATTTTATATTATATGCGCTTTGTGATATACTTTAGAATATCTATAGTGAATCGTGTGCTGAACCGGGTTGTGCGGTCTCGAAGCAAATAGGACTACAAAAACTAAAGAAGGCAGGCACGGCACAAGGCCGTGAGAATCGCGAAGCGAGGCGGGAATGGAGAAGAGGCTGGCCTAGGCCGTGCCCCAAGACTATGCACTGTCAGTTCTTTGGACTCGGAAGGCAGCCGAGCAGGGCTATCCGCCTGCGCAATACAACCTTGGCACAGGGGGGGCCGGCCAACCGCGTGCGCCGCGATGCGGATCATGCTCCCGTGTCGGCCAGGCAATTGGCGCTGAGCTTGCCGGCAAAAGCCTGGAAAACCGTCCCCTGGTGGGAAGGCACACGACGTCCCCTGCGCTCCCGCTTCGCCGCCGTACGCATCCGCCCTGCACATCGCGACCACAAGCTCAACCAGCCGCGAGAGCAGGAGTGGCTGCTGATCGAGTGGCCACGCGGCGAAGCCGAACCGCGCAAATACTGGCTGTCCAATCTGGCCAAAACCATCCGGCTGCGCGATCTTGTCGCTCTGGCAAAACAGCGCTGGATCATCGAACGCGATTACCAGGAACTAAAACAGGAACTCGGGCTGGGCCACTTCGAAGGACGCGGCTGGCGCGGCTTCCACCATCACGCCACCCTCTCGATCGTCGCCTATGGCTTCCTGGTGGCGGAGCGGTGCCGTTTTTCCCCCTCGGCCCGCAACGGCCATCTTGGACTACCTGCTCCCGAACTCCCGCCCGGATTCCAGCCCCGCGGCGCGCATCCGGCCTGAGCGGCATAACCCTCACTCCATCGCCACTCTGCGCATCGTCCTGTCCCGCTCTCTGCTTCGCCAGCTATGCCACTGTCCGTTCCGTGGCGTTCAACGTTTATAAAACAGTAGTACTAGAGCGTTCCGCGTGGCGGAGCCCGAAGCCCCGCCCCACGCATGCGGCACTACGTTCACAGGCCCGGCAGAATTTCCTCTGGCTCGATTCCCATCTTGTCGTTGACGGCGTGGCGAAGTTTCTGTTTGCAGCCCAGGTATTGATCGTTGGTCTGAAGCGATACATGTCCTTTAAGGCAATGTTTTGAGTTCGTCGCATTCACTTCAGTACAAGAGTAACCACCCGCTTCCGCACTGAGTAACCTCCGCTCGACTCCAGGGGGGGACCCGCTTTCGTTGAGGGTTGTAGCTTCGATGCGCCTTTATTGCAATTCTGCTCAACGAGAGCCAGGCCTATGCTGGCTTCTGTAAGCAGATCAAGGGTTGAACTGCTGGCGCACCGATCTCTTACAGAGTCGAGTTCAAATACAATGACAAATTTACTTGCAGTCTTTTTCGAACAAGGTTCCCAGAAAATCACGATGAACCCTCTGCGCTCGTTCTCTAAATTTGTATTCGCCGGCGCATTGCTTTGCGGCATACCAGCAATGGCCCAGCAATTCGCACCCGCCACGCGGATTGTCGATCGCATCGACGAAAACCATCTGGTGACTCTCAAGGGCAACACTCACCCTGCGGCCACGGCCGCGAACGATCGCGGACGCCTTAGCCCGAATCTTCCCATGACCGACCTTGTGCTGGTGCTGAGCCGCAGCGCGGAGCAGCAGGCGGCGTTCGATAAGTTTGTAGCCAGCCAGTATGAGATCGGCTCTCCCTATTATCACCATTGGCTTGAGCCGGAAGAAGTAGGCGAGCAGTTCGGCCCCGCCGAGAGCGACATTGCGACTCTCTCCAACTGGATGAGTGGCCATGGATTCTCGATCGACGAAGTGAGCAAGGATCGCATGTCGATTCGCTTCAGCGGCACAGCCGGGCAGGTGGAGAGCACGTTCCATACGGAAATTCACAATCTGGAAGTGAAGGGCGAGCAGCACATCGGCAACATGAGCGATGCGCAGATTCCGGTTGCGCTGGCGCCGGCGGTCGTGGGCATAAAGGCGTTGCATAACTTCTTCCCAAAGCCGTTGCATAGGCTGGGCAGCAAGGTTACGTTCAACCGCGACGCGGCAAAATGGGAGCGGAATGCGAGCGGCGCACCGGTGGGCTCGGAGACGCCTGCCACGTCGGAAGCGAATGTTCATGCGCAGTTCGGGTTCACCATGGGATCGGGCAGTAGCGCCAGCCTGGTGGAAGATGTGGTGCCTTACGACTTTGCCACGATCTACAACGTGCTCCCTCTCTGGAACTCAGGCATCGACGGTACGGGGCAGACGATTGCGATTGCTGGAACAAGCAACATCAACCTCGTCGACGTAGCCAATTTCCGCAGCATATTCGGCTTGCCGGCTAAGGCGCCGACGGTGATCATCGCCAACGGGACCGACCCCGGAGATTGCCCAACTGCCTCCTATTCCTGCGACGCCGATTTGACCGAGAATACGCTGGATGTGGAGTGGTCGGGAGCAGTGGCCAAGGGCGCGAATATCGTGCTCGTGGCCTCCGGCTCAAACTCGACGACGACCGACACGCTCTATTCGTCGGAGAGTTATATCGTTCAGCATAAGACGGCGCCGGTCATGAACGTGAGTTATGGTGAGTGCGAGTTGTTCAACGGCACCGCTGAGAATGCGCTATACAACAGCATGTGGGAGTCGGCGGCTACGGAGGGAATCGCAGTTTTTGTGGCCTCGGGAGACGCGGGCTCGGCACTCTGCGATGAGGGTCTGAGTACCAGCGCAACGTATGCGGCAAAGTACGGCCTAGCGGTGAGCGGCCTTGCGTCCACGCCGTACAACACGGCTGTTGGAGGCACTGATTTTAATTGGGGCTCGACGGCCGCGCCCTATTGGAACTCGACGAACAGTGCGACCACCGGGGCCAGCGCCCTGGGTTACGTGCCCGAAGTTCCCTGGAACGACACCTGCACAAACCCGTTGGCGGTGACGTATCTCAAGGATCTGGCAACTGAGGCTGGAATCTCAGGTGTAAGTGATGCCGAGACGGCCTGTAATTTTGTGTACAACGACTGGGAGTCCATTGCCATTAAGTACGGCATCAGCCTCTCCAACTTCGTCGACGTTGTGGGTGGAAGCGGTGGAGCGAGCGGGTGCGTTGCCAACAATGGCAATAGCGTGTCCAGCTGCACCGGCACCAGCACCGGCGCTGCCAACGGCTCTCTTCCCCTTGTCAACGACGGTTGGCCAAAGCCCGTCTGGCAAGCCGGCGTCAGCGGCATTCCAAGCGATGGAGTTCGCGACCTTCCCGACGTCTCTTTCTTTGCCGCGAATGGATTCTTAGGGAGCGCGTATGTCATCTGCGTTTCGGCGAACGGGGCGTGCGTCAGTCCCTCTGCACTTACGACCAATCCAGTCGTGCAGGAGGTAGGAGGGACATCCGTTTCATCTCCGGCTATGGCGGGCGTGATGGCGCTGATCAACCAGAAGGCAGGGGCGGCGCAAGGAAGTCCAAACGTGGAACTCTACACACTGGCTGCCAGGCAGGACTACTCGATTTGCAGCGCGCAGAGCGTGACGGCCTCCAGCAGTTGCTACTTCAACGACATCAATACGGGAACCAACGCAGTGCCGTGCGCGGTCAATTCGCCCAATTGCACGGTGCTCTACTCAGGCGACGCGATTGGCATCCTGGCCGGCCATAGCGCTGGGACGGGCTATGATCTGGCAACCGGGCTGGGATCTCTGAACGTGGCCAACGTGGTGAACGCCTGGACGTTGTCGACCGGGAGTGCGGTAGCAACGGTTACGGTAACGCCGGCGATCAGCTGTCTGACTGAGAATTCCGCGCTGAATGTGGCCGTAACCCTGACCGGCTCCAGCGGAACGCCGACGGGGACGGTCACCCTGACGGGTGGTGGCTTCACCTCAGTGGAGCAGCCGCTTACCAACGGCAGTATGATCTTCAACATTCCAGGCAACAGCCTGAACGCCGGAACTGACACTCTCACCGTGATCTACAGCGGCGACGCTACATACCAATCAGGCACGGGGGCGAACACCGTGGCTGTGACGGAGCCCACGTTTACACTTTCGGCCACGGCGCCGGCTGCCGTGGCGTCTGGATACACCACCAATTTGTCGGTCACCGTGACCGGGAGCGGCAGCTATATCGGGTCGGTCTCGCTGACCTGCGCGCTGACCGGGTATCCCTCCGGGGCAACGATTGGGGATCTGCCAACGTGCACAGGCGGCCAGGCGGTGACTCTCAATCCCGCCTCCGGCACGACAGCCGTGACGGTGAACTTTCAGGTGAGCACGACGGCGCCTACCAGCAGTGAGCTGGTAAGGCCCAAGCTCGGCAAGGGCCACGGATGGGCAGGTGGCGGCGCGGTTCTGGCGTTCCTTGTATTCCTGGGGATTCCTGCACGGCGGCGGAGTTGGCAGTCGATGCTGGGCGTCCTGGTGGCGATGGTGGCGCTAGGCAGCATCGCCGGCTGCGTAAACGCTCGGACCGATACGGCCGGCCCGGCGAATTCCGGCACAACTGCCGGCAGCTATACCTTCACAGTGACGGCAATCGGCAACCCGTCGGTGACCCCGGCGCCCACGACCACATTCACGGTGATTGTGAACTAGACTGCTCAACGGCATCCGTCAGAGCGACAACACTTTTTTTGAGGCTGTGTTGCTGTGATGGACTGGTTGCATGAGTGAAGCAATTGGGATTGCAGTGCGTCGTCGCCGGAGCCATTTTGAGGCCGAGCGGCTGGTTTTGGAATTTGAGCGCAGCGGTCTGAGGCGGCAGGCCTTCTGTGCGCAACATGATTTGTCAGTCGCGGCCCTGGATAAGTATCGCAAGCGTTGCCGCACATTGGAGCATCCGCCGACACAACCGCAACCTAAGCTTAACCGGAAACTTCCGGTAGAGTTGGTCAACAGCGCGGCGCCTCCCCGTTGTTCTGCGGTGGAGCGTTGCAGAGAATTGTGGGTGGAGTTGGCCAACGGTCGACGGATTGAAGTTGCGCATGGATTTGATGCGTCGACGCTGGAGCGGCTTGTAGCCGTTCTGGAAAGGGCGTAGCACGATTTCCGGCCTTCCCGCGAAAGGATCGACCCCTCAAGAACTTTCCCAGGGCGGCCTCAAATTTTTCGGGTGTGTGGTAGAACGGCGGCTGGAACGGGCTTGTAAATGCTTCCTTCTCTGTGGCAACCAATGCGGCAATTGCCTCCGAAGTATTCCCGGATTTCTGCGCTTTGCGCAATGCAACCGACAACCGGGACCAATTCAGTTCCAGCCATGCGCAAAGTCTCACCCGGCGTTCAAGGAGCAGCCGGCGCTTCCCGTGCCGCCGATCTTGCGAATGGCCTTGAATGATCTGTGTGACCACGCCGACGTGTCCGCAGCAATCTTCCCTTCATCCGGCGTCGGAACTGAGACAGCGATCCCCGCCGCCAAGAGCGCCCCCGAACCAAGGAACCAAAGAGTCAAAGAATGGGATGCTCGGCACCATGTCTTCCCGCAAGCGGCAATCGTTGACCACCCGCGGCGGGGCTTTTTGGCATGGCCCGCGAGGTTCCGGGTGGACTCTTTGAGCTGAGGCCAGATCTCCTTTTTGGTCACAATCAACACGGCCATCATGGAGGCGTCAAGAACGTTCTCGCCCTGCGGCGCGGCGCAATCTCTTCCGCTGCGCTTTGCGGATTCCTCTCCCCAGGCAAGCTGTGGTCCCTCTCCGCCAAAGACTTTGCTTGGCACTTGGGAGTTCACTGCGCCCCATGTCCGTTCCGGCAGTATGTCCCGATTCACTCGCGACCAAATTCAAAAGGAGAAGATCATGTCCAGCTACAAAAACAACGTCCACCTCGAAGGCAAC
>Ga0224557_1003025_pt1 | contig 13543 bp, 12 predicted proteins | sample 714S31014metaG_FD_180677 | JGI IMG/M metagenome (GOLD analysis project Ga0224557, IMG submission 180677) | Peat soil microbial communities from Stordalen Mire, Sweden - 717 S3 10-14 | ecosystem: Environmental > Terrestrial > Soil > Wetlands > Peat | place: Sweden: Norrbotten County, Stordalen... | reverse complement strand
CGCGCCCATCCGCCTCCTGGGCCGCGACGAACAACTCTGGCTGGTCGTGATCGCGGGCTTCGGCGAGCAGCCCATCCTGCTCGTCACCAATCTCAAACTGCGAGCGCGGGACTCGGAAAGTGTATGGTGGGCGGCACGAATCTATGGGACAAGATGGAAAATTGAGGAGACTTTCCGCTTCGTCAAGCAGAGTTACAACCTGGAGGATATCCGGGTGATGAAGTACCGGCGGTTGAAGAACTTAGTCGTGCTGGTGACCGCGGCGGCTTCCTTGGCTGCCACCTATCTGGGACAGCAGATGAAACTGCGCATTCCCGCCGAGAAGCTGCTCGTCATCTCGCCGCGATTCTTCGGCATTCCGCCCTTCCGCTCTTACGCTTTGGCCGACGGAATGCGACGCCTTTTGTCCGGCAGCGCATTCCAGCCTCCGCAAGAATCCTCGCCCGACCCGCAACTCGAACTCGCCCTCATCGGGCCACGCGGAGGCTTTTGGGGGAAAGTCCTGGAAGCACTTCGCCTGACCTGCCTGGGGAAGATATTTTTCTGATATCCAGCCCCTGGTGGCAGCTCCGACACTCTTTGCCAGGGCATGGTGTTCTTTCTCACTTCCGTGGGAGGTTCTCGGAGTCATTTTGCTTCGCGTTCTTCGCCTCGGCTTCTTTCGCGCCTCGAAGCAGCGGGTTGGCAACCGCCAACCATGGTTCTATCTGAGACTTGCGGCCTATGGCTTTGTTGGGTTATCCGAGGGGGCATACGGTGCCCCGTGAGACTACGCCTCGTAAGGCGATGGCCTAGACCCGGCCTGGATACTCACCCTCGAACCCGAACGCTTCAGTTGCCGTTGGAGGTCCGCGATAACGCCGTTCCCATGGGCAACCATGCGCTCAAGCTGCTTGTAACTTCAGATGTTCCGCGTCGAACGCTTCTCCTTTCTTCCAGATCTTCAGCGCGATGGCTGCGATTTTGCGCGCCAAAGTGAGCCGCGCCATCTCCGGCCGCATGTTTTTCTTGAGCAGCCCAAGATAGAATTCGTGAAACACTCCATTGCCAGCGCTGGCCGAGGTCGCTGCAGCCTTGAACAGATTCTTCAGTTCATGGTTGTGATTCCAGTTCAGGCCGCGAATCTGCGCCGGCCGCTTTCTGCGTTCCACCTGTCCGTTGACCATGCGGTATTCGCCGCTATCGCGCATCTCCAGAGCCAGCCCGCAATAGGCCCAGAACTGGCGCTTGGTGCGGAAGCGGTGCGGCGTCTGCACCCGGCCGATCAGCACCGCCGCGCGTACCGGCCCCAGAAACGGAACCGACGAAAGCAACTTCGTTTCCGGATACTTGCGGCACTCCACAATCAAGTCGCGCTTGGCCTGGCGGTGCAGTTGCTGCACGGCCTCCAGCTCTTGATAGAGAAACTCGGCGCGGTGCCGCAAAGCGCAAGCGCCGCGTGCTGCCAGATACTCTTCCCGGTGCTTCTGGCCATAGAGTTTCTTGCCCGAGCAGGGAATCGCCTGGCCGCGAAAGACCGCCTTGATCCGGGCCATCACCCGCGTCGTATCTTCCGTGAGCAAGCTATAACTCCGCGCCAAATGCTGCACCTCCAGCGCGCTCTTCTCACCGTGATAGACCGCCGACAACAACCCCGCGCGCAACAGTTCAGCCAGCTTGCGCGCGTCGATCGCATCGCTCTTGTTGCCCGACTTCAGCAGCGCGTTCTTGCGCGGGTTGCACACCACCAGCCGCGCCACGCGCCGCACCAGCAGATCGTAGAGCCAGGCCAAATGCGTTCCCTCCTCAAAGGTGACGTGCAGGGTCCCGCGCATTCCGCCGATAAAATCCAGTATCGCCGCGGCCCGCGTGGCCAAGATAGTCTGCTGAATCATGCGGCCGCTTTCGTCCAGCACCGCCGCCGAAATCGTGTCCCGGTGGACATCAAGCCCGACATATCGCACACTATTTATCTGGGTGTTCCTCTCTGTTGGCTTTGGTTGACTGCTCAGCACAGCAACCGCAGCTTACAGCAAAGGGGCGCCCTTTTATATTGCGTGCCCCAGGTCTCGCGACGTCTTTGTTTTTGTCGCTAGGGTGGGGTAGCTCCCGCTCCCCTTTCCCTCCCCATTTCCGTCCAACTCCCGAGTTCGGGGAAGCGACGGAGTTTCCGCGTTGGAACCTCCTTGGCGTTTTTCATGAGAATTCCATTTGACCAGCACCCCGTTTCGGTACTACCGTGGACGCGTATGCCGGGTTCATCGAAAGACGCATTGAGCCCCATTCGCTTTCGCCCGTTAGTCTCCGGGTGGGCCATGGCCGCGGTTCTCACACTGGCGGTCGGCGTTGTTCCTCTCTTCGCCGGCGGACTTTCGATCGCACAGAAGCACGAAGGCCGCCACGAGATCGACCAGCTCGAGGGCCAGTGGCGCAATGCAATCCTCAATAGCGACGTCAAAACCATGGATTCCCTGCTGGCCGACGACTACATGGCCATCACGCCCTCCGGCGTATTGCAATCGCGCGAGGAGACGCTCGAAAGCCTCCGCTCCGGCCGCATGCATTTCTCCTCGCTCACCATTACGGACCGAAGGGTGCGTTTCTACGGAGCCACCGCTGTGGTCACCTCGCTGGCCAGCATGCAGGCCAGCACGCCCGACGGCCCGCTTGCCGGCGACTATCGCTATACGCGGGTCTATGTGCGCAATGCCCAGGGAGTGTGGAAGATCGTGAGCTTTGAAGCCAGCCGGGTTCGCGAACCCGGCACGCCCGGCCCGCGCCGGCACAACGAGCCCCACTAGAGCCTGTTCCAGCCGAATTCCTGCATCCTCTCCGCATCGGATTCATCTATTCAACAGTGCCCCCCTGCCTCTTTTTGAGGAAAACCGCTGAAAACAGGCGGCTTTCCTGCCGCTCTTGCAAACAAAGAGACCTCAGGGTACACTCAATTTAGATATAGGACTAAATCGGTCCTATATAGCGGGATTCCGGGTTGCGCGCTTCCCCTCTCCAGAGAGCGGCGCTCGCCGGGGCCATCGAGATTTGCGATGGGCCCGGCGGGTGCCCCCAAAGCGCCGATTCCCGTGGAGGATCAATGAGTTCGACTGTCGATACCATTCGCGATCTTGCCGCACAGGACTACAAGTGGGGCTTTGTCACCGAGATCGACGAAGACCGCGTGCCCAAGGGGCTGAGCGAGGACATCGTGCGCCTGATCTCGGCGCGCAAGGGCGAGCCCGCCTTCATGCTGGAGTGGCGGCTCAACGCCCTGCGCCACTGGTTCCAAATGGAGCGCGAGCAGGGCGAGCCCCGGTGGGCCAACCTTAAGTTCAACCCCATCGATTATCAGAACATCGTCTACTACTCCGCGCCCAAGCAGAAGCCGTCACTCGACAGCCTCAACCAGGTCGATCCGGAGCTGCTGAAGACCTACGCGAAGCTCGGCATTCCGATCGATGAACAAAAGCGGCTCTCCAACGTGGCCGTCGACGCAGTCTTCGACTCGGTTTCCGTGGCCACCACTTTCAAGGACAAGCTCGCCGAGATGGGCGTCATCTTCTGTTCATTCTCTGAGGCGGTCAAGAACCATCCCGACCTCATCAAGAAGTACCTGGGCACCGTCGTGCCGCACACCGACAACTTCTACGCGGCGCTCAATGCCGCCGTCTTCACCGACGGCTCCTTTGTCTACGTCCCCAAGGGCGTGCGCTGCCCCATGGAGCTTTCGACTTATTTCCGCATTAACGCCGCGGAGACCGGCCAATTCGAGCGCACCCTCATCATTGCCGACGAAGGCGCATCAGTGAGCTATTTGGAAGGCTGCACCGCGCCCATTCGCGACACCAACCAGCTCCACGCCGCGGTCGTCGAGCTCATCGCGCTCGACAATGCGCAGATCAAGTACTCCACCGTGCAGAACTGGTACCCCGGCGACAAGGAAGGCCGCGGCGGCATCTACAACTTCGTCACTAAGCGCGGCAAGTGTGCGGGCCGCAACTCCAAAATCTCCTGGACGCAGGTCGAAACCGGCTCCGCCATCACCTGGAAGTACCCCAGCTGCATCCTGCAGGGCGACAACTCGGTGGGCGAGTTCTATTCGGTGGCGCTCACCAACAACCGCCAGCAGGCCGACACCGGCACCAAGATGATTCACATCGGCAAGAACACGCGCTCCACGATTGTGGCCAAGGGCATCTCGGCCGGCTACGGGCAAAACACCTATCGCGGCCAGGTCAAGATCATGAAGGGCGCAACCGGCGCGCGCAACTACACGCAGTGCGATTCGCTCTTGATCGGCGACAAATGCGGCGCGCACACCTTCCCTTACATCGAAGTGCGCAACGCGACGGCGCGCATGGAGCACGAAGCATCCACTTCCAAGATTGGCGAGGACCAGCTCTTTTATCTGCGCCAGCGCGGCATTAAAACTGAAGACGCGGTTTCCATGATCGTGAACGGATTTTGCAAGACGGTTTTCAAGGAGCTTCCCATGGAATTCGCCGTAGAAGCGCAGAAGCTGCTCGGCGTAAGCCTGGAAGGCAGCGTCGGATGATTTATACCGCCGGCTTTTGTACCGTCGGCACCCAATTTGCAGCGCCGGTCTCCAGACCGGCTGTCGTGCGGGTGTCCACACCCGCACAGGGGCTTTGAAAGGGCACGACTTTACTCGTGCCGCAGAAGGTTGAGAGCACGAAATGCGAAAGGGCACGACTTTAGTCGTGCCGCAACGGGTCAAAAAGAAACACCGGGGCTTTAGCCCCTGCGAAGATTTCCCCAACGCACGAACGGAGAGAGAACAACCCATGGCATTGTTAGAAATTCAGGATCTGCACGCCTCGGTCGACGGACACGAAATCCTCAAAGGCGTGAACTTGACGGTGAATGCGGGCGAGGTGCATTCCATCATGGGCCCCAACGGCTCCGGCAAGAGCACGCTGGCCGCGGTGCTGGCCCGCCGCAACGCCTACGAGGTTACCAGCGGCCGGATTCTCTTCAACGGCAAAGACCTGCTCGAAATGGAACCCGAAGAAGCCGCCTGCGAAGGCGTCTTTCTCGCCTTTCAGTACCCGGTGGAGATTCCCGGCATCGGCAACGCGTATTTTCTGCGCTCGGCCATGAACGCCATCCGCAAGTACCACGGCCAGGACGAGCTGGACGCGATGGATTTTCTGCCCCTCTACAAGGAGCGCATGAAGCTGCTCGAAATGGACGAGAAGTTCATGAGCCGTTCCGTCAACGAGGGCTTCTCGGGCGGCGAAAAAAAGCGCAACGAAATTCTGCAGCTCTCCATGCTCGAGCCCAAGCTGGCCATTCTCGATGAAACCGACTCCGGCCTCGACATCGACGCGCTGCGCATCGTGGCCCAAGGCGTCAACGCCATGCGCAGCCCCGATCGCGCCTTCCTCGTCATCACGCACTACCAGCGCCTGCTCGACTACATCGCGACCGACTTCGTGCACGTGCTGGTGGACGGAAAGATCGTGCGCTCGGGCGGGCCGGAACTGGCGCTCGAGCTCGAAGAGAAAGGATACAGCTCGTCGGAACCCGCTGAGCAACAGGCGTTGCCTGCATAGCCGCGCCCGGAGGGAGCAGGGGCCTTCAGGCCCCTGAATCGAGCAGAGAAAGGGAAGCGGGGCTTTAGCCCCGGAAGGCATCAGAAACGCACGAAACGCGAAAGGGCACGACTTCAGTCGTGCCGTAGACGGCAAACAAAAAATCGGGGGCTTTAGCCCCTGAGGGACTTTGGCTCGAAGCATCACGGCAAGAGAATCGAGAAAGCAATGGCAACCACAACCACGCAGTTGGCAAAATACTTCGAAGCCTACGAAGCAGTCCGCGCGCACGGCCTGGAACGCGAGCCCGTCTGGCTCGGGCAATTGCGCGAAGACGGCTGGGCGCGCTTCAGCGCCAAGGGCTTTCCCTCGACGCACGAAGAGGACTGGCGCTTCACCAATCTCGCGGCGCTCGCGAAGACGCCCTTCCGCCGCGCAGCCAAAGACGAATTCGCGGTTTCCCCCGCGCAGCTTGAGCCGTATCGCGTGCCCGGCGCGGCCTGCCAACTCGTCTTCGTCAACGGCCACTTTGCCCCGGAGCTTTCCGATCTCGGCAACCTGCCCGAAGGCCTTCTGGTCTGTTCTTTGGCAAAGGCCATCGATTGCGGTCGTGAAGGCTGCGCGCCCGAAGGCATCGAGCAGCATCTCGGCCGCTACGCCGACATGGGCCGCGATGTCTTTACCGCGCTGAACACGGCGCTCTGGGAAGATGGCGCGTATCTGCGCATTCACCGCGGCGTCGCACTGGAGCAGCCGATCCATCTTCTCTACGTCTCCGCTGGCGCGGGCGCTGAAATCGCCACCCATCCGCGCACGCTCATCATCGCGGAAGACGCGAGCCAGGCCGCGATCGTCGAAGATTACGTTTCGCTCGGCAATGAATCCGCATTTTCCAATGCCGTAACCGAACTCGCCGCCGGCCAGGACGCCGTCATCTCGCACTTCCTCGTCGAGCGCGAGAATCTTGCCTCCTACAATGTCTCCACGCTGCGCATCGAGCAGTCGCGCGGCGCTCAAGTCGATTCGCACTCGATACTTTTGGGCGGCGGCCTGGTGCGCAATAACGTGCATCCCGTGCTCAACGGCGAAGGCGCCGAGTGCCTCATCAACGGCCTCTTCGTCGGCGCTGGACACCAGCATATCGACAACTTCATGCTGGTCGAGCACGCGCGCCCGAATTGCAACAGCCGACAGTTCTACAACGGCATCCTCGCCGATCACGCGCGCGGCGTCTTTCATGGCCGCATCGTGGTCCACAAGGACGCGCAGAAGACCGACGCCAAGCAGACCAATCGCAATCTGCTGCTCTCCGATGACGCGCGCATCGACACCAAGCCGCAGCTCGAAATCTACGCCGACGACGTGAAGTGCACGCACGGCGCAACCATCGGCCAGATCGACGAGAACCAGCTCTTCTACCTGCGCTCGCGCGGCTTTGCCCTGGCCGATGCGCGCAACATGCTGCTCTACGCCTTCGCGGCCGAGTGCCTCGACCGCATGAAGGAGCCCGCGGCGCGCGACTTCGCGGAAAAACTCATCCGCGAACGGCTGCAGGAGCTGACAAGCGCCGCGCAATCCGCCGCGCAATCCGCCGCGCCCGCCGCAACCGAAGAAGTGGCAGCGCGGAACTGGCAGGAACTGGGATGACGGCCGTCACCCAACCCGTGATCCACGAGTCGACGCAGGGCAAAAATGCTTTGGGCCTCGACCTCGCGAAGATCCGCGCCGATTTTCCCATTCTCGCCGAGCGCATCTACGGCAAACGGCTGGTCTATCTCGACAACGCGGCCACCTCGCAAAAGCCGCGCGCCGTCATTGACGCCATCACGCACTATTACGAGCACCTCAACGCCAACATTCATCGCGGCGTGCACGCGCTGAGCATGCGCGCTACCGAGGCCCACGACGCCGCGCGCGAAACCGTGCGCCGCTTCCTCAACGCTGCCGACACGCGCCAAATCGTCTTCGTCCGCGGCGCCACCGAGGCCATCAATCTCGTGGCGCAGAGCTACGGCCGCACCCATGTCGGCCCCGGCGATGAAATTCTCATCACGGCCATGGAGCATCACTCCAACATTGTGCCGTGGCAGATTCTGTGCGAGGAAAAAGGCGCGCATCTCCGCGTTGCGCCCATCGACGACCGCGGCGAGCTTGAACTCGAAGAATTTGCCAGGCTGATCGGCCCGCGCACCAAACTCGTCGCCGTCACCCAGGTTTCGAATGCGCTGGGCACGGTGACCCCGATCCGCAAAATGATCGATCTCGCGCATCGCGTGGGCGTTCCCGTCCTCGTCGATGGCGCGCAGGCCGTGCCCCACTTCGCCGTCGATGTGCAAGCCCTCGACTGCGACTTCTACGCATTCAGCGGCCACAAGGTCTACGGGCCCACCGGCATCGGCGTGCTCTACGGCAAGCGAGCGCTGCTTGAGGCCATGCCGCCCTACCAGGGCGGCGGCGACATGATCAGCTCCGTCACCTTCGAGAAAACCACGTACAACGACTTGCCGTTCAAGTTCGAAGCCGGCACGCCCGACATTGCTGGCGCCATCGCCCTGGGCGCGGCGCTCCAATACATCGGCAAGCTGGGCATGGAGAACATCGCGGCGCACGAGCACGACCTGCTCGCCTACGCCACGGAAAGAGTCGGCGCATTGCCCGGCATACGACTGATCGGAACCGCGCGCGAGCGCGCCGGCGTGCTCTCCTTCGTGATGGACGGCGTGCATCCTCACGATCTGGGCACGATCCTCGACCGCGAGGGCATTGCCATCCGCACCGGCCACCACTGCGCGCAGCCGGTGATGGATCGCTTCAAAATTCCCGCCACCGCGCGCGCGTCCTTTGCCGTATACAACACGCGCGAAGAAATTGACGCGCTGGCCGCAGGACTGAGCAAGGCGCACGAGGTATTTGCATGACGGCGGAACTGGGCGAACTTTATCAAGAAGTGATTCTCGAACACAGCAAGGCGCCGCGGAATTTTCGCCGTCCTGCGTCGGCCAATCACGAGGCCGAGGGCTACAACCCGCTGTGCGGCGATCGCTGTTCGGTCTATATCGATATGGACGGCGATGCTATCAAGGAGATCGGATTCCAGGGTTCCGGCTGCGCCATCTCGCGCGCTTCGGCCTCGATGATGACGCAGATGGTGAAGGGCAAGACCAAGGCTGAGGCGGTCAAGCTCTTCGAACAGTTCCACAACCTCGTCACCGGCCAGGACGAAGCAGCGAAGCCCGGCGACCTCGGCAAGATGGCCGTCTTCGGCGGCGTCTCCAAGTTTCCCGCGCGCGTCAAGTGCGCCACGCTGGCCTGGCACACATTGCAATCCGCCCTCGAAGACGAAAGAAAGCGCGAACCCGTCTCGACCGAAGAGTGACACGGAAGTACCGTCGGTCTCCAGACCGGGGTCCTGCGAGACATTCATTTGTAGCGCCGGTCTCCAGACCGGCTGTAGTGCGGGCCTCCCGGCCCGCGCAGGGGATGATGATGACGTCCACCGACCAAGATCAGGCAACGGTTTCCGAACCCTTCCGCGAAGAGATGATCTGGAAACAGTTGAAGACCGTCCGCGATCCCGAAATCCCCGTCAACATCGTCGATCTCGGCCTGGTCTACGCGGCCGCTGCCGTCGATGTCGAAGGCGGCAAGCGCATCGATGTGCGCATGACGCTCACCGCTCCCGGCTGCACCATGTCCGACGTCATCAAGGCCGAGGTCGAGCGCAAACTCGCGGCGCTGCCTCAGGTGCGCGAGGTCAAGGTCGAGGTGGTCTTCGATCCGCCCTGGGACAAGAGCCGCATGTCAGAAGCCGCCAAACTGCATCTTGGCTTCGACTCCGACGACGGCGCGCCCGCGCCGCCTCCCGGCTCCTTCAAAATTCTTCGCTGATCCGAATCCGCGTCAGGGTCCGCGTCAGGATTCTTTTTCGCCGTCCGGCTCCCCGCCCAGCCGCTCCAACTGGTTGCGCCAGTCGAGCGTCTCCACAAAAGCCCTCGATTCGCGCCAGCCGGGCTCCACAATCACATACAGCTCCAGATACACCCGCGTCCCCAGCAGCGACTCGATCTTGCGACGCGCGCCGGTACCGATCTCCTTCAGCTTCGATCCGCCCTTGCCGATCAAAATCGCCTTCTGGCCCGTTCGCTCGCAGTAAATCGCTGCGTTGATCCGCGTCAGCGGTTTCGTGCCCGGCCTCGGCTGCCCTTCCGGCTCCTCAAACCGCTCAATCACTACGGCCGACGCATAAGGAACCTCCTCGCCGGTCTCGATCAGAATGCTCTCGCGGATCAACTCGGCCACCATGAAGCGCACGGGCTGATCGGTGTACTGGTCTTTGGGGAAGTAACGCTCGCCCGCCGGCAGCACATCGATAATCTTGCGCACCAGCACGTCCAGGCCGTCGCGCTTGCGCGCGCTCACCGGAATCACCTGCGCAAAGTTGTACTGCTTCGAGAGCGATTCAATCATCGGCAGCAGTTGGTCCTTGTGCACAAGATCGATCTTCGTCAGCACCAGAAACACCGGGCAATCGAGCTTGCGAATCAATGAGAAAAGAAACTCATTCTCGTTCGCCGCATTTTTTTCTTTGCCGCGTGCGCGCGGCTCAGAGTCGGGTGCCCCCGGTCCCTCGCCTTTGGGGACCGGGGAGGGATCTTCGTTCAGCCGGATCTTCCGCGTCACATCCATCAGCACCAGCACGAGGTCGCGCGATTCCAGCGCCTCGTGCACCTCCTGCAGCATGCGCCGGTCGAGTTGCGAAGCCGGCCGGTGCACGCCCGGCGTATCCACAAAGACAATCTGCGCCGCCCCATGCGCACCTTTCCCTGCGCCCTTGCGCGCCGCGGGCACTTCCAGCACTCCAACGATGCGGTTGCGCGTGGTCTGCGGCTTGGCCGTGACAATGGCCACCTTCTCGCCCGTCAGGGCGTTCAGCAGCGTGCTTTTGCCCACGTTGGGCCGGCCGAGGATAGCAACAAATCCGGATTTCACGTTCCGTTCTCCATCTCTATTTTCGCGGACCCCAGCCATGAACCGTTGATTTGGCAGCGCTCAGGCTTCCTTCGGAAACGGCAGCCGCACCGCCGGCGGAAACAACCGCACGCGTTCGATGCGCCGCCCCGTCGAGGCGACAATCTCCACGCGCAGCCCCAGCGGTTCCAGCGCAACCATTTCGCCGGCCCTGGGAATGCGCCCCGCAATCTCGCTCACCAGGCCGCCGAGCGTTGTAGCTTCGTAATTTCCGCCCAGCTCCACCGTCTCGCCCAGCAGATCGGCGAGCTGATCGGCGGGAAAGCTGCCGGGCACGAGCCATGTGCCCAAGGGTTCGCGCACCGGCTCTTCGATCTGCGTGTCGGTTTCGTGCTCGTCGCGGATGTTGCCCACAATCTGCTCCAGCAAATCCTCGATCGTCACCAGCCCCGCCACCGCGCCGTACTCGTCGATCACGATCCGCATGTGCTGCTTTTCCCGCTGCATCTCGCGCAGCAGTTCGTAGCCGCGCTTGGTCTCGGGGACGAACTCGGCGGCGCGCAGGATCGTGGCCACGGTGCGCGTGTGCGCCTCTTCGTCGGCAATCTGCAGCAGATCGTGCGCGAACGCGAGACCCTTGACGTTGTCGAGCGTGCCGGAGTAGACGGGCACGCGCGAGTAGTTGTGCTGCTTCAGCAGCTCCAAAAAGCGCTCCAGGGTGATGGAATCCGCAACGGCGAAGATCTCGGGCCGCGGCGTCATCACCTCGCGCACCAGCATGTCGCCAAACTCCACGGCCGAGCGCACCAGTTCGCGATCGCTCTGCTCCAGGATGCCTTCCTCTTCGCCCGCTTCAATCAGCGCGTCCACGTCGGGCGCAGGCTCTTCTTCGGGATTGGCCGGCGCTTCGGCCAGCTCCGCCACGGAGAAGAAGAAGCGGATCATGACGGTAACCGGCGTCGCCAGCCACAACAGCATCACGATCGGCCACAGCATCCGCGCCGCCCACAAACCGCGCGTGCGGTGGAAGAGCAGCGAAGGAATCACTTGGTTCGCGAAGACAACTACCAGCACGAATCCGAGAATGGCCTGGGCAATCTCCGCCGGACTCGGCTCACCCGTAGGCGTCGCGCGGCTAAAGAGGATGGCGCCGAACTCGAGCGCGATGAGGCCCAGTGAAAGCTGCATCAGGACGGCCGCGCACAAGGCGGCGTGCTCGCGGCTCAGGCCCAGATGCGGCTCGATCCGCTCCTCCCACGCGTCGAGATTCTCCTCGACCTCGCGGCTCAGAATCTTGCCGAACTCGGAGTAGACGCGGCTGATGTAGGAGGCCAGCGCGGCCACCACCGCAAGCACGAGAAGAAAAACAATCTGCAGCAGAGTCATGGCTTCCGTCTCCGCGCCGGCTTGCTGACTTGCTGACTCGCTGACCCGCTTCGTGCCCGCACAAGTGCCCGTGCCCCATTCTTATGACCGCGCCGTGCCCCATCCTTTCGCGTCTTTGGCGAAAGGGTGGGAGAACTCGCCCGCTCGATCAGCCCCAGCGGCAGTCCCAACCTTGCCCGCAAACTCCGCTCGCGCCGCTGCATCTCGCCGGCATCGGCTTCGTGGTCATACCCGGCCAGGTGCAGCACACCATGCAGGATGAGGACCTTCAACTCGCAGGTGAGTGCGTGGCCCTGTTCCGTGGCTTGGCGGCGCGCCGTCTCCACACTGATCGCCAAATCACCCTTTTCTTGGCTTTGGATGAGGTCTGCGGCAGGGAAAGAAAGAACATCCGTAGGCCTGTTTTTCCCGCGGAAGCGCCGGTTCAAGTCGCGCATCGTTGCATCGCGCGTCAGCAGCACCGTCACTTGTCCGCGCAACCGCACGGCCGCTTGAGCTTCCGCCAAGAAGCCAGCCAATGTGCGCGTGGAAGGCAGCCGGAGCGATTTCGTGAGCAATTTTCGGCTCGGGGTTGCGGCAGGCCCAGCAGGACGCTTCGCCGAATCGGGGTTCAGCGCATCCGCCGCTCGGGAAAGCTCCAGTTCTGGGTCGATGAGGATCATCGTGCGCGGGGCCGGCGGTTTCTGCTTGCGCGGCTCCGGGTCTGCTTCCTCCGGGTCTGTTTCCCCCGGCTGCTTCGATGATACGCGAAAGCGGCGTGCCGGAAGAGCGCGCCCCCGGAACGTGTTCGCCTCGCTCCGTCACTGACGCGATCGCAATCCCGGCGTAGAATTCCCTCTCAAGCGGAGGTTTCATGCGCAAGACCCTTTTTTCTGCACTGTTCTTGCTTACCATGGCGGCGGGCGGCCAGAGTGCGGCCGGCCCCTTTGACGGCGTTTGGAATACGACCATGAGCTGCGAAGCCAAGGGCAGCGCCCTGGGATACACCTGGCGCTTTACCAGTACGATCGCGAACAACATTCTGCACGGCGAGCGCGGCGACGCGGGACAGCCGGGCTACCTGGCGCTCGATGGAAGAATCAATCGCGATGGCAGCGCCAAGCTGACCGCCAGCGGCATCGTCGCCTCCACGCAATATGCGCACGGCCCGCTCGTGAGCACGGGCGAGCAGTACAGTTACGATGTGAAATCGCATTTCACGGCTACCGAGGGCGAGGGCGATCGCAGCACGGGACTCGGCATCTACGGCCGCCCCTGCCATTACGTCTTCGCCAAGCAGGCGCCGCCCGCAGCAAAACCGTAGCCCGCGTTCCCCGCAGGCCGCCGAAAACCGTACCGCCGGTCTCCTGACCGGGGCCCCACGGACAGGTCTTCGTCCCTGGGGTGGCTGACCGACTGTACCGAGGGCCTCCCGGCCCTCAGAGATTTCATCAGGCCTTGAATCCTGCCGTCGCGCCGCCTGTGAGAAATGCGGGACGGGGGGTGCCCCAGGACCGGGGCCCCCACAGACAGGTCCAGGTCCGCGGGGTGGAGATCTCGCTTTTGAGCAAGGAACCGGCTTTGGCAGGTGGAGTTGGGAAGGAACATGAGGTCCGGAGGGAGCCGGTATTCTTTAGACGCCCATGCAGGCGGCAAGTAGGCCGACTAGATCATTGGTG
>Ga0224557_1003023_pt1 | contig 13556 bp, 16 predicted proteins | sample 714S31014metaG_FD_180677 | JGI IMG/M metagenome (GOLD analysis project Ga0224557, IMG submission 180677) | Peat soil microbial communities from Stordalen Mire, Sweden - 717 S3 10-14 | ecosystem: Environmental > Terrestrial > Soil > Wetlands > Peat | place: Sweden: Norrbotten County, Stordalen... | reverse complement strand
CAAGGTAACTGAACCTGCCGTGGGAATCTCGTGGGCGCCAACCCCTCCTGGCGATGGCCTCAGCTACAACCCGCCTGGGTCATTTTTGGAAAGTACAGGTGGGTCATTCTTGGCGCGCGCCGAAGAGATTACATGCAGCACAGCAGATGCAGAGGTTTGTGGCGGTGTGGTTGCCGCCCTTAGCCAGCGGAACGATGTGATCGACCTCACGGTCTTCAGCCGATGTCAGCCGCTTACACCAATGGCACTGAATCAACGCATCCGACCGCGCCTTGACGTAGACCTTGAGGATCGCTTCCCTCGGCCCCACCCTTCGACCGAGTTTTCGGGCCCGTAGGCTGTGGGTTGCGTGTTTTCGCCATTCTGAGTGCAGCCAATACCACTCACGATATTCCGCATTTATACGCTCGCGTGCCCTTGGGCGTGGAAGGTCGTTCTGAAATGCGTACCACCTTCTGGCATCCTCTGGGAGGGGAGTACCTCTATACCAGGCTTCCTTCCTGGCAGCCTCGTAGACCCGCCGCTCCTCCTGTTGCGCTAAGTCAGCTTTCCACAGCGCAAGTTGGTCGGGATCATCACTGAAAAGAAAACCCTGCGGTTCGGCGATCATCGGAGCTATCTAAACCCGCGCCCCCCCTTTTCCGATCCGTGCCCGTTTCGCGTCGCCTCGCCCACCAGTACTAGCGAACCGGCGATCACATGTTGCCCTAGTCCTGCAGCTCGCTGAAAGCAAACGCCCAACCCAAATCGGTAAGCCGGCTCCCCGGCACCGCCGTGCTATCCTCACATTGGGCAGGAAGATCCCCCTCCCGCGAAGCGGCGTTCCGCCCCAGTCCAACACGAAACCTATGTCCAGACCCAAATCAACCCGAGCCAAACCTAATTCGGGCACCTCACCCCAACGGCTCTCCACGGCGTCCGCCATAGGCATTTTCCGCTCAACAGCGCATTCCCGCCGCCCGGCGGCCGCATGCCACCACCCGCCGCCAACCCCTCTGAAAATGGCCTCAAACCAAATGATTCCACAGGCGTTATCGAAAATTGGCTTCGGATGTCCAAAAAAGAGTTTCGCGCCCCGCACGCACAAAAACGGCAAAAATGCATAATTTGGACTGCGCCCCGTGCAGCCTGCGCCCCGTGCAACGAATGTTACGCGATGCAACACGAAATCAAGAAACCCCGGCCCTGTAGCGTTCCCCGCAGCGCGCGGCGGCCCGGCAGGACACTTCAAAAATCGGAGCGGCCATCCGCCCGGTTTCTGAATCGGCCATAACGGGGCGCCGATGCGGTCGCCGTCGCCGGGATGCCGGGGGGGAGGCCTAGCGGGCGAGTTCGAGCGAACTGGGCGGCACGGTGAGTGTTCTGGCGAGTTGGCCGCTCGTGATCGGAGCGACGGCCTGGAAACCTGGACAGAGTGAAGTTTGGGTTAAGTTAAGGAATCCCGTGCTCGGGGTTCTTAGAAAAAGAAACGGCGACTACCCAATTTTGGATCTTCGCCGTAACTCCTATAATGTGGTGCGGAGAGGGGGACTTGAACCCCGAGTGCGCACTGATAACACGCAAGTTACTGAAAATACGATGCGTCAGATAAGCGAAAAAAGACAGAAGAGCATATCCTGGCACGTCTACGGCACGCGGGAACATTTCGGCACCGTTCCGTTTTCGGGCGTATAATTAGTCTCAGCCGCCTAGCTCCTGCAGGGCGACAAGCAGGAACCCCTTCCTGCTGGCGGCTTCCTCTTCGGAGGAAAAGGGGATCGCGCAAAAGGGGAGCGATGTCAAAAGAAAACCGCGGGCGCAAGTGGTTTGACTTGCCATTTGAGCAACGGGTCGCTATCAGAGCCCTCCGGGAGGCGCGAAAAAAGAGCATAAACCAGCTTGTATGGGAACACCTTGTCGAGCAGGACCGGCTCACGCCCAAAGAGCTTGCCCGGCTTGTAAGAGGTGAGGCCGGCCCGACGATTCCAAAGGAAGCCGGGGCCGGACCGACGATTCAAAGCGTGGCATCGCCCCGGAAGCGCGGCCGGCGGTCCAAGTTCACGGAAGAGCAGCTAAGGCAAGCTTTGGCCGCGAAAAAAGCCGGCAAGAACAACAGCCAGATTGCGACGATTCTTTACCGCGTCAACACCCCAACGGACGGCCAGAAGCGTTGCGTCTCAACGATCCTCAAGCACCACTCCGCCAAGCTGGACTCCCCCTCGAAAAAATAGGCCATTATTTTGCGCGATATCGGAATTCTTTGTGTCTTCCGCAATTCGTGTTTTCCGTAGAGAATCGAATTGCAATGCAAACAGCAAACGCGATAGATGAACCCGTTTACACCGCGGAAGAGTTGGCCCGGTCTCGGAAACTCCACCCGGCCACTATCCGCAAACTATTCCTCGATGAGCCTGGCGTGATCCGGCTTGGGCATGGCGGGCGCCGCGGCAAGCGCCAATATTTCACCCTTCGCATTCCAGATTCCGTCGCGGTGCGGGTGTTCTCGCGGCTGACTGTGGGCGGTCGCGCGGCCTAAGAAAGTGTGGCCCGCGCGGTTTCACGAGCCTTGCGGGCCAAAGGTTACTGCGAAGAGCGCCGCCCGCCAGGCGGCGCCCTTCAAGAAAAGGACTTACACGGACGGATGCAATCGCCCACAAGAATATCACGCCGGGACGAACATAAGCAACGCGATGATGATGTTCTCTACCGGGATTTGAGCGTCGCGCGGCGCCAGCTCTTGGAAGTCGCAGCGATAGCCTGGCGAGCATACCACTCCGGTGATCCACGTGAGGTATGGCTCGCGCTGGCCGTGCTGGACTACCGGAGGGCCGCTTGACCGGAGACGCTGAGCGCGTCAAGGCTGCGGCGAACGTGGCCGCAATCATCGGCCAATACGTGAAGCTCAGGCGACGGGGTAAAGACCTGGTCGGGCTCTGTCCGTTCCACGTCGAAAAGACCCCGTCATTCACAGTCACACCAGCAAAGGGGCGCTGGCACTGCTTCGGGTGCGGCGCCGGCGGCGACGTTCTTACTTTCATCAGGCGAATTGAGCGCGTAAACTTCCCGCGCGCGCTCGCGATCGTTGCAGGCCTGGCCGGCGTACCCCTGCATGGAACGACCACTGAGCAACGGCGCGACTATGCCTCGCGCCAGGCAGACCGCGAGCTGCTCGACCACTTCCGCATGATCGAGGGCTATCCAGAGCGCGAGAGTGATCGAGCCAGGGCAGCATATCACTCAGCGTGCGCAGCGGATCCCGACTATTCCACATGGCTCCTGAGTGACCTGGAGCAGGCGAAAGATGTTTGCGCGTTGATTGTGGCCGTGATCGGAACGGCGCAACGGCGAGAAGGAAACTTCCCGATCACGGAGGCCGCATGAACAGCCAACAATGTCGCGATGCTGAACGAATCGACCAAGCGGAGAGACTACTCGCCGGCGAGGAAAGCAACGGCGCGCCGATGCCCACGCCCGATCACACCGAGCCCGCTGGCCAACGAGTTCGCCTGTTAGCGCCGCGGGTTTTGACGGCGGCAGACGTTCTCAAGTTGGACATTCCAGCACCTGACATGCTATTTGAAGGCTTTCCGGTGCCGAGGTATGGGGCGTCTCTCATTGTCGGGGCGCCCAAGAGCGGAAAAACAGTCCTGGCTGTCCAAGAAGCGCTTTCCATTGCGAGCGGTGCGCCGCTGTTCGAGAACTACCGGGTTAAGCATAATCCGCCGCTACCGGCGAATACGGACCCGCGGCCCGCCAAGGGCGTCCCGGTTATGCTGGTCGAGCAGGATGATCCCAGCGGCGCGGCCACTGTTCAAGCAATTCTGAAGCGGCTGAAGGGTGCGAAGGATCTTCCATTCCACCTCGTGGAGCGTGTGCCATTTACATTTGGCCCGGCGCTGCTGGAATGGCTTGAGAAACAGATCGCGGCGCTGAAGCTGCAGTTGATTATTCTGGATTCCTACACGGCGTTGAGAGGCTCTCGCGCGCAGGGCGGCGATATCGTCAAAGCTGAGCAAAATGACCTGACGCTGTTAGACGAAGTCTCCAAGCGAAGGCTCTGCGGTATCCAGATTATTCACCACGCGTCGAAGGGGTCCGCAGCACTCGGCTGGGATTCGAACGCGGCCGGATCGTTCGCGATGACGGCAGCGACCGAGGCCCAAATACACGTCTCGCGATTTAGGGACCTGAATGGCGCCGCGCCTGAGCGTCTGGTCCGCATCCGTGGCCGGCATGCGGAGGACGCGGAAATGGTGTTGCGCTTCCAAAAAGAGACGCTGGATTACGCGCTCGTGATCGACGGCGCCGCGGCCGAGCTTTACCCGCTGCTCCTAGAGATCCATTCCGCGTTGGAATTCGGGACGTTCACGCCGAAGCAGCTTTTGGAGGCAACCGGCGTAAGCCGCGCTACCGCCAATCGCCACATCGCCCGGCTACACAGGGCGGGGGCTCTGACAAAACTCGACCACGGCCGATACGAGCTGATGAAACTGAAAGGCGTTTTCCCGGAAGCGCACTGCACTCAAAAGTCCCAGGTGGCTCAATAGTATCAATAGTATCAATAGTGTCAAAAACCCCAGTTGTATCTAGTATATAGAATTGGGCAAACTTTTCTGCGGCGGGGCATCGCGGAGCGGCCTATTGACGCACGCGCCAGGCGGTGGGGGGATACGTGAGACTATTGAGACTTTCGAAACAGTTGCCAGCAGCCTCGCCAATCCTCGCCTGCCGCGATTTCACGTCCTTTTATTTTCCGAAACCGGGGCAGCCGGGCGTTAAAGGCTGATAAGATCGTTCAAGCGCCAAGGGCGCAGCAAAACAAATCCCCCAGGCCGCCTGAAGCAAACCATGCCGGCCACGCGCGAAGCGGCGCTCACAGCACCATCCGCGTCACCCCGGCAATGGAAGCGGGCATTACCGATCATGTTGTGGGATCTGGAGGTACTGCTGGCCTAAGCCGGTGGTAGAATCGGAACGAAAGGCCCGCCTGCCAGCGGGCCTCTGAATCTTGGTTTGGGTTTACGCTCCCAAATTCATTTTAAGCGGAGCGGTTACCCACATGCAAGTAGAGGACATCGGCAAGTCGTTCACGCTGGAATCGCTGGTCTTCATCTCTGATATGACAGCCATCGCTACCGCCTATACCGCTGAAGGGTTTGTGATCGGTTCTGACGGACGCAAGTCAGTGGCGGGCACGCCCATCGTTGGACAGCCGCTCCTTCACCCTACGGATGACGCACAAAAGATCTTTGCGATTGCATCGCCTCGATTGAATCTGTCCTACGGTATATCGGGCTTCGTCAGGAATCAGGCCAAAAGCTTCAGCATGATCGATGAGTGCGCAAAGCTGTTAACTCTAGTGGCTAACGAAGAACCAGATTGCTACCAGTGCGTGGCCGAATTTGCGAGACGCCTAAAACTGATCCTCATAGATGGTGTGCGATCCGGCCTTCTGGAACCATTCAAAGAACACGAGAACGCTCCAAACCAGGAAAAGCGAACTGTTTCGAGGATAATCCTAGCTGGGTACTTTGGCTCCGAAGCATGCCTGAAACGCGCGCGGATTAGCATTAGCCGGAAAGAGGACGAAATGCTTGCGCATGAGGTTGAATCGACAGGCAGCACAAAACCGGGAGAAAATTTTGCAACCGGGTCGGACGTAGTTCCTCGGTTGGCTATTGATGGCGATGCGCGGTTTGCTGCGTACGCTCCCTACCTTCTGAAAGCCCCTAAAACTTTGCAGGCTGCCTTTGAGTATGTGAAGGCATACATTGAGTGTTGTTCAGACTCGGAGGCCGCGAGCCTAGACCCATGCTGCAAAATCATCGGCGGTCGCGTCCAAATCGCAAGGATCACGCCTATCCATGGCTTTGAGTGGTTTCCTGGATTTGAGGCCGTCTCTGCCCGGATGGCTAAAGCCCCAATTGCGCTTGACGATTCTGTGTGAGTTTGTATGTCTTGCGAGCTGATCCCGAGAACACAACGATTAGGAATTCTCCCTTACGTGCCGCCATCCGTACCCGCTTAACGCTCTCCATCGAAAACCCTGCTCGGAGCTTCTGGCAATTATTCGCCGTGCCGAACGCATTCCGCCATACATCGTCGGAAGGCTCAGAAAGGTAGGCCTCTTCCACCACTTGACCATCCGCGCCCGACAGCAAGATCACTCTGGTAATTGCCTGGCAACCAATACCGATAGTCGGCCCCACCCACCCTTCGGCGTACACAATCAGCGCCCGCTGTGTGTCGGCAACCGTCGGTTCGTAGGATGAGTAGTTCCGTCTTGCGGCCTTGGCGCCCATCCCGATGATGGCGCTAGATGAATAAACGTCTATTCCGGCACCCCGGCCAGCGCTCACAGGATAATCATTGCCATAGTTGGCCGCGAAGTCGCGCAGGAAGTTCCCGCCAGCATCGGTCAGGTGAACATGCTGCTTCTCGCCGCTACCGGCTTTGGCTGCCTCAATTTCCTTCGGTGACAGGAAATCTGAAACATCGCTGCTTAGAGGCTCCGCTGCCATGTCATTCCTCACGCTGGGGACAGTTGCAGAGGGCGCGGCGGATGAACGCTCCCCCACCTGCGACGGGCTGGCCGCAGGCGTTGACGCTGCCGGCGCCGGTTCCAACAATTCCAAATAGTTCCCGAGCAACGACGGCAGAATTACCCCAGTATCCGCCTTGGTCCCGTCCGCGAACTGGACGACCACCGTTCCCGAGTTTTGCGCATCTTCGATCATTGCCCTTGCCTGTGCGCCCAAACGAGCGAGTTGTTGCGCTGTGAGCGTCCTTGGAACAGATATTGGTTTGAAGGCGATGATCGTTACTGCCTGTCCCGCGTATGTATTAGGAATGATCTTGTACGTGCCCGGTTCGTAGAACGGCACGCGTTGCGCGATTGCCTTCTTGCCGATCAAGGACCTCAAAGCGGCGGAGCCTTCAAACCCGTTGCCTCCGACTCTTCCATCCAGGCCGTTGGTATCCACGCTCGCGTAGGAGTAGCCGCCATAGAGACTGACGGCCGGAAAGCTGGGCGGGTTTGAAGACGGCAATGCGTGCGAAGCCGGGATGGCTGGGGGGCGTTCCTGAACCGGCTGTGCCTGAACCGCGGTAGCTTGGACCGGCTGAACTGCTTCAGTGGCTTTGCACGGGCCTCCGGCTTGCTTCGCGGCCATCGCTTTGATCGTCTGCTCCGAGACGCCGGCCTGAATCAACGCGCTCATGGCCGCCGGCGTCAAGCTAAAGCTGAAATCGGTTGCAGAGCAGATGATCGAGTCCAGTTGCTCCGCCGAGTTGGTACGGGCCAGCTCCGCGACGCGCTGGCTATCGAGCGCGGTCTGCGCGGCGGCAGAGAACGCGAGAACCGCGAAAAGGGTGAGTCGCATGACTTGCATTGTGCGTGGCGGATGGGAAGGGGCGCAAGGTAATCGGAAGTTAACTGGGGGGGCGAGCCTGGTCCGCGAGCTTTCATACAGGCAACCGGGGCAGGCGGGGACCTGGGCGTCGTTTGCCACGGGCCTTGACCCACGCCCCCCCCGGATCGCGGCGGCGGCCCGCGTTTAACGTGCTACTTCCAGTCCCGCAGTCTTCGCGCCCTCTCCTCATGCGCCGGATCGGTGAGTCTCGCGTAAACCATAGTGCTCGCAATGTTTTTGTGGCCCAGGTGTGCCTGGACATCGGCAATCGACTCATGCCGATCGGATAACAGCAGCGTGGCGCAGGTGTGCTTGAGGGCGTGCGGGTGAGCTTTTTCCGGCGGGATGCGGGCGGCCGAGCAAAAGCGTTTCATCAGCTTCCAGATTTGGTAACGCGACAAGGGCCGATGCTTCCGGCTGGGGAATAGCGGGCCTGGTGCCGTTCCGCGGACCTTGAGCCAGATGCGGATGGCGGCGGCGGCCGCATTGACCAGCAACGTATCCCCTCCCACCGATCCCTTCAGGCGCCGAATCCGGAGCCGGTCCATGTCGAGCGACGGCCCGCGGCGGTAGTCCGTCAGATCCAATAGCCCGATCTCGGACGCGCGCAGCCCGTGGTATAGCAATAGCCGGAAGATCGCCTTTTCCCGCGGCGTTTTGATGACCGCGAGCAGCGCGTCCTTCTCCGCGACGCTGAGGTGCGCCGGGGGCATTTCCTCCTTTCGTTTCTTCGCCGGCCGGCGCCGTTTCCCCAACCTCTCGATCTTGCGGTCCATGGCGCGCAAGGCTTTCGTCACGTCGGCCGCGGTGACGCGCTTCGCCGGCTGATGAGGGGGTCGGCTCTTTTTCGTGGCTGTCGATTTGGCGCGGGCTGGGGAGGCTACAAAGTGCCTATTTCGTAGCGTTCGGGCCGTTTTTGGCGCTTTTTTGGCCATGTTTTTGCCTTTTCCCCTTGATTACCTACGCCGTAGTGTAGTATTGGCAAATGCGCGATTTGGAGGCCAAACCGGGCGGAAGAGACAATTTCGAAGTTTTTCAACGATCTACAGATATTGTACACCCTGGAGAGTTTGGGGAATGTTGAAAACATTTTGCCCGCCCGCCCCGTGCCCGTGCAAAAAAGCACACGAAACGGGGGGGCCGGAAACTTTACGCGACCACTGCGACTCGTACCAAAAACGGTGTTAAAAAGTCGTAGATCGTATAATGAAAATAGGGCACATTGACCATGCACAAAATGCTTGCTAAAAACGACCGTTTATGGTACGATTGGGTTATGAAACCGAAACGCATCGCCCTTTACGCTCGGGTATCCACCAAGGACAAAGGCCAGGACACCCGAAACCAGCTTGCCCAGTTGCGCGACTTCAGCGCGAAGCAGGAATGGGCCATCGTACATGAGTACGTGGACCAGGCGAGCGCCAAGACGGCGGACCGGCCGCAGTTCAAGGCATTGATGGCCGCGGCTTCGCGCCGTGAGTTCGACTTGGTTCTGTTCTGGAGTCTCGACAGGTTCAGTCGTGAAGGCGTCCTGGAGACGCTTCAGCATTTGCAGACCTTGACGTCCTACGGTGTTGGCTGGAAAAGCTTCACCGAGCAATACCTGGACAGTTGCGGCGTGTTTCGTGATGCCGTCCTGTCCATCCTGGCTACAATCGCCAAGCAAGAGCGCATCCGCCTGAGCGAGCGCACCGTTGCCGGCCTGGAGCGCGCCCGGAAGCAAGGCCGCATCGGCGGGCGCCCGCGGGTGGTCACTGATCGGACCAAGGTCGCAGAGCTTCGCGCGGCCGGCAAGTCGTTGGGCGAAATCGCAGCCGAAATGAAGCTGAGCAAGACTACGGTTGCGAGGATCACGCGGGGCGCGGCGGCGTAAAGGATGGCTCAACGATGCTAAGTCTTTGGCGGCGCCACCTCAAATCCTGCCCCCATCGCAAGAAGGGCAGGTCTTACACGAAGTGTTCTTGCCCGATCTGGTGCGACGGTGAGATCGACGGCGCGCGATGCCGGCACTCCCTCGAAACGTGCGACTGGCAGCGGGCGATTAGGAAGCTGGCGGCGCTCGAAGATCCGCAGGCGCCGCGCGTGAAGCCCGTTGCGGACGCTATCACCGCATTCGAGAATCACATCCTGCCGCTTGAAGGATCGACACAACGCAAATACAAGAACGTGTTGGCGCACCTCGGGGAGTACTGCGAGCGCAAGGGCGTGCATGACATCATGCAGTTGACGGTAGAGCACCTCGACGCTTTCCGCGCGGGCCGGAAGATTTCGCCGACCACGGGCCTAAAGGAATTGCAAACATTGCGGCAATTCCTCGGGTTCTGCCTGGAGCGCAAGTGGGCCGACGATAACCCTGCGAAGAGAATCAAGGCACCGCGGAACATCAGGCCGGGAGAGGTTGTGCCGTACACGCAGGCGGAAGTGTCCACGATACTCGCGGCGTGCGATGGAATCGGGCGCTGTTCATACGAACGGTTGCGGGCGCGCGCAATGGTCCTGCTGCTGCGGTACACCGGGTTGCGAATCTCGGACGTTGCGACCCTCGGGCGTGATCGCGTGCAAGCTGGACAAATCCTGTTGCACACTCAGAAGACCGGCGGAACGGTATTCCTGCCGATTCCTGGTGAACTCCGGGCGGCGCTCGATGCCTTGCCTTGCCCGCGTGGCGCCGGCGACTCACAGGGATATTTCTTCTGGAACGGCATCGCATCGCGGCGGGCAGTGGTGGGGATCGCAGAGCGGACCCTGGCGGCCGTGTTCCAGCGCTCCGCGGTTGCCGGCGCCCACGCGCACCGATTCCGGCACACGCTGGCGACGGAGATATTGGCGCGCGGCGGAACCGAGCAGGATGTTGCGGACATACTTGGCATCAGCCCGGCCGTGGTTCGGAAGCATTACGCCAAGTGGTCACAGGCCCGACAGCAGAGAATCGCGCGGCTGTTTGAGGCCGTCTATCCTGGCACGTATCTGGCACGCGAAGAAAAAGGCCCTGTAATTAACTGATTCTACAGGGCCTAAACTGGTGCGGAGAGGGGGACTTGAACCCCCACGAGATTGCTCCCGCTAGCACCTCAAGCTAGTGCGTCTGCCAATTCCGCCACCTCCGCAGGGGCGCTACTTCTTCGGTTGGGCCGGGGCCGGCGCGGGCCGAGTGGGCATCTGCAAGGGTACAGGCTTGCCGCCCGGGAGTTGCATGTTTGGCCCCTTCGCCGGAGCGGGCGTCTTGGCCGGAGCCGTCTGCGCGCCGCCGGATGCGTTGTCCAGAACCGTCTTCGCTCCCGAGGACCCGCGCGTGGCCAGAATCGAAAGCGAAAGGGAGGTGATCATGAACACGATGGCCGACACCGTAGTGGCCTTGGAAAGCAGCGTCGCCGAGCCGCGCGGTCCGAAAGCCGTCTGCGAGCCCATGCCGCCAAACGCTCCCGCCAAGTCGGCAGCCTTCCCGCTTTGCAGCAGCACCACAATGATCAGGAAGATGCAAACTATTACATGAACAATCGTTATAAGAATCAACATCGCGTTCTTCTAGTATAGGAAACTGGATGGCCGCGGGTCAAACAGGCGTCGCGGGGCGTCGCGCGGCGCCGCCCTATACGGCGCGGGCTTTGCGGACCGCACGGCCGACTTCGGACCGCGCCGGCTTCCGCATGGCTTGCGACAGCCGCCGCACCTGATCGCTGACGCACACCAGGAACATGGGCTGGCGGGCATTCTTCAGCAAATCGATGATGCGGTCGGGGGCCTCTTCCAAATAGATGGATTTGCCGTCGGTGAGCAGATGGGTTTCCGATTCGCTCTGGAGGGCGTCGCTGAGCCGCTTGCCCATGTCCTTCTGCAGAAAACGCAGCACCCGCCGGATTTTCTGGAGCGAAAATCCCTTGCGCCGCAGTTCGGCGATGACGGAGACTTCCAGGACCTCCTGCGCGAGGTAAACGCGCTTATGACCGTCCTGGCGTGGAGAAACGACGCTTCGCTCATCCCACCATTGCAACTGGCGCAGGCTGACGCCACAGATACGGGCCACGTCGGTGCTCGTGTATTGGTCGCTGTCGGGCAGAGCAGCAGGCCGCGGTTTTTTTGTTTTGAACATTTCGCCCCGCTTTCGGTTTTTGAAAAAGGCCGTCATTCTGGATTGTACTTTAGTCGCGGGCGGTGTCAATAGGCAATTGCAGATCTTTTTGCGGGTGACAGCCGAAAAAGGCCTGTCCTACCTGTGCTAACATAGGTTTTCCAACCTGAGGTTTTCGTGGCCAGAATCACCCGTAAAGAATTGAAGACCGACAAGTTTGCGCTCGAAGTCGGGCACACAGTCGATTTTTTTGAAGAACACCGGACCGAGATTGTCCGCTACGGAGCGGCGGCGCTGGCGGTAGCCGCAATCGTCGTGCTCCTCTTTGTGTACCGTAGTTACCGGCACACCACCCGCCAGGAGGCGCTGGCGAAAGCGATCGCGGTGCAGGAAGCGCCCGTCGGACAGGGGGCGCCGGGAACACCCCTCGCCTTCCCCACCCAGGAAGCCAAGGATAAAGAAGCGATCAAGGTATTCAGCGAACTGGCCGCCAAGGATTCCGGAACGGACGAAGGCTACATCGCGGAATACTATTTGGGTTGCATCGCCACGGATCAAGGCAAGCTGGGCGAGGCGGACAAACGCTTTAGCTCGGTGGCCGATTCCGCCGGCGCGAGGTATGCCTCGCTGGCCAAGCTTTCCCTCGGCCAACTCTACTTCGCCGAAGGCAAGCCGGACTTGGGCGAGAAGATGCTGCGATCGCTGATGGATAACCCCACGGTTTTCGTCTCCAAGGACCAGGCGACCATTGTGCTGGCAAAGATGCTGGCGCTCACCAAGCCTGCCGTAGCGCGGAAGTTGCTGGAACCCCTGCGCGTCAAACCCGGCGCGGTGAGTCAGGCTGCCATCCAGGCGTACGCCGAGTTGCCGCCCCAATAGCCGGGCAAACCATGCTCCGCCATCTCCGTTTTCCGGTGGAACGCAGCCTGGGGCGGCGTTACCCGGAATCGGCGCATCCTTACCGCAACGCCTTTCAGCGCGACCGCGACCGCATCGTGCATGCGCGCGCCTTCCGCCGGTTGGAGGCCAAGACACAAGTATTCACGCCCGGCCTCTGCGACCATTTCCGGAACCGCCTGACGCACACCATCGAAGTGGCGCAGATCGCGCGCACCGTGGCCGCCGCGCTGTCGCTCGACGAAGATCTGACGGAGGCCCTGGCGCTGGCTCACGACATCGGCCATCCGCCGTTTTCGCACGCCGGCGAGGAAGCCTTGGACGATCGGATGCGGCGCTTCGGCGCGCGCTTCGACCACAACCTGCACGCCGTGCGCATCGTGGAGAGTTTCGAGCAGCGCTACGCCCGGTTTCCGGGCCTGAATCTCTCCTTCGAAGTGCGTGAGGGCATCGCCAAGCATTCGCGCGATTTCGGTCCTGGCGAGAATCCCGATTTGGAAGAGTATCTGCCTGGGTTACGGCCGCCCCTGGAGGCGCAGCTCATCGATTTGGCCGACGAGATCGCATACAATACCGCCGATCTGGACGATGCCGTCTCCGCGGGTCTGCTGCGCTCGGAGGAAGTGGCCGCGGCGGCGCCCTACTATCGGGAGCTTTACGAGGCGTCCGAGACGCAGTTTCCGGGGGCGCCGGAGAGCGCACGCTTCCACGAGACGCTGCGCGCCCTGATCGACGCGCTGGTGTCGGGCCTCATCGAGGGCACCGTGCGCCGCGCCTCGGAAGCTGGAGCCGGGAGCGTGGAGGATGTGCGCCGGCATCCCGCGCGCCTGGCCGCATTCACGCCTGAAACAGAAACGGCCAATCGCGATTTAAAGCGATTTCTGCACCGGCGCGTCTATACGGCGCCGGCTTTGCAGGAGGAACGCGACCGGGCGGCCGCCACGATCGCGGAGTTGTTCGACTTCTTTCTGGAGCACCCCGAGCGGCTGCCGGCGTCTCACGGCGAATTGATCCCGGGCGAACCCGCATACCGGGTGATCTGCGATTATATCGCCGGCATGACCGACGGCTTCTTCCAGCGTACGCATCGGCAGATGCTGGGCGGCTGACAGTTGGAGGGTCATCTGAGCTATTCCGTCAAGCGTTTTCTGAACAAAGTTTTTGAAAACCCCCGACCGTCTTCCACGTCAACTGGGTGG
>Ga0224557_1003019_pt1 | contig 13570 bp, 13 predicted proteins | sample 714S31014metaG_FD_180677 | JGI IMG/M metagenome (GOLD analysis project Ga0224557, IMG submission 180677) | Peat soil microbial communities from Stordalen Mire, Sweden - 717 S3 10-14 | ecosystem: Environmental > Terrestrial > Soil > Wetlands > Peat | place: Sweden: Norrbotten County, Stordalen... | reverse complement strand
TGAGGCGCCCCCCATCCATCCGGAGCGAGCGGACGTCGCTGAGCACCCCCATCCCTGCCATCACAGAAAGCTTGGCGGCGACCTGCCTCCCCTGCTTCGTCGCGCCGATCAGGATGATTGAGGAGTTCTTTGCCTTCGCAGCGGCGGCCAGTGCCCCGGCGATCAGCTCGTAGTCGCCGGCGAGAGGGCGCTCAGATTTCAGGACTAGCACGTGCCCTCCGGGAGCGGTTTCGCCAAGCCCGTCCACCACCACGGCCGAGGCGGTCGCCCCGCTAGTGGCGGCGAGGAGGGAGGCCCCCTTCGAAAGCTCGAGGGCGAGGCCACGGTCCTCTGAGTAAGACAACACGACGGTCATATCGTGCCGTCCCTCCTGAGCGCGTCGACCAGTTTCTTCGAGCTCTCCTCAGGGGAGCCCTCGAACACGACTCTCTTCCTGCTCAGGGCCTGCGCCTGGACATCGGTCACGGTGACCCGAACGGGAGGGACGCGCTCGTCCTTGAGCGAGTCGAGCGCTACCTCCTCCATCGGCTTCTTGGACGCCTGCATTATCTGAAGGAGGGTGGGGTACCGGGGCTCGTTGATCTCGCTCACGACCGATACGACCGCGGGCAGGGTGGCCTCTGCCACCTCCTCCTGCTCCTCGAGGGCGAGCTCGCACCTGACGGAGCCGTCGCCGACGTCCAGCTTGCGGGCGTACCCAAGGAAGGGCAGCTCCAGCCACTCCGCCGTCATGGGGCCGACCAGCCCGTGGTACGTGTCGGAGGCGCCCTCGGAGAAGATCACGAGGTCGACGGGACCCGCCCGCCTGATTGCCCTCGAGAGGTAGTAGGAAGTCCCGAGCGCGTCTAGCGACTGGCCCGAGTTGACGGCGACTGCCTTGTCCGAACCCATCGCGAGGGCCTCCTTGAGGCTCTTCTTCCAGTCGCCGCTCCCGATGCTGATGACCGTCACCGTCCCGGTCTTCTTCTCCTTGATCCTGACCGCCTCCTCCACTGCGTTACGGTCGAAGGCGCTCATCTTCGACTGGGCACCCTGCAGCTGGGGCTTCCCTGCCGGGTCGGCCCGCAGTTCCGATTCGTCCACGGCGTGCTTCACACAGACTACGATGTTCATCGCTGACCCGAGACCTCCTTTCCGGCTATCAGCATCCTGAGCACCTCTGAGGTGCCCTCGCCGATGGCGAGGAGCCTCGCGTCCCTCCAGTGACGGTGCACGTCACTGTCCGTGTAACCGTAACCGCCGTAGACCTGTATCACCTGGTCGCAGACCCGCGCCGCCATCTCTGTGGAGAGCACCTTGGCCTGGGCGGCCTCGGAGGCGTGGTCCAGACCGAGCTCCTTGAGCCGCGAAGCATAGAGACAGAGGAGCCGACCCGAGGTTATCTCGGTCCTCATGTTGGCGATCTTCTCGCGGGTCAGCTGCAGATCCGCGAGCCTCTGACCGAAGAGCGCCCTCTGCTTGCTGTAGTCGAGGGCCTTCCGGTAGGCGGTGAGGGCTATCCCGACGCAGATCGAGCCCATGATTATCCGGCTCCCGTTGAGCATGCTCTTCGCGTACTCGAACCCGCTGCCGTCCTCGCCGAGGAGGCTCTCCGAGGGGACGTGGCAGTCCTCGAACCTGACCTCGCTGGTCCTCGACCCCCTCATCCCCAGCTTGGGGATGTCGGCGCCAGCTGACAGACCCGGGGTCGACCGATCTACGAGAAATGCCGAGTGCCCCTTCTCGGTCTTGGCGAAGACCAGGTAGAGGTCGGCGTCACCGGCGTTCGTGATGAACATCTTCGAACCGTTGAGAGCGTAGCCGGAACCTTCCCGGATCGCGGTCGTCGACATGGACTTTGCGTCGGAACCAGAGGTCGGCTCGGTCAGCGAGAAGGCGCCGAGCTTCCTGCCGGAGATCAGATCTGAGAAGACCGACTCCTTCTGAGAAGTCGTGCCGAAGCGAAAGACGCCCTCGGCGACCATGTTGTGAACGCCGATGCTCATGGCGGTCGGCGCGTCAGCGGACCCGACGAGCTCCATGGCCAGTGAGTAGACGCCGAACGGGAGCGAGATACCGCCGTGCGCCTCGAATGGGATTCTCGCGAGACCCTGGTCGAACAGGGCCTTGCGGACCCCGGCTATCCCTCCGCCCTCCTCGTCGAAGCGAGGCGACATCGGCTCGACCTCGGCCCCAAGGAAGCGGGCGAGTGACTCGAGAACGCTTTCGTAGGCGGCGTGGTCCGGACCGTAGAATGTCCTCAAGACGTTCTCGTGCTCCGTTTGGAAGAGACCCATCGAGGAACGTCGCCCGTCCAGCGGGGGCCGATTAAAGGATTCCAGAGCGCCCCCTGGGATCAGGGGGCCACTAGTGGATGGGAAGGAGGATGAAGATGATCAGGTCCCAGATGAAATGGCTGGTGACGCTGGAGGTCAGGTCCTTGGAGTAGTAGTAGGTGAGGCCCCAGACCGAGTCGGCTATGAAAGTCGTGACGACCCAGAGGGGGTTCAGGGTGATGATGTGGAGGAGGGCGTCGAAGAGCGCGACCATGAAGACGGATCCGACTCCTGCCCTCGGCTGAAGCCTGGTCTGGAGGACGCCCCTGAAGAACGACTCGTAACCACCTGCGTCGAAGGCCAGGACCCCGACCTGCAGAAAGAGCGGGTTCGAGGGGGAAGCGATGAGCGAGTAGATCGAGTTCTCGGCCGAGGCGCTCATCCCGAAGGGGTGGAGCGCCATCACTCCCAGGTTTCCCAGATAGAAGATGAGGTAGAGCGCCACCGCCGTGACGGTCCCGAACCCTATGGTCTTCGCAGTCGGCCGGAAGAACCCGCGATAGCGCGTGAGCAGGAAGGTGACCGCCATCATGCAGGTCATGGAGGCGAAGGTGGCGGCGATGAAGTACGCCTGCGGAACCGTGAACAGCAGCACCATCGAGGCGACTACGACCAGCAGCCCGGCGGCGATTATGGGACGGTGGGTCGTGCGAGGTCTCTCCATCGAGGAATCCCCTCCTGCACCTAGAGGATCAGTCCGACCGCAAGGAGCACCGAGAAGAGGATGGAGTGCGCGAAGACGCGCAGTGTCATCTTGGCGTACTCGGGGACGGGCTTCTCGGCGCCGGAGGGCAGGCCCTTCAGCAGAAGTACCGGGAGGGCGAGGAGGACCAGGAGCGAGAACGGCGGAATCCTGCCGACGGCGACCAGGAGGAGCGTGATCGCGTACGCGACCCCCGATAGCACGAAGGTGAGGCGCTCAGTTCTCGCCCGTCCGAGCACCACCGCGAGCGAGCGCTTGCCTGCCGCCTTGTAGGAGTCGTAGAAGATCATGTCGTGGGTGAGCACGACGTTCGTCGTGAGGAGCCCGGACGGGATGGAGACGAGCAGCGGGAGCAGACTAAGGCCGCCTGTGAGGACGTAGAAGGCGCCCAGCGCCGGGATAGCTCCGAAGCTAAGGAAGATCGCGACCTCACCGAGCGCAAACCCCCTATAGTCGAGCTTGAGCGGAGGCGCGGCGTAGAAATAGCCCAGCAGAATCCCGGAGGCGGCTATCGCGAGCGCGATCCAGCCCACGACCGCGGCCAGGTAGACAGCCACGGCGAGGCTCACGAGATAGAACGACCCCGAGATCGTGAACCCCTGACCGACCGACATCATTCCCCTCGGGATGGGTTTCCACCCTGGAAACTCCTTTGGAAACATCCTCTCAGAGACCTGGTCGACCCCGTTCACGAAGTCGTAGACGTCGTCGATGGAATTGGACGCTATCAGTAGGGACGCGCTGCCCAGGTAGAGCAGGCCCAGGAGGAGCGGGTTGAGGGAGTGAGAGGAATACCACGCCGCTGCGGTCCCCACGAGCAATGGGGCGAGGACGACGGGGAGAAACTGGACCCTCGCGAATCTGACAAACAGTCCAAGCCTCTCACCTAGAGACCGACTGGGCATGCTTAACTTGGCGCTAGGCTTTCTATAGCGTAATTAACGTTTCCAATCGGCATCAGGATCGGGAGGTCGACTCCTACTCTGCGGTACTCCTCGATACTGGAGCGCGCCTCGTCGGGTGTTCCTGCGACAGTCAGAGCGTCAATTGCCCGGTCGGGCACGAGGCTCCTCGCCGCGGGGTCGCCGCGCTTCCACGCGGCCCTGAAGAGCTCTATCTCGGCCACGCTGACCCCGTACGATTCGAGGCTCTCCGGCTTGATCACCTCGCCGAGCTGGTAGAGGAAGAAGTAGAAGCCCCTGATTGCATCTCTTGCCTTCTTGCCGTCCTCGTCGACGGAGGTCAACAGGTACGAGGCTTTGTCGACAGTCCTCCCCTTCCTCTTCTCCCCCACCCGGACGTGGTCGACCATGTTGCCGGTCGTCCTTGGGGTGGCGACCGAGGGAGAGAGTATCGCGCCGTCAGCTTCAGCGCCGGCGAAGGCCTGCGTCCTCTCGGTGAGCGACGCGATGTAGATCGGGACCTTGAACCCGAGCTTGATGTCGGACTGCATCTTCTCGGCGGTGAAGAACTCGCCCTTGAACGCGAGCTTGTCGCCGGCCCAGAAGCTCCGCGAGATGCTGACGTATTCCTTGATCCGTTGGAGCGGCCGGGTCTCCGAGACAGGGAAGATCTTGAAGCCGATGTTGGGGACCGTTGGGAAGCTCCCCAGCCCCAGCCCCATGATCGCACGGCCACCCGAGAGCTCGCTCATCGATGCGAAAGAGGCCGCGGAGGTGAGCGGATGCCTCGTGAAGGTGTTTATCACGCCCGACCCCACACGGATCCGAGTAGTGGCTAGGAGCACCGCTGAGATGTATGAAAGGGCATCCCTCTGGAAGAGGCTCTCGTGGAACCAGACCGACTCGTAGCCCAACGACTCCGCCTTCTTCCCGATCTCGACCGCGTCCCTGACGAGGAGGACGGGATTGAACCCCAGAGCGAGTCGGGTCGTCAACAAAACCCTCCATTTTCCATTCACATTTAAACAATAGCGGTCGGCTTGGCAAGCTGCCCGCGACCCCTCCGGAGGCGGAATCCTTCTGTTGGTCACCACCCTTCAGCGGAGCTCGATCTGGACATTCGGTTGCACCTGGAACTTGACGGACTGGAGGCGGCCACTAGAGGAGTTGTTCTGCGAAGAGCTTGGGGTCGTCGAGGACCGCCTCCCGGGACTCGAAGAGTTCGCTCGCCGCGACGGGCGTAGACCCAAGAGAAACCAGGACGCATGTCACGCCGAGCTTCTCCAATTCCTGTAGGAGTCCTAGGTTTTCCCGCTTGGAGGAGCAGAAGGCCATCGTCTCGCTTCCTTGTTGGTCGACGGAACGAGTATCTCCGAGCTTCGAGTTCTTCGCCATCCTGACCGCGATCCCCGTGCCCTTTGCTCCAGAGAACTGCCTGAACGTCGAGACCGGGGGCTTGAATTCGTCCAGCGAATGGGCATCGGAGTGCTCGAGTAGGCCCACGTCCAGAGGGCCCGGCGCCCCTCTCGGAAGCCTTATTGGCTCCGCGAATCAAAACACGACTCTAGGGCAATGCCGAATCGAGTTGGTATCGTCGGTGTCGGGTGCGAGGGTTTCAGGCCCGTGGTCTCAGACCTCTCGACAAGAGAGATGATGTTCGAGGCAGCCACAAGGGCCTACGCCGACGCCTCCATAGACCCCAGAAGGGACGTCGGGTCGTTCATCTGCTGCACCGAGGATTTCTGGGAGGGCTGGAGCATAGCTGACGAGATGGTCCCCGACCAGATAGGCGGAGCGGGAAGGCCGGTCTGCACGATCCCGGGCGACGCGGTGACGGGGCTGGGGAACGCAGTCATGCACATCCTCTCTGGCGCGGCGGATGTCGTTGCCCTCGAGGCACACAGCAAGGCAGCAGATGTCATCGACAAGGACGCGGTCGAGAGAATGGCCCAAGAACCCTCCCTGACACGGCCCGTGGGAGCGGGCGGCGACGTCCTAGCAGCCCTTGAGATGGACGCCTTCATGAGGGGCGGCCGGCGCTCCCGCGAGCAGCTTGACACTCTCCTGATTGGGTCGAAGGCGCGGGCGCTCCGAAACCCACGGGCGAGCTTCGGCGCGAATCTCAGCCGGGGCGACCTGGAGGGCTCCGAGATGCTCTCGACCCCCCTGAAGAGGGTGGACGAGGCGCCCTATGCCGACGCCGGCATTGTCCTGGTGCTCGCCTCGGAGGGCTGGATACGAAGGAACAGGCGGGACGCGGTCTACGTAGACGGGGTCGCCTGGGAGTCGTCGCTGCCATGGTTCGACGGCGGGGACGTCCTGACCGCAGGGTATGCGAGCGGCTCCTACGCCAGGGCCCTTTCGCAGGCCGGGCTCAAGAGGGAACTGGGCGCGTTCGACATACTTGAGCTCGACGACACATACTCCTACAAGCTGCTGCAGCACGTCCATTCGATCGCGAAGAGCCGCGCCGAGGAGGAGCGGGTGCTCTCAGGGTCAGGGCCGGCTCTCAACCCCAGCGGCGGCTCTCTGGGCGTAGGGAACCTCCTCGAGGCCTCGGCGATGCACCGCCTGCTCGAGTGCGTTCTTCAACTCAGGGGCGACGCCGGGCCGGTCCAGGTGAAGGGGGCCAAGCGGGCCCTGGTCCAGTCGTGGAGGGGAGTACCGACGGCGACGGGTGGGGTCGCGGTCCTTTCGAGGTGATATGATGATCAAGAGAAGGGTGGCTGTGATCGGGGCCGGGATGACCCTCTTCAGGAGGAGGCTGCTTGAGACTGGAAGGGAGCTCTCCTACGAGGCGTCGAACATGGCGCTCGGCTCGGCCGGCATGACCATGAAGGACATCGATTCGGTGGTCATCGGGAGCGGACCCGACGCGTTCGACGGAGTGCACATGAAGGGCGAGTACCTGCTCGAAGGCTCCGGCGGGATAGGACGGGCGAACACACGGGTCTACGTCGGCGGTGGGACGGGCGTATTCACACCCGTCGGGGCGTGGTGGCACGTGGCATCCGGCCTCTTCGACACCTGCCTTGCCGTCGCCGAGGAGAAGATGTCCCCGCTGCACCCGCACCCCCAGACCGCGTTCTGGTCCATCTTCGACCACACGACCGACAGGCCTCTCGGCGTGACTCTTCTCTGGATCTTCGCGCTGGAGATGAGGAGGTACATGCACGCGTACAACGTCAAGGAGGAGGAGATCGCGCTGGTCGCGGTCAAGAACAAGCTGAACGCCCTCGACCACCCGTGCGCCCAGTTGGGGGCGAAGATAACGGTGGAGGACGTGATGAACAGCGAGAAGATAGTCTCGCCCGTGAAGAGGTACGACGTGTCGCCGCCCTCGGACGGCGCGGCCGCCGTCATCCTCGCCTCGGAGGAGGTCGCAAGGAAGTACACCAAGGATCCGATCTGGGTCGACGGCGTCGGCTGGAACGTCGACTCGCAGTACTGGACGAACAGGGAGCTGTGCTACCCCACGTACGTGGAGAGCGCGGCGAGGATGGCGTACAAGATGGCAAAGATAGAGAACCCGCGCCGGAGCCTGGACTTCGCCGAGGTCTACGACCCGTTCGACTACAAGGAGCTCCACCACATGGAGGGGCTCATGCTCGCCAACAGGGGCGAGGCGCCCAAGCTCACCAGGGAGGGAGTGACCCAGAGGGGCGGGGAGTTTCCAGTCAACCCCTCGGGCGGCCTCCTGGGCGTGGGGAACCCCATCGCCGCCGCCGGGATGATGAAGGTGTGCGAGGTCTACTGGCAGCTGAAGGGGGAGGCCGGGAAACGGCAGATCAAGAACAAGGCAGAGAGAGGGCTCGCGCAAGCGTGGGGCGATCTTCTCCAGTGCGGTACGGTCATCACGATGAAGAGGTAGGCTGGCCGGATTGGCGAGGGTCCTCTGGGAGCCTTCGGACGAGGTAGTCGAGGAGGCCAACATCACCGCGTACAGCCGCTGGCTCGAGGAGGAGAAGGGGATACACGCAAGGGGGTATCCCGAGCTCTGGGCGTGGTCGGTCCGGGAGCTCGAGCAGTTCCAGGAGTCGGTCTGGCAGTACTTCAGGGTAATGTCATCAGAGCGCTACTCGAAGGTGCTGGACAGCAGGACAATGCCAGGTGCGAAGTGGTTCCCCGGCTCCTCGATTAACTACGCCGAGCACATCTTCAGGGAGCGGGACCACGGGAAGACCGCCCTCATCCTCAAGACCGAACAGGAGGAGACCGGGAGAGTCTCGTGGGGGGAGCTGCAGGGGAAGACGGCCGCCTTCGCCGACTCGCTCAGGAGCATGGGCGTCGGGAGAGGAGACAGGGTGGCAGCGTATCTTCCGAACACCGCCGAGGCGGTCATCGCCATGCTGGCTTGTTCGAGCGTGGGGGCGGTCTGGTCGAGCTGCGCGCCCGACTTCGGAGCCCAGAGCGCGGTCGACCGGTTCAGACAGATCGAGCCCAAGGTCCTGGTCGCGGCGTACGGATACAGCTACAGGGGGAAGTGGAACTCGAAGGCCGAGGCCGTGGGGCAGATCAGGGAGGCTATCCCGAGCATCAAGAGGACGGTCATGGTGGGGCAAGAGACCTCGCGGATAGAGCGCTCGGAGCACTGGGAGGACCTTTCTCGTCCGGGCGCGAGGCCGGGTTTCGAGCATGTCCCCTTCGACCACCCGCTGTGGATCCTGTACTCTTCGGGGACGACGGGGCTTCCGAAGCCCATCGTGCACGGGCACGGGGGGATCCTCATGGAGCACTTCAAGACTCTGGCCTTGCACAACGACCTGAAGCCGGACGACAGGATGTTCTGGTACACCTCGACGGGGTGGATGATGTGGAACTACCTCGTCGGCGCGCTCCTCCTGGATTCCACCATCGTGCTGTACGAGGGCGACCCGTTCTTCCCTGGTCCCCACGCACTTTGGGACCTCGCCGACGAGACTGGGATGACCTTCCTCGGCGCCAGCGCGGCCTATGTGAGCGCCTCGATGAGGTCCGGCATCAACCCCATATCTTCCCATTCGCTGAAGAAGCTGCGGGGGTTCGGTTCGACGGGCTCCCCCCTCCCCGCCGAGGGGTTCGTCTGGATCTACTCGAGCGTGAAGCGGGACATCTGGCTCGCTTCGATCAGCGGCGGGTCGGACCTCTGCACGGCGTTCGTAGGCGGGTGTCCGGTGCTGCCGGTCCGCTCGGGTGAGATTCAGTGCCGGAACCTCGGGGCAGACGTAGCCTCGTTCGACGAGCAGGGGCTGGAGCGCGTCGGGGAGGTGGGGGAGCTGGTGATCAGGAAGCCGATGCCCTCGATGCCGCTCTACCTCTGGGGCGACGTTACCGGGGAACGGTACAGGGAGAGCTACTTCGGCATGTTCCCGGGGGTCTGGCGGCACGGGGACTGGATCAAGATCGGCGTCGACGGAAGCTGCGTGATCTACGGAAGATCGGACGCGACCCTGAAGAGGATGGGCGTGAGGATGGGGACGAGCGAGGTCTACCGAGTGGTGGAATCCATCCCCCGCGTGGCCGACAGCCTCATCGTGGACATGGAGTTCCTGGGAGGGCGCTCGTACATGCCGCTCTTTGTCGTGCTGCGGCAGGATGCGGAGCTCGATGACTCGCTCAGGGCGGAGATAAACCAGAAGATCAGGAAGGAGCTCTCCCCGAAGATGGTCCCCGATGCGATCATCGAGGTCGGGGAGGTCCCGAGGACCCTGAACGGCAAGAAGGTCGAGGTCCCGGTGAAGCGGATACTCCTCGGGGTCGAACCGTCGAAGACGTACACCGTGGGCTCTCTGAGGAACCCCGATTCGATGGCGTTCTTCGTGGAGTTCGCCCGGAAGCGTGGGGGTAACGAAACGCATATGGCCGACGAAAGCGGCGGTGGGAACGCTTGAGCTCGAAGATCTCGAACTATCCGGGGGTCGAGATAACCCCAGAGGACGTCAGGGGCCAGAAGTACCTCCTGACGAGGTACGAGACGGACCTAAGGTACGCGTTCAGTTCGGGCGTGGCGACCTCTCGTTTCCTGAGGGGCCTGAGGAGGAAGGAGCTCTGGGGCAGGGAGTGCGACGGCTGCGGCAGGGTCCTGGTGCCACCGAGGATGTACTGCGAGGCCTGCTACAGGCCGACAGACCGCTGGGTCAGGCTGATGGACAAAGGCAAGGTCGTCACTTTCTCGATCGCACACGTGAACTCGGACGCCAGCAGGCGAAAGGAGCCGATACTGGTCTCGGTGATCGAGATAGCAGGCGCGTCGCCCCTGATGGGGATACTCCACCTTCTTGGCGAGGTCCGGCCGGAGAAGGTCAGGATCGGCATGGCTGTCGAGGCCGTCTGGAGGTCCGACGACGAGCGGACGGGAGCGATAACGGACATCAGGTACTTCAGGCCGATAGCGAGGAGGAGCTAGTAGATGCCAATCGAGGAGAGGCTCGAGTCGGTCGCCGACGTGATGCAATGGGCCGACCACATCCCGCTCCACTACGAGTACACGGCGGGGGTCGCGGGAGAGAGGTTCCTGCGCGGCCTCATGGAGGGGAGGATCCTGGCGGGCTACTGCCCGAGTTGCAACGAGTACTCACTTCCTCCGAGGATCTACTGCGTGAGATGCTATGGCGAGATAACGAGATTCGCGAAGGTCGGGCCCGTCGGCAAGGTTTCTGCGGTCACCACGTCGAGGAGGGGCAAGTCGGACGAGCAGAGTTACGTCTTCGTCACGTTCAAGGGAGTCCGAGGGGGGATCGTCCACCGCCTTCTCGGAAGGGCCCGCGCGGGCACCGAGGTGGTGCCGAGCTTCAGACCGAAGAGCGAGAGGACGGGCTCCATACTCGACATTCAGGGCTTCGAGTCCAAGAGATGAGGGCGTCCCGTCACGACCCCCATCTGCCTCCTGAGGACCACCCGGATCGCACCATAGAGCAGCGGGGCCACGATGGCGAAGAAGACAAAGTCGCTCACCTCGTGGGCGACCATGAAGGGAGCTCCGGGGACCAGGAGGAAGACCGCCTGCCCGGGGCTCATCCCCGCAAGCAGCCCGGGCGCCACGTTCGTGATCAGGTCATAGACGAACGCCCCGATCAGCCCAAGAGAACCCCAGAGCAGACTCCGAGTCGGGAAGCCCACCTGGTCCTGGTCGAGAGACCTCCTGACCAGGCACCCCAGAAAGGCGTAGATGGTCTCTGACCCGACGAGGACGAGCAGCAGCACTCCTCCGTCCGGACCCAGGGGGTTGATCTCCCCGTAGACGAGCCAGGTCAGAGCGCCGACCGAGACCCCGACCTCGAGCCCGAAGGCGAGCGCCGAGACGAAGACGATGGAGTCCATCAGCTTGACGTTCGCCAGAGGCAGCATGGCGTAGTCCGTCGCGACGGCCAGCGCGGTGAACATGGATATGGCGGCGACCTTCCGGGTGCCGGCCACGCGGAGGACGTCCATATGCTGGATGGTTCATCCAGCCATCTATTAAGGAATGGCACAACTGTCGAACTCAAGCGTCGCCGTTATTAGTGGGTGCCAAAAGGGCTGAATTAGAGACCATGCCAAAACCGGTAATCCTCTCAGCCTGCAGGACTCCGATAGGGAAGTTCGGTAAGAGCCTCGCGCGGGTCCCGGCAGCCAGGCTCGGCGAGACGGTCGTGCGGGAGGCCATCAAGCGAAGCGGCGTGGCCGCAGGGGACGTCGAGGAGGTCATCCTGGGGAACGTCATCTCGGCGGGCCTAGGGCAGAACCTCGCAAGGCAGGCCGCGATCTACGCCGGAGTGCCGGTCACCGTCGGCTCGTTCACGCTTAACAAGGTCTGTGGGTCCGGGCTCAAGGCAGTAATGCTCGCCTCCCAGGCGATCAAGGCAGGTGACGCCGAGGTGCTCGTGGCCGCGGGGACCGAGAGCATGAGCAACGCCCCGTACCTCGTCAGGGAGCTTCGCTGGGGGACCAAGTACGGCGACGCGCGCTTGGTCGATTCGATGATAAACGACGGCCTCTGGGACGTCTACAACAACTACCACATGGGCATGACCGGGGAGAGGATAGCAGAGAAGTTCCATGTTTCCAGGGAGATGACGGACCAGTTCGCTTGCGCCAGCCAGGTGAAGGCGTCGGCCGCACAGAAAGCGGGCCGGTTCGTCGACGAGATAGTCGGGGTCCAGGCGGTCGGGGAGTCCGGGGAGACCAGCACCTTCGACCAGGACGAGTGCATTCGCGGCGACACGACCGTCGAACGCCTCGCGAAGCTGAAGCCGGCCTTCAAGCCAGGAGGGGTCTGCACGGCCGGGAACTCGTCCCAGCTGAGCGACGGGGCCTCGGCTCTGGTGGTCGCCTCGGAGGAACGGGCAGAGAGGATGGGCCTGAGGCCGCTGGCCCGGGTCGTAGGATACCATACAGGCGGCACCGAGCCAGCGGACATAATGGAGGCGCCCATCCACACCGTGAAGGCGCTCTTCGCTAAGACAGGCATGGGCGTCGGCGACATCGACCTGTTCGAGCACAACGAGGCGTACTCCACTGCCTCTATCGTGGTGAGGGACGAGCTTGGCATCCCCGAGGAGAAGTTCAACGTGAACGGAGGTTCGGTCGCGCTCGGCCACCCTATCGGGGCGAGCGGAGCGAGGGTCCTGACGACGCTGATCTACGAGCTGAAACGGAGGGCCAAGAAGCGCGGCCTCGCCACACTCTGCCTTGGAGGCGGGAACGCCGTCGCCATGATAATAGAGATGGTCTAGCGGTCTCGCAGCTCGCGCCTTAGCACCTTTCCGACGAGCGTCTTGGGCAGGTCGTCGACGAAGACCACCGAGCGCGGAGCCTTGTAGGACGAGATGCGCTCTCGGCAGAAGGCTATCACGTCTTTCTCCGAGACCTTCCCCTTGCTCTCAGGCTTCAGCACGACGAAGGCCTTGACCGACTCTCCCCTGTAGTCGTCGGCGACCCCCACCACCGAGGCCTCCCTGACGCCTGGGTGGGTGAAGAGGACCTCCTCGACCTCGCGCGGCCAGACCTTGAAGCCGGAGACGTCTATCATGTCCTTCTTCCTGTCCACTATGAAGAAGAACCCCTGCTCGTCCATCCTCGCGATGTCGCCCGTGAGAAGCCAGCCGTCCTTCAGCACCTGGTCGCTCTCCTCCCTGCGGTTCCAGTAGCCGAGCATAACCTGGGGGCCCTTGACCGCGAGCTCAACGACCTCGCCGATGCCGAGGAAGTTCGAGCGGTCGTCCATGGCCACGATAGCCGAGTCCGTGTCGGAGACAGGGATTCCTATCGAGCCGTCCTTGACGACGGCGCCCGCGCCCACAGGGTTGACGTGGGTGACGGGGCTCGCTTCGGTTAGCCCGTACCCCTCGACCAGGGCGCTCCCCGTCAGCTCGATGAAGCGCTTCCTCACCGCGACCGGGAGGGCGGCGCCCCCGGAGATGCAGGACCTCACCGTCCGCAGGTTGAACTTCGAGACACTGGGATGGTTGATGACCGCGATGTACATCGTCGGGACCCCGCAGAAGCTCGTGACCTTCTCCTTCTCGATCGTCGCCATCACTGGTTCGACCTCGAACCGAGGGACGATCACGATAGAGCAGCCCACGCTCAGCGGGGCGTTCATCGCCGTCGTCATGCCGTAGATGTGGAAGAAGGGCAGCGCGGCGAGCGCCACATCGCTCGCGACCAGGGGCAGGACGGCGGCCGTCTGG